>Ga0070735_10002015_pt1 | contig 18755 bp, 19 predicted proteins | sample Coa_R1_FD_66443 | JGI IMG/M metagenome (GOLD analysis project Ga0070735, IMG submission 66443) | Surface soil microbial communities from Centralia Pennsylvania, which are recovering from an underground coalmine fire - Coalmine... | ecosystem: Environmental > Terrestrial > Soil > Unclassified ... | reverse complement strand
CAAACGAACCGGCCGCTTAACCGGCATGGATTGCCGATCGTTGAACCCCGCCGAACCCGCGTCATCAAGGTAAGTGTGTGGGACGGTTTCACACCGAGCGGACAACCCCAGTACCGCACCGCCTTTACAGTAGAGCCATTTTTGTACAAATAAATTTGTAATTACATTCGGTTCGCGTACCGACCCAAAAGCGCCGTTACATAGGAACCACAATGAGAATTACACTTTCCGAACGGCAGTTTTCAGAACAGATCCGACAGCTTGAAGGACTAGGCCAAGACGTAACGGTCGAAGAAATTCAACACCGCATTGATAAATATGCCCGTAAGCTCTTTCAGCACATTGCGGCTTACGGAATCCAGATTTTGCCGACCGGCTTCCAGGTCAACGGCACTCTGGCAACGTTGCAAGCATCACTAAAGCAATCGTTTTCGGAGGAAGACGTTCAGACACGAATAAACGGGCTGGCCCTATTGGCGCCCGTCTCGGTCTCTCTCGATCAGCCCGACCTGTCCGCCTTCGTTTCGAATCAAATAATGTTGGCTTCGATGTCGGATAACTGGATTGCCTTCGGTGCATCTCTGCAACGGCTCACGCTTCAGGAACTGAGACCGGCAATTGAGAATGCTGCCCTTCAGCTTATGTCCGTTCCAATGGCACCGCCGACGAACGACTTTGAGCGGGAAATGCAGCAAGTAGAGTATGAAGCCTTCTTGGCGGCCGCTGGAAAGAAAGATCCGCTTGCAAAGCTCAATGCCATTGATGAGTACCGCCAACGTGAAGAGGCGGCTTACGCGGCAGTCCAGCAAGAGACCTTAGAAAGAAAGTGGAACCGAGATTAAACGAGTTGTCCAAAACGCGAAGTAGGCGATATGGGTCAGTCGTAAAACAGTACGACCGGCGAGAGCCGCAAAGGAAAATATTTTTATGGGTTTTTCTAAGAGCAAGACACATCATCGAGACGAGATAAGCGGATTGCACGTGCATGACGACATCCAACCCGGCACGCACGGAGCGGAAGATTTGTCCGCTCGCAATGCCGCCCGCCAAGCCGACCTGAACGCGGCCATTAAAAGGGATTGGCCCGGTTCCATGACGGCATCCATTCCCGAGCACCAAGACCCGACGCTGGGAAATGCCTTCTCCCGACTGGCAAAGCCGAGCGATTACATTGTCGGTAGTAAGTCGGAGCGCTTCGGAAGTTCTGCGGAAGATGACACCTCCGCCGATGCCGGCGGTGCCGCCCAGAAGCCCGCAAAGCAGAAAGGGATTGAACAGCCGAAGAAACGCGGCTAAAGCCCTTCTTCCATCCGGCGGTGTTGCTCAAGCAATGCCGCCGCTTCTTTGATTGTGGATGGGAGCTGGGCGTGGGCTTGCAATAGAATCGAAACCGCTTGGTGGAGCGGGTGACTCATGTCGTCCCAAATGCGGCAACCCTCGTCCCGCCCGTTTTGGAACATTTCGTCAATGATTGGCTTCATGGCGTTTTCGAGCGTTTGTTCTGGAGTGTTCATGGCCCGATATGTTAGCGCCGACCCGTCGCCCCTAGCTGAGAATTTCAGATCACAAAGTTACCTTAGTTTTAGCGAAAGGCCGTGTTAATCGGCGGCCCTAGTTCTACTTGATGTTGTTCTTAATCCACTCGTCGTTGTACTTGCGAAGCCTGATCGCGTCCCTGTTGTAACGGAGCCTAGAGAACCAGCCCAATGGTCGAGGAGGTTGCTTTTCGCGCGGCACATGCGTGAAGGTAGGTTCTTCATGGCTTGCCATTCGCTTCATGACTTCCGCTTGCTGTTGTGCGCCCTTCCCAAATTGCTCACCCATCGCCTGAGCAAGATACTTGCCTTGCACAACGTTATCGAAGGAACGTATAAAACGTGCAAGAAGCTCGGGTCTTGTGTAGTCCATCGCAACCTCGCATTCAATGGTACTGCCAGTGTCAAGGTAGAAGGCCCGGAATTCCCGCTCCGGGCCTTCTTTTCACCCAACCCCACCAACTAGCACCTCCACGGGTGGATGCTCTGGCCTTGTTGGGCAAAACTTTTTATTAGTCCAAGCCCGCTTTGTTTTCCTTCTCTATGATCTTCACCGCAAGCTGAGCGGCTTCCTGTTCAACCAATAACTGAGCCCCTCGAATAGAATCTGACTGAGCTTCTGTGTAGAACTGCAAAACCGTCATTGCATCATTGCGGAGAAGCCCCGAGGAGTTAAGAGCATTCTTGCTCACGTCGGTAATCTTAGAACTGATACCGCGGCGGCAAGCATAGTAGCCGCACCATTCGATGCCAGCCTTTTCGAGAGCGGGCGTTATCACTCGGCCGTTTAGTGCATCCAGACTCAGAGCCGTACCGCGTTTGCTTTGCAGGATGTACTTGTCGGAACCGTGTGGCGTTTGCGCTTTCAACTTCTCCAGCAGTGATTTCAGCGGTTCAATCACAAAGACGTGTGCCGCACTTCCCTCAGTCTTGGTCACTCCGACTTTATTCCGCCACATTGCCCGCTGGATATTGAGCACCGTGCCGTCATAGTCTCCCCACTGCAACCCGCGAATTTCGGCCGGTCGGAGCGCGGCAAAATAGGCCAATGCCACAGCAACGGCAGCCTGAAGGTCAATCGGTTCCAACGCACGCAGCATCTTAAGAATGGATTCGAGAGAGTAGCGGACTTGCTTTTTCGGACGCGCTACGCTCACGGTCCAGCCCGCTTTTTCGACAGGATTCTTGGCAAGCACTCCCGTCTTGATGGCGTACTCATAGAGACCGCTGAGAACAAACTTGATGTGCGAGAGGGTGTATCGGCCTAGTCCGCTCTTGGCGTGATGGTCTAACAGTTCTGTGACTTGCACCGTCCGCAAATTGGTCAGCGCAATCCGGCCGATATGCGGCTTCAGATATTTAAACCACACTTGCTTGTAGCCGTTGGCCGTGGCGGCCGCCTTGTTTGTTTCCGCCCAGGGGAAATAGTACTTCTCGAAATAGTCAGATAGGGAAGTCTGCCCGTTGGCGCGGCTGCCTTGTTGGCCGTTGACTTTGGCCATGGCAGCATCAAAGAGCGGCTTAACGTCCGTCGGTGAACGGTAGAGATCCGATCGGTCCGTCAGCTTTTCGCACTTGGTTTTTCTCCGCCCATTGGCGTAAGATTCGTTCACGTAATAGCGAACAAAAAAGGCCGTCGGGGTCTCAATTAGTTCGCCCTTTTGAATGCGATTCCTGCGTACCAATTCGAGCAAGTCCATGAATCGAATAGTACGTGCAACGGTTCATTGTGTAAATGGCACTCCCGTAATACACAGTAACCGTTTTGTAAGTTGTTGGCTTTAAAGGTCGGAGAGGTGGCAGAGTGGCCGAATGCGGCGGTTTGCTAAACCGTTGTACGGGCTAACACCTGTACCGAGGGTTCGAATCCCTCCCTCTCCGCCAGAACGTTCGCAAGGGCTTACGCGTATATAGACGGACGTCGATATACGATCGCCGGCTGTACAATTCCTTCCAATCGGACGGCGAACGGGCGGCGGCAGTTTCTACTCTGAATCGCTCTCGTCTTCCTCTTCTTCTACTTCTCCAATCGCTTCTTGGTACATCTCATCAAGCAGGCGTTCTACTTCCTGATCTGGAAGCTCAGAAACATCCTCCGAGACGAGCCTATCTAGCTGCTCGTCGTAACCGACCTGCCAGTCCTCGCCGGACTTGAGAAGCCGTAGTTGAATGTCGCCTCCGTTCCAGTAAGGAACGATCAGAGCGTAGTCTGGGAATGACAACCCGTTCTTCCCGCCATCCAGTCCCTTCACGTGTGCATCGCCTGCAGCTTTCGGATGTTGATTGATGAACGCGATGAGAGCGTCGATCATCGTCTTGCGCCGTTCAAGAATCTCGATGGTGTTCTTATGTTTCGGCGACATCCTGGGTTTCTCCTTCGTTGTCTCTCTTTTTACGGGATGGACTCCTCAAGCATCCGCATCAGGTAGCTCGCCACGAATAGCAGCTCCAATGCTTTGGCGGGCGTAAGCTCAGGGAGGTTGTGCTTCTCGTGCGTGTAAGGGTTGCGAATCCAACCCAAGGCTCCGCTCATGATTCCCGTCAGGCCTTGGTCTAAAGCGTCCTCGGGTGTCAGATTCGGATAAGGACGGACCAGCACCTTCTCCCTGAAAAGCGCATAAACCAAACTTTTTCCTTCTTCAGTTCTCACCAGCACACTCCCTCGACTGTCTCGCACCTCGTTCAGCTTGTTCTCGTATCGTCCGAACGCCGCTCCCACGGCCTCCTTCAGCTTGTTCTCATAGAAGTAGTGCGCGTAGCCTCGAAACTCTGGATGCAAAAGTGGGAGTGCGGCCATGACCTCTTTGACCGCGAAGAACGCGGGTATGGGGTTCTGGAGTGCCTTGTGGCCAGATGGAGTAATGACGTAGTTCGAATGCTCCTTGTGACGGATGAGGCCTTCGTTCTCCAAGAATTTCAGCGGAGCCCCGAGCAGCAGCTCCGTCACCTGCTGGCGCTCCCTTTCGGGAAAATCGGACGCGAGTCCCCAGGGTGCCATGTTCAGGTTGTAGGTGTTGAACGAACCTATCTGGGCGAACCTCGATGCGCGGGACAACAGAAGCGCTGCCTGCTTCGCGGTGGACAGGTGTTCTAGCTCTTCGTACGATGGCATGCGGTCAAATTATATCCGCCCGACTTCGGCACAGTGGATTACCTAACCGCCAGCTTGGCCTACCCGTGAATGGCCTTGGTCGTTTCCGCCGTCCGTTCCGTTGCCTGAAGCGTAAGGTTATAAATTTCTGGGCCTTGGTTCGTCGCATGATTAGAATATCGGGCAAATGCCAGTAACTCCGGAAGAGAACGAGAAGTACCGCAAGTTTGTCAGCGACAAGGCGCAAGAGATTGGCCTATTCGATTACAAGCCCGACGACATCATTTGGCACTACACGGATGGACCGGGATTTCTCGGCATTCTGCAATCATCAAGCATCTACGCTACGGAGGTCTCTTCTCTGAACGACCGTAACGAGACAAAATACGCGACTGATCTATTCAAGAAATCGCTAGCCCAAGTGATCGAAGAAAAGAAGGAGGATGAAGTAGCGCGGACCTTCCTGAACAAGGTCTCGGAGTACGTCAAGGATGACCCAGACGCACCGACGCATGGCACAAGCAAGTTTTTTGTGGCCTGCTTCAGTGCTGAAGAGGATGAACTTAGCCAGTGGGACCGATACGGAAGGGACAACGGCTACGCTATAGGGTTCTACGCACGCGGTTTCTGGCGGAAACCTACCAGCACGATTTACAGGGTTTCTTACGACCGAGCGCGCCACGAGAAAGTATCAAAGGAACTAACCGATGCGACCTTGGCTTTCTACCTAGAGGGGCTTACTGGGGAACGTCTGCAAGATCCGGCGAAGTGGGGTGAGGAGTTCTTCCTCGCGTGGGATGAGTGGGTTTACAAACTCGCTCCGCTCGCCAAAGACCCAAAGTGGAAAGCAGAAAATGAGTTCCGTCTGGTCCATGAGCTCGAAGGTTTGGAATCTAAAGACGTGCGGTTCTCGCAGAAAAAGACGATGCTTGGGAGATATCTCCCGATTTCGACGCCGCAATGGGTCCATCGGCGTGTGCCCCTCCTACCAATCGCAAAGATATACATCGGGCCGGGGAATCATCCTTCCTTCACCAAAGTCAGCGTTGGGCTATTGTTAGACCAAATGGGATATGTGAACATTCCGGTGGAGGTCACGAAAGTTAGCCTTCAGCGTCCCTGAAACCGTCCTCACCCAATGGCTTAGAACATCACTTATCACACGCATCCTCATCAGGGCGGTTTCCCTAACCGCTATAGTTCCGCTGCCGGACCTGGTGGTTACGTCCACGCGCCGTCCGCCCAGCCGGACGATCACGACGATATCTCGCCACCTGGCCCCCCCTAGCACGATTGGCCCGGGAGGCACGGACATTGCTACGGCGACGGCAGTGGTCAAATTCGACGTAACGTCGAATTTCAATAGTTCGAAGAAGGACATGAAGTGGGAGGCGGTGGAAACGCGGGCCACAGAGAATGTTGCAAAGGATGTCCAACCCACGGCGAGATCGGGACTGGGGCATATTCTTGGTGCTTTTTTGTGCGCGCCGCGAACGCAACAGTAAGGGCCACGTTCTAAGACGGAGTAAGGTTCCGGGTCCGGATATGAGGACTTCTGCGCAGTAACGTGCGTTTGCCGATTCGTTCTACTAGCTGACTCCCGGTCCCGGTTCTCGAAAATAATCGGATGCGTCAGCACGAAGAAGCAAATAAGTGATGCCGCCAAAAATGAGGATATGGACCACCAGTCCGCGGAATGGAGGGAAAGCGCTCAACACGACGTGAAATGCCATCCATGCCAATGCCAGCCATCGCGCCCAGTTCTGACGCCGCAACATAAAGATGCCGGCTAGCAGTGCCACTAGCTCCGTGATCTCAACTGCGAAATCGTCCCACTCCGGGTGCCGAAGCCCCGGTGAGTGATAGATGAAAGTAATCGTCCCCACTGCAATGAAAAGCCAGGCCACACCTGCAACCGAAATAGGTCGTTGGTTTGAACTCATCGAGGCCTCCCGCGTCTGAACTATGGTCCCACATTATCCTGCTGGGGCGATCGGACGTCATCCGAACCTGCGCGCCCTGACCCCTCCACGCGGAGGGATCTCACAATCCAATGTCCCCGACCAGAAACAAACCGGTATAAGCAGTCCGATGCTTGAAACTACCAGCGCTGAGCGCCCAATCGTGACCTGACACTCCGGTGGAAATCCCTCGGAAATCATTCTCTCCGGTCCAATAAATTCTGCTTGACAATCTATACTGTGTATCATACAGTGTGTGTCGTACACTATATGTCAAACAGCACAGCCAACCCGGAAGTCTTTGAGAATCTGAAGCTTGAGCTTCGCCGGGGATGCCTGACCTTGGCTGTCCTGACCCAGCTTCGGACCGAGCGCTACGGCTACACGTTGCGCAAGGCTCTGGCGGACGACGGCCTGGAGATCGATGAAGGCACGCTTTATCCCCTGCTTCGCCGTCTGGAAAGCCAAGGCCTGCTTGTCAGCCAGTGGCGCGAAGAGGACAAGCGCAACAAACGTTTCTACAAGTTGTCTGCGGTTGGAGAAGAAACTCTCGATCAGTTGCTCGCCGAGTGGCAGCGTATTAACACATCTCTCAACAAGATTCTGCAAGAGGCATAAGCCATGACGACACCACGCAATCCTTCCGAACTAGTCGACCGTTATTTGCAGGCAGTGCGTTTCTGGCTGCCGAAGAGCCGGCGCCAAGAGGATCTTCTCGCCGAACTGGGCGAGGACCTTCGCTCTCAAATCGAGGCGAAAGAAACCGAGCTCGGCCGTCCCATCACCCACGACGAAGTGTCCGCAATCTTGAAGCGGTGCGGCGTTCCCGTGACTGTCGCCAGCCGCCTTGGCCCCAAGCGCTACCTCATCGGCCCGACGCTCTTTCCGATCTACAGCTTCGTGCTGAAGATGGTGCTGTTCTGGATTCTCGTTCCGGTCTTCATCTTCATCGTCGCCCCGACGAACGCCGTGAGAAGCGGTGACTGGGGGACAGCCATCGCGGCCACAATGGCGAATCTATGGTCCGGACTCTTCATTGCCGCTGGGGTCATCACTCTCGTTTTTGCCATTCTGGAGCGGACGCATGCGCAACTGGGGGAGTGCAAGTGGGATCCCCTAAAACTGCCGCCGGTGCGAAAGCATGAGCGCAAACCTTCCATGCTGCAGATGGTTTGCGAGCTGGCGTTCAATTGGTTCGGTCTGATCTGGCTCTTGCTGGTCCCGCACAATCCTGTACTGCTGTTCGGTCCCGCAGCGGCATTCCTGAAGCCAGGCTCTCTCTGGCAAACGTTTTACATCCCGGTCGTGGCCGTCTCATGCTTCGCGATCTTCCGCATCGCATTTGCGCTATCGAAACCGCAGTGGACGTGGCTTCCACCTCTCGGGCAGTTGGTCCAAAGTCTGATCGGTCTCGTCATCGTGAAATACATGCTGGCCGCCGCCGGGCACATCGAACCTGGACAGTGGCATCCATTTGTGATCCTACGGGACGCCGCTAGCGCTCCCATCGCGTACGTGCACGTTGCTGCGATCGTAAATGCCTCCCTTTACATTTCGCTCATCTGTGTGTGGATCGGTCTCTGCATTGCGATCGCAATTCAAAGTTGGCAGTTCATGCGCCAGGTCCGCAAAGGTTCGTCCACGGGGGCGCACCCCGCGCCGCTCCAGGTGAACTGATCGAAACGTTGTTCTGTAAAATCGTTTTGTAAAATCGGGCAGCATCTCGGGGGCGATCCTTAGATTCGCCCCCGCTTTCTTTGCGGTAAGATCAAGGATTATGACAACACCAGCTGCCGAGACTGAGACGGGCGCCAGCCCCGCTCCGGAGTCGCGTCCTTCTAATTTCATACGCGAACGCTTCCTCGAAGACCGCAAGACCAACAAGTACAACGGACGCGTGCAGACTCGCTTCCCTCCTGAGCCCAACGGATATCTCCACATCGGGCACGCCAAGGCTATCTGCATCGATTTCGGATACGCCGACGAGTTCGGCGGACACACGAACCTGCGCTTTGACGACACCAATCCTGAAAAGGAAGACGTCGAGTACGTCGACTCGATCAAGGAGGACGTGCAGTGGCTCGGCTTTCACTGGGATGGCCTGTTCTACGCCTCGGATTACTTCGGCCAACTTTACGAGTGGGCGATCAAGCTGATTAAAGATGGCAAGGCCTATGTGGACGACCTTACCGCGGAAGAGATTCGCAAACACCGCGGCACACTGACTGAGCCGGGCAAAGACAGCCCGTATCGCAACCGCTCCGTCGAAGAGAATCTGAATCTGTTCGAGCGCATGCGCGCCGGAGAATTTCCTGACGGATCGCGGGTGCTGCGCGCGAAGATCAATATGTCTTCGCCGAACCTGAACATGCGTGATCCGGTGATGTATCGCATCCTGCACGCCGAGCATCACCGTACGGGCAACAAGTGGCCGATCTATCCGATGTACGATTTCGCTCACGGCCAGTCGGACTCGCTTGAAAAAGTTACGCATTCGATGTGCTCGCTCGAGTTTGCCGACCACCAGCCGCTCTACAACTGGTTCATCGAGCAGCTGGGAATCTTTCCCTCGCAGCAGATCGAGTTTGATCGCCTCAGCCTGACCTACACGCTGATGAGCAAGCGAAAGCTGCGCCAGCTTGTGGAACAGGGCACGGTTCGTGGCTGGGACGACCCACGCATGCCGACGCTCTCCGGCCTGCGCCGCCGCGGCTACACGCCGGAGGCGATCCGCAACTTTGTTAAGGCAGCCGGCGTCTCGCGCACCAACGGCATCGTTGAACTGGCGATGCTCGAACACTTCGTGCGCGAAGACCTGAACAAACGCTCGGCCCGCGTGATGGCCGTGCTGCATCCGCTGAAGGTTGTGATCGATAACTATCCCGAAGGCCAGGTCGAAGAGATGGACGCGCAGAATAATCCTGAGGACGAGAGCGCAGGCTGGCGCAAGGTGCCATTCTCACGCGAACTTTACATCGAGCAGGACGATTTCCGCGAAGTGCCTCCAGCAAAATACTTCCGCCTCACGCCTGGCCGCGAAGTGCGCCTGCGCTATGGCTACTTCATCACCGCCAAGAGCGTCGTGAAGAATGACAAAGGGGAAGTCGTAGAAGTGCACTGCACGTATGATCCGGCGACGCGCGGCGGTAACGCCCCGCCCGATGGACGCAAGGTGAAGTCGACGATCCACTGGGTGTCGGCGCAGCATGCAGTCGATGCCGAGGTGCGCATCTACGAGAACCTCTTCACCAAAGAGAATCTCGCCGACGTAGAAGAAGGCAAGGATGTTCTCGACTACCTGAATCCGAACTCGCTGGAAGTAATTCCGCACGCGAAGCTGGAACCGTCGCTCGCGGGCGCGGCGCCAGGTAGCCGCTACCAGTTCGAGCGCCTGGGCTACTTCTGCGCCGACCTGGATTCCAAACCAGGGGCGCCGGTGTTCAACCGGACTGTGGCGCTGAAAGACACGTGGGCAAAGGTGGAGAAGAAGCAGGGAAAGAGCTAAGTCGCAGAAACAAGGCACTTACCGGAGTTTTCCACAGTGTTCCTGAAGGAACATTTTTCTTACAGAATTGTACATACAATATGCGAGGCACGCGCAAGTCGAACCGGGCCAATGAGTTGGAAAGAAAGAGAGATGTGATCGCGGGTCACAATTGGGATACAGACCAGAGTGGTTTGCCTTATCGCTCCCCCACCTGCTCCACGCGGACAACCGAGCACAGAATAAGGGCGTCTAAACGCCGCAACTCGGTCCGATTGGAGAGTTCCCATGCCACGCGTCTCTCTTCTCTTAATTCTCGCTGTGATCTATGCCGGCGCCCCCGCCCTTGCCCAACATCCCACTTCAAGCCCCTTGGATGTGGTCTATGTGACGGCGGATTTCAACGTACTTCAGGCTTATGATGTCGACTCGAAGACCGGTATTCCAAATGCGGTCGGGCCCACCGTTGTCATCTCCCAGAATGGCTCCTATGTCATACCCAGCCCGGACGACCATTTTGTATACGTCCTTGCTTGGGATAAGTCCAATCACGAACAGCTTCGCGTCTTCGCAACTGATGAGAATGGAGCGCTTCAGCAGCCACCCGTTCAGGTTTTGAATGTCAACAACATTGAATACTTCGAGATCGATCCCAACGGTAAGTTCGCCTACGCGGTCGAGGAAACCGACAACAATCAGGGAGAGACCGTGGCGACGATTTGGGAAGCATCGGTAGATTCCGAAACCGGTCTAATCAGCGATCTGTCGAGGGCTGTTGGGCCTTCCGCACCCAACGGGCCTTGCGGTACAGGCTGGTCGGTAACTGGTGTCTTGAGGTTCGATGGGTTCAATATGGACGGTTCGAAGTTTTACTACGATTGGTACTGCGTCACGCACGATAGCATCTCAGCGGGCTACTTTGCCCGGGATGTCGACTTGGAGACGGGAATGCTTGGCCCAAAGACGGCAGTACACGAATGGTCTGAGAACGGTAACGCGGATGCGGTTTGGTTCACACCTAGAGTTTTGATTGACTATGATCCGAACGATTATTTAGGCGACTCTGAGGTGACGGTTTACCCTCCGTCCGGTGGATCGAAGCCGCTGATCTCATGTGACGGGGAGATGCTGAAAGCCTGCGCCAGCGGTTGGGGTGCGATAGCCGATCCCGCAGGCGTGTTCATGTTTTTGCAAACTGCGGACGCTGACGCCGTCATTGCCGTCATCGATCTGGCCACCAATCGACTGGTTTCCACCGGAAATCACATTCCGAAGATGGTCGCGCAGATCAGCCCGGATCGGATGCTCCTGTACACCTACGCCTTCGAGAAGAGAAATCCGTTCTACCTGACGATTTACGTCTTCGACCCCAAAACGGGAGCTGTGCAGGTTGGAGGAACCATTAAGGTCCCCGCACAGTCTTACTCTATCGTTTCTGCTGTCCGCAAGTAACTGGAGTGACTGACTGTAATCGACGCTAATCTGCCACTTCGATTGGCGAAAAATGTCTATTTACTCATCTACCGCGATGCCAAAACGGCGGTCAAACTGAACTCGTTGCGTGCTGTTTGAATCACTTGCGACGAGCGAGGTAGTCGCCTGCATTCCGCCATTTCTCAGAGTCTTTCCTCCTCTTGTGCGGTAAACAAACCGTGACATAAGATCGCATTTCCGTAGTTTCTCGCCAGGGGTCGTTCACGTAGTCCGCCACCATGATCCGGAAGCCGACGAGCAATGATCTGAGTCCGCGACATGGGTGAATTTCTACGATTTTGCGTCCGCAACGGAGAAGTTATGAAACACCTGAGATTGCTGAAGTCGCTTTCCTACTGCTTGTGTTTTGCATCTCGGCCGCCCTGGCCGCGCCGGCGCAGACGTTCGGAAATTTGAAAGATTTTGATGGATCAAACGGATCTGCACCCTGGCTCGGCTCACTGGTCCAGGGGGTAAACGGTCACCTCTACGGAACAACATCGTTCCGCGAGCCGTTTTTACGGCGCGAGCCGCGGGGACGTTTCGTGTGAATCGACGGGTTCGAAAGCGACCTCTTGGAAAGTTGTCGAGGTCAAGAGGTGATAAATCTCTATTTCACGCATTTACCCTGCCTTCCTCGGCGTTGTGCCTTTATTTCAGAATTCGCCTGTTACGCCCACTACGTGCGATCCAAACTGCTGTATTGAATCGCTCCGGCGACATGTTTGGGTTCGAGATCGCGGAAAATGGCTATAGGGCCTCGGGGTTAAGTGGATATGGCATTCTCGCTGCATTCCTAGCATGCTAGGCGACGGGTTCGTGTGCCTTTGGCACGAACGATGAGATGGATGCACTCGAGCTTCCCCTCTCGCGAAACTCAATTTCTTGTCAGCATCACACGAGGAGGATGCAGCTGAGATAACCCATTCGGCGGCACGACTAAAGAAGTGCCTTATCAATGCCGCCGTTAACGAGGAAACTATTCAAATCAGCTATCGAACTCTCTCAGTCCCAGTCTAAGTGCTCTGATCTCAAAATACTCGCGACAGATCGGCTCATACTATGTACCTGAACACCCCGAACGCTTTGCCCGCACTGATGTTGTTCGAAGTTTCCCGCACTGCGAATGCGACGTGTGCGGCGGCAGTTGTCCTTTTTGTCGTTGGGTTCCCGGCTGCGAAGAGCGCGGTCGCGCGGGCCACGGGCATCGACAAAGTCGTCGCCTTGAGCAATTTGTGTTTCGCCCTCCCGCTCGCGGTTTTCGGCGCGGAGCATATGTCGGCGGCGCGGGGCATCTCGCAGGGGGTGCCCAAATTTATGCCCTGGCCCCTGTTCTGGACTTATCTGGTCGGCTTCGCGTTGCTGGCCGCGTCTTTGAGCATTGCCACAAGGATTCAGGTGTGCTGGTCCGGACTGCTGTTCGGGATCATGATGTTTCTGTTCGTCGCGATGATGGACCTCCCGGGAACGCTGACGAACATCCACAACCGGATTTCATGGGTGCTATTGTTTCGCGAACTTTCGTTCGGCGCGGGCGGCTGGATGCTGGCTGCCGCTGCGATGGATGTGCGGCTGGCACGAGCCCGGACAACCCTCGTAACCGTAGGGCGCGTCGTGATCGGGAGTGCGGCCGTTTTGTATGGAGTGCAGAACTTTCTGCATCCTCTCAACGCTCCGGGCGTTCCTCTCGAAAAGATGATTCCGACGTGGATTCCGGCGCGCATGCTGATTGGCTATCTGACGAGCGCAATTCTCTTTGTTGCGGGGACATGCATCGTGCTGGCGAAAAAGTCGCGGATCGCGGCTGCTTCTCTCGGCAGCTGGATTTTGATGCTGGTGATATTTGTGTATGGTCCGATTCTGATCGTGGGGTTGGTGGATTCAAGCACGGACGTCAAGGTTGAAGGGATCAATTACTTTTTCGACACGCTGCTCTATGCCGGAACGGTGTTGGCGCTAGCCAGTGCACTTCCAGGATCTGATTTACCCGTGACCGAGAAAACTGTATCGATCCTTCGCCGCGCTCAGGATGAGAGGGTCGAGCAGTAAGTGGCGGCTAGTAAACACAAGGTCCTTCGACTGCGAGATGGCTCGGCTTCGCCGACCGTCTCTCCGCTCAGGATGACAAGAACAAACTGCATAGATCCTTCGCCGTGCTCAGGATGACAAGGGTAAGTGGTGCCGCGTTGCTACGCGGTCGGGCTAATTATGAATGTGCGGGCTTTGCGCGGGATTGGCACCATGCGAGGACGGCCCTTTGACGACCTTGACTTCAAAGCTGACGGGCAGGGTTTTCGGAGGGAAGCATTGTGCGTTATCGCAAGCCTGGTAGCGCAGCACTCCGCGCATGAGATATTTTCCGGGAGACACGGAACTCAGCGGATGCACCGTAACGTTCACGGTGAAATCGCCGCTGTAGACATTCAGCTTTTCGTCAGGCGAGAAGGGGAAGGTCAGGTCCTTGCCCGGTGGATATTCGATCTTGCCCAGAACGATATCGGTGGGCAGGTCCATCTTGAGTGCGGTGGGAATGAGGAATTCTGATCTGGGCGTATTCGAGTTGATGTGGAAACCGGAGCCCACGCGGAAGTTGAGCGGGACTTTGGTCTGGGTCGCGCGGGCGGCGGTCACAGTCGGAACCGGGGCCATCGAGACGGAGGGAGACTTTCCCAATTGTGCCCAGGCTGAGCAGGCTGACAGCAAAACCAGAAACGCGAATTGCGACAGGCGATTTGGCGAGATCATAGCTTTCTGATGCTGGCGCCGAAAATGAAATAGTAGACCGCGGGTGCGCCTGCTTTCTATTGCTAATTCTGAGCCTGCGCTACCAAAGGTCTAGTGTCCGTTTGGACAGCACCCAGCTGCGTGCTCAAGGCCTTCTTCACCGCGTCCTCAATTTCGCCGCGACCTTTCAGACCGATGATCCGGTCGACAATCTTGCCGTCGCGGCTGACGAAGAAGCTCTCGGGTAGAGCCGGAACGCCGCCGTAAGCGTCACCGACAGCCTCTTTTCCTATCAAAACGGGATAGTTTACCCCCATATCTTTGGTGAACTTCTCAATCTCGTCTTTGCCGGAATCGTCCATGGCGACGCCGACAACTTGCAGGCCTTGCGATCCATATTCGTTCTGCAACTCCACCAGCCACGGAGTTTCAATCTTGCAGGGGCCGCACCAGGTCGCCCAGAAATTCACCAGGACTGCTTTCCCTTTGAGATCGGTGAGACTTAGATTTCTGCCATCGAGCGTTTGAAGAGTGAAGTTAGGTGCGGGAGTTCCGTATCCGAGGGGGCCGGGCGGGTGATCGACGCCAGACCGCCGCGCCACGTGGAAGCCGAAATAGAGCATTCCTGCCGCGACGATGGCGACAAAGACTAGCGCCATAGGATTGCGGCCGGCTGGTTGGGCCAGTGCCTGATGGACAGGCGCCTCACCAGAGGTACTAGAAGTCGGTGGAACGGCGGGGAAATCAGCATTGCTCGGCTGTTCGATCCGGGCCTCTTCTTGCTGGGCAGTATGCTCAAGCTGTTTCTGTTCAAATTGTGGTTGAAACGTCGACATAAGACTTAGGTCCTCACTACAAAGCAAATCGATTCAAGAATGATAACCAGCTCGAGATCAAGGTGAAACGTCCGATCACGAGCAATATACCGAGGGCGATCAAAAGCCCGCCGGATGCGACTTCGAGCGCGTGCATATGCGAGCGGAAGCGGCTATAGAACTTCAGGAAGCGCTCCATCAGGAGCGAGGTCAGAAGAAACGGAACGGCCAGACCGAGAGAATAAACGCCGAGGAGCAGAATTCCTTTTACCAGCGTGTCCTGTTCACTGGCGAGGGTCAGGATCGCGGTCAGGATCGGGCCGAGGCAAGGCGTCCAGCCGAAGGCGAAGGCAAAGCCGATGATGAACGCGCCGATCGGCGTGCTGCTGCCCTTCACGCTATGCAGGCGTGCATCCGTGTAAAGCGCTTTGATCTTGAATATCCCTGTCAAGTGCAAGCCAAAAACAATGATGACCACGCCAGCCACGATCGAAAGCGTGTGTTTGTAGCGGGCCGCCATCTGTCCGAGCTCGGTGGAGATGGCTCCGAGCGTCACGAACACCACGCTGAAGCCGAGAATGAACCCAACGGAATTGATCATGACGCGGCGCATGAGTTGCGCCTGCGGCGACTTCAACTCCTCAACACCAGCGCCTGAAATGAGCGAAACGTAACCCGGCACCAGCGGAAGTACGCACGGCGACAGAAACGAAATCAGGCCCGCGACAAAGGCCGCGATGGGAAGGGGTAGAGTCGACATTCGTCTTTATTGTACCTGTTGAATCGTGCTCACCTGAATAAGACGCGGGAAGAGGTGTTTAGTTTCAGGGACCAGGGGTCAGTGGCTAGTGGTCAGAGCCCAGTTTCTGATTTAGCTGACCATTGATCACTGGCAGCTGAGAACTGACTGTCAATGTTTCGGCTTCTGTGCCTGACGAGATGCGGGAGTCGCCTCAAAGGAAACCTGCCCGGAAGAATCCGCAAGTTTGCGGATCACTTCGGTTGGAACCGCGGCGAGCAACACGGCCCGGTTGCTCTGCTGCCGGACCTGCAAGCTGTCGAAGAAGGCTTTCACGTCGGCGTCCGTGCCGGGCGATCCGACGGAGGCCTCGGCGCTATGAAACATCGCAAGAAAGACATTTAGTTTGTCGGTAATGGTCTGGGCATCTTCGTCGTTCAGCGCGAATGCTTCGGCACGCAGATGTAATACGCCGGAGCGGAGAGGCAGGTGGAGCGGGTTGTAGCTGGCAGAGATGATCAGATCGGCCGGCTTCGGGAAGACCGTGGACCACCCCTCAAACCCGGGGGCGGCGGGATCAACGCGCGCCATCAGCCACACAGGGCTGCCGAGCTGAACAACCTTATAGTAGCGACGCAGGAAGGCTGGGCCTCCGAATGGAGATGCCAGGCGCCGGGACCGGTCCACCATCCCATGGATGACCGAGGGATCCTCATGATTGGAAGCGGCAACGGTGTCGACGCCGAGGATCGCAATGCGCACGGTTCGGCCATAGATTGAAATCGTGAAGATGTCGACGGAGTCGTAGTTTTCGATCGACGTCGCGGTCTTTCTGAGGTATGCGCCGCATTTGTCGGCGTCGAAACGGCCCGTGAAAACTTCTGAGAACCTGGGCTCTGGAGCTGTGCCGCCTGTGCCTCCTCCCGGCCAATTCTTCGGATAGTGAATGGCGAAGGCCACGGCATCAAGATCGCGCTCGAAGTCGAAGCCTGTTTCCTGGATGAACTGCTGATATTCCGGATCGTGCGTGACCGGGTAAAAGGGCTTGCCGTTGTTGGCCCGGCGGATCCAGCTGTAGTTGGCGTACAGAAAGCCATCAGCGGTGGGTAAAAGTCGCGCGGGTTCGGGCGGGGCATGCTTGCGGAGTGTGACCGCGAGATCCAGCGCCGCGGCGATAATTACGACCGCTAACAGAATTGGGAGAGTGCGTTTGAATCGCATGAAATGCGGTCAGGGAATGATAGCATTAGCGGTCGGCTGGCCGAATGGAAAGGCGGGATTCCCGGTTGCGCCCTTTCTTTCCCCTGTGATACCTTAAATAATTGTCCCGGACATCTGGAAGGGATCCGAGGGATAAGTTTGCGCGGGAGCGCGCCTTTCCCCAGTTGCTGGCGTAGCTCAGTCGGTAGAGCATCTGATTTGTAATCAGAGGGTCGGGGGTTCGAATCCCTTCGCCAGCTCCAGAGAACGAGCTCGGCAGCGAGCGTAGCAGAAGAAATTGTCCGGCAGGCGGCGGACCAGAGCAGCAGCGGCGCAACAGGTTTTTCCAAAACGCACTCCATTCGGAACTTTTCCGGCGAGTAGTAATCTTCGCGGTGTCTTGTGCGCGACCTTGGTTTCCCTGATTTGCGAAAGTCAGTTTTAGGAAAATGAAGCGGGATGTGTGCTGCGGCTTGTCCGCAGGTTTTCGAGTTTGCACTTGCGGACGAGAAGCGCGGTCTAGCGGACGGAGCGAAATGGCCGCGTCGCCCGAAAGTTTCGCACAGGTGGGTGAGTGGTTAAAGCCAACAGACTGTAAATCTGTCCCTCCTAGCGAGGTACGAAGGTTCGAATCCTTCCCTGTGCACCAGTGATGAATGTGAATCGTCTAGCGGGAGCTTTGATCGCCTACGCAGCGTTAGGAGTCCTGACGTGGACGACGATCAGCGATGCGCGGATTCGGGCAGGAACGTTGGCGATTCTGTTCTTGTTCGCGTTCAAAAGCTGGTTGCGACGGAGAGATGTGATGCATCCGGACGGCGAGCGCGACTGAGAGCTGACGGCAAAGGCCGCGCCTCAGGATGACAAGTAAAGGTAGCAGTGGGAGTAGCAGGGCCGATGTAGCTCAGTTGGTAGAGCACTCCCTTGGTAAGGGAGAGGTCATCAGTTCAATCCTGATCATCGGCTCCAGAGCTTGGATGCGCGGTTTGAGTGCTGGAGTTGAAAGGGTTGTGACTTCAGCAGCGTTGGAGTCGGAATAAAAGAGCGGCTTTAGCCGGTGATTTACAGGGCGGGAGTAACTCAGTGGTAGAGTCACAGCCTTCCAAGCTGTTGGTCGCGGGTTCGATTCCCGTCTCCCGCTCCAGGAATTGAGACATGGCTTTCGAACAGGCTGCCATCAAGATAGAGAAGGCTCAGGAGTTTGCCAGGTTGCGGGCCGCCATCGAGCAGGCATTCTTGCCCGAGAAGGTGGAACGATTCCTGAAACAGATGGACCGCAAGGAAATCCGCATTCGCGATTTTGATGCGGTGCTGGCGCAGCGAGTGCTCGACGGCGAGACGGCGTTGAACTCGCAGCAGCTTTATCAAGTGCTTACGCTTTCGGATCAGGCGCAGATGCGCGAGTTTTATTTGTCGAAGCTGGAAGGCATCGACATCGCGCTGCGACACAAGTTTAAGAAGTTGTACCAGTACTACTGAATCGTATTTAGTTGGTGAAGTTATAAGGAAGAGCGCCACCCGCGCCGAGATCCTTCGGCGGCAAAGCGTGTCGCCTCAGGATGACAAAGGGTTTTTGAGCTGAAGCTAAGAGCTTAGGAGCAGAGAGCTGAGTTATGGCGAAAGAGAAATTTGAACGGAATAAGCCGCACTGCAACGTAGGGACGATTGGGCACATTGATCACGGCAAGACGACGTTGACGGCGGCGATCACGAAGGTTCTGTCGAAGCACAAT
>Ga0070735_10002013_pt1 | contig 18790 bp, 18 predicted proteins | sample Coa_R1_FD_66443 | JGI IMG/M metagenome (GOLD analysis project Ga0070735, IMG submission 66443) | Surface soil microbial communities from Centralia Pennsylvania, which are recovering from an underground coalmine fire - Coalmine... | ecosystem: Environmental > Terrestrial > Soil > Unclassified ... | reverse complement strand
CGCCATCGCGGGCAGTCATCAGTCGAGGGACATTCGCGATCGTCGCCAAGGCTAACTGAATGCGCCCCGCCGCAATCTCGTCGTCGCCTACGGATGTATTTCTGCTTCCGTGAACATTTCCATTCGCCAGGATGGAAGTAATCGAGCCTTCCGGCGTCATCACTGCGGAGATTTCATCCGCGTCCAGCGACATTGTGCCTTGCACGTCAGAATCGCGCACGCGCGGGTGACCGCTGGCGATCAAGCGCCGCGCATGAAACGATTCGTCAAGCTCCAGAAGCAAACTGTCCGCGGTAAGTTCCCGCGTGGTCTGCGTCGCGTGAACCGTGCCAAGGATACGAAGCGTGCGCCCTTCGCGGCGAAATAACATGCTGTCGCCCGTGAGATGGACAGCTTTATCCTGCGAGGCCTCATGTAGTTCGGTTGGCAGTTGCGTGGGCGGCGTGGTGGTCAAAGCTATCTCCACGCTGCGTTCCAGGTTCAGAGTTCCATCGTTCGAATCGTATTGCACGCCGACTGCGCTGCCTTTTCCGGCGGGCCAGAGAAACTTCACGGGCTTTTCGGTCCGGACCAGGCTCGAATCACGATCAAACGAGATGCCCGACGTCACGACCTGAATCGCATTGGCGTTTGCGGCCGCGCCTTGCGCCTGCAGGCTGATTTGAACTTCGCCTTCACAACCAATCTTTCCTGTAGAAGAAATGAAGTCGCAGGCGCGCGTACGCAACGTGTCATTGCGCTCGCCCTTTTTCCCGTACACGGTGATGGAGACATCTTCAAGCAGATTGCGGCTGCCCTCCTTGAATGCAGTCGTGCGCGACGCTCGCACCGTATAGATCGTGCGCTGCCCTTCCACCTTCGAATAAGAAAACTCATTCGACCGCTGCTCGATCGCGGCTGGTACCGCAGGAGGCGCTTTTTTCTCCGCTTGTTTAGCGATCCAAACCCCCCGCAAGTACACCCCGGCCACGGCCAGGGCCAGCAGCATGGCCACGCCCGCGGCCCACCGCGCGTACCGTCGCGCTTCGCTATTGCGCATTCGTATGAACCTTGAAGCCGAGCCTCAATGTCTTAGAAGCCGAGTATAGGGGACGCGTTGGAAGCGAGCAATGTCAGCCTGGGCAGGGCTTTCTGAAGCGGGCACCAGTTCGCGTCATTTTCATCGCTCTGCAACACGATATTTACAAAGAATGGCCTCAATTGTAACGGAACAGCAATACGCCTTGATTAGGTTTACCTCAGGTCGAGTTAGTCCCCCGACGAAAACCGAGCGACAAACTACTGAGGGAAAGGATAGGTAACCCCAAAATGATGAAAAAGGCAGCAACTCTGGGTCTTGCAATCGCCCTGCTCGCGGGTCCGATGTTTGCTGACGAGGGCGCGGTTCCCAAAGGTATTCCGCGTCTGGAGCACGTCTGGATAATCATGATGGAGAATCACGCTTACGCCCAGATCGTGGACAATCCAGATGCTCCGTATACCAATAAGCTGGCGAAATCAGCCAATACCGCGCGCAATTACTTCGCCATCGCGCACCCCAGCCTGACGAATTATCTGGAAGTCGTCGGGGGGTCAAACTTCGGCATCCTGAACGACCACAGTCCCGACTGGCACAACACCAACTGCACCACAAATCTCGCTACCGGGCTTCCTTCCTTGGATACGTCGGCTTTTCCCAATGTTTGCCCGATTTGGGGCGAAGGAAAGGACGCGGCCACGCCCGTGTTTGACCTTTCGAACGAAACCACGCCGCCGGCCATCACTTCCGTGACCGAAATCGACGGCGTTCATTCCATCCCGGCCAACTCGGACATTTCCGGCAAGATGATTGGCGATCAGTTGGCGGGGTCTGGCAAGAGTTGGAAAAGCTATCAGGAAAGCCTGCCTCCCACCGGGGCGAATCGGGTGAATAATAGCGATGGCTTCTACTCCGACGTCACTCCAGTCGCGACTTTTTTGCCAAATGAGAAGCAATCGCTCATAGCTCTCTACGCCGTCAAACACAATCCGTTCGTGTACTTCCGCAGCGTTCAGGAGGGCACGGATGACGAGAGCAGCCTGAAAAACACAGTCGGTTTTGAAGGGAAGCACGGACTGTTTGCCGACCTCGAGTCAGGTCACGTTCCGAACTTCTCGTTCATCGCACCGAATCAGTGCAACGACCAGCACGGGCGGCCCAGCGCCGGCCCGGCGTGCGATTTTGACCCGTCGAGCACGGGCACTCAGGCAGGACTGAACCCGGCGTTAATCTTCATTGGCGACGAGACCATTCAGACGCTGGTAAAAGCGATTCACGCTTCACCTGCGTGGAAAGACGGCAAAAACGCCATTGTCGTGATGTGGGACGAAAACGACTATAGTGCCACACCGAATACGAACCAGGTTTTGCTGATCGTGGACACCAACTATGGAGAAAAGGGCGTACAGAGCACAAAGATGTACACGCACTTCTCGCTACTCAAGTCGCTCGAAGGCGGATTCGGGCTGCCTTGCCTGAATCACGCTTGCGACGATAACGTCAAGGTGATGTCCGACCTGTTCGGCGGAAGCCGCGACGGAGATCGGGACGACGACGGCGAGTAGTCCCGCACCAGGCGGAAGCGTGGTTTGTACGAACGTGAATCGAATCGCCGGTATGTTTGCGTCGGGTCGTGAAGTTCCCTACGCGGCAGCCGGCGATTCGTTTTTACTCACGAACAGCTTGCCCGGAAGCCTGGCTGAAATTCACCAGCGCTGCTCCAAAATCACCACTTTCTCGGCGAATTCCACTTCAAACGCTCCAAGCATCGCCACGCAAATTATTGAACATAAATAGCTTACATTGTGATGCCTTAAGATGAATCGCGTGGCAGCTCTCCTGCATTAAAAGACTGTGAACTAAATAAGTGTAAGTAAAGGTTGGACGATTCAACCTGGAGGAAAACACAATGTCTCGATACTTGAAACTTTCTTTGATCGCGCTTTTGGCGCTTGTGTGCATCGTGCCGGTAGCCTCCGCGCGGCCATTCGTCGTGGTGGGGGGATATTATGGCCCGGCGTGGTATGGGCCAGCGTGGTACGGCCCCGGGTGGTACGGCCCGGGCTGGGGCGTGCCATACGGCTATCAGCGCGGACCTGTGACGGGCGGCGTCAAGTTTGACACCAAAATGAAGGATGCATCTGTCTATGTGGATGGCGGCTACGCGGGGACCGTGGGGCAATTGAAAACGTTCCAACTCAAGCCGGGTTCGCACGACGTTGAATTGCGGGATCATAACGGCCATTCGTTTTATCAAGAGCACATCGAGGTTGTCGCCGGAAAAACGCTGAAGCTTGTTCCGTAATTTGTCTGAATCAAAGTCTCACGATCCATCAATCGAATTGCCAGTATGTTGCGTAGGGCACAGTGCCCTACGCGGCAGCCGGCGATTTAATTTGTGATTACTGCTGCGCCATCCTGCGCCTAGTTAGTAAAGATTTTCGATAAGGGTCGTTCGATCGAGTTCAAGATAAGCAGCGACGTCGGCAAGAATGGCGCTTAGCTTTCCGACTTTAAGAGCATCATGCGAAGGGATCGTGATGTGATGCTCAGTGCCCCTTAGATTAGAAGTCAGGCGAATATGACTCCCGGTTTGGCGGGTAATTTCGTAGCCGTGGCGGCTGTGCCGATTATATACCGGTAGACGTAGGCGGCAATATTCATATTATCTTCTCATTGATGTCTTAGTCTTATCCCAATAGGCACTGCCTATATATTCGGTCGATACACCGGGCTAGTTGCTCGGATACAATGGTCTTCCCCTCCCCAGCTACTACCATGCAGGAGTTTATTCATGTCCCACAACTGGAGTCAGTGGGAGGGCCAGGTTGTCAACGGGAAGTTTCCGCTGCTTCGGTATCTTGGCGGCTCTGAATACAGCGCTGTATTTCTCACCGAATTCAATCGGAGCGAGCGTCCGCAAAGGGCCGCCATCAAACTGATCCCGTCCGGCGGAGAAATTGATGAACTTCAACTCTCGCGATGGCGCGCAGCAGCCGGGCTATCACATCCTCACTTGATTTCCATTTTTGATCAGGGACGCTGCGAGATAGGCGGCGTGGCGCTGCTCTACGTTGTGATGGAGTGTGCCGAGGAGAACCTGGCGCAAGTTCTGCCCAGCCGAGCGCTCACCGCGGACGAAGCGCGCGAGATGCTCGAGTCAATTGTGGACGTCCTTGCTTACCTGCACGGCAAGGGGTTCGTGCATGGCCACATCAAGCCGATAAACATCATGGCTGATCATCGCGACCAGTTGAAGCTATCGAGCGACGGCCTCCGACAGACCGGAGAAGCGCTGGAACGTGCGGGCAGGCGCGACGAGTACGATCCGCCGGAGCATGCGCCGGATGCCTTTGCGCCGGTGGACATCGCGTCAACCGCAGGCGATGTTTGGTCGCTGGGAATGACAATTGTCGAAACCATGACGCAGACTCGGGTCGTTACGTCATCGACGGAACAGCGCGAACCGCTCGTGCCGTTGACCTTGCCGGAACCATTTCTCGATATTGCGCGCCACTGTCTGCTCCGGCATCCTCAGGATCGTTGGACAATTTCCCAGATCACCGCCCGGTTGCAGGGCCGCATTCCAGTGGCTCAAGTTCGCGGAATTTTGCGGCCGCCTCAGGCGGCGGTTTCTAAATCGATAATTGTCCCTCCGAAGCGCCGCAGTTACGGAATTCCTCTCATCGCCGGTATAATTCTTGGGGTCGTCGCAATTGTGGCGGGGCCGCGGCTCTTGCACCGCCATTCGGAGACGCCACCTGCTTCTGTCGCGCAGCTCGAACCCGCTAATCCTTCTCAACCGATGCCTGAACCCAAAGTTGATGCGAAAGTTGAGCCGAAGGCTGAACCGAAGAAACAAATAATGCCGGTGCAGCCTGAGCGCCTAAGCGAAGCGTCCAAACCTGCTGGTCTTTCTAAACCTGACGCTATGAAGCAGCAAATATTGGAGGGCCGTAGTGCCACGCCTGCCCTAGCGCATCCAAGGTCTTCGCGAGAGGAAACCACGGACGCAGTAGCAATGCTGCCGGCAGTTGGCTTGGTTCACGGTGATGTCGCGCAGAAGGTGATGCCTGAGGTGCTCGCGAGCGCCAGAAACTCCATTCGAGGCACGGTGAAGGTCGCAGTGAAAGTCGATGTGGATCGTTCGGGTAATGTGGAAAATGCGGAACTCCAGTCGCGCGGGCCGAGCAAATATTTTGCGCGGGCGGCGTTGCAGGCTGCGGAGCTTTGGAGATTCAACCCCCCCATGGTTGGAGGCCGGGGCGTGTTGAGTACCTGGACGCTGCGCTTTGAATTTACTCGTGGCGGCACAATCGTTGTGCCGACGCAGGAAATTCCTTGATGGGATTTTTTTAGTGGGTTAGTAGACGTGCACTTCAGTGCGAAAATCAAAGACCCCACCCTCGCACAAATCGCGAGGATGGGGCACCCAAACTTCTAAACCCTGTTTCAACTTAACGAATAGAGCGTTTGTTTACGGTTTTACTGACGCCTGGGTCCCGGCACCAGGCAGAATCTTTTCCACGTCTTCATGCGGACGCGCTATCACGTGCGACGAAACGAGTTCACCGACGCGGCGCGCGGCGGCTGCTCCGGCGTCAGTGGCTATCTTTACTGCGTCTACGTCGCCACGCACCATAACCGTGACATAACCCGAGCCAATATATTCCTTGCCGATCAGGATGACGTTGGCGGCCTTAAGCATGGCGTCGGCGGCTTCAATTGAGCCCACCAGGCCCTTGGTTTCGATCATCCCCAGTGCTTCGTTGGGCATAGACTCCTCGACTCGATCATTGGCACGATTCAGAACTCTCTACAAAATATTGTCCGGAGCGCAGACACCAGCATGCATCAATGGTGAATTAAAGTCACGGGTGAATCAAACTCAGGGGTGAATCGAAGTCACGCGCGAGATCGTCTTGCTAATAGGCGGTAACGAATAGGCTGGATTACAAATGAGGCAAAGTGCCGACTTTCGCGGCGCCCACGCCATTGCGCGTCGTATTCTTTATCTGGTACATCGCTTCGTCGGCGAGATGCAGCAACTCTACCTTGGTCTTCGCGTCTGACGGGTACGAGGCGACGCCTATGCTTGCCGTAAAGTGAATGTTCAGCCCCTCGGAACTTAACCAAACTGTTTCACCGATCATGCGGTGCAAGCGTCTGGCAACCACGTACGCGTTTTCCTTGGATGCCTGTGGCAACACAATTACAAATTCATCGCCGCCGTAACGAAACGCAAAATCAATCCGCCGGCAAGCCAGTTTCACCATCTGCCCGACTTCGGCAAGCAGTTTGGATCCGATCAAATGGCCATGTGTGTCATTCACACTCTTGAAATGATCAAGATCGATAAACACCAGGGAAAATTCATACCCGTAGCGCTGCGAACGATAAATTTCAGTTTCCAGGATGAAATCCATGTGGCGGGCATTGTAGAGACTTGTGCAGTCATCGGTGATGGTCAGCTCGTGGATGCGCTTGACGTGCCGCGCATTTTCCAGAGCGATGGCGGCGAAATCCGCCAGAGCTTCGAGCAGCGCCAGATCGCGCTCCTGAAAACCTTCCGAGCCCACACAATTAACCAATTCGATCACGCCCAGGCAATGATCCCGATAGCGCACGGGAACAGCCACGATCGAGCGCGTTTCCATCTTGGTCTTTTCATCCACTTTGGAAAAAAATCTGGTGTCCTGACTCACGTCAGGCACGATCACGGCTTCGTCGTTTTGCGCAACCCACCCGGCAATTCCCTGTCCCATCTTGATGCGCACATCCTTCAGCGCCTGGGCACCTTTTCCGACGGCCAATTCAAAATAAAGCTCCTGTTTCATTTCATCGAGGAGCAGGAGCGACCAGGTGTCCGGCCGCAGGAACTCATCGATTTTTTCCATGATGGTGCGCAGGACCTGATCGAGTTGAAGCGAAGAGGTGAGAGCCTTGCCGAGTTCGTGGAACACCGCGATTTCGCCGGCCTCGCGCTGTTCGCCACGCGCCGCCATATTGCGGCGCCGGTCGACCCCGCTAAAATTTTCGATCCTGCTCACTTGACGCCTTTGGTCCCGACTCGCCTTGCGGGCCGCACGCCATTCACGGGAGAGATAAATGCGTTTTGATTATAGTCAACTCTCTTCAAGCAGTGCAACGCTGAGTTGCTGCCGAGTTTCCGCTGCGTGATACAGGCGTTGGCGGGTGCGGTCACGTCACGCGTTTCGCTATCGAGATTGACACTCCAGAAGCGCCCGCCTATATTCGCTTTGACCGCCGTAAAGCTGAAAAAATGACTAAGGGCACTTTTGGTGAGTACTTAAAGCGCGAACGAGAGATGCGTGGCGTCTCTCTTGATGAGATAACCGCTGCCACCCGTATCGCTACGCGTTTCCTGCAAGCCATCGAGGATGAACGTTGGGACCAGTTGCCCGGCGGCGTTTTCAACCGTGGGTTTGTGCGAGCCGTTGCACGCTATCTGGGACTCGATGAAGAAAACACGGTTGCGGAATATGTTTCGGCCGCGGAAGATCACCGGCCCGCGGTTCCGGTGTGGATAGGCAGCCCGCCCGCGGTAACGCCAGAGAAGCCCTGGCTCGCATGGGTTCTCACTGCTGTAGTCGTGCTGGTTGTCGTAATGGCCGCATGGTTCGCAGTGAGGCGCATTTTTGCCTGGCGTGCAGCGCGACACGCCGCGCAAGTTTCCGCGCAAATGACTGCGCCGCCAATGTTGCAATCAGAGTTGCCGTCGACTGCCGACCCTGTTCCGTACTCAGTTGCGCGCGTGCCAATTTCTTCAACAGATTCGCCGGCGTCACCGCACGATACTAATTCCCCGCCTGCACCCGCCGGCGGCGCGGTTCCTCCGGCGGACGACGCGCCGTTCCAGCTCAAACTGGAAGCCGATCGGACGACTCGCGTTACCGTATATTCGGACGCACACCGCGTCTTCCACGGGATGCTAAAGGCCGGCGAAGGCCGCGTCTTTACCGCACGAGACAAAATCCAACTGTCAGCCAGCGATGCTGGAGCGCTGCTGCTGGAACTTAACGGAAAGACTTTGGCTCCCATTGGCCCACCAGGCCATAACGGCGAGACGACGCTCACGAGAGAGTCCCTGAAAGGGATCGCGGGAGGCGGCAATTAGCGGCCAAGTACGCGAGGAGATTCGTTCGGGTCGCGCGACAAAGGAGCGCAAGGTTGCCATTTGCTCTGACGCCGCTTCGTTCGCGCCGGAAGAGCGCGTCGAAATCCTGGCAATTCTCGCCGCCGATCCCGATGCAGGTGTTCGTGAGAATGCCGCGGCAGCGCTGATGACGCAACCCTTGCCGAATATAATTGCCGCACTCGCCCGGACCGATGCCGCTCCCGAAATGTTTGCGTATTGCGCCGGGGAATTTTCTCGGCGGCCCGGCGTCGCCGACGCGCTAGCCAAAAACCCCTCATGTCCCATTGAAGTGCTTCGGCCCGTCGTTCGTTATCTGTCGGTTACTGGAGTTCAGGATTTGTTCGAGGACCTGGACCGGATGAGCACGTCTCCCGCACTCGTCGCGGCATTGATCGAGTCCACAGTGGTGACCGCGGAACAGCGCGCACAACTCGTGGAGCTGCAGCGCCAGGAACCGGAAGGCGTTGAAGCATTTCTGGAGGCAGCGGAAATCGTTGAGCCCGACGCTGCCAAGCGCCAGACTCTTCTGCAAAAGATTTCACAGTTGCGCGTGGTTGAACGTGTGCAAATGGCGATGAAAGGTACACGCGAAGCGCGCGGCCTGCTCATTCGCGACTCCTGCCGAGTCGTGCAGCGCGCGGTGCTGCAATCTCCTCAACTCACTGGCCGCGAAGTGGAAAGTTTTGCGGCCATGACCAGCCTGAGCGACGAGACATTGCGCCTGATTGCGAACAACAGGAAATTCCGGAAGAATTACACGGTCACCAAGGCGCTCATAAACAATCCAAAAACGCCGCTGGAAATTTCCCTTCACCTGCTCCCCGGCATTACTCCTCAAGACCTCAAAATTTTGACAACCAATAAGAATATCCCCGATACCCTGCGCACCTCAGCCTTGCGCCTCCAGCGAAAGCGTTCAGAAGAGCGGCGATCCAGCTGACGGAATTTGGATCCGCCGATGCACACGAATTAACACGGATAAGAAGTAGCTGCCAGTGGCACGTCCTGAGCGCATTACGAGAGCGACCGATTGCCGCCCCCTTGCTCGAACCGTATCGGTGAAGATCCCGGGAACGCCAATCTCCCGATTGGCGGGTTTCCAGGACGCCAATCGGGAGATTGGCGTTCCCGGGTAAACCCTTGTCGTTTCCTTATCAGTGTGTAGCTGGATTATCCGTGTTCATCTGTGTGCATCCGTGGTTTCAATCGTTACAAAAATGATTGGTCAAATGGTTTCGGGAATAGGGCCGCCATTCGGTGAAGCTCGACTCTCCCTTTCAGGTTCGCCAGGACAACTTGCGCGTCGCCACAAAATTCCCAGATGATCTGCCGGCAAGCTCCGCACGGGGGCGTGAGCGAATCGGTGTCGGTCACGACGGCTACGGCATCGAACCCACGCTCGCCTTCCGAGACAGCCTTGAAAATCGCGACACGCTCGGCACACAGCGTCAAGCCGTACGTGGCGTTCTCCACATTGCAGCCCGTGAAAATTCGCCCGGATTTTGCGCGCACCGCCGCGCCTACGCGAAAATTTGAATAGGGCGCATGCGCATGCTCTCTCGCGGTCCGCGCGGCAGCAATCAGAGCGTCGTGTTCACTCATGGAAGGTCCTCATTCATGCGCGGAATAACGGCGCGCAAAAGCGCCACGAAATCCGCCTTCACTCGCTCACCGGTTTCGAGCACTTCTTCGGTGGTGATCGGCTGATCGAGGATTCCCGCAGCCATGTTTGTAACGCAGGAAATTCCCAGCACGCGGATTCCCATATGCGCGGCGGCAATCACTTCGGGCACCGTGGACATGCCGACCAGGTCCGCTCCGATCACGCGCAAGTATCGAATCTCGGCGGGCGTTTCGTAACTCGGCCCAGTGAGCCCGGCATAAACGCCCTGGCCCATCTCCACGCCAAGCCGCTTGCCTTCCTGGAGCGCCGCATCCTGATAAGGCTTCCAATAAACCTGGGTCATGTCTGGGAAACGCGGTCCGAAACGCTCGTCGTTCGGGCCAATCAAGGGATTGGTTCCCTGAAGGTTGATGTGGTCCCGCAGAACGACCAGGCATCCCTGCTTGAATTCCCGATTGATTCCGCCGGCGGCATTAGTGATGAGCACCGCACGGATTCCCATGCGAGCCATCACGCGCATGGGAAAAATCACTTCGCGCGGCGTGTAGCCTTCGTAGAAATGCACGCGGCCTTGCATCGCCGCTACCGGCACGTCCGCCACTTTGCCGATGACCAGGCGCCCTGCGTGTCCGATCGCCGTCGATTGCGGAAAATGCGGAATTTTTTTGTAGTCGATGCGCGTGCTTGCCGCCATCTCGTTCGCGAATGCGCCAAGGCCGCTGCCTAGCACCAGGCCGATGCGCGGCCGCAGTTTTGTTTTTGACAAAATAAATTTGGCGGCGCGTTCGGCGCGCACAAAATCCTGTCCAGGCTTTGTCGGCGATTTGGTGGATGGGCTCATTTCAAAAACATCCCCACAATGGAAGCTGACATCAAGTTCGCCATCGTTCCCGCAAGCATGGCACGGATTCCTAATTTCGCGAGTTGCGATTTTTGATTGGGCGCGAGTGCGCCGATTCCGCCAATCTGCATGCCGATCGAACTGAAGTTCGCAAATCCGCATAACGCAAACGTTGCAATGGTGAACGATCGCGGATCAAGCGTGCCCTTCATCGGCCCGAGATAAGAAAAAGCAACCAGTTCGTTGACGACCATGCGCGTGCCCAGCAAATTTCCTATTTGCACGCAATCGCGCCAGGGCACCCCGATAATCCAGGCGACCGGCGCGAAGGCCCAGCCAAAAATCTGCTGCAGGCTTGTCGGAAACCACTGAGCTCCATGGCCTCCCAGCCAATTGTGAATGCCGCCCATGATGCCGTTGGTCAAGGCAATCAGCGCCAGAAATGCGATCAGCATAGCTCCCACGTTGATCGCCATGCCCAGGCCTTCGGTCGTACCCCGCGCGATAGCCGCGAGAAAATTTGAATCGCGTTCGACGTTTTCCATGTGCACAGTGCCCATGGTTTTTGGCTGCCCCGTTTCAGGAACCAGCATCTTCGCCATCATGATCGTTCCCGGCGCGGTCATGATCACCGCCGTAAGCAGGTGCCGTGCTTCCACTCCGAACGCGATATAGGCCGCCATGATTCCGCCGGAAACGTGCGCCATTCCGCTCGTCATGATCGTCATCAACTCGGACTGCGTCAGATCGGGAAGAAAGGGGCGGATCGTCAGCGGAGCCTCGGTCTGCCCCATGAAAATGCTGGCGGCGACATTCAGGGATTCAGCACCACTGGCGCCCATCACGCGCTGCATCAACCAAGCCGCGCCACGAATGATGACTTGCATTACTCCGAGGTAGTACAACAATGCGAAAAGGGCGGCGATAAATATAATTGTCGGCAGAACCTGAAACGCAAAAATAAAACCAAGCGAAGATTGCTGTTTGCCAAGCTGTCCAAACACAAATGCCGAGCCAATGTAGGAGTAAGACAAGAGCCTGTTGACGGCGTTGCCCGCGCGAAAAAAAAGCTGCTGGCCCAACGTCCAATAGAACACGAGAAACGCAAAAGCGATTTGCAGCGCCAAGCCCCACGCGATCGTTTTCAACTTGATAGCCCGACGATCAGTCGAAAAAAGATACGCCAGCGCCAGCATGGTAAGCAATCCCAGCACGCCCGTAAATCGCGCCATCCACCGCACCTCGCCCCCGATATTGCCGGGGAAATGACCGTCACATTAACATGCCGTGGATGATGGTGGGTCGAGGAAAATGTGATGCGCAGGATTTGCAGTATCACGCGGCTACAAGGAGTCGGGTGAGTTAAACCACTCTGGGTCCTTATGCTCCAATCACGCGGTAAATGAGCTGAGGGATCGTCTTCGGCTTTTCAGGCTCTATCTTGTAGGCCGTCTCGGCCAGGCGTCGCGCTTCATCAAGACGTGTGGCTGCATTGTAATGCAGTGTGAAGAGCGGCTCACCACGAGTTACGGCGTCTCCAATGCGTTTGTGAAACTCGATACCCACGGCGGGGTCAATGGCATCTTCCTTTTTCTCGCGCCCCCCGCCCAGGACTACGCAGGCGGTGCCCAGCTGTTCGCATTGCGTCGCGGCGATAAATCCGTCGGCCAGACTGGTAACGTCCAGCGTGTGGCGAGCGCGCGCGAGCTGCCGAGGATCGTCAATTACGGCCACGTCTCCACCCTGCAGCCCCACAATTTCACGGAATTTCTCACGCGCATGGCCAGAGACAATCAAGTCCGTCGAAAGTTTTTTTCCTTCTTCCACGGATTTCACTCGTTCACCAAGGAAGAACATCCAGGCCGCCAGTTCCAGGCACAGGTCGCGCAAGTCGGCCGGGCCTCCGCCGCTTAGCACCTCAATCGATTCGGCGACTTCCATGGCGTTCCCGGCTTTGCGGCCGAGGGGCTGATTCATGTCCGTGAGCAGCGCGACGACCTTCTTGCCCATTCGTTTGCCGGTATCGACGAGCAGCTCAGCGAGATTTGCCGCGTCCTCGAGCTTCTTCATGAACGCGCCGGAGCCGGTCTTCACATCGAGCACCAGCGCATCGATTCCTTCGGCTAGTTTTTTGCTCATGATGGACGCGCAGATTAGCGCCGAACTTTCAACGGTGCCGGTTACATCCCGCAGAGCGTAGATTTTTTTATCCGCCGGCGCAATTTCAGCAGTCTGTCCAATTAATGCGCAGCCGCAAGTTTCCAGAACCCGCCGGAAATCGGAGAGGGAGAGATTGACGTTGAAACCAGGAATGGATTCGAGCTTATCGAGGGTGCCGCCGCTGTGTCCCAGGCCTCGGCCGCTAATCATTGGCACTTTCAGCCCGCCCGCCGCGACAATCGGTGCGATTACGAGTGACGTCTTGTCACCCACGCCGCCGGTCGAGTGCTTGTCCACTTTTCGGCCCGGCAGGTCGGAAAAATCGAGCACGCGGCCCGAGTGGAGCATCGCTTCGGTCAGAGCGGCAATTTCCGGGCGGCTCATCCCGCGCAGCACGACGGCCATCAGCCAAGCCGACATCTGGTAGTCGGGAACGTCGCCGCGGGTATAGGCGGCAATCAGCTCTTCGATTTCTTCGCGTGTAAGTTCGCCAGAGTCTCGCTTGCGGCGGATGAGATCAACGGCGCGCATATGTTAAGGATTAATCTGCGGCTGCGTGTTGAGTTCGCTCAGAAGTTCCGGGCAGAAGTTCGAGGTGGGTAATTTCCGCAGGGCAACGAAGGCGCCACGGCAATACGATGGTGCCAATTCCCCGACTGACATAAATTTGCGTCGGCCCCAGGCGATCCCAGCCGATTTTGTAACGCAGGCGCTCCGGGGAACGGCCGTATACAGTTCCGAGAAGCGGTAAGTTCACTTGACCGCCATGCGTGTGGCCGGAGAGAACCAGGCTTACTCCATGACGGGATGCCAGATGGATAATCCGGGGGTTGTGTGCAAGCAAGATCGTAGCAGCGTCGCGGGGAATTCCGCGCACAGCTCGTCGCACATCAGCGCCGTAGCCATAGTCGTCGACACCGGCCACATAAAGGGAGGAACCACCGAATTGCACAGCAACGTGCTGATTACGAAGGACTTCGATGTGCCTCCTCCTCAGGGCGGAGGTCACAGCGTCAGCTCCAACCCGGAAATCGTGGTTTCCCAGGACAGCCAGAACGCCGTAGCGCGCTCGAAGCCGGCTGAGGATTTCTGCGGCAGGCTCGATATTCGCTCGAGAGTAAGTAACGAAGTCTCCAGTAAGCACAACGATATCCGCACGGAGGCGATTGGTTTGCTGCACAGCTTCAGCTAGCCACAGCTTCGGCAAAAATAACCCGTGATGAATATCTGAAATTTGGACCACTCGGAGGCCGCTGAAGGCTTCGGGAAGCGCATCCAGCCAGATGCGCTCTTGGTTCACGTCAAAACGATCGCCTGACGCCCATTGCGCGCGCTTGAGAGCTGCTTCACCCGAAGTGTAGTTCTCGATTCCACCGCGGCGCCACCTGCTCATCCAGCGAGTAAGCCTTTCGCCAAGGCTCCCGCTTTCCGGCACCGGAAATATAAAACTGTTCCCCATCATCCCTCAGTAAATTACAGAACTCCGTCAGCCTAACACTGCCTGGAAACCGAGTCAACGCAACGTTTTACAGAGCTTTGCGCAAAGTGACATTGGTAAGTTCCAAGTGTACTACGCTCGCCTTTAGTCTAATCCGAAATTAAGGCGAGGTACGTGTCGCCGAGCGTTCCGCGATCTCAGCGGTAATTTGCATCATTTCGGAATGGACGCGACCGTTTGAAGCGAGCAATTCGCGGTCGCCAAGTTTATACGGCTGGCCGTCGAAGCGAGTTACGGTTCCTCCCGCTTCGCGAACCAGCAAAACACCAGCGGCAGTGTCCCAAGAGTGCAGGCCGAATTCCCAAAATCCTTCGAACCGGCCGCAGGCAACGGAAGCGAGGTCCATCGCCGCAGATCCATCTCGCCGCACGCCATGCGAGCGCAGCGTGAAGTCCCAATAGTAGTGAATATTCGGGTTCTGCGAGCGCTTTACGCTGGGAAATCCGGTGCAGAGCAGGCTCGTAGCGAGCTTTTCGATCGCTGAGACATGGATTTTCTTTTTATTTAGGTACGCGCCCTCACCTTTAGCCGCAGTAAAGAGTTCCCCGCTCACCGGTTGATAGATAACGCCCGTAATTAATTCTCCTGCCTCCTCAAGGCCAATGGAAACCGCAAAACAGGGATAGCCGTGCGCAAAATTTGTCGTTCCGTCGAGAGGATCGACGTGCCAGCGGAACGGCGAATCGCTTTCCGAGCCGCCTCCTTCTTCGGCGGCGATTGCGTGTTCCGGGAAGCGCGCGCGCAGGCGGGCGACAATGGCCCGCTCGGAGCGGCGGTCAGCCTGCGTAACGATGTCGACTTCGCCTTTGTAGCTAATATCCGCGGGGCCGGCGAATTCCGCTATAAGGATGCCACCCGCTTCAAGGGCAGCTTCGACAGCGACTTCGAGAAATGGATTCATGCCACCCAGTAGCACAGGCTTCAGCCTGTGTGATTTTGACGTTCCACTTTCACTAAAGAACACAGGCTGAAGCCTGTGCTACGTTTTCCCGGCGGGCTCCAAGTAGAGCCCGCACCCGTTCATCATGCCAGAAGTCAGACTCGTAAGACAGGCGCGATCAGTCGAGGTGGCCGCCCGAGAAGTATTCCTTCTTGCTGCGTACCTTACACTCGCATTTCACACGCACTTCCAGAGCGCGATAGGTGCCGTCGGGAGGGCGCGGGTTGGGGTAGTACCCCAGGCGGTACTGCGTGCGAAGTTCGCGGTCGATGCGGTCGAACATCTCAGTGAGTTCGCCGACGTTATTTGGGAAATAAGTCGCGCCACCGGTTGAATCCGCGATCGTTTGTAGCGCGTGCTCTCCGGCAGTATTGCGGCCACCCTCATTTTTCACCACACGCACGACGATCGTGTAAAGGAGGGCGTCGGCACGAAGAGCGGCCCGCCGCGCGGTCTCAAAATCCGCGCGGCTGGTGGTTTCGCCTGCGTCGGTTACCAGAACAATCACGCGGCGCCGGCCCGAGGGATTGCGCGCGAGCGCCTGCGCACCCAGGTACACGGCGTCGTAGAGCGCGGTACCATCGCCCGGGACGATATGTTTCAGCGCGGCTTGCAGCGTGGACACATTTGAGGAAAACGGCGCGATTTGGGTTACGGCGTCGGCAAATTCATAAATCGCCATGCGGTCCCCGGGACGCACCAGTTTTTGAATGAAGCGAGCGGCGGCATCGGCCTCGAATTCGAGGTCCTTTATTTCACTGAGACTCGAATCAATCATCAAGGTGAGGTCCAGAGGCTGCTGCGTTTCGGGCTCAAAGATTTCTATTTTTTGCCTGACGCCCTCTTCGTAGATTTCAAATTGATCTTGTGCGAGATCGAGTGCAGGGCGCCCGTCCTTGTCGAGGACGCTTGCGATCGTGCCGACCAGGCTGACTTCGGAGCGAATGCGAGCGCGAGGGTCCTGGTCCGCACGCTGTTTTGCGTCTTGATCCAGGCGCTGCTTTGCAGCGACCCGTGACGGCGCCGTAGCAGCTATGAGCAATAAAGTTGCGGCTGATACGCAGGAGATAGTTAGGCGGACTGCCATAGGAACACGACGTGGCGGCACGTTCACACGGAGTCTCTGTAATGGCGAAGTCTACTATTCATGGCAATCAGAATAGATTCGTGCAGAGACGAAAAGGATTGCTTATGCGGAAGGAATTTCTCCTTCTGCCCACGCGGAGCCGTCTCGGAAAAATTCCTTTTTCCAGATCGGCACAGTACTCTTAAGGGTATCGATGCCGAAGCGGCAGGCGTCGAAGGCGGCGGCGCGATGCGCCGAGCAGACCACGATGAGTACCGAGGTCTCGCCGATTTCGAGCCGTCCAAGACGATGAACCATGGCGAAACGCCGGATCGAAAATTTTTCGCGCATCTGCTCGCCGATTTCGCGCATTTTAGCGAGGGCCATGGCCTCGTACGCCTCGTATTCCAGATACAAAGTTGCCCGGTTACCAGAGTGGTTGCGAACAATTCCTTCAAACACGACGACAGCGCCATCGGGCGGTGCCTTCAGCTTCTCAAAAATCTCCGCGGTATCGATCCGGTTTCGGACCAACGCGCATTGATTCTCTCCGACGGCAGCTCCGGCCGGAGTGCTGCCTCCACTCACGGGAGGAAGAAATGCGACCTCGTCTCCAGAAGTGAGCGGAGCGCGCCATTCGGCGAATTCCTGATTCACAGACGCGACCACGGAAGAGCGGAACTGCGCGAGTTCGGGAAAAGTCCGGCCGTAGCGCGCAAACAAATCCTCAACACGGGCGCCGTCGGAGAGCTCAGCATTTTCCTCCGATTTGCCCACGATATCTTTTAGCCGGCCAAAAAAAAGAACTCGCACATGCATGGCCGTATTCTATCCGCGAAGAACGGAAACTTCCACCGTCGCGGTGCGCTATGCCCCAGGCGGCCAGTTAATGGGATGCTGCCATAAGAAGTTGAGTGTGAATTAAACCCTGTTGCCGAACGCCCAAGTACTAAATAATAGGATTAGCGATAAATAGGATTAGCGGAATGGGCGAGCTAGATTCCGAAAATCCGACTTCGGTCACGATTGTTTACGTAGCAGAAACGGCACAGCAGAAATACTGCGTTTGGCGAGTCAATGGCCTCATAGTATTTGAGGGGTGGATTCCTCATGTTGATCGATGGTGTTTGGGCCGAAGTAGAAGTGGGCGGTGAATGCCTTCGGCTCTTTTCTGAGCACAATGCTCAGGGAATTCAAGCGTCCGTCTATAACGTCAAAACCAGGACCTGGATTGCCCCCTCGGAGTCGGTCGATGATATCGAGCAGGGTAAGGATCGAGCAGCGGATTATGCAAGTGCATACCTGAAGCGCGTTCTCAATGTGGAATTACCTTCCTTGCAGTGGAAAGAGTCACGCTCTCGGTAGTGCCCATGCTTGCATTAATTGCTATGCCTTCCGTGCGGCATGAGTCCCGAGCCACAATCCAGAAAAGCGGCAGGTAAATTACGATTCGGCAAGTGGCGGAATCTCGCGGATCGAGCTGTGCCGAATTTCCCTATCGCTGATTGAACCCAACGCTCAGTGACTTATGCCTTCCACTTCCATTCACTCTCTGAAGGATGGATCAAGGCGAGCCACAACAGGAATACTGGCACGGATTGTCGTACCCAAAGCAGTTCACTCGATCTGGAAAGTGCCTTGCATTTCCCTTGTTCGTTCCCGCATACCTGCAATACCGACTCCTGCCACTGAACCGCCAGAGGAAAGCTCATCGAGCTTTTCTTCGGGGATGCGGCATGGGACCGGAAGAACGCAGATGCAGACCACCTGCTCAATGTACTGATTTGAGGGTCTTTATACACTTTCGAGCCGGTACTAAAACTAGGGTTCTGGAGAATTTGAATCGGTAGACCCATTGAGATGCCTAGGTGCATCTGCCAAGATGCCCATGCGTCTAAATGGCTCGGGGAGACACATGAAAACGAAAGAACAAGGCTTTGCGCTCATCGAACTTTTGGTCGTAGTGGCCATCATCCTGGTCATCGCGGCAATCTCAATTCCCAATTTGCTGCGTTCCAAGATGGAGGCCAACGAAGCGTCCGCTGTCGCAACCATGCGCACGCTGAACACGGTCGCCATTGTCTATTCGACGCTTTACGGAGCTTATCCGGTCGCTCTTACAAATTTGGGGCCCGCCACCACGCCTAGTTCGACGTCGGCAGACTTCGTTGACTCCATGCTCGCTAAGGACCCTGCCATTAAGAGCGGCTACACATTTACGTGGACCGCTGTGACCAGCAGTTCAGGCCCGATTGTCGGTTATACGCTTGTGGCCACGCCAGTGACCAAGGGCAGCACCGGCCAGCGTGGATTCTTCACGGATGCGACTGGAGTGATACGCTCCGATCCGTCCGGCACAGCGACCGCGTCCAGCACCCCGCTCAGCTAAGGCGGTTTCCAGAGATGGGATCGTATCGAGCTATCTGAACCCGCCGAAACGTATAGCAGATTTTATTCCGCCCGTACCTTATCTCAATCCAATCA
>Ga0070735_10002010_pt1 | contig 18802 bp, 15 predicted proteins | sample Coa_R1_FD_66443 | JGI IMG/M metagenome (GOLD analysis project Ga0070735, IMG submission 66443) | Surface soil microbial communities from Centralia Pennsylvania, which are recovering from an underground coalmine fire - Coalmine... | ecosystem: Environmental > Terrestrial > Soil > Unclassified ... | reverse complement strand
CCTCGCGACCAAGCTCCGTGAGCCGGCGCGCCAGCGCCACGACGGGCTGCACGTCGCCGCGCGTCCCGACCGATGACAGCAGCGCGCGCATCGCCTCTCGCTCGACACCCGGACACGCCCTACTCGGCCCCCGCGTCCGACATCGTGCCGGCGGCGGACGCGTCGGACGGCGGGACGCACGCCGTCGGGTCGATGCCCGGCGACCGGCCGCAGACCATCCCCGAGGGGCACTCGGTCGAGCTCAAACAGAGCTGGACCCCGGACGGACACGGCGGATCGATGCACGTCGCGGTGAGGCTCGATCCCGACATGCCGTTGGTGCAGCACAGCGCGCCGCCGACGCAGGCCAGCGTGGTCGTGCACTTCACGGCGCTCTGCGCCGCCTCGACGGGCGTCGCGTCCCCCGAGTCGCCGCCGTCGGAGGAGCCGGCGCCGTCCATGACACCGCTTCCGTCGGACGACTCGGCCCCGCCGTCGGGCGACCCGGTGCTGCCGTTCGAACACCCGAGTGCCGCGACGAGAGCTACAAGCGAGAGGCGGAGGTGACCTTCGTTCATCGCGAAGTTCGCGTAACAGGGCCGCCCCGCCGCAGTCAACATGCGCTAAGGGTACGGCCCTCATGCTCCGGAGCGAAGGGACTCACCCAGGCGGTCGCGATCGCGGGCGGGTCGCATCGCTCTGGCGTGAGCTCCTCGGGCCGTCGCTCGTCGTCTCGGGCGCCTCCATGTGGGGGCTGGAGACACTGTGGCGCGTCCGGCTCAACGCGAAGTTCGACGCCGACGTGCTCGTGTTCCACGAGCACTGGATGGGGCTCTGCCTGACGTTGCCCTTTCTCTTGCGCGGCGCGAAGGCCTTGCGCGGCGTGTCCCGCAAGGCGCTCGTCTCGATGGTCGCGAGCGGGGTTCTCGGCAGCGCGCTCGGAACGGTGAGCTTCACGGCGGCCCTCGCGCTCCTCAACGCGTCCCTGGCGAACCTGCTCCTCAACGTGCAGCCGGTGGTCAGCGTCCTGGTGTCCTGGTTCTGGCTTCGCGAGCGGCCGCTCCCGCGCTTTTACCCCTGGGCCGCCGTCGCCCTCGTCTGCGGCGCGACGATGGCCTGGAGCCCGGATGCCGCGGACGCGCCGCGCCGGCTCGCGCTGGGCCTGCTGTGCATCGCCGCGACGGCGGTCTGCTGGGGCGCCTCGACGACGTTCGGGCGCGCCGCGATGATCGAGATCGACTTCAGGACCGGCGCGTCGCTCCGCTATCTCATCGGCACCTTCGCCACGTTCGTCTTGGCGGCGGCCCGCGGTCATGTGGGCGAACGCCTCCGATGGCAGGCGCTCTTCGACCCCTCCACGCTCAAGGACATGGCCGGCCTCTTGATCGTCGCGGCGATCACGCCCACGTTCCTTTACTTCGCGGGCCTCGCGAGGACGCGCGCCTCGGTCGCGACCTTCGCCGAAATGGCGCAGACGTTCGCGTCGCTGATCATCACGTGGGGCGTCCTCGGCCAGGCGCTGACGCTCCAGCAGGGGGCCGCGGGGGCCGTGCTCCTCGTCGCGGTCTTCTTCATCAACCGCTCCGTGGCGGGCCTCACCGCGGCTTGACGACCGAGCTCCGCATGAGGACGACCTCATACGGGTCCCACGTCGAGACGTTCCAGTAGAAGTCCACATGGTCGCCGCGATCGACCATCCACGGGTCGATGACGTTCGCGCCGTAGAGCACGCCGAGCTCGGACGCCGAATAGACGCTCTCGTTCGGAGCACACGTCGGGTCGCTGCAGGACGGGTGTCTGAGGATGCCGCCCGGGACGTACTGCCCGCTGACCGTGGACGACGACTTGTCGCCTCCGGCGAAGAGCTCCTGCGGCGGCGACCACGGCCCCCACGGCTGCTTGGCGAAGCGCGCGTGGATGGCGCCCTGCGGGTCGCGCTGCACGGCGTTGACGGCGTCGCCCTTGGTCCCGGCGAGAAACGACGCCGGGAGGTCACCCCCGTAGAGCATGATCCACGCGCCGAGCGCGGGGACGTAGCTCACCGCGTTCTGGTTGACGATGTCCCACGTCTCCTTCGGCTGGTCGCCGGGCGTCGTGTCGTCCAGGTCGAGGGGAATGGCCGCGGTCGGGTCGCTCGAGAACTGCGGGGCGCCCGCCAACGAGAGGCCCGTGAAGTATTGCGGCGTCCAGGCGAAATGGCCCTTCGGATCGAAGCTCGGCATGTCGACGTAGGCGAAGTAAAGCTCCAGGTCGCGCCCGTTCGCCCCCGTCCCCGCGAACCCGGGTCGCCCCCAGAGGAACACTTTCTCGCTGCCGGGCGAGCTGCCGTCGGCCGCGCGGTAGTCGTTGCCGACACCCGCGGCGCGCGCAGGATCGAAGTCGCGGACGGTCCGCGCCGTCGCGTTGAAGAACTTGTTGGTAGGCCACGGCTGCACGTAGAAGAGCTCGTGCGTCGTCGGGTCGGCGTTGCCGACCTCCTGGCGGACGACCGCGGACTCGATGCGCCCGCGCTCGGTGGAGTCGTACGTCGAGCTCGTCCGGTCTTGGCAGAGGCCCCCCCCGGCCGTCGCCGAGCAGGCGCACGACGTCGTGCCCATGGCGCACGGCATGCTCACGTTCGTCAGCGGCCCGCACAGCCCGAGGCCCGTGTCGCAGGTGAACCCGCCGGGGCACGTCGGAGTCGAACCTCCCGAGCAAGGGACATAGTCGTTCATGAAGTAGAGAATGAACGCGGCTCCCGTCGTGTCGCCCCTCGCGTTCGAGAAGCCGGTCTCCGGGGTGAGCCCGAACGAGGTCTCGAGGATCGTGCCGTCGCGCGAAAGCCGGATCGGGCTCGCATTGCCCTGCGCGTTCGTTTGGAGCCCGATCGACGGCGCGGCGGCGTGCCAGCTGGGCTGTCCGGCGGCTGGCGCGTGCGATGTCACCCATGCCTCGACGGCATCGGCGCCGCCGAACTGGCCGAGCGAGATCTGGCCCAACACGTCGTCCTGCTGCGAGCCCAGGTCCGTGCCTTGCGGGTTCGACCACGAGTCCCCGAAGAGCACCTGCAGCGCGCCGTCGTGGACGAAGGTCCACCCGAGGTCGGTGGCGTAAAACCCGATGTTCGCCTGACCGGGCGCGGGCGTCGCGAACCGGCCGATGAGCGTGGCGATGGCGGACGTCGCGCCCAACGTCGGCGGACCGGTGGGCGAACCAGCGTCGACCGGCGGACCGTCCGCGAGGACCGACGCGTCGCCGTCGGTCGGGCTGTCCGTCGTGCCGTCCCCCGCGTCCGCGGTCGAGCCGTCGGTCGCGTCACCGGCCGCGCCCTCGGCCGCGCCCTCGGCCGAGGCGTCGGCGACGGCGCCCATCGCGCGAGCGTCGGGGTTGCCGCCGGTCTCTGAAGGCGACCCGCACGCGGCGACGACGATGGCCACTCCGACGGGGTGCGGTCGCATCTCCCCGCTCTTACCACTCGTCAGGGCGTGACCACTCGCCAAACGCCGGCCCCGAGATCCGTCGAGTAAAGGAGGTGGTGCGCCTTGTCGTAAGCCAGGCTGCCCCCGTTGGAGAGCATCGGCGAGGACATCTGCGTCCAGTGCTGTCCGTCGTTCTCGGGAGACGTCCAGAACGGCTCGTAGAGCGTGGTGCTTGGATCCCACGGGAAGCCGCGGCTCGCGAACAGCGTCGTCCCGTTGCCGGTGACTCCCAGCATGATGTCGCCGCTCTTCGGCACGAGCGCCCAGGCGACGCCGTCGGGGCTCCGCAGCATCCCGTTCGGGGTCGCCATGTAGAACGTCCCGTCCTTGGCGCGGTAGAGCGCTCCCGCCGCGTGGCCCTGCGTGACGTTCAAGTCGGTCCAGTGCGCGCCGCTGTCGGACGTGCGCCAAAGGCCGTTGCTCTGCGAGCCGAAGAGCCACGTCGATCCGTTGTCGAGGAAGTAGATGGCCTGCCCCTCCCCCCCCGCCCACTGGGACTCGCCGTCGACGAGCTTCCACGTGCCTCCCCCGTCGTGGCTCTCGCCGAAGCACGCCGCCGAGTGCGGCGCGGCGCAGGCGGCGTGGAACGAGACGAGGAGGTGCTGGCGGTCGGTCGGGTCCATCGCGAGATGGCCGACGAAGTTGTATTGCACGACCTTCGAGAGGGCCGGATCGCTCGGCGGCCAGATGACCTGCCAGTCGACGCCCCCGTTGGTCGACTTGAAAGCGCCGGACACGCCGTTGCCGTCGAAGGTTCCGCCCGTGACGTAGCCGTTATACCCGCTGTTCGTGTAGAGCACGTCGGGGTCCACCGGGTCGATGAGGAACGTCCACTGCCGGCCCGTGTCGAGCGCCTCGCCGCTCTTGCCGGTGTTGACGTGATTCCACGTCGAGCCGCAATCGGTCGTCTTCCAGATCCCCTCGTTGCAGCTGCCGACGTAGAGGACGCTCGGATCGAGGGGGTTCATGACGAACTCGCCCCCGTAGGGGCACGGCATGATCCCGTGCAGGGGCGCGACCGGCGGCGTGATCTCCTCCCAGACGCCCGCGGCCGCCAGGGCGTCGCACGCCCCCGCTTCGATGACGGGCGACGGGGCCGCGTCGGACGACTGCAGCGCGTCGGGGGCCGGACCCCCGTCCTCGGGGGCGCTCGCCCCGCCGGGCCGCGCCGGAATCGACGCGCCCGCGTCGCGCGAGTCGGCGGCCGAGTGGCCCCCGCACCCGGTCGATCCCGTCATGAAAAGGGCGGCCAAGCCCGCGATCGCCAGCGATGCTCTTCGCACGGCGCGCGTTCGAGCAACGCGCGTGCCGCCGCGGGCTAATATGGGCGGTCATGACTCACCGGGCGGCATTCCTTGCAGGCATCGTCTCGGTGATCGTGGCATGCGGGGCGTCGTCCTCGTCGAGCGGGGCGAGCGGGTCGGCAACGTCCTCGGGCTCCGTCGGCGGCCACTCGTTCGCGCCCCGCGATGCGGTCGCCCTGCGGCTCACCGAGACCACGCATCCGAGCTCAAACACCACGGTCACGGCGTCGAGGCTCTCGATCGAGATCGCCGACGTGGCGGGGGTATGCGACGACTATCGGCGTCAGGCCGCGCCGCGAGGTGTGAGCGTCCTGACGTTGACCCTCTATCCGCCGTCCAACCTCGCGCCGGCGGCGGGAACCTACGTCGTCAACGGGAACGGCAGCAACGCCATGGTGGCGGCGGCGGACTTCAGCGCGACCGACATGTCCTGCGCAGACGTCGTGGCTGCCGCGGCGACGTCGGGGACGATCACGATCAGCGCGGCGAACGACTCGTCGATCTCGGGGTCCTTCGACCTCGGCGACTTCATGAACGGGGCCGGCGCCACCGGCACGAGCGACCACCTCGCCGGCACGTTCGCGGCGCCCGCGTGCAGCGTCAGCATCTCGGTCGGAGTCGACGGGGGCGCAGCGGTGTGCGGCAACTGAAGATGCCGTCGGACTCCCCGGCGGAGGATCGTTTCTCTCACATCGAGAGGGCGCAACGGAAACCGATCGAGACGTCCGCCGTGTCCTCGGGGGCGAAGTCGCGGCTGAAAGAGTGGGCGGAGACCGGAAGCGAGCGCCACGACGCACCGCGGACGGCGCGCCCCGGCGAGGGGCTCGCGCTGCAGGTGGGGTCGTTGAGCGGCTCCGCGTGGCCCGCCCAGCAGGGGCCGGAATAGTCGTCGATCGCGTCCGCGGTCCACTCCTGGAGGTTGCCGCCCAGGTCGCGAACGCCCGAGCGCGTCGCGTCCCCGGCGCTGCCGCCGGCGACCGGGCCGGGGCCTGGCATCGCGGCCGTCTCTCTGCACTCGATCGGCTCGCTCACCGGGTCGCGGCCCCGGGCGACGACGGCGTTCGCGCACACGTCCTCGTCCCCGCCCCACGGGTAGGTCGTCCCGTCCCCCGTGTTGCCCGCGGCATACTCCCATTGCGCCTCGGTCGGCAGCCGCTTTCCCGCGAGGCGGCAGGCCGCGTCGGCCTGGGCCCACGTCACGCAGTTGAGCGGAGAGCCGGCGCGCGACGGATCTCCCGCGCGCCCGTAGGTGCACTCTTGCGGCGACAGGGTCGAGTCCCGCTCGGTCGAGAGGGGCGCCGTGAGCTTGCCGGTCCCGACCAAGGCCTGCGCCTGACCCACGGTGAACTCCTCGGTGTCGATCGCGAAGGGACTCACGTGCACGAGGTGCCGCGGCGCGGGATCGTACCCGTGCGGCAACGGGAAGAAGTGGGCGCTGCCGAGGAGGAACGCCCCGCCGGGGACGCACACCATGCCGGGCGGCGGCTGCGTGGAACAGGGGACCTCGCGTCCCGGCCCCCAGCTCCCTGCGGCCGGCAACGACGCCGCGCCGACCCCCGCGCGCAGCGTCGGCTCTTGCGCGAGCCGTCCGGATCCGGGATCGCACGTCCGGGCCGCGACGACGTCCGGGGGAACGCCGAAACACGCCATCGCGAGCGTGGCGGCCACGTCGGTGACTCCGCCGCTCGCGGGAGGCAGGCGAGCCGTCGAGTCGATGTGCAGCGACCCGGCGGGGAGGCCGTCCGCTCCGACCTCGTCGAGGCGCACCAGGCGGATGCGCAAGCGCGGCGGCGGCTCTCCCTGCGCCGGAACGATCCCGAACGAAATCGGCCAGAGCTCCGGACGGGATGCGTCGATGAGGCGCCGCCGGTCCTGCCCCCGCGCGACGTTCCCATCAAGGTCGATCATTTCGACGAGGAGTTGCTGGCCGAACCGGGGCACCTGCGCGTCGGTCCCCACCGAGACCCTCCACTGAGGGCGCGCGGGTGCCGTGTCCACCGCGCACGCCGTCGCGAACATCAAGCCCAGGCTGGCGCGCGTCGCCCGGCGCATCATGGGGTCCCGCCCGCGTACGCGCATCGGAATCCTTGTGTGGGCCCGGGCGCGGAGGACCGGCGCAACGCGAGGAAGGCCGTCCCGATGCCCGCCGTGAAGTTCGTCCCTCGGGCGGCGCGAGGGACCGTCGGCGCGCCGACGCACGTCGGGTCTCGTAGAATGGCCGATTGGGTCCAGCACGGAGCGTCGTAGCTTTGGGGCGCGTCGGAAAGCATCTCGCCCACGCTGCCCGCGAGATCGAACACGTGGTCCCGCGATTCGTCGCCCGTCCCTCCGGCGCAATCGGCGCGCATGGGATGCGAGCCCACCGGTTCCACGCCGTTGCCAGCGCACCCGGCGTCTTCCCGCCCGACGCTCAGCGAGCAGCAGAGCGGCTCGACGTTGCCCCACGGGTAGTCGCGCCTCTGACCGCGCCCGCGCGCCGCGTGCTCCCATTGAGCCTCGGTGGGCAACTGGCCTCCCACCCGCTGGCACGCGTTCTTCGCCGCCGAATCCGAGATGCAATTGACCGGAAGATCGTCGTTCTGCGTCGCGTCCGCCCCGAGCCACGTGCAATCGCGATTCGTCGGATCGGTCGGATCGGAAGGGGTGGGCAAGTCCTCCGCGGCGAGCCTGCCGCTTTGCGCGAGCGCGCGCAACCGTCCGACGGTGAACTCGAACCGGTCGAGAAGGAAAGGGGAGACGAGGGTGGGCCGGAGCGGAACGGGCTCCGCGGCCTCGAGCGCCGCGTTGGCGCCGACAGCGGCGAGGTCGCCCAGGATGGTGAAGCCGCCCGGCACGCAAATCGAATCGGGCGACGGGGAGGCCGCGCAGGGCACGTCGATCGCGCCCGCCCACGTTCCGACGACGCTCGGCGGGGGTGGGCCGGCGAGGGCCGCGATGCCGTCCGCCGGGGACGCACGCGGATGGTCGCCGTCGAGGCAAGTGGCGCTCGAAGGAGCGTAGGTCGCCGGGCTTCCCATGCAATCTTCGCGGAGCGTCACCTCCACCCGCGCGACGGCTGTCGCCGGGAATTCGATCTCCACCAAGCGGTCGATCGTCACCTCGGGCGGGGGATCCAGCGTGGCAGCGTCGAGCTCCGTCCCCGGAGATGCAAACGATCCTCGAAACGCACGGATTCGCATTTTCACCGCGGCGGCGCCGGGCGAGGTCGCGGCCACTCCGAACGAGAGCGGCCAGCTGGACCGGTCGGACACGACGAACGTATGCGTGTCGCTGGCGTGGTCGTCGGCGTCCAACACCTCGACGCGCAGAGTGTCCACGGTCGCGTCGGGGGAAACGTCCTGGCGTTCGGCGAGCTCCCCGGCGACGTGCGCGTCCGTGTCGACGTATACGACCAGCTGGGCGCGTGGGTTGATGTCCCGGCAGGCGACCGAGGCTCCCACGACGATCGCTGTCACACAGCGGCGCATCGATGCCTATGCGACGGCACCTTGCGCCAGGAAGCGTCGTCTGTAAAGTGCCCGTCCGTACGCGGGAGGAGTCGATCGATGCGCGGGCGTGACGGCCTTTGGGCGGCGTGCGGGGTCCTGTCCCTCACCCTCTTGGGCGCGTGCAGCTCCGGCTCCGCAAGCAGCACCGGCGACGGCGGTCCGGGCGACGCGACGACCCCTCTCTGGGTGAAGACCTCGTGCGGACAGTGCTTCAGGACGGGGTGCGGCGCCGAGATCGCGTCATGCAACACAGATCCCGATTGCGCCGGGTACCTCTCGTGCCTCGAGCGCTGCCCCCAGTCTTCGAGCGGCGACGCGGACCCCGCATGCGAGTCGGCGTGCCCGCGTGGCGCGAGCAGCTCGGGAGCACAGGCCGAGACTGCGATCGCGCAGTGCCGTTCGGGGCCCGGGTGCGCCGCGGCGTGCGGCGCCGGGGCGACTGACGCGGGCGGCGTGGATCCACTTCTCACGCAAGCTTGTCCGGTCACGAGCGAGACGGACGCGACCGCGTGCGGGCTTTGTCTGGACAATCACTGTTGCCGCTCGCGCGACCGGTGCAGCGCCAACCCCGATTGCCACGCGTTCCGCGTTTGCCTCGACGAATGCGCGGACGGCGGCGTGGTGCCGGAGGCAGGACCCGATTGCGATGCGGCATGCGTGGCCTATGCATGCGACGAGTATTGCTACGGGGCTCACCCGAGCGGCCTCGCCGATCTCGTGGACCTTCTCGCGTGCGGGGGCGTGCTGTGCTCGGCGGCGTGCGGCGGCGGGTCCGCCTGTTCGACGTGTCTCGGCCAGTCGTGCGCCAATCAGCTCGCGGCCACCGAGGAGACGGTGCAGGGCTACCTCCTCGGAGAGTGCGAATACGCATGCGGCGCCGACGCGACGTGCATCGGGACGTGCCAGACGCGTTACGGGTCGGCGCGCCCCGCCGAGGAGGCGCTCCTCGTCTGCCAGTCGAGCCGTTGCGCGGCCCCCTGCCGGTAGCGCAGCGGCCCGTCACCGCCACGACTGCGCGTGCGCGAGCCAGTTGGCGCTCCCCGGGTCGTACGGCGGAGGCTGCGGCGAGGGACGGGTGGCGAAATACGTCGCGAGGGCGCCCCCGACGACGACGGCGGCGGCGCCCGTCCAGAACCACCATTTCTTGGTGAGCGGCGCCTGGTAAGGACGCAGTCGCGCCGTGAGGTCCGCGCGCTGCCCTGGCGCGAGGTCGACCGCGGACTCGTACGTCGTGTAGCCGTCGAGCAGGACCTCGAGCCGATAGCGCCCGGCGGCGCGCTGAAATTCGATCGGGGCTATCCCCACTTCGCGCGAGTCGACCCGCACGAGCGCCGCGGGCGGTTCGGAGCGCAACGAAATGGTGGCGGGGAGCACGTCGAGCCGCAGGTCGAGCGCCGTGTTCTCGCCCGCCCGGTACGTCCTTGCCAGCACGGCGTCCTCGTGTCCCTCGCGCGCGGCGCGAAAGAGGTGCGCGCCGGGGTCGAGGAGAACGACGAACGAAGGCTTGCCGAGCTGCGCCGCGTTGCCCGGCGGAGCCATCCCCGCGACGTACGTGTCCGGGCCGTCCCCTTCGGCCAGCGGACGTCCGTCGATCGTCAGCGTCGCGTCGGCGGGATCCAGGTGGACGGCGACGCGAACGACGAGCTTGTCCGACTCGGCCAGATACCCTCGCGCGTCCTCGATCTGGGCGGGGTCGAGGCCCGCGGCGTTCACGAGCAGGCCCTGAAGCGTCCTGCGCGCCGCCACGTAGCGTCCGAGCGCCCGCTCGCAATACGCGATGTTGTACTCGACGAGCGGCGCGTCACGCGCGGACGCGGCCTCCTCGAACGAGGCGAGCGCCGCGCCCCACTCCTGATCGCGCGAAAGCTGGACGCCCCGCAGATACGCGTTCCGGCCTCGCGCCGTCGCATCGTCGACCGGCGGCGTCTGAGCCGAGAGCTCGCGAGAATCGAGCGCCATCGACGCGAGGAGCCCCACGCCGAGAGCCGCCGCGAGTCGTCGTCGGCGGCGACCGGCGGCGGGGGGAGGGTGGTCGCATGGCCTCACCACGCGCGCGAGAATCGTCCTGGACGAAGGCGAAAGTCAACGCCTCGCGCAGTACACTCCCGGGGTGGTGGACGAGGACGTGCGAGGCTCGCTCGCGGAGGGGACCCTGGTGGGCGGTCGCTTCCGGGTCGAGCGTCTGATCGGGCGCGGCGGCATGGGGGAGGTCTACTCGGCGCGGCACACGACGACGCTCAAGCAGGTCGCGCTCAAGCGCATTCACGTGGGGGGGGACCGCGGGCACGAGCACGAGCGCCGGTTCATGACGGAGGCTCGCGCCGCGACGGCGATCCGGCACCCCAACGTCGTCGAAGTGTACGATCTCTTCGAGGACGAGGACGGGTCGCCCGTGATGGTCATGGAGCTGCTCTCGGGGGAGAGCCTCTCCGCGCTTCGCGCACGCGCAGGCGCCCTCCCGCTGTGCGAGATCGCGGCGATCCTCCTGCCGGCGGCCCGGGCGCTCCGGGAAGCGCACGCGAAGGGGATCGTGCATCGCGATCTGAAGCCGGACAACCTCTTTCTGGCCGACACGCCCTCGGGGCGCACGACGAAGATTCTCGACTTCGGCATCGCGAAGATCATCGACCCCGCGAAGCTCGGCTCGGACACGCAGGGCCAGCCGACGAGGACCGGCGCGCTGCTCGGGACGCCGCACTACATGTCGTACGAGCAGGCGATGAGCGACAAGCGCGTCGATCAGCGAACCGACGTGTGGGCGATCGGCGTCATCTTGTTCGAGGCGCTGACGGGCCGCCGGCCGCTCGTCTACGAGACGCTCGGCGAGATGTATACGATTTTCCTCCAGGGCCAGGTGCCGTCGATCACCCGGTTCGTCCCCGACATCCCGCCCGAAGCCGCAGCGGTGATCGATCGGTCGCTCGCCAAGCTTCCCGCCGATCGGGCGAGCGACCTCGGGCCGCTCATCGAGATGCTCGCGAAATACTCGGACCCGACCGTTCCCGGGGCGCGCTGTGGCGGCCGGGGGGTCGCGGGCGCCGCGCCGACGGAGAACGAATCCACGGGAGCGCCCCTCTCCAAGTCGCTGGCGGGCGCGAGGCGACGTGGGCGGAAGGGCGGCGCGCGGCCCGCGGTCGTCCTCGCGGCGGTTGCCTCCTTGGCCGCCGTCGCAGGCGCGGGGGGCCTCGCCTGGCGGTCGCGTTCTCCCGCAGCGACGCTCGAGGCCGCGCGACCCACGCCGAGCCTGGCCTCCACGATCGCGATCGCGCCGCCCCCCGAGCCGTCCGCCGTGCCCGCGCTCGTCGTGGAGGCCGCCGCCCCGACGGCCACGCACCGTCGTTCGCTCGCCGTCGCCGCGGGGGACGCCGGGCAGGGCGCCGACGCTCGATCGCCGACCGAATCGCCCCACGGGATCTCGTCGAAGCTCCCGTATTGAGATAGGACCACACCCAACGAGTCATGGCCGTCGACGGTGAAGGCGACCTGGGCGCGATGTTCGAAGAAGGGCGGCGGGCGTGGCCCGCCCTCTCGGTGGATCGGGCCCGCTTCGAGGAGTACGTCGCCGAGCGCGCCCCGTCGCCCGCCGAACGGAGCTCGCTCTCGGCCGCCGACCTCTACCTGGTGTGCGCGTGCGCGGGGAAGGACCCCCGCGCGATCGCGGAATTCGAGGGCCGCTACGTCGTCGACGTGCCGAGGTTCCTCGCTCGGCAAAACCCGACCCCCAGCTTCGTCGACGAGGTGCGTCAGCGGGTTCGAGAGCGCCTCTTCGTCGAAGGGAAGATCAACCAGTACTCGGGCCGGGGCTCGCTCGGGAGCTGGCTCCGCGTCGTGACCGTACGCGTCGCGTCCAACGTGCGCCGTCAGTCGCCGGCGCACGCCGACATCGACGAGGTCGTCATCGGCACGGCCATCGACCCCGAGCTCGACGTCATTCGAGAGCGGTACGGAAAGGCGTATCGGGTCGCCCTGCGCGACGCTCTGGCGGGGCTCGAGGTAGAGGATCGCAACCTCGTGCGCCTGCACTACCTCGACGGACTCAACCTCGAGGGGATCGCGGAGGTCTTGCACGTGTCACGGGCGACCATCGGCCGCCGCGTGGTCGCTGTTCGGCGGCTTATCCTCGAGGAGACGAACCGGCTGCTCCGCGAGCGCCTGCGCGCGACGCCGGCCGAGCTCGAGAGCCTCCTCAAGCTCGTACGAAGCCGGCTGGGCGTGAGCCTGGGCGAGGCGCTCCGCGATTAGTCGGGCGTGTGGGTCGCTCGAGCGAAGGCCCGGGCGAGCTCCCTGGCCGATGGGAAGCGCCCGGCCGGGTCGCGCGACAGCGCTCGCGCCATCCACGCGTCGACGGCCCCCGGCAAGCGCGCGTCGGGCGCCGCTTGCGACGGGATCGGAATCGGCGCGGCGAGGATCTTGGCGATGAGCGCGCCGAGGGATCCGGCCGCGAACGGTGGCGTCCCGGTCAAGCACTCGAAGACCAAGACGCCGAGCGACCACAGGTCGCTCCGGGGGTCGACCGTTCGCAGGCCCTGCGCCTGCTCGGGGCTCATGTAGAGCGGCGTCCCGAGCAAGGCGCCGCTCCGCGTGGGGACCATCCCCGGCTCGGCCATCGCGTCCGCCTCTTTGGCGAGACCGAAGTCGAGCACCTTGACCAACTCGCCTTCCGGTCCCGCCGTCAAGAAGACGTTCTCCGGCTTGAGGTCGCGGTGGACGAGCCCCGCCGCGTGCGCGAGGTCCAGCGCGCGGCAGGCCTGGGCCACGATGGCCTCCGTCTCCGAGAGCGACAGGCGTCGCCGCTCACGGAGTCGGTCCCGAAGGCTCTCGCCAGGGAGGTACTCCATCGCGATGTACGGCCGCCCTTCCGCCGTCGTCCCGTGATCGTGCACCCGGACCAGATGCGGGCTCTCGAGCGACGCGGCGATCCTCGCTTCACGGACGAAGCGCGCTCGCGGCTCGGGCAGTCGAGCCAGCCCGGAGTCGATCAGCTTGATCGCCACCTGAGCGCCGCCCCGGGACTCGTCCTCCGCGAGCCAGACCGAGGCCATGTTCCCGCCCCAGAGTTTGCCGAGGAGCCGATAGCGGCGCGACGTCGCGTCCGCTCGAAGGCCCACGAGCCACTGCCTCGGCTCGGGGCGGTCCGGGCGAGCGGCGGGCGCCCGGGGTTCCTCCGATGCTGCGCCCATCACGTCGACGACGAGGCGCCGGCAAGCAGGACAGCGATCGATGTGCTCGTGGACCGCGCGTCGCGCGCTCTCCTCGAGCGCCCCGTCGACGAGCCGAGCGAGCGTGTCGTCGCTCAGACAATCGTGCATGGGTGGACCATCCTATCCGAAGGGAGGGACGCCCTGTCGTCAGCGGGTGGCCGTCTCGCGCAGGTCGATGGTGCACGTGGTCGAACCGACCGTGGCCGTTCCGCGAATGTCTCCCGTCAGGTGATGGCCGTCCGAGGAGCTGAGCGTTCCGCTCGAGAAGGTCAGGGCGGCCCCTCCGTCCGCGCTCCCCTGACACGTGACGGGTCCGTTCGAGAGGGTCGCCGTGTCGCCCGAGACGGTGAATTCGAGCATGCACCCGGAGGCGTCCGTGTAGCTGAAGCCGGAGCCGTTCGCCTCGAGCGGCCACTGCGTCGCCATCGGGGTCGACGTATCCCCTCGGCCGTTGTCGCACGTGATCGTCTCGACCTGCGATGCGTTCCACGTCGCACCGACGAAGCAGCTCACGCCGCTGCACGCGGCGGGCGAGCCCGGGCCCGGGGGTGAGACGACGGGGGTCGATCCCCCGTTCGGGGGGGAAACGACCGGAGTCGACCCGGCGTCCGAGACGACGACGATCGGGGTCGACCCGCCGCACTGCGCCGGCAGCGCCGTCGCGACGCACGCGTCGATGTCTGCGCACCCCTTCGAGGTGCACGCGTCGGCGGCCTGCAGCGCGCCGTCGCCGAAGCGCTTGACCAGGTCGAAGCAGGGGGCCTCGTCGGTCGACGAGCTATTGCACTTGGTCCTCGCCGCGGCGAGATCGTTGCAAAAGGTCATCCCCTCGCTCGAGACTGCGACGGCGCTCAGGGTCTGGTCGATGCACGTCGACAGCCCGGAGCTCGGCTCGAGCACCGTGGCGCAGTCCTGCTGCGCGAAGCAGCTCTTGACCCCGCTCGTGACGTCGCTCCTCGCGAGAGGCAGGAAGCTGGCGCAGTCGAGGTTGCAGCTTTGGGTGCACGTCTGCACGTCTTGCTTGTTGTCGCAGTCGTGGACGCGCGCGCAGAACGCCCCGCAGAAGTCCGTGGACGAGGGGTCGTTGTTGGACGTGCTTGGTGAAGCGCCCGAGCCGTTCGCGGGACCGCACGCCGCAGCGGCGGCCAGGGCGAACACTCCGGTCAGACACATACAAGTCGAATGGATACGCAGCATGATCGTCTCCTTGCCCAGGAGAGACCCGCCCGGCCCCCGCTTTGTCTCACCGAATTTTTCGCGACGACCGCGTGAGACGAATCCGCGGCCGCCGTGTCTTCGGGGGGTGACGTCGCGCGGGTCGAAGGTCGGCCTCGCGCGGACGCAACAAGGAGCGTTCCTTGAGCACCAAGTCGCCCCCGGTCGTGGTCCTCGGTGCCGGCCTGGCGGGGCTGACGGCCGCGATCCACCTCGCTGAGCGGGGAGTCGACGTCGTCCTCTGCGAGGCGCATCCGACCTTCCTCGGCGGCCGGACGCGCGCGCGCGAGCCTTACGCGTTTCGGTGGAAGGGCCAGCTCTACACGCACTCGTTCGATCACGGGCAACACTGCATGTGGGCCCAGTACTGGAACATGAGGGCGATGCTCGACCGGCTCGGCATCCTCGCGCACAGCGTCCGCCCCTGCGAGACCACCGGATACCTGTTCGACGACGGCCGGACCGTACATCGCCTCGCGCCGTTCGACGTGAACCCGTCGAACCTCCAGCCCACCCTCCTCCATTTCCTGCGACACCTGATGCGCGCCGTGCGCGTCCCGGGGTGGAGCCCGGCGGACTCGCTGAAGGCCGCCATGGCCCTTCCGCGGTTGGCGGCGATGTGCTCGTTCGCGCACGAGCGGCACTACGAGGTCTGGGACGAGCTGTCATTGCAGGATCTGTTCGTTTGGATGGGATTGCCTGCGCAGCTCGAACAAGTCTTGAAGAGCATGGGGAAGGCGAGCACCTTCCACCGCCACTGCGACATCAGCGCGTCGTGGGGGCTGTCGATGATGGAGTCGACGATGATCGGGCACCCGGACGACCACAAGATGTGGTGCTTCCGGGGCAACCTCGGGACGCACCTCATCGACCCGCTCGCCCAGGCCCTTCGGGCCCGCGGAGGGGCGATCCTTCGCAACGCGACGGCGGCGGGCCTCGAGCGCGACGCCGACCGGATCCGGGCCATCCTCCTCGAGCCCACGGCGTCCCCGTCGGACGGTCGGTCCGCATGCTCGAGCGAAGCGAGAGAGCGGACCAAGACGCTCGACGCGGACGTGCCCCTGAGCCGGCCGCTGCGGCTGCCGTGTGCACACGTCGTGAGCGCGCTGGACATCGGCGGCTTCCAACGGTGGGCGCTCCCAGCGCTCGCGGACCTCCACGAGATCCGGGGCGTGGCCAACATGGAGGCGATCGGGAGCATCGCCGTGCGCGTGGTCACCGCGCACCCGGTCCGGCTCGGCGATCCACCGATGGGCATCTTCGCCGGCGCCTTTCGCCTCCTCGACACGTACTTCCGCCTCTCGACCTATCAGGACGAGTTCGCCGAATTTCGGGCCCGCACGGGCGGCGAGGTCCTCGAGCTGCACGCGTACCTCGCGTCGCGCGAGCTCGCGGCGTGCACGCCCGCGACCGTACGAGCCCTCGTAGAACGCGAGATCCTGCGCGCGTGGCCGGAGCTCCGGGACGCCGTCGTCCACGTCGCCGTCGGCTGCAACGAGCGGACGTTCGACAAGCACGGGGTCGGGCACGCGCGGTTCGAGCCACGCATGAAGACTTCCCTGGCGAACCTGCTCCTCTGCGGGAGCTGGATCCGGACGAGCGAAGCCGTCCACGACATGGAGAAGGCCGTGGTGACGGGTCTGCGCGCCGCCAACACCGTGCTCGAGGAGCACTCGCTCGCTCCGTTCGAGGTCCGGCGACTGCGGCCGCCGTCGTCGCTGCAGCGCCTGGCGGCGCTCCTCGGCCCGATCTTGCCACGACCGCCCGCGCTGCGGTCGGGCCGACCCGCGCGAGGGGGGCCGAACCGATGAAGACCGTATCGCGTCGCATGTCCGAAAATGGGACGCGCAGCGTCCGATCACGCGCGTCGCTCGCGTGCCATCGTGAGGTGAATCGATGAGCGCACTACGAAGAGGATGTGTCGCGGCAGCCGTGGGCCTGGGCGTCGTCGCCGGCGGGCCGCTGGGATGTCACCACGGCCGCGTGAACACGGTGCTCGAGGACCTCGGGCTCCGCGAGAAGAGGCCGAAGGGCGAGGCGAACGCCTCCCAGGGCGGCGGGCAGTCCCCCCGGGCGAGCGCCGCGCCGCCGTCGTCGAGCGCTTCGCAAGGCGTGGTCGTCGGCGAGACGATGACGCAACCCGCCCTACCCGAGCCCGCGGCCGTCGGTGCGACGCGTCCGGAGGCGTTCGCCTTGGTCGTGGGCATCGAACGCTACCGCGACGTCCCGCCGGCCAAGGGGGCGCGCAACGACGCGCTCGAGTTCGCGCGCGTCGCGAGCAGCACGCTGGGCGTACCCCGCGGCCAGATTCACACGCTCATCGATGACCGGGCCACCAAGGAGGACATCGAAGCGGAGCTCGACTGGGTCAAGACGAGCGTGCCAAAAAACGGTCGCGTGTACTTCTACTTCAGCGGGCACGGCGTCCCCGACGCGCAGACGAAGGGGTCCTACCTCGTGCCTTACAACTTCACGCCGTCGCGCCTCGGTCGGACGGGCGTCGCCTTGTCCTCGGCGCTCGTGACGCTGAGCCACAGCCGCGCCAAGGAGCTCTACGCGTTCGTCGACGCCTGCTTCGCCGGCAATCAGGCGGGCCTCATGGCCGACGACCGCCCCGTCGTCCAGGTCGTCGAGGACGTCGTCGCCCCCGCCAACGTGATCCTCCTCACGGCCACGTCGCAGAACCAGCTCTCGGGGCCCGACGTGAGCGGCAAGCACGGTGCGTTCACCAAGTACCTGATCGAGGGCATCGGGCAAGGGCTGGCGGACTCGCAAGGAGATCACCAAATCTCGGCGCAGGAGCTCTTCGATTGGATGAAAGGAAAGGTCGAGACCGAGGCGCACAACGCCGATGGGCGCTTGCAGCAACCGAAGCTCACCTCGAGCAAAGGGATGGACGCGAACGACGCGATCGTCGCGTATATCTCGCCGTCCCCGTAGGGGCTCGGAGCGCCCATGAACCGACGTTGCTCGGTCACTTGCGCCACCGCGGTGCTCGCCGTCCTCGCCGCCTGCGGCGACGCCCCCACGCGTCCTGCGGAGACGGCCGGCCGTGCGACCCCGGCCTCCGGGGTCACGTACTCCGCGCCTCCGGCCCACCCGCCCGTCTCCGGCGTCCAGGCCACGGCCGCGAGCGACGAGTGGCGGTGCGGAGGCGACCTCGCGCCGCCGACCGGTTACCAGCAGGAGACCGCGTTCGAGGACGCGCACGACGCCAACGCGCGCGAACGGGCGGTCGAGAGCGCGACCCGCAGGCTCACCGAGCGCCTCTGCGGAAACGCTTCGAGCGCCGACTGTCAGGCGCTCGCCGCGAGCGCGCGTCCGTGGAAGACGGGACGAAACGACGCGAACGAGTGCGCCATGGTGGTGGTGAAGGACGCCGACTGGCGAGACTGGCAGCACCGCACGATGACCCTGCAGGAGCTCGACGCGAAGCTCGCGCAGGCGGCGGGCGAGCTCCTGCCCGGGCCCGCCGTAGAGCGACGGGTGGCGATCGATCGGGTACGCGACCTCGGGGTCCCGGGGGGTGCGCGCGCGGACTGGCTGCGAGAGCGCCTGGAGCGGTTCCTCCAGGACCATGGCACGCTGGCCGACGTGCCCAAGGGCTGGGCCGGCGACGGCCTGCCCGCCCGCATCGACGTGGTGGTCCGGTGCGACATCGTGGCGCGGGCAGAGCAGGGCGTGGCGACGCTCGAGGCGAACTGCGTGGCGCTCCGCTCGGGGCGGAGGCGAACCCGAAGCTCGCCGGTCACCTTTGCGGAGCACGCGGCTCCTCCGGGTCCCTCCGGGACCGCTCCGGCCACGCTCCCGGAGAGCGCCGGAATCACCGTCCGCCTCGACTCGCGGCGCGGCGGCAGCCTGTGCGCCGGGGATCGGACTCAGATCTGGCTCAGGAGTCAGGAGACGACGTACGTGCGGGTCTTCGACCTGTACGGGGACGGGGAGGCCCTGCTCATCTTTCCGAACCGCGAACAGCGCGCCTCGCTCGCGCGGGCGGGCCAGTCGATCGCGCTCGGAGGGGAGCTCGGCTTCGAGGCCGTGCCCGTGCCGGGCTCCGATGAGGAGCGGTTCCTCGTCGTGGCGGCGTCCGACGAGTCGACGCTGGGGCGCCTGCGCGACGGCAGCGGCCCCTGCCGCGTTCCGCCGGAGCTCGCGCG
>Ga0070735_10002008_pt1 | contig 18810 bp, 15 predicted proteins | sample Coa_R1_FD_66443 | JGI IMG/M metagenome (GOLD analysis project Ga0070735, IMG submission 66443) | Surface soil microbial communities from Centralia Pennsylvania, which are recovering from an underground coalmine fire - Coalmine... | ecosystem: Environmental > Terrestrial > Soil > Unclassified ... | reverse complement strand
GCCGGCGGCGACAGCCGGGCCAGCGGCCAATGGAGTCTCCGGCCCTTCTGGCACCGGGCCGCAGGCAACGACAGCGGCGGCGCAGGCGGCGGCACCGCGCGGCCGACGGCGGAAGGTGCGGCACACCCGGCGCCGGTGGCCGATCGTCACCACCGCGCTGGTCGTGCTGGTCGCGGTCGTGGTGGTCGGTGGCTATGTCGGCTACCAGTACACCCAGCGGCAGTATTACGTGGCATCGGACAAGTCCGGCCACGTGGTGATCTTCAAGGGCGTCAACCAGTCGCTGCTCGGCATCGGCCTGTCCCACCCGTACACCGACAGCGACATCCCGGTGAACCAGGTGCCGTCGGGCTACCAGCAGCCGCTGGCGAACACGATCACCGCGTCTAACCTGGGCCAGGCGCAGCAGATCGTGGCCACCATCCGCGACCAGGTCAGCAAGTGCAGCACGTACTATCATCAGGCTGCCGCCTGGCAGACCGCGAACGTGAAGTATCAGCAGGAGCTCGCGACGGCGCATAAGGCGAAGCGGCCCACCACGAATATCCAGGGCCCGGGCGCCAAGCCCATGCCGCCGCAGGAATTCTCCTGCCAGCCCTCGACCGCCTATGGTGTGCCCGCTGCCAGCCTGCCGGGGTCGTAGATGAGCCTGACGATCTCAAGCCCCGTCCTTTCCGCTGACGACCCAGTACCCGCGGATCGCCGCCGGACCGAGCTGCTGATGCTGCTGTTCGCCATCGTCATCGTGGCGTTCGCCTATGCCAGCGTGGGGTTCGGGCTGAAGGGCCGGCTGCCGTCCGGCCTGTTCCTGTACGTCGGCGCGTTCGCCGTGATCGTGCTGGCCGCCCACCTGACGGTCCGGCGGTTCGCTCCGTACGCCGATCCGCTGCTGCTACCGCTGGCCGCACTGCTGAACGGGCTCGGCGTCGTGATGACCTACCGGCTCATCCAGGCCGGACGCAACGGCAACCCCGGATGCAACTGCGGGACGTCCGGCACACTGTTCGTGCCGATGTCGACGTCGGCGACGCTCTACCAGATTCTCTATACCGCGATCGGCGTCGGCTGCTTCGTCGGCGTGCTGGCGCTGATCAGGGAGCCGCGCACGCTGCAGCGGTACACGTACACGTTCGGTGCGATCGGCGTGTTCCTCATCGCGCTGCCCGCCCTGCTGCCCTCGAGCATCAGCGCGGTGCCCGGCACCGGTGCGAAGATCCAGATCAGGCTCGGCACGTTCACCACCCAGCCCGAGGAGTTCGCCAAGCTGGCGCTCGCGGTGTTCTTCGCCGGCTACCTGGTGGCCAAGCGGGATGTGCTCGCGCTGGCCGGCCGCCGGGTGCTCGGCATCGACCTGCCCAGGGCCCGCGACCTCGGCCCGATCCTGGTGATCTGGGGCGTGAGCCTGCTGCTGCTGGTTTCGGAGAGCGACATCGGTACCAGCGCGATCTTCATGGGCCTGTTCGTCGCGGTGCTCTATATCGCTACTTCTCGGACATCCTGGCTGCTTATCGGCTTCCTCATGTTCGTGGTGGGGGCGGTCGTCATGAGCAAGCTGTTCAGCCACGTTGGCGAGCGGTTCGACATCTGGCTGCACCCGTACACTGCCACGAACATCCAGGATCACTCATTCCAGCTGGTGAAGGGCCTGGAAGGGCTCGGGTCGGGTGGCCTGCTCGGCAAGGGACTCGGGGCGGGCGCGCCGTATTACACGCCGCTGGCGCAGAGCGACTTCGTCTTCACCGCGTTCGGCGAGGAACTCGGGCTGGCCGGCCTGATGGCGTTGCTGCTCGTCTACGGGCTGATCTCCGAGCGCGGGATGCGCACCGCGCTGCTTGTCAAGGATCCGTTCTCCAAGCTGCTCGCGGGTGGCCTCTCGTTCATGCTCGCGCTGCAGGTATTCGTCATCGTCGGCGGCGTCACCCGGCTGATCCCGCTGACCGGCATCACCACACCGTTCCTGTCTCAGGGCGGATCCTCGCTGATCTCAAGCTGGATCGTGATCGCGCTGCTCGCCCGGCTCAGTGACACCGCGCGACGTCCCGCACCGCGTCCGATACAGGACGAAGGGCTGACTCAGGTGGTGAGACTCGAGTGAACCGTGCGCTCAAGCGGATGTCCGTCGCCATCCTGGTCATGTTCCTGCTGCTGATGATCAACGTCAACTACCTGCAGGGCTTCGACACCGGCAAGCTGGCGGCGCTGCCGTTCAACAGCAGGACGCTGGAAAACCAGGTCCGCTACCAGCGCGGGGAGATCCTCACCGCGGACGGCAAGGTGATCGCCAAATCGGTGCCGTCCAACGACTTCTATAAGTGGCAGCGCGTGTATCCATACCGCGACGTGTACGCGCCGGTCACCGGGTTCTACTCGCTGTACGGCGCGACCGGCGGCATCGAGCAGGCCGACGACTCGGTGCTGGCCGGCGGCGACTCATCGCTGGCCGTGCGGAACTTCATCGACATGATCACCGGCAAGCAGCGCAAGGGCGCCAACGTCCAGACGACGATCGTCTCCTCGGTTCAGCAGGCCGCCTACGACGGCCTGCAGTCCAAGCTGCAGGGCACCGGGTTCATGGGCGGCGTGGTCGCCATCGAGCCGTCGACCGGCAAGATCCTCGCCCTGGCCAGCTATCCCAGCTACGATCCGAACAAGCTCGCGGTTCACGACGGCAAGCAGCTCAACATCAACGACGCGGCGACCCAGGGCGCACCGGGTCAGCCGCGCCGCGACCACGCGATCAACGACCTGTTCCCGCCCGGCTCCACTTTCAAGATCGTCACCAGCTCGGCGTTCTTCAACCAGGACGGCACGAGGAATGCTCAGACATCGGTGGCGTCGCCTAGCCAGCTCACGTTCAGCGACACCACGAGCGTGCTGACCAACGACCAGGGCGAGGTGTGCGGCAACGGCAGCGGCCAGGCGCCGATTATCGTGGCGTTCGCCCAGTCCTGCGACACCACGTTCGGCAAGATCGGCGAGGACCTCGGCACGGGCGTGCTGAACAGCACCGCCGCGGCGTTCGGCATGAACAGCGACACGCTGACGATCCCGATGCCGGTCACCCAGAGCAATTATGTCCAGGCACCCGGACCCTCAACCACGGCCTTCTCCGCGATCGGCCAGTACAGCGACACGGTAACGCCGCTGCAGGAGGCCATGTTCTCCGCCGCGATCGCCAACGGCGGGCAGCTCATGAAGCCTTACCTGGTGCAGACGATTACGGCCGGCGATTACAGCAAGATCCAGGAGACCACGCCGTCCACGCTCGGCCAGGCCGTCTCCTCCCAGGTCGCCTCCGAGGTCTCCCAGATGATGCAGGCCGTGGTGCAGACCCAGCAGGGCACCGCGTTCGGCTTCAACCAGAACGCCGAGGGCGGCGTCAACATATCGGGCAAGACCGGCACCGCGCAGAACGGCGTGAACAACAGCCACCTCGACGACGCGGTTTTCACCGCGTTCGCTCCGGGAAATGGCAACCCGAAGATAGCGGTTGGCGTCATACTTCAAGGCGGAGGCTACGGGGCCACCGCGGCCGCACCGATCGCCGTGCAGGTCATCAAGGCGTACCTGGCATATCTTCAGGGGAATCCGTGACCCAGTACCTGCTGGCAGGCCGGTACCGGCTGACCGACCGTATCGCGGCCGGCGGCATGGGCGAGGTCTGGCGTGCCTTCGATCAGCTGCTGAACCGCGAGGTAGCGGTGAAGGTGCTGCCGACCGTGCGCGCCGGGGACGAGTCGGCGCTCGCCAGGTTCCGCGCTGAGGCCCGCTTCGCGGCCAGCCTGTCTCACCCGGGCATCGCCCGGGTCTACGATTACGGCGAATCCGCGGAGGTCGGCGGCGCCTACCTGGTGATGGAACTGGTCGACGGCGATCCGCTGTCCGCCATCCTGGCCCGGGCCGGGCGGCTGTCCCCTGACGTCACGCTGGACATCATCGGCCAGGCCGCGTACGCGCTCGACGTGGCGCATCAGGCGGGCATCGTCCACCGCGACATCAAGCCGGGCAACATCCTGATCGCCAGGGGTGGTACCGCCAAGATCACCGACTTCGGCATCGCGACCGCGGTGCGGGCCGCGCACGCCGCCCAGCACCTGACCGAGACCGGCATGGTGATGGGCACCGCCATGTATGTGTCGCCGGAACAGGCGACCGGCAGTAAGGTCACGGCGTCTTCGGACATCTATTCGCTTGGCGTGGTAGCATTCGAATGCCTGTCCGGGCGACCGCCGTTCAACGCGAGCGAGCCGCTGGCCATCGCGTACGCGCACAAGCACGACCCGGTGCCGCCGCTGCCGCCGGACGTGCCGCCGCCGGTGGCCGAGCTCGTCAACGTCATGCTGGCTAAGACGCCCGCCGCACGGCCGGCCTCGGCACGGGTAGTCGCCGACCGCGCCGGGGTGCTGCGCCAGGCGCTGGTCCTCGGCGTGCCGCCTACCCGGATGGACCTGCCCGCCGCCACCGGGGCGATGCCGCCCGTCCTGACGACCAGGGCCGACCTCCCTCCCGCTAACACCGCCTCACTCGGCCGCCTGCAGAACCCGGATCTATCACAACGAGGTGCTCGGTCTGGCCCGGAAGACGCGAGGGGGCGCCGGCCGCTGCTGGCAGCAAGTCTTACCGTGCTGGTCTGTGCGATGGCCGCCGCCGTGAGTTTCTACGTCAGCGGCAACCTGCTGAGCGGGCACAGCACCGGTCAGCAGGGAAACATCTCGGTGACGGGTACGCTGACGCCAAGCGCCACGGCATCGGCCTCCACGTCACCGACCGCGACGCGGTCGCCGACTCCTGGCTCCGGAGTGGCCGGCATCGTGCATAAGCATGCGCACCCGAAGCATTCGAAGTCGCCGGCTCCGTCCACGTCGGCGTCACCTTCGCCGACCGCGTCCCCGACTCCGTCTCCGACCCCGTCCCCTACTCCGTCCCCGACCCCTTCAGTGAGCCCGAGCTCGTCGCCATCCAGCTCCCCGACGTCGTCACCGACGGCTGGGGCCACTCAGGTGGCGGCGCCGGGATGACAACGAATCGATAACAATGACCTCTCCGGTCCGACGATGACAGCAACAACGCAGGGTGGTTTGGCACAGTGCGAGACATGACACAGCCTCGGCTCCTCGGTGGCCGCTATGAGCTCGACGGTGTCGTCGGGCGCGGCGGCATGGCCGAGGTGTACCGGGCTCGCGATATCCGGCTGGACCGGATCGTGGCGATCAAGACACTGCGCGCCGACCTGGCCAGGGACCAGACATTCCAGGCGAGGTTCCGGCGCGAGGCGCAATCCGCCGCGTCGCTGAATCATCCGTCGATCGTCGCGGTCTACGACACCGGTGAGGACATGGCCACCGGCGTTCCTGTCCCGTACATCGTGATGGAGTACGTGGATGGCCGCACGGTCAGGGACCTGCTGCAAGAAGGTCACCGGCTGCTTCCCGAGCGTTCCCTGGAGATCATCGACGGCGTGCTGCGCGCGCTGGAGTACAGCCATCAGGCGGGCATCGTGCACCGGGACATCAAGCCCGGGAACGTGATGGTGACCAGGAACGGCGACGTCAAGGTCATGGACTTCGGCATCGCCAGAGCCATGAGCGACGCCCAGGCCACGATGACGCAGACCGCGCAGGTCATCGGCACCGCACAGTACCTGTCGCCGGAGCAGGCCAAGGGCGACAGGGTGGACGCCCGCAGCGACCTGTACTCGGCGGGCTGCCTGCTGTACGAGCTGCTCACCGGGCGTCCACCGTTCACCGGGGACTCCCCGGTCGCGATCGCCTACCAGCACGTGCGGGAGAACCCGATCCCGCCGTCCCGCATCGACCCGGACATCCCCGCCTGGGCGGACGCGATCGTTCTGAAGGCGATGGCGAAGAGCCCGGCGGATCGGTACCAGAGCGCGGCGGAGATGCGTGCGGACCTGCAGCGCGCCGCGGCGGGCATGCCGGTCGCGGCGGCGCCGGCGCCGACCCGGATGGACATGTACAGCCCGTCGCGGACCCAGCGGATGGGCGTGGACACGATGATGGGCGGCGGAGCGACCAGCCGGATTCCGCCGGTCGACTACGACGGTTACGACAGCGGCGGATACGGTCCGGGCCGCGGCCGGAGCCGCCGCTGGATCCCGTGGGTGCTCGGCCTGATCCTGGTGGCCGGCGTGGTAGGCGGGGTCGCCTATTACCTGCTCGGCAGCAAGAGCACGATCTACGTCCCGCAGGTGGACGGCTTGTCTCAGCAGGCCGCGGTCCAGGCGCTGTCGGCGCAGCACCTGCAGTCCAACATCGTCAGCCAGTCCAGCTCGACGGTGCAGAAGGGGTTCGTGATCAAGGCCAACCCGGACCAGGGCAGCGCCGTGCAGCCGAACTCGACAGTGACGCTCTACGTCTCCAGCGGCCAGGCCCAGGTGGCGGTGCCCAACCTGAGCGGGCAGACGATAGCTAGCGCACAGAACGCCCTGCAGAACGTCGGCCTCCAGCTCGGGCAGCAGACCACCGATCCGGCCTGCACTCAGTCGCCGAACACGATCGAGAAACAGTCGATACCCGCGAACACCATGGTGAACCCGGGCAGGTCGGTTAACGTCACGATCTGCGGTGGCAGCGTCTCGGTGCCGAGCGTCAAAGGCGATTCGCAGGCGACGGCAACACAGATCCTGACCCAGCAAGGCTTCAAGGTGACGGCGCAGCCGGGCGGCGGCCCGGCGCAATACCAGAACGGCCAGGTCTTCGACCAGAACCCGGAGCCCAGCCAGCAGGTGGCGCGCGGTACCACGATCACCATCTACGTGCAGAACGCCGCATCGCCCACCCCGCAGAGCGGGGCGTCCTCCTCCAACCTGGGCAGCCCGCCACCCACCGGCGGGAACAGCCCATCCCCCAACCCCGGCGCCTCCTAGCCGGTGATGGGGCCGCCGTCCAAGGGGAGGTGAGTGGCGGCCCAGGGGAACGCCACGAACCACAGCACTATCAGCACCAGGGCGGCGGCGATCGCGATCGTGGCGGCCCTGGCTGGAGGGCTGCCCGGCAGGTGGCGCCATAGCCATCCGTACATGCTTCTCCTCACCTTGGGGTGGCCGCGACTAGGATGCCGGTGACGATGACGCGATGGGTGCCGGTCCAGGGCGGGTCACAGGTGATCAGCGTGATCAGCCGCTGCGTGGGGTGCGCGCCTGGGTGTCCCGGCACCGGATCCAGCACCGCCACATCGCCTGGCGGGACGAGCTGTTCGCCGGTGACCTTATAGGTAAAGTCGTTAAGCCTGGTCTGGATCTTTACTAGGTCGCCGGGCCGCAGCGACGGCAGCGACCAGAATGGGTTCCCCGAGGTGACTCGGTGGCCGGCTACCGCGAAGTTGCCGATCTCACCCGGCCACTGCGTGCCGGGGACGTGACCGGGGCTGATGTTGAGCTGGGCTAGGTCGGTGCCCTGGATGAGCGGGAACTCCCACCCCGTGCCGAACGCGGGGACCTTGATGAACGCGAATGGCTGCCCGGTGGCGACACCGAACGTCTCGGGAGCGATACGGATCTGATCGCCGCGAACGGTACGGGCGGAGACCGGGCGCACCGAGCCTCCCGGACGGGCGCCGGTCCACTGCTGGGTGAGTTCCTTGGTGAGCGCCCGCTGCGCCTGGGCAGCACGGATTCCGCTGCCCCAGATGAGGTAGCAGACAAACAGGAGGATGACGGCTCCCGCGGTGAGAGCGACCTCGCCAATAACTCGGAGTGTCTGTCGCATAGCGAAATGTTACTGGCGGCATCAGCTTCGCGGAGGGGCTACGCTTAGCCCACAGCGTTTATTCCTCAGGAGGCTGTCGTGCCCAAGTCGCGGGTTCGCCAGAAGGAGACGTACACGCCACCGGCGCAGAAGGCGGCGGCGCGCAAGACCAGCGCGCCCTGGGTGCCGTACGCGTTCGTCGGCACCATGCTGCTCGGCCTGGCCTGGATCGTGGCCTACTACGCGAGCAACCAGGTATTCATGTCGGCGCTGTCCGGGTGGAACCTGGTGATCGGTTTCGCGCTGATCATCGTCGGCCTGGGCATCATGACCCAGTGGCGCTAGTTCACGCCTGGAAACATCTGATGCAGCTGGTGCGTCCGTAGCACCACCGCCAGGATTGCCAGCCCGATCACCGCGACAGTCGCCGCCGCCTGGATCAGCGCCTGGTTCTTGCGCGGCGCGTAGACATACGCGGCGGTGATCAGCGCCCCGGCGAGCAAGCCGCCCACGTGCGCCTGCCAGGCGATCCTCGGCACCACGAAGCCGAGCACGAGGTTGATCACGATAAGGGTCAGGATGCCCCTCGGATCAAGCCGCAGCCGCCGGGCGACGACGAACCAGGCGCCAAACAGCCCGAAAATCGCACCGGAAGCACCGAGCGCCCAGTTCTGCGGATCGGTCAGGTAGTAGTACATCACCGATCCGCCCAGCGCGCTCAGCAGGTAGACGCCGAGAAACCGCAGAGCGCCCATTAGGCGCTCAAGCTGCGGGCCGACCAGGAACAGCGCGTACATGTTGAACAGGATGTCCGTCAGGGCGTACCCGCCGGAGCTCTCGCTTCCCGTCACGGGAGGCGGCAGGAAGGCGGACGTGATGAGCCGGTACCACTCGCCGTGCGCGACGCCATGCAGCGCGGGGGGATTCCCGTAGATCCGGTAGGTGGTCATCGCCCACGCGTCGGCTAGCGACGGCTTCGCGACCTCCACCACGAACAAGATGACGTTGATCGCGATCAGCGCATAGGTGACGGTCAGACCCGTCTGTGCGGGCTTGGCTGGCGCCCGGCCCCCGAAGGGGTTCCGGGCCGGGCGCACGCCAGCGTTGCTCTCCTGGACACACTCGACGCACTGCTGGCCGACCGATGCCGATCGCATGCAGTCAGGGCAAGCGGGCCGTCCGCAGCGGACACAGGAGACGTATGTTTCCCGGCCCGGATGGCGATAGCAGGTTGGAACCTCGCCGGGATCGCTCACGTCTTCCCCTGTGCTGCTTGAGACTAGCTTTCGGAGCGGTCAATGGTGACCGACTCGACCACCACGTCTTCGACCGGGCGGTCGTTGCTGCCGGTCTTCAGCCGACTGATCCGCTCCACCACGTCCTGGCCTTCGATGACCTCACCGAAGATCGTGTGCCGGCCGTTCAGCCAGGGCGTCGCGACCGTGGTAATGAAGAACTGGGAGCCGTTCGTGCCGGGACCAGCGTTCGCCATCGCGAGCAAGCCCGCGCGGTTGAACTGCAGGTCAGGGTGGAACTCGTCGGCGAACTCGTACCCAGGACCTCCGGTGCCGGTGCCCAGCGGGTCGCCGCCCTGGACCATGAAGTCCGGAATGACCCGGTGGAAGATCGTCCCGTCATACAGCTTGTCCGAGCTCCGCTGTCCGGTCCTCGGGTGAGTCCACTCGCGGCCACCCTCGGCCAGCTCCACGAAATTGCGGACGGTCTTCGGCGCGTGATCGGGCAGCAAGCGCAGGACAATCCGCCCCTCGTTGGTCTGCAGGGTAGCGGTAAGCGTCTGTGTCATAGCTCGAACTTACCGTACCGGCGCGCTCTCCCACTTCGCTCTTGCGCGCGGCTCCGAGGGCGGGGATGGTTGAAGTGCGCTTTGCAGGGAACCTTGTGATAACGGGATTCACGCTCGGGAGGTAGAACTAGTGTTCCTTATCAGAGCCGGTCGTCCGGCGGAGGTAACGGCCTCGCTCGGCGCGCGCGCCCGTGACGCTGCCGCCGCGGCAATACCGCAGGCGAAGCGGGCAGGCAGCACAGCGATCCAGTGGAGTGCGCAGGGTGTGGAAACCGCTCGTGGCTGGGCAGCGCCGCGTCTTGACCAGGCCGCCGACGCTTTTACCGGCGCCGTCGCGCCCAAGGTTTCCTCGGCCCTGCACAGCACGGCGAGCAAGGTGGCTCCGGCACCGGCCGGCAAGACCGGTATCCGGCGGCTTCTTGACTGGCGGCTCCTGCTCGGCGTAGGTGCCGTCATCGCCGCGGCGGGTGCCGCGGCGGCGATGACCATGCGCAAGCGCTATCAGGACGCGACACTCGCGGCAAGAGAAGACGCCGAGATGGACAGCGATTCCGACGAGATGGCGCCCGCCCGGGACGAGACCACGGCATGGTCCGACGCGAACGGGCACGTCAGCTCCGCCCGGCACTAGCGAGTGGGCGCGCGCACCAGCCCTAGGGCTGGTGCGGGCGCCCCTTGGTCTCCAGGCCGCCCGGAGCGGGCGGCCTGGAGATGTCCGCACGCCCGCGGCGGACGGTTGCGGTAACATCGGCACGTTTCCGTAACCAAGCGGGCAGGTGACCACAGTGAGCGAGCCAGACGAAAAGAGCTCGCCGAAAACCGGCATTGCTGTGTGGGTCGCCGTCGCCGTTATCGCCGTGGCGGCCGGAATCATGATCGTGGTGTCGGCTGGCGGCCCGAATCTGTCGGTCCCGGTGGTTCGCGGGGCTTCCCACCCGCCTTGGTGGCATCCACTGCACCTGAGCAATACCGCGACCGTCATCAGCATGTGGGTAGCGACAGCGCTCGGCTGCGCGGGCGTCGTGGCCGGCCTGGCATCGGTGGCCAGGGGCGCCAGCCTCCCGGTCTGGCTGCTGCCCGCGCTCGGCGCCGCCGCGACGCTGGTCCTCACCGTGCTCCCGCCGGCCGGCTCCACCGATTCCCTTTCCTACGCGGCGAACGGCCGGATGCTGGTCATCGGGCACAGCCCGTACGTGATGACCCCGCTTCAGCTCGGCCACATCGGCGACCCGATCGGCCTGCAGCTGCACAGCTCGATACCGGCGCTATGGAACAACACGGTATCGGTGTACGGCCCGATCGCCACCGCCGCCGAGTGGGTGGCGGCCCGGCTCGGCGGCGGGTCGCTGGCGCACATCGTGTTCTGGCTGAAGCTGCTCGAGGCCGTCTGCTTCCTCGCCGTCGCCTTCGTCCTGGACCGGATGCTGCTGCGCGACCCGGCGATGCGGCTGCGCGCCCACCTGCTGTGGACGGCGAACCCGCTGCTGCTGTGGGAGATCGTCGCGAGCGGCCACATCGACGGGCTGTCCGCGATTTTCGGCTTGCTTGCCATCACCGTGCTGCGCGCAAGGGACGGCCAGCCGCCGACCTGGCGCGCCGCGCTGGCGAGCGGTGCCCTCGTCGCCCTCGCCACTGGCGTCAAGGTGGAATACGCGCTGCTCGGCCTCGCCGTCGCCTGGGCGTGCCGCCGTCAGCTCAGGCTGCTCGCCGCGGCGGCAGCCGGCTTCGTTGTGCTCACGATCCCCAGCTTCGCGGCAGCGGGTACTCCCGCGATCAAGGTGCTGTTCACCCGCAGCGGCGGCGTCACCTGGGACACCATGTACCAGCTGTTCTGGCGGCCGGTCCTTGGTTATACGAACTTCAGCACCGGGCACCCGCTGCCGCCCCACCTGGTGCAGATCGCTTACGTGCTGTTCGCGGCGGTCGCGATCCTCGCGGTACTTCGCATGCCAGCGCGGACACCGGACCTGCCCGCGCTCGCACCCGCGCTGGCGCTGAGCCTGGCCTGGCTGTTCCTCACTCCGTTCCAGCGGCCCTGGTACGACGTGATGGCGATCTGCCTGCTGGCTTTGTACTCGGCTTCGCTTCTCGACTTCGTGGTGCTGGGGCGGCTGCTGGCCGGGGCAACCGTCTACGTGATCGCGGTTGACTGGTCCAGGCAGCCGCACTGGCTGGCGAACCTGCTTCAGTTCGACGGCACCTGGCTCGCTCCCGCGATACGGCTGCTGGCGGCGGTCTCACTGGCCTGGCTGTGCGTATCTGGCCGCTGGGGATGGCGGTCTGGTTATCCACAGGATCTCTCTGTGGATAACGCGGCGGCCAGAGCCGCAGGCAACAAGCTGCCACTGGCAACGTAATGCACAGCCCTGTGGATAACGCTGTGCATTACTTCGTGGACTAACTGTGAACGAACTTGAGGAATCCCAGGGGTATACCCCAGGTTGGCCTCAGGTTATGCACGCAGGCTGAAGCCATGAGTTTCCGCAGTCCTGCCCTGTTCGCTGGTGTCGCGGTCACCGCACTGCTCGGCGGTGCCGGTGTCGCGTACGCGGCGACCCACTCGTCTAGCCCGGCAGCGGCGCAGACCGCCAGCCTGTCCGGCACCCCGGCATCCTCCGCCCCAGCTACCACGCCGCCCGCCAAGCGCACCTGGTGGCGGTTCCCCGGCCTCGGCCTTGGCCTGGGGGTCGGCGGCCTCGGCGGCGGAGCCATTCACGGCCAGCTCACCGTGCCGAAGTCAGGCGGCGGCTACCAGACCGTCGACGTGCAGTCCGGCACCGTGTCCTCGGTCAGCCCGACCTCGATCACCCTGAAGAGCGCCGACGGGTTCACCGCCACCTACACCGTCACCAGCTCCACCGAGGTCAACGCGGAGTCGGCCGGGATCGGCTCGGTCAAGTCCGGCGACACGGTGTTCGTCTTGGCTACCACGAGCGGCAGCAGCGCAACCGCGTCGGACGTCACCGACATCACCTCGATCAAGAACAGCCGCGGCGCGTTCGGCTTCCCAGACAAGGTCCCGGCCCAGCCCCTCCCAGCTAGCACCAGCGCCGCCGGAAACGTATAGCACAGCTGCGACCCGCGTGGCCGGCCAGCGCGGGCGGCCAGCGCGGGCGGTCAGGGGAGGTCGGCGGTCAGGTAGAGGCGGGGCCAGCGGCAGTCGATGAACTGGTCCAGGTACCCGGTGAGCCGCTCCTCGAAGTCGTCGTCCTCGGCGATCGCGCCCACCGCCCGCTCGATCGCCGAGGGCGCGTCGATGCCGAACGCCACCGTACGCACCTCCCACGCGTCACGCTGGCCCATGTCGTACCAGCGTTGCACGGTGCCCACCTGCCGCGCGCAGGTGTCCCCGGTGATCGCCTGGCCGTAGATACGTTCCCATTCCGCGCTGCGCGGGTGCGGCCCGGCGCCAGGTGTCTTGCGGTCGGCCGCCTTCAGCGCGTCGAGCACCAGCGTCCACTTGTAGGCGGGCGCCAGCCAGCGCGGCTCCTCCCGCTGGCACAGCCAGGACCCGCGTGCCACCCTGGCCCGGATCGCGGTGCTGACGTGCGAGGCCAGCCCGACCGGACTGACCCGTCCGGCTATGACCCCGACCCGGGCGTTCACCGCGTCATCCACGCCATGCGAGATCGCGCAATCCCGCAGCCGCGACGGCATCATCTGCAGCAAGGACAACAGCGTGGTCTTCGGCACCGGCATCGGCCATCCGGTCAGGTGCGCGAGCACGGACAGCTCCGTCCACAGCCGGATGCCCGGATACTCGTCAAGTGCTCGCTGCGCGATCCGCACGTCCCGCAGCGTGCACGGCCGCCCCACGCAGTCCGCGCCGCAGGTGACGCTGCGCGGCTGCACGATGCCGACCGGGGACACGGTCTCCGCCGACCCGGACGCTTCCCGCTCCGTGCCGTCCGGCATCGCCGCGAGCACCGGGTAGTCCATCCCGTCGCTGAACACGGCCGCCTCACCCGGCCGCAGCGTGACCAGGTACCGGCTCTGCGACGCCGTGAGGTTCATCGTCGCACCGACCACGTCACGGTCATCGGCGGCGGGCAGCCGGTGCACGATCTTCACCGCGGTGTTCTTGATCACGTCTGGGATCAGCCGACCGGGGATCTGCTCGCCGATGACGAGACCCTCACCATAGGCGCGGATCTCGGCGAGCAGCCCGGCGAACATCTCCACCGCGTGATCGGCGGCGCCCGCCGCTCCTTGCTCGGGCCGGCGCAGCAGCCGGTGCGCCTCCTCGACCACCGTCAGGTGCCGCAATCGCACCGCCGACGCATCCGGGCCGGCCGCCGCACGCGAGCGATGCGCCATCCGCAGGTGCTCGGCCAGCCGGATCAGCACGGTCCCCATGAGGAACGCCTTGTCCCTGTCGTCTCCCACGTCCTCGATCTCGAGCACGGCGTTGGTGGCGACCAGCCGGGAGAAGTCGAGCTGATGCCCGCCTTCCAGGAACCGCCCGGTGGTGCCCAGCCGCAGGCTGGCCAGGCGCACCCTGATGAAGCCAAGCACGTCGTCGGTGACCCGCTGGCTGTAGCCGACCTCGTTCACCACCCGCTCGGCGGTGCGCTGCAGGTCGGTGAGGGTCGGATAGCCGGGGCTCGGGTCGCCGGTCATCGACTCGCCGAGTGCCAGGTCCCAGCCCGCCTCCTCGTACACCCGGCTCAGCGTCGCGCCGAGCACCTGCGGAAACGGCTCCTCGGCACGGAACGACGCGATGAACAGCGCCTTGACCAGGTCCGCGTGCGTCTGCAGCGGAAACCGGTTCCCCTCACCGTCAGCTGCGGGCTCCAGCGGGTTCAGCCCGGCCGCGACGCCGTCGGACTCGCCGGGCCGGATCCTGATCACTTCGGTGTCTTTCATCCGGGCCGCCATCAGCCGGTACTCCGCCTTGGCCGGCTCGACGACCAGCCACGGAATCCCGGCCCGCGACGCCGCCTCCAGCAGGGCCCTGATCGTCTGCGACTTGCCGGACCCGGTGGCACCGGTCACGAACACATGCCTGTTCAGCGAATCGCGCGGCAGCACCAGCGGCCCCGCCGCCTGTCCGGTCCGATCCAGTACCTCACCGAGCGCGATCGCCTCACGCGTCCCGGCGGACTCCTGAGTGACGTCGAACTCCGGCCGCAGCGCGAGGCGCACACCAGGGACTTCTTGTTGTGGCGGCCTGGTCAGCGCGGCGACGAGCGGTGTGCTGGCGAGGAAACCCTCCGTCGTTCTGTCGGCTGGCGTAAGTGTGTACGGGAGCCCGGCCAGGTCGATCGACGCGCACACCAGGCCTGCCAGCCGGTTCGCCGCGGCGTCGTCGGCGCCGCCCGCGAGCACCCGCACCCGCCAGAAGCCGGCCGCCCGCGCCCGCCGCAGCTCACCATGCCGGGCGCTCAGCTCGGCGGCCGCCGCCGCCCGCGCCGGGAAGCGCTCACTGTCCGCGGTCGCGACCTGCTGCTGCCGCGCCGCCTCGTCCGCCTCCCGTCGCAGCTCATCTTCCCCGAGCGCCTCAGCCACCACCAGATAGCAGAACGGGCTTGACCACACCGGCAGCAGGCATTCTTCCAGCGACGGCGGCGGCGGATCAGCCGGTGTTTCCGGCGCGGCCGGCCCGGCACTGATGCCCTCGACGGACCGCCACGACGAGAACTGCGCTATCAGCTTGGCGAGGCCGTCTGACTTGAGCTTCTGCGCCCGGGCGCCGGCGGGCAGCGTGAGATAGGTCTCGCGGTCGTTCTCGCTGCCAACGAGGGCGTCACCGGCCACGACGAGCTGCACCGGCCCGCCCGCGCAGTGCCGGATCCAGCCGAAACCGACGGTCGCCCGCACGTGAAAGGCCGCGGTAAGCGCCGCGATCCGCTGCGCGCGCCCCGGATCCTTGGCGTCCTCGCCGGACCGCGGGATCTCGGTGATGCGGTAGGCGTCAAACGCGTTGAGCCCCTCCAACCCGAAGGTCATGACGCGTCTCCCGTGTCCGTGCGGGGGTCCAGCGCGATGCGTGTACCGGTAGATATACCTTAGGCACGCTACGTGCAAGTTGAGAAGACCGGGCACCATAGGGTGTATGGCTTCGGCGACTGAGACCGTCTTAGATCCGGGTACCTACGTGCACGGTGTGCGCCGGACGCGTCCGGCGCGATGCCGGACCCCCGGACACGCGAGGGAATGCCGGACCTCTATGCGTACGCACACCTGCTCGCTGAGCACAAGCGGGCGCACCCTGCCGGCGACGTGATGTCGATCCTGCTCAGCGCGCCTGACACGCTGTCGGCGGACGAGTTTGAGAACATGTTCTGGCTGTTCGCCGTCGCGGGGAACGAGACGCTGCGCAACGGGCTGCCCGGCGGCTGCATCGGGCTGATCGCGCACCCTTCTGCGCAGTCTCGGCTGCGGTCGCGGCCGGAGCTGATGCCGGCCGCGGTCGATGAGATGCTGCGCTGGTGGACTCCGGTGATGACGTTCCGCCGGACCGCGGCCGTGAACACGGTTGTGGGCGGGCAGCCGGTACGGCGCGGCGACAAGGTCGTCGTCTCGTTCACGTCGGCCAACCGGGACGAGGCGGTGTTCACGGATCCCGATACGTTCGACATCGGCCGCACGCCGAACCCGCATCTCGCCTTCGGCCACGGCCCGCATTTCTGCCTTGGCGCACATCTGGCCAGGACCCAGATGAACGCCCTGTTCACCGAGGTGCTGGCCCGCACAGCCTCCCTCGTCGGTGCGGGCCAGCCGTCCTACCTCCGGTCGAACTTCCAGCGTGGCGTCAAGTCACTGCCGGTCGCCTGGCGGGCTCGCTGACACACCGAGCACCCGTTCCAGGTACGGGTTGACGAACAGCCCGCCAGGGTCGTGCGCTGAGCGCACCGCGAGGAAATCGTCGAACTTCGGGTACAGCTCGCGCAGCCGCGGCGCGGTCAGCGAGTGCATCTTTCCCCAGTGCGGCCGGCCGCTGGCCGATGCGACCACCGACTCGAAAACGTCGAAGTACTCCTGGTAGGGAAGCCCCTGGTACTGGTGGATCGCGATGTAGGCCGAGTCGCGCCCGTACGCGGTGGACAGCCAGATGTCGTCGGCCGCGGCGACCCGCACCTCGACCGGGAACATAACAGGGAACGGCAGCCTCGGCACCGCCGACCGCAGCTCGCTGAGCACGTCAGGCAATGATTCACGTGGAACGGCGTACTCGGACTCCACGAAGCGGACCCGCCGGGGGGTGACGAACACCCGGTGCGACACGTCCGTGTACGACCGTGCTGAAAGCACGGACGACGAGACCGCGTTCAGCCTCGGGATGAGCCCCGGGAACCGCCGTCCGGTGCGGCACATCGCGCCGAACGCGGCGTTCTCCATCACCTCGTACTCCCACAGGCGCCGCCACGCCGGCATCGGCCGGTCCGATGATGGCACCCGGTTATTGCGCTTGACCAGCGCCTTGCGCCCGTACGGGAACCAGTAGAACTCGCAGAAGTCGTTCTCCGCCGCCATCGTGCCGAACGTCGCCAGCACCTCGTCCAGCGGCATCGGCCGTTCGTCCGCGGCCAGCGTGAACGCGGGCACGCACCGCAGCGTCACCGTGGTCACCACGCCGAGCGCGCCGAGCCCGACCCGCGCGGCTGCGAATAGCTCGGGCCGCTCGCTGGCCGAGCAGGACACCACCGAACCGTCAGCGAGCACCAGTTCCATGGCGGTGATCTGGGTGGCCAGGCCGCCCAGCGTGGCGCCGGTGCCGTGCGTTCCGGTGCTGAGGGCGCCCGCGATCGTCTGCACGTCGATATCGCCAAGGTTGGCCATCGCCAGCCCGGTGGCGTCGAGCAGCCTGTTCAGCTCGCGCACGGTGGTGCCGGACCGGACGGTGACGATCCCGGTGGCCGCGTCGCAGGAGGCCAGCCCGGTCCATGCGGACAAGTCGAGCACCACGCCGCCCGGGCACGCGGCGGTGTCAGTGAACGAGTGCCCGCTGCCGAGGGCACGCACGGTCAGCCCGCCGGCGGCCGCCGCCTTCACCTCGGCCGAGATCTGCGCCACGCTGGCAGGCCGGCACCACCGGGCGGGCACCGCGGTGGCGGAGCCCGCCCAGTTACGCCACGTGCCTGCCGCTGTTTTCATACCCGTGAGTATTCACATTCTTGCCGGTCAGGTCCACCCTCACTTACCCTCGGCTAGAGCGAATGGAGAATGAGTGCCCGACCTGGAATCGCTCCGCAACCGGTATGACAAGGCAACCGCCGAGCTCGACCCGCCGCTGGCCCTAGCCAACCTGGACGCGTTCGACGCGAACGCCGCCGACCTGGCCCGCCGGGCGCGGAACCTGCCGGTCAGGCTGGCCACCAAGTCGGTCCGCTGCCGGGCACTGATCGCGCGGGCGCTAGCTCTGGATGCCTTCCGCGGCCTGATGTGCTACTCGCTGCGCGAAGCCCTCTGGCTGCACGCGGAGGGTGCCAGCGACGACATCCTGGTTGGCTATCCGACGGTCGATGCCGCGGCCCTACGCCAGCTCGCCCGCGATGACGCGGCCCGGCAGCACGTCACGGTCATGGTCGATGAGCCCGCTCACCTGGACCTGATCGACCGGGTCAGGGATTCGGCGGCACAAGAGTTCCGGGTATGCCTTGAGCTCGACGTGTCCTGGCGGCCGGTGGACCGGGTACATATCGGCGCACGGCGGTCCCCGCTGCACGCGCCTTCGCAGGCACGAGACTTCGCCGAGCAGATCGCCCGCCGGCCCGGCCTCAGGCTGGTGGGCGTGATGGGCTACGAGGGCCAGATCGCCGGCCTCGGCGACGCTCCGCCCGGCAACCCGGCCCGGGCTCGGGCGGTCCGGTTCATCCAGGCCCGCTCCGCCGCCGAGCTGAACGAGCGCCGCGCCGCGGCCGTGGCGCTGATCAGGCAGGTCGCCGACCTGGAGTTCGTCAACGGCGGCGGCACCGGCAGCCTGGAGACCACCCGAGAGGACGGCAGCGTGACCGAGCTGGCGGCAGGTTCCGGCTTGATCGGCCCGACACTGTTCGACGCGTACACCAGGTTCCGCCCCAGGCCCGCGCTGCTGTACGCGCTGCCCGTGGTGCGCAAGCCCGCCCCAGACATCGCCACCCTGTTCGCCGGCGGCTATCTGGCATCCGGCACCGGTACCAGGGACCGCCTGCCGCGCCCCTACCTGCCCGCGGGCCTTACCCTGACGAGTACGGAGGGCGCCGGCGAGGTGCAGACCCCGGTGCGCGGCCGGGCCGCCGCCGCGCTCCGCGTCGGCGACCGCGTCTGGCTCCGTCACGCCAAGGCAGGCGAGCTAGCCGAGCGCTTCACCCACTACCA
>Ga0070735_10002007_pt1 | contig 18817 bp, 14 predicted proteins | sample Coa_R1_FD_66443 | JGI IMG/M metagenome (GOLD analysis project Ga0070735, IMG submission 66443) | Surface soil microbial communities from Centralia Pennsylvania, which are recovering from an underground coalmine fire - Coalmine... | ecosystem: Environmental > Terrestrial > Soil > Unclassified ... | reverse complement strand
GTGCCGCCGGTCTGGGTGATGGTCGACTTGTCGACGATGCCGCCTGCTTGGCCGATCACGTTGTAGACCTCCTGGGCGACCGAGTCGACGCGGTTGGCAGGCGCGCCGAGGTCGAGCTCGGCGGACTGGACCAGCACGCGGCCGTTCGGGGTGGGTGCTGGCGCATTCGTCGCGCTGGACGGGGCGAAGGTGGGCGCCGCGTAGCCCAGCTGGCCGGAGGAATTCGGCGCGGGTGCGTGTAGAGACTTCGACGAGGGCGCGCTGCGCAGCGCCCGAGCCGAGCCGGCGCCGCTGCTGGACGCCGCGCTCGTGGCGGAGGGAGTCGAAGCCGTCGAGGAGCTGGAGGTGAAGGAAGTCGAGCTCGAGCTCGACGAGGCGCCGCCACCCAGCGAAGGCCCGAGCACCACGATCAGAGCCGCGAATGCGCCGGCTATCGCCGTCGCGAGCGCGCCGCCGCCGACCGCGCCCCAGCTCCACCGGCGCCGGCGGCCCGACGCCGACGGAACGCCCAGCGGGCCCGGCCGCATCTCGAACCGCCACTGCACTCGGGCGTCCATCTCGCGGGCGAACTTCTCGGACGGCGCCGGGCGCTCGTCGGCGAGCATCAGCGCCAGCTCGGCCAGCTCGGCGAAGCGCGGGTCGACCGGCTCGCCGGCCAGCGTCGCGTCGATCGCGTCGAGGCTGGCCTCGATCTCGGGATCTAGCGGGGTGTCGTCAAGCCGTCTCATTACATGCCTTTCTCAGCTTCTCCATCACGCGGTACACGAGCGTGCCCGCGTTCGTCTCGCTCACGCCCAGTACTCGCGCGAGCTCGGCGTTGGAGAGTCCTGCGTGGAACTTCAGGGCCACGATCTCCCGCTCGCGGCCGGTGAGCTCGGCCAGGGCGGCCCGCACTGCGGTCCGCCGAAGCGCAACCTCGGCACCATCCTCGATCGCCTCCTCGGCGTCGGGGTCCTCAGGGTCGACGACCATCGACGCGAGCCGGCGCCGCCGCCGAAGCTCGTCCAGCGCGGAGTTGCGGGCGATGCCGAACAGCCACGCGCGCTCCTCCCCGCGCCGGCGGTCGAACGTCCGCCGTCGCCGGTAGGCCCGCTCGAACGCCTGGGCGGTGATGTCCTCCGCCGCCGCGGGATCGCGCAGCAGCGTGCAGACATAGCCATACACGTCATCCCGTGAGCTGCGGTACAGGGCCTCGAAGCGCCGCCACGCATCCGTGGCCTCCGGCGTCGTCAAGGTCTGCGTTTCACTCACACCCTCACTACGGCCCCAACGCATATTCATCACAACCGCCGGGAATTTGAGCCCAACCAGCAATTTTCGACGCTATCGTCACGAACAGCAATGGCAAGGCAGCACCGTCTCAGCGCCGCCATCTGCGCCGGAATCCTCGCGCTCACCATCGGGCCGGCGGTCGCGCTCGCCGGCTCGGCGCCGCCTGCCGCTCGCGTGCTGCAGAGCAGCGTGGCGACTGGCCCGACCCAGAGGCAGATCCGCCAGGCGGTCGCCAAGGCCGAAAAATCCAGCCGGCTGTGGGCAACGGTCAACGCCTGCGCGCCCAAGGGCCATCCGCACCTGTTCGGCGTCCGCGCCCAGGAGCCTGCGCTCGGCTTCCACGCCTGGCTGAAGATCACGATCCAGGTCCAGTACTGGGACACGGCCAAGCAGCAATGGCTGCTCGATCCCGACCCTGGCACCACCCAGGCGATCGCGCTGGGCTTCATCAGCTACGGCTACCAGCAGGGCGGCTTCACGTTCAGGTTCCCGAGCTATCACGGCCGCCTGCGTGCTCTGGTCACATTCGAGTGGCACCACGGCGGGAAGATCGTCGGGACAACCGTCAGGCGGACGACCGGACACCACAACGCTGACTTCGCGCAGCCGAAGGGCTATAGCGCGCCCAACTGCACGCTGCATTAGGCGCCGGCGCGCCTAGCACGAGCTTGAGTTCGGCGCATCCGGGAATATCCTGGGATTCGGCTGTGACGCCGTCCACCCAGATCCAAGAGATGCCCGTGCTGGGGCGAGCCAGTGAGCTTTCAGATGTCGAGCAGCTTCTGCGCCGAGCCCGCGACGGGAGCGGCGGCGCGCTCGTCCTTCGAGGTGAGCCAGGCGTCGGCAAGTCGCTGCTTCTGAAGGCCGCGCGCGCCCGGGCCGATGGCTTCGCCGTCCTGTCCGCCGCGGGTGTCCAGGCAGAGTCCACGCTCGCGTTCGGCGCGCTCTCCGCACTCCTGCAGCCGCTGCTCGCCGGCATCACCGAACTGCCCGCCGCGCAAGCGAGCGCTCTGTCGGCCTCGGTCGGCCTCTCGACCGCCGAGCAGGTCGAGCGGCTGGCCTGCTACGCGGGCGTGGTCAGCCTGATCGCCGGGGCGGCTCGGGCTCAGCCGGTTCTCGTGCTGGCCGACGACCTGCAGTGGTTCGACGCCGGCTCGCGCGAGGCCCTGCTGTTCGCCGCCAGGCGGCTGACCTCCGATGCGGTCGCGTGCGTGATCGCGATCCGCGAGGGCGAGAGCGAGGACCCGATCGTCACCGGACTGCCCGAGCTCCGGCTGGGCGGCCTGGATGAGGAAGCGGGGCTCGAGCTCGTTTCCCGCGGCGCCGACGGGGTCAGCCCCGGCGTCGCCCGGAGGCTGTGGTCGCAGACCGCAGGCAATCCGCTGGCCCTGCTCGAGATCCCCCGCCATCTGAGCCCCGAGCAGCGCGCCGGGCGCAGCGCGCTCGAGCAGCCACTTCCAGTCGGCCAGCGGCTCGAGGATTCGTTCGCCGCGACCGCCGCGGGCCTCCCCCAGGACTGCCGCCAGGCGCTATTGGTGGCCGCAGCCAGCTACACCGGCGCGACCGACACGATCTTCGACGCGCTGGCCGCGCTGCAGATCTCGCCGAGCGCGCTCGAGGCGGCCGAGGAGGAGGGCCTCGTCTCGATCGCCGGCGGGGCGCTGGCCTGGCGCCATCCGCTCGTGCGCTCGGCCGTGTACTACGGGGCCACGGCACCGGCCCGGCGGGCAGCTCATTCGGCGCTGGCCCAGACGGGCGAGGAGGCCCGCCTCCCGGATCGCCGCGCCTGGCACCTGGCAGCGGCGGCGCCGGCGCCGGACGAGGAGGTCGCGCAGGCACTCGAGCAGGTCGCGGGCGAGGCGGCGCGGCGCGGCGCCCCGGCCACCGCGTCGCGGGCGTTCGCGCGCGCGGCCGCGCTCAGTCCACGCGAGCAGGACCGCGCCCGGCGTGAGCTCGCCGCAGCGGAGCACGCGCTGAGCGTGGGGCGGGCCGACGAGGCCCTCCAGCTGCTCGATGGAGCCCGGACACGCACCGAAGATCCGGCCCTACGCGTGCAGGGCGAGCGGCTGCGCGCCCGCGTCGAGATCCTGCGCGGCGATCCCTACGCCGCTCACGACCGGCTCGTCGCGCTGGCCGAGACGCTCGAGGACACCGATCGGACGCTCGCGGCCGCGGTGATGACCGACGCGGTGGTGGCGCGCACGATGACCGGGCCGGTCCCGGCGTACCGCGCGACTGCCGAGCGCGCCTTCACGCTGGCCATGCCGCTGGGCGGCGACGCCGAGGCGATCGCGGGGCTCGCTCTCGCATGCGGGCAGCTCCTTTCAGGCGAGAACGCTCCCGCACTCGAGCTGTTCGACCGCTACGGAGCGGTGGCCGAACATCCGCAGCTGTGGCGCTCCGTGCCCGAGCTGCTCGGCATGTATGCGTGCTCGCACGCCGCCACCGAGAACTTCGAGACCGCCGAGCGGCTGTTCAACGCCGTTGTCACGTACACCCGCGACCGTGGGGCGCTCCGTGCGCTCCCGTATCCGTTGAGCGGCCGGGCGCTGCTCGACCTCCAGCTCGGGCGCTGGCCGGCCGCGCTGGCCGGTGCCGAGGAGGCCGTCGAGCTCTCCCGCGAGATGCTCGGTGGCACGATGCGCGCCGGGAGCCTTGCCGCGCTGGCCCAGATCGAGGCGGCGATGGGCCGCGTCGAGGCCACACGCGAGCATGCGGGCGAGAGCCTGGCCCTGTGCAAGCAGCTGAAGGCCGGGGCGTTCGAGACCGAGCCGGCGCTGGCGCTCGCCCTGCTGGCCCTCAGCCTGGGCGAACACGAGGCCTCGGCCGGGGTCTGGAAGCAGGTGACGGTGGACGTGCGCGAGTGGGTCGCCGAGCCGGGCTGGGAGCACATCGACGATGTCGTGATCGAGGCGAACTTCCGCGCCGGGCGCCAGGCGCAGGCCGAGCGCGAGCTCGAGCACCTGGAGGAGAAGGCCGGTCGCACCGGCAGGCGCTGGGCGCATGCTGTCGCTGCCCGCTGCCGGGGGCTGCTGGCGCCGGCGAGCGAGATCGACGATCACTTCCAGGACGCGCTCGACTGGCACCGGGGGCTGCCCCTGCCGTTCGATCGCGCGCGCACCGAGCTGGCATACGGGGAGCGCCTGCGGCGCGCGCGCCGGCGGTCGGATGCGCGCGAACAGCTCGAGCGGGCGTCCGCGACCTTCGGTGCCCTGGGCGCGAGGATCTGGGGCGAGCGCGCGGAGCGCGAACTGGCGGCCGCGGGCTACGGCGGGCGCGTCCCCGCCGAGCAGTCGCCGTGGGCCGAGCTGACCGCGGCCGAGACCCGGGTGGCGCAGGTGATCATCGACGGCGCGACCTATGACGAGGCGGCGAGCGCCCTGTTCGTGAGCCCGCGCACGATCGAGACCCACCTGCGCCAGATCTACCGCAAGCTGGGCGTGCGCTCCCGCAGCGAGCTCACCCGCCGCCTGGCTTCCGCCATCGCGGCATAGGGCGTCCGGCCCTCAGACACATTCAGGATTTCCCCTGATGCGCGATGCGCGCGGGCGCGCCAGGATTCCAAGCGTCGGAACCATCAAACAGACCATTGGGTGGCCAGGGGGCACAGCAGCCGGGGGCCAAAAGGGCTGCTGAACAATCGGTCGGGTGCGCGAGTTCACCCGGCCACTCACCCGGCGCCGGGGGGCGACTTTCCCGCCCCCCGGCGCCGGGCGCGGCACTGAGCGTCTGGCGGTATCGTCGTTCCTAGAGACCGACGCCCTAAGGAGACCCAGTGGCCACCACGACCGAACCCACCGCCACGTCCGTGGCCGACCTGCTCGGCGCCGACGCCGAGGACCTGCTCGGACACCGCTGCCAGACGATCGACGCCTCGCTGCTTCATCTGCCGGGGCCGGACTTCGTCGAGCGGGTCCTGATGAACAGCGACCGCAGCACCGCGACCCTGCGTAACCTCCGCGCGCTCTTCGACCACGGCCGTCTGGCCGGCACCGGCTATCTCAGCATCCTGCCGGTCGACCAGGGGATCGAGCACAGCGCCGGGGCCAGCTTCGCTCCGAACCCGATCTACTTCGATCCCGAGCGGATCGTCGAGCTCGCGATCGAGGGCGGGTGTAACGCCGTCGCCTCGACCTTCGGCGTGCTGGGAGCGGTGTCGCGCCGATATGCCCACCGCATCCCGTTCATCGTCAAGCTCAACCACAACGAGCTTCTCACCTACCCCAACCGCTTCGACCAGGTGCCGTTCGGCAGCGTCACCCGGGCCTGGGAGATGGGCGCCGCGGGCGTGGGCGCGACGATCTACTTCGGCAGCGAGGAATCAACGCGGCAGCTGCGCGAGGTCTCGGAGGCCTTCGAAGAGGCCCACCAGCTCGGCATGTTCACCGTGCTCTGGTGCTACCTGCGCAATCCGGCCTTCAAGGCTGATGAGGACTACCACCTCTCGGCCGACCTCACCGGCCAGGCCAACCACCTCGGCGTGACGATCGAGGCCGACATCATCAAGCAGAAGCTGCCCGAGAACAACAACGGCTACGGAGCCATGAACTCGGCCAACGGCGGCTACGGCAAGACCTCATCCAAGGTCTACAGCGAGCTCACCTCGGAGCACCCGATCGACCTCTGCCGCTACCAGGTGGCCAACTGCTACATGGGCCGCGCCGGCCTCATCAACAGCGGCGGCGCGTCATCGGGCGAGTCCGATCTGGCCGAGGCGGTGCGCACCGCCGTGATAAACAAGCGCGCCGGCGGCACGGGGCTGATCAGCGGTCGCAAGGCCTTCCAGCGTCCGATGGCCGACGGCGTCCAGATCCTGAACGCGATCCAGAACGTCTATCTAGCCGGCGAGATCACCGTCGCGTGAGGCGAACAGGCGCGGGTCGCCGGTGATCACGCCGGTGACCCCGAGCGCCTCGAGCGCCCGGATCCGTGCCGGGTCGTCGACCGTCCACACGTAGAGCTCTCCCCCGGCCGCGAGCACCTCGCGCACCAGCCGCCCGGTCACGAGCCGCCAGTGGACCATGATCGCGTCGCACCGGCGGGCTCGAAGCGCGGCCGTCGCTCGGGGCGGGAACCCGGCGCGAGCGACCTGGAGCCCGACCAGCGACGGCAGTGCGAGCGCCCGCGTGCGGAACGGATCGCGCCTCAGCCTCGGCACCGACCACCCGATCCGGGCGCGCGGCTCGAGCGCGCGCAGCGCAGCCAGGCTCTGCGGATACTGGGTGCAGATCAGCGCTCGCTCCAGCAACCCGTATGAGCGCAGCGCGTCGAGCACGTCGCGCTCGTACCCGGGGAGCTTCAGGTCGACGTCGAGCTCGAGCTCGGCGAACGCCTCGCCGGCCAGGTGCGCGAGACCCTGATCGAGCGTGAGCGGCTGTCTCGAGTCCGCGTCCTCGTAGTCGTGCGCGAGCAGCAGGCGCCCTGAGCCATCTCGCTTGCGCAGCACGTCGAACTCGATCATGTCCACGCCGGCGTGGAGCGCGGCGTCGAAGCTCTCGGGAGTGTTCCCGGGAGCGATCAGCTCCGCTCCCTTGTGGCCAACCCGGCGCATCACCGCTGACACCCAGGGCACCAGTACGTCGTGCGGTTCGCATCGCCCTGGCCGTGGGCGCGGATCGTCTCCCCGCAGCGTGAGCAGGCCCTGCCTGCGTGCTTGTAGACGCGGGGCTCGATCGAGCGCGGCCCGTCGAGCGCGGAGCGCTGCATCCGCGGGCGGACCGCCTCGATCACCGCCAGGGCCTCGGCGTCGCTGACCTCCGACACTCGCCGCCAGGGATCGATTCGCGCCTCCCAGCAACCCTCGGCCTTCCAGATGTTCCCGATGCCGGCGACGTTGCGCTGGTCCAGCAGGGCATCACCGAGGCTGCGGGTCTGATCGTCGCCGCGCAGGCGCACCAGAAATTGCGTGGCGTCGAACTCGTCGGCGAGGACGTCAGGCCCGAGCGCCGCCAGCCGCTGGTCGAACCGCCGCCGCCCCTCGGTGATCAGCTCGAGCGTCGGCCCGTCGAACTGCACCACCTCGCTCCCGCCCGCGCGCAGGACGAGCCAGGCGCGCCGCGGCGAGCGCCGCCAGCGCTGCCCGGAGCGGTACACGCCCCACACCCCGGTCATCGCCAGGTGCGAGTGGAGCATGAGGTCGCCCTCGAAGCGCAGAAACAGGTGTTTGCCGTGGGTGTCGACGCTATGCACTGCGCGGCCTGCGAGCCGCTCCGGCCAATGGTCCATGGCATGTCGCGGATGCGGTGTGAGGATCTCTTCCGGCACGCGCCCGGCCAGCACCGGCCGGATCCGGTTCGCGGCGTAGGCGATCGTGTCTCCCTCAGGCACTGAGCGTGAGCCGCCGCGGCCCTTCCTGGAACCCGAGCGTGAGCAGGAGCTCACCCAGGGGCGAGGCCAGTGCCGGCTCGCCGTCGACCTTCTCCAGGGCCAGGCGCTTCATCGCGCCCGAGCGCGCGTGTCCGATGAGCGCGCCGAGTGCGGGCTCGACGCGAGGGTCCTCGGCGTCGACAAGCGTCTGGAGCGCCCGGCCGCTGCGCTCGAGATAGAGGACAGGCTCCCCGTCCATCAGCACCACGTACGCGCCGTCCACTCTCGCCGGCCGGCGCGCCGCGGTCCGTTCCGGCCATGCCAGCGCGGCCCCGTAGGGCTGCGCTGGATCGACCGCGGCGAGCACCAGGGGCGTCTCGTCCGAGCGCGGCTGGGCCCGCAGGCGCTCGACTGCACCCGGCAGCGCGAACTGAGCGCCCCCGAGTCCCTCGACGAAGTACCCGCGCCTGGCCACGCCCAGGGTCTCGAGCTGGCCCAGCTCCGGGTAGACGGCCGAGAACCCGCCGGGCAGGCCCTCGGCGAGCACGAGCTCGCGTGTCACGAGGCCGTAGCGCTCGAGCAGCAGCTCGCACAGCGCCCGCCGGCGGCCTGCGGGATCGGAGTCGGCTGCCCGCAGCAGCCCAGCGGTCAGCGACCAGCGGCCTGCGAGGTGTGCCGAGGCGCCGCCGCGGCGCCGGGCAGCGGCGAAGCGCCCTGGCCTCGCGATCCGCACGCGTTCGCGCTGCGCCCGCGCCAGCGTCAGCCGCGGCGCCCGCAGCGGTGCGAAGGCGTCATTGGTGACCTCGCCCGCCCAGGCCAGATCCCACAGCGCCTCCTGCAGCTCCTCAGGACTCAGGTCGACATCGACGAGCAGGTCGGTGAAGAAGCATGCCCCTGAGGCCAGCCGGGCTCGCAGCACATCGTGCGCCGGACCGTCGGGCACGCTCCCGCGCAGCGGGGGAGCTCCCAGCACGGCCAGATCCTCGCGGAAGTACAGGGCCACGCGCCCCGAGCTCCGTCCCAGCGCCCCCGCGCCGATCCACACGAGCTCGCCGCTGGCGCAGAGCTGATCCATCCACGCCGGGGAGTAGGCGCCGACCCGCCGCGGGAGGACGTCGCGCTCCCAGGCGCCCACCGGCAGCGCCAGCCCCTGGAGTGGTACGAGAGCCTCGCGCAGACGGTCGATGCCCGCCCCGCTGGCGGGATGGCGATCGACGTTCTGCCAGCTCGGAAGGAACCGAGCCAGCGCTCGCTGGTCGACAGGCTCGACCTCCTTGCGCAGGACTGCGAGCGACGCCCGGCGCAGCCGCCGCAGGACCTCCGGATCGCACCACTCCCTTTCGGTTCCGCCCGGCCGCAGCTCGCCGCGCACCAGATCGCCGGACCGCTCGAGCTCGGCCAGCGGCGCGCCGAAGTCGACCCCATAGCGGGCGCGGAGGTCAGCGACCGTGAAGGGGCCATGCGTCGCGCCGTAACGGCGAGCCACGCGGGTCAGCGCGTCCGGCACGTCAGCGACGAACGCGGCCGGCAGGCCGCCCGGCGGAACGGCGCCCAGCGCGTCGCGATACAGGCCCGCGTCCGCGGCAGCGATCCAGCGCTCTTCGCCGGCCAGGCGCACGCTCGCCGCCCGGCGCTCGCCTCGCAGCTCTTCGAGCATTGCGGTCACGTCGAGCCCCGCCACGACTCGCGAGGCGACCTCGGCCGCGGTCAGATCGCCGAGCGTGCGCAGGATGTCGTGCACGCCGTCGCGGCCGGTCGCCTGACGTTCGGGCGAGAGGAACTGCAGGTCGTCCTCGACCCGTGCGAGCGCGCTCGGGTCGATCAGGTCGCGCAGCTCCTCCTGGCCGAGCAGCTCGCGGAGCAGGTCGCGATCCAGCGACAGCGCGGCCGCCCGGCGTTCGGCGTTCGGCGTGTCGCCCTCGTACATGTACGTGGCGACGTAGTCGAACAGCAGGCTCGACGCATACGGCGAGGCCGTCGCCGTCTCGACCTCGACGAGCGAGATCTCCCGTCGGTGCAGCTTCGTCAGCAGCTCGACGAGCCCGGGGAGGTCGAGCACGTCGCGCAGGCACTCCCGATAGGTCTCGAGGATGACCGGGAACTCGCCGTACTTGCGCGCCACCTCGAGCAGCGACTGTGACTTCAGCCGCTGCTGCCAGAGAGGCGTGCGCTTCCCCGGGCGGGCGCGCGGGATCAGCAGCGATCGAGCGGCGTTCTCGCGGAATCGTGCGCCGAACAGCGCGCTCGAGGCCAGCTCGGCCACCACCCGATCCTCGAGCTCGTCGGGCTCGATCAGAACGAGCTCGGCGCCCGGCGGCTCGTCGGCGTCGGGCAGGTGCACGATGATGCCGTCGTCGGACCAGATCGCGTCGGACTCGAGGCCCAGCTCGTCACGGATGCGAGCCGACAGAGCAAGGCCCCAGGCCGAATGCACTCGCCCGCCGAACGGGCTCAGCACGCACAGCCGCCAGTCGCCGATCTCGTCCCTGAAGCGCTCGATCACGATCGCGCGGTCCGACGGGATCACGCGGGTCGCGGCCTGCTGCTCGCGCAGGAACTCGACCAGGTTGCGGGCCGCACGCGGGTCGAGGTCGTAATCCTGTTCGAGCCGCTCGGCCGGCTGGTCGACGGCCCACCGCGCGAAGGCCCCGATAGCCTCCCCGAGCTCGCGCGGCCGGCCGACACCGTCGCCCTTCCAGAAGGGCACGGCTCCCGGTAGGCCCGGGGCTGGAGTGACGATCACGCGGTCGCGGCCGATCTCCTCGATCCGCCACGTGCTCGCGCCAAGCAGGAATGTCTGGCCCGGGCGAGCCTCGTAGACCATCTCCTCGTCGAGCTCGCCGACGCGCCGCCCGTCGGGGAGTGTCACCGAGTACAGCCCGCGGTCGGGGATCGTCCCCGCGTTGGTCACGGCCAGCTGCCGAGCGCCGGGACGTGGCCGGATCGTGCCGGCGATCCGATCCCAGATGATCCGGGGGCGGAGCTCGGCGAATTCGCTCGAGGGGTACCGGCCGTCGAGCATGTCGAGCACGTTCTCGAGCTGCGCCCGGCCGAGCTCGGAGTAGGAATGGGTGCGCGTGATCAGCGCGTGCAGCTCATCGACCGGCACGGGGTCGGTGTCCCCGGCCGCGGCGGCGATGGCGACGATCTGCTGGGCGAGCACGTCGAGCGCGTTTCGCGGCACGACGGTCCGCTCGATCGCGCCGTCCCGCATCCTGCGGGCGACGACCGCGCACTCGAGCAGATCGGCGCGGAACTTGGGGAAGATGCGCCCACGGCTGACGTCGCCGACCGAGTGGCCGGCGCGCCCGATGCGCTGCAGCCCGGCGGCCACCGACTTCGGCGACTCGACCTGGATCACCAGGTCGACGGCGCCCATGTCGATGCCGAGCTCGAGGCTGCTCGTCGCCACCAGGCACGGCAGCTCGCCGGACTTCAGGAGCTCCTCGACGACCGTGCGCTCCTCGCGGGCCAGCGAGCCGTGGTGGGCGCGGGCGATCTCCGATCCGGCCAGGTCGTTCAGGCGCAGCGCCAGACGCTCGGCTCCCCTGCGGTTATTGACGAAGATGATCGTCGAATGGTGGGCTCGGACCAGCTCGAGCAGCTCGGGATAGATCGCCGGCCAGATCGAGCGCCGCGTCGCCTCCGAGCCGCCGGCCAGCGGATCGAGGTCCGGGGCGGGCGTCGCCTCAGGCTCGACCATCGACTCAACGGGGACGTGGATCCGGAGGTCGAGCTCCTTGCGCACGCCGGTGTCGACGATCCGGCAGTGGCGCCGCGGCCCGACCATGAATCGGGCGACCTCTTCGAGCGGGTTCTGGGTGGCGCTCAGCCCGATGCGCTGTACCTCGCGTCCGGCCGCTCGGGTCAAGCGCTCGAGTGTCAGCGCCAGGTGCGCGCCGCGCTTGGTCGACGCCACGGCGTGGATCTCGTCCACGATGCACCACTGCGTGCCCGCGAACAGCGCCTGGGCCCGCCCGGTGAGCATCAGGAACAGCGATTCGGGCGTCGTGATCAGGATGTCCGGTGCCTGGCGGAGCATCGCCTGGCGCTCGCGCTGGGGGGTGTCGCCGGTGCGCACCGCCACGCTCAGCTCGGCGGCGATTCCGCGTAGCGGGGCACGGAGGTTGCGGTCGACGTCGTAGGAGAGCGCCTTCAGCGGCGAGACGTAGACCAGCCCGATCCCGCCGCTTGGCCCATCGTCCGCCGGAGCCTCCCGGCGGGCCAGCTGATCGATCGCCCACAGGAACGCCGCCAGCGTCTTGCCCGATCCAGTCGGCGCGGAGATCAACACGTGCTCGCCCGAGGCGATCGCCGGCCAGGCCTGCTCCTGGGCCGCGGTCGGCGCCGCGAACGCCGACTCAAACCAGGACCGGGTGCGCTCGCTGAAGCCCTCGAGAGGCATGGTTGCCCAGCGTAGCGAGCGCCTTGCCCCTACGGCCCGGCCTGTGCACGGGCGGGCGCCGCTGCCACCGGCGCGGCCCCATGCGAGCGCTCGCGTACGCCCGGAGCGATCGCGAGCTGGGCCAGCGAGGCACCGCCGCACAGCGCCGCGCACGCGACCCACAGGCTCCAGTGATTCAGCGCCAGCAGCCGCGTGCTGAGCGTCGGAGCGAGCAGTCCAGCCATGCCCCAGGCCAGGCCGTAGACCCCGTTGTAGCGGCCGCGCATGTGCGCCGGAGCGAGGTCGGCGACGATCGTCGCGCCGACGCTGCTGACGACGATCTCGCCCGCAGTCCAGACCACGATCGTGAGCGCATAGGACAGGACGCCGGAGGCCAGCGCCGTGAGACCGAACCCGGCGCCGACGAGCGCCATGCCGCCGGCCAGCACCCGGCTGTGGTCGCGCCTTGCCAGCCGGGCCGAGATGGCCGGCTGAAGGAGCACGATGAGCACCCCGTTGAGCGCGATCACCAGCCCGAACTGCGCCGGCGAGCGTCCGCTCAGCTTCATCGCGAGGGGAAGCCCGACAAGCGTCTGCAGGTAGACCACCGCGTAGGCGATCGACACCCCGACATAGGCCATCATCAACCGGTCTCGGCCCACGTCGAGGAGGCCGCCGGGCAGCTCCTTGCCAAGCCCGCTTCGGGTTTCGGGCACGGCACGCCACACCAGCAGACCGAACATCACCGAGGTGACCGCGTCGGTCCAGAACAGCCAGACCGCCGCATGACCGGCCAGCCACCCGCCCGCGATCACGGCCACGCTGAAGCCGAGGTTGACCGCCCAGAAGAGCAGCCCGAAGGCGCGGGGGCGCTCCTCGGCAGGCACGATGTCGGCCACGATCGCGTTCGACGCAGGCCGGAAGGCGTCGATCGCCAGCCCGAGGACGAACACGATCGGCACGATCACCGCCAGGCCCCGCGAGTAGCCGAGGGCGACCATCGCGGCGCCGGCCAGCAGAGTGCCGCCCGCGAGCGTCGCGCGGCGTCCGATGCGATCCGCCAGCACGCCTGCGACCGGCTGGGAGATCAGCGACCCGACGGCCCACACGGTCAGCACTCCGCCCGTGCCGGCCAGGGACACGTGGCGAACCCGGGTCAGGTACAGAGCCAGGAACGGCTGCACCATCGTCCCGAGTCGGTTGATGAGCGTTCCGGCCCACAGGACCCAGAACGCGCGGGGAAGACCGGCAACGGCGCGCGGCGCTCGCATCACCGCTGACCGTAACCTACCGGCATCATGCCCGAGCCTCCGCGGATCGCCCATCTCGACGAGTTCGACCAGTTGCCGGGGCCAGACACGCTGACCTGGCTGCCGGTCCGGCACACCCTCGGGATCCGCGCCTTCGGCTGCAACGCCTACCGAGCGGCCGAGGCCGGACACGACGTCGTCGAGCCCCACACCGAGAAGCCGAGCGAGCACGAGGAGCTGTACTTCGTCGCCAGCGGGCGCGCCACGTTCACGATCGACGGGGTGACCCACGACGCCCCCGCCGGCACCTACGTGTTCATCCCGGATCCGGCCTCGCACCGCCACGCGGTCGCAGCCGAGCCGGGAACGACCGTGCTCAGCTTCGGCGGCCCGCCGGTGTTCACGCCCTCGGCCTGGGAGTGGATGTTCCGCGCGAGCGCCGCGCGCACGCTCGGCGATCCGGAGAAGGCGCGGGCGATCCTCGACGAGGGGCTGGCGAGCCATCCAGATACGGCGGCGCTGTACTACGAGCTTGGTTGTCTCGAGGCCACCAGCGGGCGCCCCGACGAAGCGCTGGCCGCGCTCACCCGCGCCGCCGAGCTCGACCCCAAGGTCGTGCGCTGGGCGCGGGAGGATTCCGACTACGCGACGGTGCGCGAGGATCCGCGCTTCGCCGAGCTCGTCGGCTGAGCCTCGGGATCCATGAACGCCACCGCCGGCGTCAGGCCGGCACTGGAGCGAAGCGTGGCGATGCGCCGGCCCGGCTGGGCTGCGGGCTTGATCTGACCGAGTAGCTCACCGAGCCGCTCGGCAAGCGAGTCGAGGTCCCGCACGACAACCACCAGCCCCCAGAAGCGGGCCGGCCCGGCGGGCACGTCGCGGGCCTCGACGAGCTCGAGGATCGCCGGTCCGAGGCGGCGGAAGCCCTGGCGGATGCCGGCGTTCGGAACCTCGCGGACCCGGCGCAGCTCGAGACCGGCGCCGGCGAGCGCCGAGGCCGTCCGGTCGAAGTCCGGAGTGACGACAACCACGTGGTCGAGACCGATCGCTCCGTTCTGATGGCTGGCCTCGGCCCCCGGTTCGGAGCCGGCGACCTCGGTCGCCAGCCCATCGATCTCCGCGACCGGATCGATGCCGGCGAGACTCCAGCCGACGATCCCATGCCCGGGGCGCTCGAGTCTGAGCTCGACCCCGTCCAGCCAGACCGACCCCTCCGGGATCTCGAACCCGAGTGCCGCCCACGACTCCGCGGCGTCTGAGATGTCGAGTGCCGACAACGCGGCGCTCACATCAGCTCCCGCGCGCGCGTGAACACCGCGTCGAACATCGGCTCGGTGAGCTTGCCGGTGAACGTGTTCTGCTGGCTTGGGTGATAGCTGCCGAGCAGGACGTAGTCGCCGACCCGACCCTCGGCGAGATGGCCGAACCGCGGCCGCGGGCGGGGCGCCACGGCGCCGTGCGCACCCAGGACCCGCAGCGCGGCGTCCCAGGCGAAGCTCCCGAGGCACACGATCACGCGCAGGCCCTCGAGCAGTTCGAGCTCGGACACGAGGTAGGGCAGGCAGTTGTCGCGCTCTGAGGGCAGCGGGCGGTTGACCGGTGGCGCGCAACGCACGGCTGCGGCGATGTACATGTCCCGCAGCTCCAGCCCGTCATCCCGGGAGACCGAGGTCGGCTGGTTCGCGAAGCCCGCGCGGTACAGCGCGGCAAAGAGCCAATCACCGGAGCGGTCACCGGTGAAGATCCGCCCCGTGCGGTTACCGCCGTGCGCCGCAGGCGCGAGCCCGACCACGAGCACGCGAGCCCGGGGATCCCCGAAGCCCGGGACCGGTCGCCCCCAGTACTCCTGGTCGGCAAAGGCCGCTCGCTTGACCCGCGCCACCTCCTCACGCCACGCCACCAGCCGCGGGCAGCGGCGACAGCTTGTCACCTGCTGCTCCAGCGCGGCGAGCTGCGAGGAGGAGCTCAGGACTTCAGAGCCCGACCGTAGTGGCGCTCGTAGTACTCGCGGTATGCCCCCGACCGGATCGGCTCCCACCACCACGCGTTGTCCCGGTACCACTCAACCGTCCGGGCCAGACCCTCATCGAACCGCACGCGCGCCTGCCACCCCAGCCGCTGCAGCTTCGCGCACGACAGCGAATAGCGGCGGTCGTGGCCGGGACGGTCGGTGACGTACTCGATCTGCGACTCATCGGCGCCCGCCAGCTCGATGATCCGGTTGACCACCGTGAGGTTCTCGCACTCGTCGGGACCACCGCAGTTGTAGGTCTCGCCCGGAACCCCGTGGGCGAGGACATGTCCGATCCCGCGGCCGAAGTCCTCCACGAACAGCCAGTTGCGGACGTTCCGCCCGTCGCCGTACACGGGCAGGTGGTCGCCCGCCAGCGCGTTCAGGATCATCAGCGGAATCAGTTTCTCCGGGTACTGGTAAGGGCCGTAGTTGTTCGAGCCGCGGCAGATCAGCGTCTCCAGCCCGTAGGTGTGGAAGTAACTCGACACCAGCAGGTCGGCGCCCGTCTTGGTCGCGCTGTAAGGGCTCGAAGGCTGGAGCGGCGACTCCTCGGTGAACGAGCCCTCTGCGATCGACCCGTACACCTCGTCCGTGGAGACCTGGAGGTAGCGCACTCCTCGCTCGCGGGCGGCCTCGAGCAGGACGTGCGTGCCCTGCATGTTCGTCACGATGAACGCCTCCGGACCGGAGATCGAGCGATCGACGTGCGTCTCCGCCGCGAAGTTGACGACCGCGTCGCAGCCGGCGACGGCCTCCGCCACGGCCGCGGGATCTTCGATCGCGCCGTGCACGAAGTGGATGTCGTCGATCACGTCGTGCAGGTTCTCCCTGCGCCCTGCGTAGGTCAGCTTGTCCAGCACCGTCACGTCGTCACCGTGCTCGCGCACGCGCAGGCGCACGAACGTCGAGCCGATGAACCCTGCCCCACCACACACCAACAGCCTCATGCCGATGACACCCCCACGGCCAAATAGTCACTCAGTCCTTCGCGCCAGTCTGCCAGCTTCGGCACCTCGTGCGCGCGTTCGGTGCCGAGCACGCTGAACGCCGGCCGCGGTGCCGGGCGCGCGAGGTCCTCCGTGCGCCCCGGGCGGACCCGGCATTCGAGCCCACAGGCCTCCACGATCGCCTGCGCGAACTCATACCAGGAGCAGCGTCCGCCGCCGGCCACGTGGACCACACCCAGCGGGCGGGTGCGCGCGAGCTCCAGGAGCGCGACGGCCAGATGGCCGGTGAACGTGGGACAGCCGACCTGATCGTCGACCACTGTGAGCTCATCGCGTTCGGAGGCCAGACGCCGGATCGTGGCCGGGAAGCACGGCCCGCCGACGCCGAACAGCCACGAGCTGCGCACGACCGTATGAGCGCCGGGAGCGGCGGCGGCGACCTCATGCTCGCCGGCCAGCTTCGAGCGGCCGTAGGCCGACAGCGGGCCGGTGAGGCTCGACTCGAGATAGGGCTGGCGCGCGCGGCCGTCGAACACGTAGTCGCTCGAGACGTGAACGGTCCAGGCACCATGCTGGACGGCGGCGCGGGCGACGTTGCCCGCACCGGCGCCGTTCACGAGCGTCGCGGCCTCTTCCTCGGTTTCGGCCGCGTCGACGTTGGTCCAGGCGGCGCAGTTGATCACCACATCGGGGCGGTGCTCCGCCACGGCCGCATCCACCGCCGCGACGTTCGCGATGTCGAGATCGGCGCGCGCCAGTGCCAGGGGCTCGTGCCCGGCAGCCTGCGCGACAGCGCGCACGTCCTGACCCAGCATGCCGGCGGCTCCTGTGATGAGAAGTCGCATCGGCGGCAAGGGTAGAGTGCGGCGCATGGGCGAGCGTGCGAGGTACACACCTGGGACGTTCTCGTGGGTGGAGCTCGCGACGACCGATCAGGAGGCCGCCAAGCGCTTCTATGGCGACCTGCTGGGCTGGGAGATGACCGATAGCCCGGTCAGCGAGGGCGTCGTCTACACCATGGGCGCGATCGCCGGCAGATATGTCGGCGCGATCTCGCCCCAGCCGAGCCGGCAGCGGGAGGCGGGCGCGCCGCCGATGTGGAACTCCTACGTCACCGTCGAGAGTGCCGACGAGGCGCTCGAACAGGCGCGCCAGCTCGGCGGGACCGTCCACGCCCCCGCCTTCGACGTGTTCAGCGCCGGGCGGATGGGCGTGATCCAGGACCCGCAGGGGGCTTACCTGATGGTCTGGGAGCCCCGCGAGCACATCGGTGCGGGCCTCGTGAACACACACGGCGCGCTGTGCTGGAACGAGCTCGCCACTCCCGACATGGAGGCCTCGGCGAACTTCCACAGCCGCCTGTTCGGGTGGACGACCGAGCCCCTGGAGGGCTCCGGGCCCGCCTATCTGGTGATCAAGAACCACAACGGCCGCGACAACGGCGGGATCCGCCAGGCCGCGAGCACCGAGCCCTGCTATTGGCTCGTCTACTTCGGGGTCGACGATCTCGAGGCCGCCGTGGAAAGGGTCCAGGAACTTGGCGGGACGGCGATCACCGACGTGATCGCGATGGGGTCCGGCCGATTTGCCGCGATGCAGGACCCGCAGGGCGCGGTGTTTGCGCTCTATGCCGGGCGATTCGACGACTGACCTCGTGCGCCGTTGCGCGGTCGCCCTTGGCGTGCACAGCGCCCCAAAGTACGTGCACGGCCCGTGATTGGGGCCGCGAGCACGCTATCCGAGCACCACATCCCAAATTGCCCCGCGCGCAGGTGAATTTGGGACGCGGTGCACGTGCACGGTCGGCGCCCGAACCGCCGGGCGCCTGACAGGGTCGGGGGCCGGTCAGCCCGCGGCCACGGCGGCTTCGGGTGCGCCCTCGCGGCCGTAGACCGCGAAGTCCTGGCCCCGCACGAGCACGAGGGCGAGCACCGCGCCGACGACGGCGACCACCGCGCCGACGAGCAGGATGTCGTTCAGCGCCCCCGCGAACGCGGCGTGCACGGCCACGGAGGCGCGGGCGCGGAACCCTGCCGGAACGCCGTGCAGCACCGCCGGGGCCGCGCCGCCGGCGATCGCGTGGGCGACCTTGCCGAGGCTGTGCGCGACCGGGGTGCCCGCCAGCGAAGGCGCGAGCTTTCCCGACAGCTGGCTCTCGAAGATGGCACCGAGCACCGCGATGCCGGTTGCCGTCCCCAGCTGGCGGAACGTGGAGTTGATCCCGGAGGCCATGCCGCTGCGCTGCGGTGGCACGACTCCGATCGCCGTCGAGGCCAGCGCAGGGTTCGTCAGCCCGACCCCTGCGCCCGCGACCAGGAACCCGGGCAGGAGCGCCGTCCAGCCCGAGTTCGCGCCGAGGCCTCGCATCAGGAACAGCCCCACACCGGTCAGCAGCAGCCCCGCGAACAGCAGCAGCCGCGCAGGGGCCGTCGCCGTCAGCTTCCCCCCGACCCCGGCGACGAAGAACGAGAGCACCGTGAAGGGCAGGAAGCGAAGCCCGGTCTGCAGCGGAGAGAAGCCGAGGATCGTCTGCAGGTACAGCGTCAGATACAGGAACATCGCGAACATCCCGGCCGACAGCGCCATCGCGGCGATCGAGACCCCGCTGAAGGTCGGCTTGCGGAACAGCGAGAGGTCGAACATG
>Ga0070735_10002006_pt1 | contig 18826 bp, 15 predicted proteins | sample Coa_R1_FD_66443 | JGI IMG/M metagenome (GOLD analysis project Ga0070735, IMG submission 66443) | Surface soil microbial communities from Centralia Pennsylvania, which are recovering from an underground coalmine fire - Coalmine... | ecosystem: Environmental > Terrestrial > Soil > Unclassified ... | reverse complement strand
AGAAAAATGCAGGCAACGCTGGAGATGACGATCAGGCGAAGAACGATCAGGCGAAAAAAGAGCAAGGATTGAAAGATTGGCAGGACAAAATGACGGCGCAGAAAAGCGAAATCGATCTGGCTTCGCGCGAACTGGACGTGTTGCAGAAAGAATACCAACTGCGCGCCGCAGCCATGTACGCCGATGCGGGCAATCGATTGCGCAACCAGGCCGACTGGGATAAGCAGGACGCGGATTACAAACAGAAGATTGCCGACAAACAGAAGGCAGTCGAAGATGCCAAGCAAAAGCTCGACGAGATGCAGGAACAGGCCCGCAAGGATGGGGTTCCGGCCTCAATGCGCGAACAATAGAGAAGGTCCCTTTACACCTGCTTAATTTCAATTCGGCGTCGGCAAATTGCCGACTTCGACATCTGCTGACGCAATCGCATGATTTGCTTGACATGGTGCCGCCCATGAATGAGGTGGAACCTGCACCACTGTTTGGCGGTAAGGGGACCCAGAAATGGGTGATCCAGCAACGGTCCCGCACCGAAACGCCGTTCGCATTCCTGAAGGATTTTATCCATGGCGAGGATCTTCGCCAGCATTTCCATTGTGACCCTATCGGTCGGCAAACCTTTTGGCACAGTCTGTGGCGGAGCTTTTCTGCCGGAAGGGAGATAGTTCAAGCCAAGGACAACAAATGTTTGGAGGCGATGCTTCATGGATGGCGCCAATGCCAAAGGTTTGGCTCCTGCCAACAGCCGATTTAGTCCTTTGATGGTTCCCGTGTACGTGAGGTAAAGATGTTCCAAAACCTCGGCTACAGACCACTTGCCGGCGGGACACCATTGCAGTTGTTTGTCGGACATCCCCTGTGTCACAGTCTGCAAAGCTTTCTGCAAAAGTTCCAGGTCGGAATCCATACAGTCAGTGTCGTCTTGTCGTTGGCTTCAGGTAGAATGAGCCGTCGAATTAATCATCCCATTTTTCCAGGCAGGGTGCCATGAGAACCAATGAATGCACTGAAAAAGAGATCGGGGCGGCAGAGGATCCGCTTCCAGCCTGCTTCCGGCCGCGAATCGCCGCGAGGACATTGCTCTCGAGCGCAGTGTTCGTTTCTGCTTTTATCTCTGTTTTGATCTCCGTTTTGATCGCAACAGCTTGCAACTCGAACCCGCCAAGCACACCGGAAGCCAAATCGGAGCCGAAGCCACCGGAGTTGCTCACGGCGCGCGCCGCCTTTCAAAAAGTATTCATCGCCGCCCGCAATTACGCTGCGGATGTTAAGCCGTTTCGCATCGAGTCGACTGCCACGAGCGATGACAATGGCCACGACGGGAAATCGGCGATATGGAAGGCAAGCTTTGCTTCCGCCGCGCGGCGCGCTGTGAAGCCTTTCATCTGGTCGGGCAGCAACGCGCCCGATGCTCCTTCCCGGGGCGTATCGCCGGGAAACGAGGATGTCTATAACCCGAGTAACGCTTCTACACAGGTCTTCGATGTTGCCTTTCTTAAGATCGATTCCGACCAGGCGTTAGAGGTGGCGCAGAAACACGGAGGCGACAAGGTTCTTGAAAAAAATCCTACCACTCCGGTGACGTATGTCTGCGACTGGAATCACAATACGAATGAACTCATCTGGCACGTTATCTACGGAACCTCCCGGGATGACGCCAAGCTTACCGTAGCCGTAAATGCATCGACTGGTGAGTTTGTCCGAGTCGAGAAATAGAGCAGTCCCGCCAGAAAGGCAGTCGGAACAATCGCGGTCCCGTAATGCTCCGACAGCAACTGAATATTATTTCAATTATTTTTTTGGGCCCCTAAATCAATTTTCACTCGGGAGCCAATTCCCTTGCCTCGACAACCAGACCCCCTGATAGAACAGCGAATCCTCCAGGCTGCCGGCCGTTTGCGCGCCCGTGGGGGCGAAAAGGCGCTTACCATGCGGGCCGTCGCTAAAGCCGCCAGAACCACTACTCCAACGGTGTACGAGCGCTACCGCAACCGCGCCGACCTTTTGCGCGCCTTACGCATCCAGACTCGAGAGGAACTGTTTGCGTCTCTGCGCGACGTCCGCACGCTGGAGCAAGGCTGCCAGCGTTATCTCGAATTCGCTCTTCGCCACCGTCACGCTTACGAGGTGCTGTACGACAAATTCGCGGAGCCGCCTTCGCTGCATGAGCCCTGGCCTTCGTTTAATCTGCTCCGGGAAAAACTAACCCGTCGAGTAGGTGGGACTCCGCGCCAGCACACTCGCTTGATGCTCGCGATCTGGTCGCTGGTTCACGGCACCGCAATGTTATTGATCCGCGGCAGCGTGGTCGACCCGCTGCGCACGCAAATGTTTCACTCCTGCCTGGACGCGATTGAGGTTATCGTGACGGAAAGCGCCGGCAGCAAGGGCAGGGTTCGCTCCGGCCCTCCGTGGCCGTCGAATTTGATTCTCGGAGAAGCGGCTGAGAGCAAAGTGCCCTCCGTCGGCAGGGTGAAAGATTCCAGTCACGGGCGAAGGCGCAGGCCAGCCGAGCACAGCTGACGGAGTTCTGCTAACGCGGCCCTCCGGCATCCTGTGCTTTCAGCTTTTCGAGGGCTTTCTGTGCCTCCGCCGCTTCAGGGCCGTGGGGCAGAATTTTCAGGTAGCTTTCGTACTCGGCGCGAGCGTCATCCAGCACGCCCAACTTCTCGAGCGACTGCGCCAGCCGGAAGGTTGCAACCGCGTCATTCTCTTTATAAGTGAGTGCTTCGCGATAGCGATCCTCGGCAGCTCTGTAGTTGCCGCGCTTGAAATAGAAATTTCCGACCTCGATGTCCTTGGCTGCCTTGTGAGGATTCCAGGTGCGGAATTCGCTGACACCCCCCGGCTGAATTCCAGCCTCTTCTTCCTGTACCGACGACGAACTGTTCGGATGTGCCTTGGTGTCGTCTTTGGGCGGACTTAAATCGACTTCCGTATCTTTGCTCGAACTGTCGCCCAATGCAGATCCTAAGTCGTCGGCTTGAACACGATCGGAACGCGGAGGTTCGAGGTTTGGAGCATGTGACTGCTGAATAGATTCTGAACTCGATGGCGTCGAATCATCGGGAGAAGACGTTTGCTTAGCGCCGGAAGAAGAAGAATCCGGATGGCCGGAGGGCGTTGAAGATTGCGACTGTGCGATTCCCGGGAGCGACCAAGATGCAACGCATAATAAAACTACAAAACTCAATTTACCCCTACTGCTCATTGTTTTATTTTACGACTCCCTGAAGGCCGGGGAATAGCATCCCTCGAAATTCGAAAAAAAAGCAGGCCGCTCAGGGGGAGGCTTTGAGCGGCCTGGTTGGCAAAGTCCTCCGGGGAGGAGGAACTCAAAAAAATCGTTTGCATCGACGAGGGATTATTCTGGCCACTCGTCGTGGGCGCAGCTGCGGGCTGATTGCCTTCGACGGTGTTGGTCATCAGGCGAACATCTACACGGCGATTGTCGGCGCGACCTTGTTTCGTTTTATTGCTCTCAATCGGCTTATCCTTGCCCAAGCCGATGACGTAGATTTTGTGCGCAGGCACGTTGTACTTCGACGCGAGATACTGAATCACCGAATTCGCTCGACGCTGGCTCAGATCGTAGTTATAGTCTGCCGGTCCCACCGAATCTGTTCCGCCTTCCAAGGTGATGATGTAACCCTTGGTGTTGGCGATATTGCCCGCGATCTGGTCCAGAGATTGCTTCGATTCCGGAGTCAGATTGTCCTTGTTGAAACCAAACTTCACCGATGTTTCAGCCACCGGACGATAGTTGTCGAGATTGGCCACAGTATTGGTCAGAACGCTGACCCGGCCATTGGCTGCATCGGCAGTCTGTTGCGCGGAGCTGGCGTTTTGCCCGGCGGTCTGCGCCTTCTGGTCGACCTCGGCCGTCTTTGCGTTCACGGCAGCGATGCCGGCCTGAGCGCGGGCGTCCACGTCTTTAATGTCTCTGCTGTTTTTCGCCGTCAGATCGTCCAGTTCGTTGGTCTTGTTGATGAGCGGAGTGGTTTGCTGCTTTACGTAGTTTTTCGAGGTACAGCCGAAGGTGGCTGCCAGGCTAATTCCTAGCAAAATCGTCAACGAAGTGCGGGTCATGTTTGAGAGGCTCCTTATGTTCTTTCAGCGCAACTTCCAATTCCTGCGCCCCATACTGTGTTGCAAAGCCCTGGGTTCCTGTTGGCGCCGTTTCCGTTAAACAACACTAGCGGTTTCCGTTAAACAACACTAACTGTGCACGAGAGATGCCAGTTTCCGACTGCCCGGTGGAATACGAGACAAGTATACCGATTATCAATAGTTTGCATTCGGAATTGAAATGGCGACCATTAACTGACTTGGGCCTTCAGTTAAGCAAAGCCACACGGGATATGGAAATTTTATACGGTTGGGACAGACCTTGAATCTCTCGCCGGCGCAGTAAAATCGAATAAAAAGCAAAACTTGGGGCGGTTGGTTCATCGGCGAAAACGGGTGCATTTCGTGCTCTCGGTTTTGCCCTGAATTTCGAATCGGTACAGGCACAATCGAACCGTTGTCTCGTCGATCTAATAAGATTAAGGCAGTCACGCCCTCCATTGATGGATCTTCTTCAGAAAATTCGCACCATTCCAACTGAGCCCGGTGTGTATTTGTACAAAAACGCCCAAGGAGAAGTTATTTATGTGGGCAAGGCCAAGAATCTTCGCAGCCGGGTTTCGAGCTATTTTCATGAGGGCCGTTGGGAGGATGCGAAGACCGGAAGCCTGGTACGAGAGGCGGTCGACGTCGATTACATCGTCGTGGCCAATAACAAAGAGGCGTTGGCGCTGGAAAACAACCTGATCAAGCAGCGCAAACCACGGTTTAACATTCTGCTGCGCGACGACAAAACTTATCCTTATGTGAAGCTCACGCTGGGCGAGCGCTGGCCGCGGGTCTATGTCACGCGCCGCCTGCGAAAAGACGGCGCCGCTTATTATGGTCCATACTTCCCTGCCAATCTCGCTTACCGCATTGTCGACCTGATTCATCGCAATTTCCTGATTCCCTCCTGCAAGGTGGATCTCACGCGCTTTCACCCGCGTCCTTGCCTGCAGTACTACATCAAGCGCTGTCTCGGCCCGTGCGTGCAGGCGCTCACGACTCCGGAGGTCTATCAGGAGGCGGTTCGCGACGTGAAGTTGTTCCTCGAAGGGCGGCCGACGGACTTGTCACGATCGTTGCACCAGCGCATGGAACAATCCGCTGCCGACCAGGAGTACGAAAGAGCCGCGCGATATCGAGATTTAATCTCAACCGTGGAGCAACTGCAGGAACGGCAGCGCATTGCCGCAGCGGAAGGCGATGACGCAGATGTGTTTGGCTATCACTACGAAAACGGGATGCTGGCCGTGAATCTGTTTCATATGCGTGGCGGCCGGGTGGTCGATCGCCGGGAATTCTTCTGGGAGGATTTGCCAGAGTTCGACCGTATGAGTATGCCTGATGCTGAGCGCAGCGAAGGACCTATGGAGGCTGCCGCCGGCAACTCCACAGGATCTTCGGACAGCCAAGAACGCGAACCTCAGAATGACAACGCGGCAAAAGCAGGCTTCTCTCCCAGTGAGTTCTTCTCTGCCCTGCTGAAGCAGCTCTATATCGGGCAGCCTTATGTTCCACGAAATCTGTACGTGCCAGTCGATTTCGAAGATCGGGAGGAATTGGAGGATCTGCTTTCCGAGAAATTCGCGGGCGAGGGCGGCCGCGCCCCGCGGGTACATATCCTCGTCCCGCAGCGCGGCGACAAGCGGGCGTTGATCGACCTCGCCGGCACCAACGCCAAACAATCCTACGATCAGCGATTTCGCGTGCTCAAGCCGAACGCGAGAATGATTCAGGAAGAGTTACAGGAAGTCCTCAGCCTGCCCGATTTGCCGAAACGCATCGAGTGCTTCGACATATCTCACATTCAAGGCGCCGAGACGGTCGCCTCGATGGTGGTGTGGGAAGACGGGAAGATGAAAAAGTCAGACTATCGCAAATTCATTATCCGCACGGTCGAGGGCGTGGATGATTTTGCGTCCATGCGTGAAGTCGTCTCGCGCAGGTATAGACGCGTGCAACAGGAAGAAAAACGAATGCCGAGCCTGGTGTTGATCGATGGCGGGGTTGGACAATTGCACGCCGCAGCTGAGGCGCTGGAGTCGCTGGAGATTATCAACCAGCCGCTCGCCGCCATCGCCAAGCGCGAAGAAATTCTTTATGTCTATGGACAGGAGAAAGATCCGATTGCCCTCGATCACCATTCTCCCGTGCTTCACCTGATTCAGCAGATTCGCGATGAGGCCCATCGTTTCGCCGTCACCTTTCATCGCAAGCGGCGCCAGATGCGCGACCGGTCGACAGAATTACTGGAAATTCCGGGCGTAGGCGAAAGCACGACACGTCGTCTCCTGGAGCACTTCGGCAGCCTGCAAGCCGTGAAGCAAGCGGATGCGGCAGCGCTTTCAGCGGTCGTCACGCGGGGGCAAGCGGAAGCAATCAGCAATTACTTCCGCAAATAACGGCAGGTAAATCGCGGCCCTGATAAGCTGGAACGTGCGTCGCGCGGCAAGAATCCCAAACCTGGCAGAAAGATTGTTTCTGGCCAACATCGGCCAGCTCCTTACGCTGCATTCTTCCGCTAGAAACCCCGGTCCTCGACGCGGCGCCGAACTGCAGCAGCTCGGTGTCATCGAAGACGCGGCGGTCCTGTGCGTCGGCGGCAAAATTGTTTCGGTTGGCGCAACTAAGGATGCGCTGCGCGATCCGTGGCTAAAGAAAAACCGAAGGAAACTTGTTGAGATCGACTGCTCCGGCAAAGTTGTTCTCCCTGGCTTCGTCGACTCCCACACCCATCCTGTTTTTGCCAGGCCCCGGCTAGTCGATTTCGAAAAACGCATTCAAGGGGCGTCTTACGAAGAGATCGCCGCAGCCGGTGGGGGCATTCGTTCAAGTCTAGAGGGCGTTCGCAAGGCGCCTAAAGCGGATCTTGTCTCGAAGCTTTTAACGGCGCTGCGCGACATGGCGGCTCACGGCACGACTACTGTCGAAGCCAAATCCGGTTACGGTCTGACCCTGGAATCTGAACTCAAGTCGCTGGAAGCGATCCGCGAAGCAGCACGGTGCTGGGCGGGAACGGTGGTTCCTACGCTCCTGGGAGCACACGTAGTGCCGGGGGAATTTAAAGGTCGCTCACAAAAATATGTGCAGCTCGTCTGTAAAGAGATGATTCCGCAGGTCGCGAAGCAGAGGCTTGCGCAATTTGCCGACGTTTTCCGCGATAAGGGAGCGTTCACGACAACGGAGGCGCTCGAAATCTTCGAGGCCGCTGCGCGGCATGGTCTCGGCATTCGAGCCCATATCGGGCAGCTGTCGCACACGAGACTAGAACCGTTTCTGCGCTTCAAACCTGCGTCTTTGGATCATCTTGACCAGGTGAACGGGGAAGATATCGGACAACTGGTTAAACACGACACCGTTGCAACTTTTGTACCCGGAGCTAATTACTTTTTAGGCCTGAAAGATTATCCGCAGGCAAGAAAACTGATCGACGCGGGAGTCCCGGTCGCGCTGGCAAGCGACTACAATCCCGGCACATCGCCGACGCCGAGCATGCCCATGGCGATGTCGCTCGCCTGTACCCACATGAAGATGTCGCCAGCGGAGGCCATTGCAGCGGCAACGATCAACGGCGCCTGGGCCCTGAGAATCGCAGATCGCAAGGGCTCGATTGAGCCGGGAAAAGACGCGGACCTGGCGATCTTCAGCGTCAAGGATTATCGCGAGATATCTTATTGGTTTGGGGTAAACCGGTGTTCAATGACCATTTTGAACGGCGCCGTGGCAAAACCAGAATGAACATTTGCTGGATGGGTTTCGTATAGATCGCAAGTGACTTGTATTCTGCAAACTGCCTTCAAACATTTTGTCTTTCCGTGAGATTGTTCTGATTCACCCAATTCGTGGGAATGGACGAGGACTTTATGAAACGAACTATTGTTTTTCTTTTGCTCACCGCCATAATAGTAATTAGCTCCGCGGTATTTGCGCAGCGTCTACCGGATACGGCCGTTCCCGAAAACTACAAACTGCTTTTTGTTCCGCACCTCGACCAAGCTACCTTCGATGGCGATGAGACAATTTCGATCCGGGTTTTGAAGCCGACCGCCGAGATCACACTGAATGCCGTCGATATTGACTTTCACGATGTGACGATCACTTCGGGCGGAAACACGCAAACTGCGAAGGTCATGCCCGAAAAAGACAAAGAAATGGTTGTGCTCACCGTGCGCAGCACACTGGCTGCCGGGCCGGCGACCATTCACATTGTTTACTCGGGCACGCTCAACGACGAGATGCGCGGCTTCTATCTCGGCAAAGACGATCAAGGACGCAAGTACGCTGCCACGCAATTCGAATCCACCGACGCGCGACGCGCTTTTCCGTCCTTTGACGAGCCTGCATACAAGGCTACGTTTGACATCTCCGCGGTTGCGCCGAAGGATCAAGTTGCCATCTCCAATCAAAAGGTGATTTCGGATACACCAGGGCCGGGCGATAGCCATACGGTTCGCTTTGCCACCACCGCGAAGATGTCTTCTTACCTGGCGGCGTTGGTGGTGGGCCATTTTGAGTACATCGAAGGCGAAGCCGATGGCATTCCCATCCGCGTTTACAGCACTCCGGGCAAGAAAGACATGGGGCAGTTCGCCCTGGAAACCGCCGAGCATGTACTGAGCTATTACGACAGGTACTTCAACATTAAATATCCTTACGGAAAGCTCGATCTGGTAGGTCTCCCCGATTTCTCCGCCGGGGCAATGGAGAACACAGGTTGCATCACCTTCCGTGAAGTTCTGCTGCAGATTGATGAAAAGCACGGCTCCGTCGACCTGAAGAAGACGATCGCTTCAGTGATCGCGCACGAAATGGCCCACCAGTGGTTCGGCGATCTGGTCACTATGAAATGGTGGGACGATGTTTGGCTGAATGAAGGATTCGCCACCTGGATGTCGAGCAAGCCGATTGAGGCCTGGAAGCCGGAATGGCATTTCGATCTGGATGACGTCATCAACGCCGACAATACACTCAATACCGATTCCCTTGCCAACACGCGGCCGATCCACCAACGGGCTGAAACTCCGGATCAGATCCTCGAACTTTTTGATTCCATCGCTTATGGCAAAGCCGCTGCCGTATTAAGAATGCTGGAGTCTTATCTCGGCGAGGAGACATTCCGTGCCGGCGTCAACGCTTATATCCAGCGCTATCAATATGCCAACGCGACCGCGGCGGACTTCTGGGATGCGCAGGCCAGGACTTCAAAGAAACCTGTAGATAAAATCATGCCCACCTTTGTCGATCAGGCGGGCGTTCCGATGATCGACATAAAATCACAGTGCATTGGCAGTTCGACGAAGGTCTCGGCTGAGCAGCGCCGCTATTTTTACAATCGGGAAAAATTCCAGGCTCCCGGCGACGAACTTTGGGAAGTTCCGCTTTGCATGAAAGGATCGGCCGACAGTTCGGCAAAATGCGAACTGCTCACGAAGAAGGAAGGTGATTTCACTCTGCCTGGGTGCTCGACTTGGGTGCTCGGCAACGCAGACGCAACCGGTTACTACCGGGTCGGCTACGAGCCACAGGCGGTTCGAGCTTTGGCAAAAGATGCCGAGAGGAACTTATCTCCCGCGGAACGAATTGCTCTCGAAACCGACGTGTGGGCGTCGGTGCGGGTGGGGCGCGAGGCAATCGGCGGCTATCTTGAGTTAACCAAAGGCGTGACTGGCGACCGCAACCGCGCCGTACTGGAAGAAGCCTTCGATCATCTGCACTATATCGGCGATTACCTGATTACCGATAACGACCGCGCCTCCTATCAACGATGGCTGCAGGGGTTTTTGCGCCCCATGTTGAATGACGTTGGCTGGGAGCCCAAGCCCGGGGAGAGCGATGAACAGCGAACGCTGCGCGCTCGCCTCTTCACGGTGCTCGGAGTCGATGCACGCGACCCAGAGGTTCTGGCGCAAGCCCGCAAAATTGCCGACGCGGCAATTGCCAATCCAGATTCCGTAGACCAGGATCTCGCGAGAAGCGCGTTGAGGGTGGCGGCGTTGACGGGTGGCGACACCTTTTACAACAAGTTAGTGTCGATGATAAAGACGGAGAAAGCGCCCGAGGAGTACTACACCTTCCTGTTCACGCTTCCTCATTTTGACGATCCCGAACTGCTCGAGAAAACTTTGGATTTCGCCATCTCTCCTGAGGTGCGATCGCAGGATGCTTTAAGCGTAATCAACGGCGTCATGCGGAATCCTGCGGGCCAAAAACTTGCATGGGATTTTGTGCTCACCCACTGGAACGCCGTGCAGAAAGCCGGAGGTCCATTTGCCAGCGCGGCAATTGTGAACGCTACAGGTTCGTTCTGCGATGCGCGGATGCGCGATCAAGTCAAAGAATTTTATGCCGCGCATAAAATCGAAGCGGCGGAGCGGACATACCGGCAATCGATCGAACTGATTAATAACTGCATCGACCTTAAGGCGCAGCAGGAGCCGCAACTGGCTTCCTGGCTGGAAAAACATGGCGCGATTGCCGGGGGAGAATAGGTCGATCTGGAATGGAGAGAAGTGGGACGTAGGATCCCGTCCGCAGAACCTGCTCAGTCGATCCGGGATACTTCGGGTAGTGGTGCAACTGCACCACTACCATACTTCGATGCGCCTTTGAGGAAAGGCGCGACGATTGCTATAATCAACCGGTTCCGCGCGTATCGCCAGTCATCGTTCCGAGCCCGCCACACGGCGCGCGGAGCGCATGACTTTGTGATCGCTGCCAATGCGGTTCGACCCGTGGCCAGGTAGCTCAGGTGGTAGAGCGCAGCCCTGAAAAGGCTGGCGTCGGCGGTTCAACTCCGTCCCTGGCCACCATCATTCTAAAGAACTTAGGAGCACAGAATCGAGGTTCTCCAACCGCGATTCCACGGATGCTCCGGACGAGTTTGAGCGGGATTTGCGCGCGCCAGACGTGACGGCCATCACAAGGTTCCGTGATGATGCTCATCGTTTGCCTGACCGGCATTATGTCACTCTACCCATTGAGGTGGCATATGACGCATACAGAAAAGGAAACCCTGGACATCCTGAGATTTGAGCTCAAGTTTCTCGAGGACGGCGGCTACGGCCGCTCGCCGCGAACGCCATGGCGTCCTTCGTTTGTGTTCATTGATTCGCCGACCTGCCTCAACTTTAACGATGCTTCACGTTCGAATGCGTGTGACGGTTGCTCGCTTATGCAATTCGTACCTGAGGGGCGTCGGGAGGAGCCCGTACCCTGTTGGACAATTCCGATAGGGCCAGAAGATCAGACGGTGGAGAACCTCTACGCCTACAGCTCACAGGCAGAATTAGAAGAGACTCTGAAGACCTGGCTGCGCACCAAAATTAGCAAGATTGAGGCACGTCTGGCGGCCAAAGATTCCGCAGGATCACGGACGATGTGACGATGCCGGCGGAGGTGAATCCGCCGTCGCAACTGATGGTTTTCGATGGTGTGCCCAAATCTCAATCTGCCCACTCGACCATATCCATCGCAATACATTTCGGTGTGGACGGCAAAAGATGGAACCGCGATTGTCATTCGTCCGATTCGGCCGGACGATGAACCCTTGATGGTCGCTTTCCATGAAAAGCTATCCGACCGCACGGTATATTTGCGCTATCTTTCCAGTCTGAACCTGGCAAATCGCACAGCGCACGAGAGGCTCGCACATATCTGTGCTTGCGACTATGTGTCCGAAATGGTGCTTGTAGCTGAAGTCAAGGAGCCGAATACCTGCGAGCGCCGAATTCTTGCCGTGGGCCGGCTCAACAAACTGATTACGAATAGCGAGGCGGAGGTTGCGCTTCTAGTGGCGGATCCCTACCAACGGCTTGGCATTGGAACGCAACTGCTCTGCCGCCTTATTGAGATTGCGCGGCAGGAGGGAATTCACCGGATGGTGGCTGAGATGTTGCCTGATAACTTTGACATACAGGCATTATTCAGGAAATGTGGCTTTCGGTTGTGCTCGATTGATCAGGGTGTTGGCGAGATGCAGGCAGTTCTTGATCTATAGCTTCCACTGGCGGATTTTCCCTTCGGTTCTGCGGTCTCCATCTCGAAATTTATCTCGGCGGTGAGCTTTTTGTTCATCTGCGCAATCGATCACGTTCAGTTCCCTAATGTAAATCTGCGCTAAAAGCTCACAGTCGTCCCGAACTGGGAAGTGTGATTCCAGCGAATCTTCTTGTGCTTTGGGAATTCGTTCTGCGATACTCTGGGGCCTATGAAGGGAAATGCAAAAGTCCTTGCTGAATTAAATAAGGCGTTGCGCGAAGAGCTGACAGCGATCAACCAGTATTTTCTACATGCGGAAATGTGCGAAAACTGGGGATATCGCAAGCTCGCGGAATATATCAAGAAACAGTCCATCGGTGAAATGAAGCATGCCGAAGTGCTGATCGAGAGGATTCTGTTTCTTGACGGCAGTCCTTCCATGCAGCCGCTGGATCTGACCGTCGGTGGAACCGTGAAGGCTATGCTCGAGAGCGATCTTGATCTCGAACTTTCGGCGGTGAAGCAATACAACGATGCCGTCGCTATTGCTACCAAGGAAGGCGACAACGGATCACGGGATCTACTGGTAAAGCTGCTTAAAGATGAGGAGGAACACGTGGACTTCCTCGAAGCGCAAATGCACCAGATCAAGGAGTTGGGCTACGAGAGATACCTGGCGCAACAGATGGGCGAGGACGACGAATAAAGTAGTCCTTTGGGCGACCTCTGCGCGACTTTGTGCCAAGTCTTCCCTCTAACTGTCTATTGCCACCAACCTGCGAGCCTTGACCAGACAGGCTCATCATTCTTGTCGCAGACTGCGAAGACTTCCATGCGTGTTACTTCGCGCGCAACCCGTCTCTGGTTTCGAGTGCGGGTCCGCAGGCCAGCCTGGGCGCGTTTGCGCGCCGCAATACCGGGGACCCAGACGGAGGCTCGGCCGATAGTAATTACCAGTGGTGTTACGGAATGCAGCCCATTGTGACGAGAATCACTGCGCACTCAACCAGGCGAAGATAAAAAGAGTGTGTAGAGAAAGGAGAATTCCAGTGTTCAGACAAATGGTTTGGATTATTACGATGATGCTTCTGTTGACCGGTTTAGCCGTCACACAGGATCAAATGCAGAATCAGCCAGGGGCGGTCATCAAACATGTGCCAGTTTCAGCGACGTCAGCAGCCTCGGGCAAGGAAATGTTCACTTCCTATTGTGCCGCTTGCCACGGAACCGATGGCAAAGGCGACGGGCCGGCAGCGAGTACATTGAAAGTCCCGCCTGCCGATCTCACCACTCTAAGCAGCAAGAACGGGGGGAAATTTCCCGGCCTGAAAGTTTCTCAAGCGATTCGTGGAGATTCGACTATTCCTGCACATGGCTCCAAGGATATGCCGGTTTGGGGAGCAGTGTTTATGAGTCTCAGCCATGGACACGAAAGCGAGGTTCAGCAGCGGATTGCTAACCTGACAAAATATGTTGACTCTCTACAGGCAAAATAAACTGCTGACAGTGCGATGATCCCGCCCCACAGAGTATGTGGGGTTTCTTTTTGGGGCCTCCGGCGGCAAGAGGCTGGAGACGTGAGCAGTGTGCGCGGGACTATTCTTTAGCAACCAAGACGGGATCGACCTTGCGCTGCGCCAAATATTCGTACATGCGATACCGCGCTTCGCAATCTCTTTGCGCTCCTTGCCACAATTCCCTGGCCGCCTCCGGGTTGCCCTTTGCCAGCATGGTGAAGCGAGTCTCCATTTGCATGAAGTCCTGCACGGAGCGGCTAGGCATTCGCGAATCGAGCACCAGCGGATTCTGGCCTGCTGAACCGCGCTCCGGGTTGTAGCGATAGAGCAGCGCGTGACCAGATTCCACGGCGGCCTTTTGATCGGACATCCCCGTGGTCATATTGATGCCGTGCGCAATGCAGTGCGCGTACGCAATGATGAGGCTAGGCCCGTCGTACGCTTCGGCTTCCAGAAAAGCTTTGAGGGTTTGCTCGTCTTTGGCTCCCATCGCTACGCTGGCAACATAAACGTTGCCGTAGCTCATGGCAATCAATCCCAAATCTTTCTTGGCACCCAGCTTTCCGCCGGAGGCAAACTTGGCTACAGCGCCGCGCGGCGTCGATTTCGAGGCCTGCCCTCCGGTATTGGAGTAGACCTCGGTGTCGAGCACGAGGATATTTACGTTTTTGCCGCTGGCCAGCACGTGATCCAGTCCGCCGTAGCCGATGTCATAGGCCCATCCGTCTCCGCCTATGATCCATACGCTCTTCTTTACGAGAAGGTCGGCCACGGAGAGAAGTTGCTTTGCCTCGGGAACATTGAGCCCGTGCAATTTTTCTTTAAGCAATGCCACGCGCTGACGCTGCTCGTGAATGTCGGCCTCGTCTTTTTGCGGGGAGTTGAGGAGCGCGCTCGCGAGCTCGTCGCCTACACTTCCGGCGAGGCGTTTCACCAGCTCGCGGGCGAACTCGGTCTGTTTGTCGATGGAAAGGCGGAAACCCAGCCCGAATTCGGCGTTATCTTCGAACAACGAGTTCGACCACGCCGGCCCGCGGCCTTCTGAATTCTTACTCCAGGGCGTGGTGGGAAGATTTCCGCCAAAGATCGAAGAACAACCGGTGGCATTGGCGATCACCGCCCGGTCCCCGAATAATTGCGACATCAGCTTAAGATAGGGAGTTTCGCCGCATCCCGAACAGGCGCCGGAAAATTCAAATAAGGGTTGCTGCATTTGCTGTTGGCGAATGTTCGTGACTTTGATCAGGCGGCGATCGACCTCTGGGATCTTCAGAAAGAATTCCCAGTTATCTCGCTCCGGCACACGCAGGGGCGGCTGCGGCACCATGTCGAGCGCCTTATGTTTCGGCTCCGCTTTGCTTTTCGCCGGACAAATCTCGACGCAGATTCCGCATCCGGTGCAATCTTCGGGAGCCACCTGGATCGTATATTTCCGGCCCTGCCATTCTTTATCGCGCGCTGCCGTGGATTTGAAGGTCGCGGGCGCTTCCTTCAGATCTTCGGGGTCATAAACCTTCATGCGGATGACTGCGTGCGGACAGACCATGGCGCACTTGCCGCATTGAATGCAGAGATTTTCGTCCCATGCGGGAATTTCCAGGGCGAGGTTGCGTTTCTCCCATTGGGCGGTCCCGGTCGGAAAGGTTCCGTCTGCGGGGAAAGCGCTGACCGGCAGCTCGTCTCCGCGGCCGGCATACATCAATCCGAGAACATCGCGCTCAAAACCCGGTGCCTCGGGAGAAAACGGCGACGGCATTTCGATTGTGCTGGTGGCTTCGGCAGGGACCTTGACTTCGAAAAGATGCGCCAGTGTCGCGTCCACGGCGCTCAAATTCTTCTGCACGATTTCGTCGCCTTTGCGGCCGTAGGTATCTCGAATGGATTTGCGAATCGACTCAATGGCTTGCTCGCCCGGCAGCACTTTCGAAATAGCAAAGAAGCAGACTTGCAGGATGGTATTCATTCGGCTGCCCATGCCGGTGTCGCGCGCCACCTGGTAAGCGTCGATCACATAAAACTTAGCTCTCTTGGCAATGAGTTGTTCCTGCACGGTGCGAGGCAAATGATCCCAAACCTCGTCAGCGCCGAATGGGCTGTTGAGCAGAAAAGTGCCTCCGGAAACCAGTGCAGAGAGCATGTCGTAACGCTCAAGAAATATCCATTGATGGCAGGCGATAAAGTTAGCCTTGGAGACGAGATAACTCGAACGAATTGGTTTCGGCCCAAACCGCAGATGTGAGACCGTCATCGCGCCGGATTTCTTTGAATCGTAGACAAAGTACCCTTGGGCATAGTTAGCCGTGTTTTCGCCGATAATCTTGATCGAGTTCTTGTTAGCCCCGACGGTTCCATCGGCGCCAAGGCCATAAAACAGTGCGCGAACAACATCTTCCGGTTCCGTCGAGAATTGCGGATCATAAGGCAGGCTGCTGTGGGTTATGTCGTCCTCAATCCCGATCGAGAAATGTTCTCTGGGTTGATCCGCCTTCAGATTGTCGTAGACGGCCTTTACCATTGCCGGCGTGAATTCCTTCGAGGACAAACCATAGCGTCCGCCGACTACGACCGGCGTGACCTGTACGTTGCCAAGACCGTGCCTTGCGCCGTCGTGCATGGCATTGATGACATCCTGGTAGAGAGGTTCGCCGATCGCTCCCGGTTCCTTGGTCCGGTCCAGTACAGAAAGCTTCCGCACGCTCGGCGGCAGGGCTTCCATAAAATGTTTGACCGAGAATGGGCGGAATAAGCGCACCTTCAACAACCCCACCTTCTCGCCGTGCGCGTTCAAGGATTCAACAGCTTCGTGAGCGACTTCCGCGCCGGACCCCATCATGACGATCACGCGCTCGGCGTCCGGAGCTCCTACGTAATCGAACAGGCGATAAGAACGACCGACAACATGCTCGAACTTTTTCATTGCGTCCAGGACTTTTTCCGGACATTCGTCGTAATAGGGATTGGCCCGCTCTCTCATCTGGAAGAAGACATCGGGATTCTGTGCCGTACCGCGCAAAACCGGATGGTCGGGAGAGAGCGCACGCTGACGATGTTCGAAGACGCGGTCCATGTTAATGAGCGCGCGCATATCGTCTTCGGTGAGCATTTCGATTTTGTTCACTTCGTGCGAAGTGCGAAAACCGTCGAAGAAATGCAGAAAAGGAATGCGCGACTCGAGTGCGGAGGCGTGGGCGATCAGGGCCATATCCATGGCCTCTTGCACGGAATTCGAACACAGCATCGCCCAGCCAGTGCTGCGGCAGGACATCACGTCGCTGTGATCGCCGAAAATAGAGAGCGCATGCGTTGCCAGGGTTCGCGCCGAAACGTGAAATGCGGCAGCTGTCAATTCCCCCGCAATCTTATTCATGTTCGGGATCATGAGGAGCAGACCCTGGGATGCGGTGAACGTGGTAGCCAAGGAACCTGTCTGCAATGCACCGTGCACGGCTCCAGCGGCTCCGCCTTCACTCTGCATCTCCATGACATCAGGCACCGTGCCCCAGATGTTCTGAATCTTCTTTGAAGACCACTCGTCTGCCCATTCGCCCATAGAGGATGAAGGGGTGATGGGATAGATGGCAATCACCTCGTTGACACGGTAGGCCACGTAGGCGACTGCCTCGTTAGCATCCATGGTCTTGAACTTGCGCTTCGTGGTCATGTTCCCCCCAGGACTGTTTGCTTCCTGATTTTCATAAGCATGGATGACGGGGGGCGATTGCGTCTGCAAAGCGCATCACGGAGGGCTGTGATGCACATCACATCGGCAAAACAGCTCGCGGAATACTTTGGAGTCGTGGTAGGCGAGGACCGGCCGGAACTGAGTAGCGTGATTGCGGTCACAATCGCCGGTGTCTCAGGGCACAGCCGGGTATCGTTGCCTCGGCCACACTGAATGTGAAACTACGGAGGGTTATCCATGACCTCACCCTATGGAATGGAAATCGAAGAAAGCTGCATTAGTTGCAAGCTGCGTTCGGACCGCATATTCTGCGACCTTCCCGGTCCCGCACTGCGAGCCTTCGAAAAAATCAAGTACACGACTTCATATCCTGAAGGTGCGGTGTTATTCGTGGAATATCAGGAGCCGCGCGGAATATACATAGTCTGCCGCGGCAGCGTAAAGCTTTCGGCCAGTGCCGCAAATGGCAGAACAATGATTGTAAAGATTGCGGAGGCGGGAGAGGTATTGGGCCTGGGCGCCACGATTTCCGGCAGGCCTTATGAGATGACCGCCGTTACGCTTGATCCCTGCCAAATCAGTTTCGTAAAGCGCGAGGATTTTCTGCGATTTCTGAAAGACGATGTACAGGTTTGTTTGAGAGTGGCAGAACAGTTGAGTGAAAAGTACTACATGGTTTGCGACGAAATTCGCTCTTTGGGATTGTCGCACTCGGCTGGCGAAAAACTTGCCAAGCTGCTTCTGGAGTGGAGTTCAAAGAACGGAGAGTCCTCAAAACCAGAGCCGCGTTTAAAACTCAGGTTGACCCACGAAGAAATCGGCCAAATGATCGGCACCTCGAGAGAAACCGTCACGCGGCTGTTGGCCGACCTGAAAAAACACCAAATCCTTGACGCCCGTGGCTCAACTCTGGTGATTCACGACCAGGCGGCCCTGCGAGAGATGGCAAATCGCAACTAGCGAGCGGCCTTAATTGTTGTGGTCTCGTTGAACCGGGATCCCTGGCCCATTCCTCAAACATCTTCTCTACGTGATGCCAATCACAATTTGGGGTGATGCTTGTCACGGTTGCGCGATTAGCTCTCCTTTATTGTTGCGCGTGGATGAGTGAAAACGTCCAACGGAGCGCAAGAACAATGGCCACATCAAGCGCAGGCATATCGTATCCATCAGGTTCGAGCCCAAACAAGCCACGCCTGGTTTTTTGGGAGTTGACGAAAGGATGCAATCTCCGTTGCATTCATTGCCGTGCCAGCGCTACGGAACTCAGCTCTCCCACCGATCTTCCTACCGATCTCGCAAAAGAAATTATCGACCAAATTGCCGAAGTGTCCCACCCCATTCTTGTGCTGAGCGGAGGTGAACCGCTCTTTCGTAAGGACATATTCGAACTGGCTCGCTACGCCACCGAAAAAGGCCTGCGCGCGGCGCTGGCCACGAACGGTACTCTGGTTACGAAGGCCGTCGCGCGCAAAATTGTCGAGAGCGGTGTAAAGCGTGTTGCAATCAGCCTCGACGGCGCAGATGCGGTTAC
>Ga0070735_10002005_pt1 | contig 18834 bp, 11 predicted proteins | sample Coa_R1_FD_66443 | JGI IMG/M metagenome (GOLD analysis project Ga0070735, IMG submission 66443) | Surface soil microbial communities from Centralia Pennsylvania, which are recovering from an underground coalmine fire - Coalmine... | ecosystem: Environmental > Terrestrial > Soil > Unclassified ... | reverse complement strand
GGTCTCGCACCCAGAAAAGGTCGAGCGCCTCCCTCTCGACGCCGACGGGGTGCGAATAGACCTCGGCGCCCAGGACCTCGAGGCGATTCGCGGTGATGGCCGCCGCGATGCTCGCCAGCAAGCCCGGGCGATCGTCCGCGACGACGCACAGCTCGGCTGCTTCGGCGTGCCTCGACGGCACCCGAGCCACGTGCGCCGCGCGCCCGCCACGGGCCCCCACCGTCATCGCGTGGCGTACGATCGACTCGGGCGCGTTGGCGAGCAGGTACCGCTTCGGCAGCGCGCCGAGCAGCTGGTCGAGCGGGCTTCGCTCCCCCGGCCAGAGGGCACGCACGGCGTCGGAGATTTCCTCCGCGCGCACGTCTTCCGTTGGGTTCTGCTGCCCCGCCAGGTACTTGTCCGCGGCCTTGTAGAGCGCGTCGAGCATGCGCGCTTTCCAGGAGGTCATCGCGCTGGGGGACGTCGTGCTCACGTCCGCCACTGTCAGGAGATACAGCCGGCGCAGGCCCTCGCGTCCCCCCACCGTGCGACAGAACTCCTCGACCGTCGACGCGTCTTCGATGTCGCGGCGCGTGGCGACCGAATACATGCGCAGGTGATCGACGACAAGGCTGCGGGCCTCGGACACCTCTTGGGCAGAGAGCCCGAGCCGCGGCAAGATGCGGTCGCAGAGCGCGGCGCCCGCGCGCGGGTGATCCATGCGCGTGCCGTCGACTTCGGGCCACCCCTTGCCGACGTCGTGCAAGAGGGTCGCGAGAAAGAGTGCCCGCGACGGTGGACCCTCGCCGGGAGAGCGGGACGCGAGGCACGTCGCGAGCGGGAACTGCGCGGAAAGGGCGCCCAGCACGAGGTGCCGCAGTCGGTCCACCGCCGCGATCGAGTGAACGTCCACCGTGTACACGTGGTAGACGTCATGGTGAACGCGCCCGACGACGGGTGAAAACTCCGGCACCATGGCGAGCAGCAGCCCGACGTCCGAGAGCTCCCCGAGGATCGACCGGTGCTTCGCTGCCGCGTCGGGGACGTGGCAGACGATTTGGACGAAAAGCTCGGCGGCCTCGGCGCTGGCCCGTAAGGCGTCGCACCAGGCCGGATCGTCGGCGGCCCGCGCGATCGCGTCGCGAGCGAAGCCCAGGACGGGCGCGTCGCGGACGGCGCTCGTGGTGTAGACGCGCAAGGCGAGCGCAGGGTCGTCGCGGAGCTCGGCGCTTCCCGCGAGCGAGACCTGCCCGTCGAAAAGCCAGACCCCCCCGCCGAGGTCGATCCGCACCGGGGGATCGCGACGCCGGGGGGCCGGCCGGAGGCGTTCAAAGAGGCTGGAACGCACGCGCGTCACCGCCCTCGCGTGAACGTAGTACCGCTGCATCATGCGCTCGGCTGCCTGAGCGCGGTCGTCGCCGTAGCCCATCGCGACCGCGGCCGACTCCTGGTCGTCGAACCCAAGCCGGTCCGACTTGCGCTCCGCGCGAGCGTGGAGCCGGTTGCGCAATCGCCAGAGGAACTCTTCGGCGTGGACGACGTCCTGCTCCTCCCGCGCGAGAAGGGCTCCGACTCGGACCAGGTCGGTCCATCGGCGGAGGCTCTCGCCGCCCCGCTCGCGAAGGCGATAGCGGGCGCGCGCGGCCCACAGAGCGCCGTCGAGATCGCGCAGCCCCCCCGCGCCGGCCTTGACGTCGGGCTCCAGCAAGAACACCGAATCGCCGTACCGCTCGTGACGCGACGCGGCCTCGGCCTCGAGGCGATCGATGAACACGCCCAGCCCCTCTTCGCCGAAGACCCCCTCGTGCACCCGATCGATGAGCGCGTCGTAGACGGCCTGATCGCCGCCGAGCAGCCGCAGATCGAGCAGCGCCGTGGCCATCGGTAGGTCGTGGGTGGCGAGGGAGACGGCGTCCGCGGCCGCGAGGACCTGGTGCCCCACCGACAGCGTGGCATCCCACAGCGGATAGAGGAGCGCCTCGACGAGCCCGGACGCGTCGGTCGGGCTGACCTCGCGCGGATCCACGACAAGGAGGACGTCGGCATCGCTGCGGAGCGCCACCGCTCCACGCCCGAAGCTCCCGACCGCCGCGAGCGCGACGCCCCGCGGCAGTCCCGCGCGCGTCGCCGCTCCGTCGAAGCACCGCTTGAAACACGCCTCGAGGAACGCGGCGTTGGCGCGACCGAGGGCCATGCCGTCGTCGCCGGCCCGCAGGCGGGACAAGAGAACGGCCCGGTGGCGTTCGACCGAATCGCGCAGGGCGAGCGTCTCCGGCGACGGAGGCGGCGAGATGCGCGTGGCACGGAAGGTCATCGTGCCCCGTTACGTGCCACGCCGGGGGAAGCAGGACGTTTCGCATTTATTTCGATCTCTTTTCGGGCGCGGGAAAACCGCGGCCGCGACAACAATTGCTTCCTCCAGCCCGCCATCTTCTGCAAACGTGGGGCAAAGGGGGGTCCGGAGGCACCGCCGTGAGCACCCTGTCGTCTGCGTTGCGCACGCCGCGGGCCGAGACCGAGCCGACGCCCGAGCACGAGCTCGAGTTCCGCACGATCCACGGCTATCGGCGCGCCTTCGTCCACGCCGGAAGCGGACCGGCTCTGCTCCTCATCCACGGCATCGGCGACAGCTCGCGCACCTTCCGCCACCTCGTGCCGCGGCTCGCCCGCCGGCACACCGTCGTGGCCCCCGACCTATTGGGCCACGGCCGCTCGGACAAGCCTCGCGCGGACTACTCGGTCGCCGGCTACGCCAACGCGATGCGCGACCTCATCAGCGTCCTCGACATCGACCGCGTGACTGTCGTCGGGCATTCGCTGGGCGGCGGCGTGGCGATGCAATTCGCGTATCAGTACCCCGATCGTTGCGACCGGCTCGTGCTCGTCAGCAGCGGAGGCGTATCGCGAGAGGTCCACCCGCTCTTGCGCCTCGCGTCGGCGCCGCTCGCCGACCTGACGCTCCCGCTGCTCGAGCTGTCGACGACGCGCGTCGCGGTGCGCGCGGCGTTTCGCGTGCTCGAGCGGCTTGACCGAGACATCGGGCGCGACGCCGACGATCTCGTCTCCGTACTCTTCGACGCGCTCTCGGACAAGACCGCGCGGCAGGCCTTCACGCGCACGCTGCGCGCGGTGGTCGACGTGCGCGGCCAGGTCGTCACGATGCTCGACCGCTGCTACCTGACGCGGGGGATGCCGACGATGCTCGTCTGGGGGCGCCGCGACGCCGTGGTCCCCTACGACCACGCGCTCCTGGCGCACGCCGCCATGCCCGGGAGCCGCCTCGAGACGTTCCCGGACGCCGGGCACTTCCCCCACCACGCGGACCCGGCGCGCTTCCTGGCGGTGCTCGAGGACTTCCTGGCGACGACCGCGCCGTCGTCTTACAGCGCCGAGCATTGGCGGCAGCTCCTTCGCCGCGGTCGCCCGGATCCGGGCGGGCTCGGCGCCCGGGTCGACGCGTGGCGCACGACGCGATCACGCAGCGGCACCTGACGGGGAGAGAAGGGGTCGGAAACGATGCGGCAACCGACGCCGCCTATCGTGGAGGCCGCGTGATTCGCGTCGCCCTCCGCCACGTCACCCGGTACGTCTACGATCGGCCCGTGAATCTGCAGCCGCACGTCGTGCGCCTGCGCCCCGCGCCGCATTGTCGCACGCCCATCTCCGCTTACTCGCTCCACGTGAGGCCGGACCCCCACTTCTTGAACTGGCAGCAAGACCCCTTTGGGAACTACGAGGGGCGCCTTGTGTTCCCGAAGCCGGCGCGAGAGCTCACGGTGGAGGTCGACCTCGTCGCCGACATGACGGTGACCAATCCGTTCGACTTCTTCGTCGAGGCCGACGCGGAGCGCTTCCCGTTCGCCTACACGCCGTCGCTGCGCCGGAGCCTCGCGCCGTACCTCGCGGCGACGCCGGACGGCCCGAGGTTCGCGGAGTTCGTCGAGCGCGCGCGATCCGAGGACGCCCGCCCGGAACGCCGCACCGTCGACGTGCTGGTGGATCTGAACCGCCGGGTACACCGCGCCCTCCGATACGACGTCCGCATGGAGCCCGGCGTCTTCGAGCCGGAGGAGACGCTCGTCCGGGGGCACGGGTCCTGTCGCGACTTCGCGTGGCTGCTCGTCCGGATGCTCCGGTGCGTCGGGATCGCCGCCCGATTCGTGTCCGGGTACTCGATCCAGCTGCGAGCCGACGAGCGACCGCTCGACGGCCCCGCGGGGGTCGACAGCGACGTGACGGACCTGCACGCGTGGGCCGAGGCGTTCCTGCCGGGCGCAGGCTGGGTGGGGCTCGACGCGACGAGCGGGCTGCTCGCCGGCGAGGGTCACATCCCTCTCGCGTGCACCCCCGAGCCCGACACGGCCGCCGCCGTGAGCGGGAGCTTCACCTTCGCCAAGCGAGACGACGACGACCGGGTGAAGGAGGGCTTCGACTTCTCGATGAACGTGTCGCGGCTGCGCGAGTCGCCGCGCGTGACGCTGCCGTACTCCGAGGAGACGTGGGAGAAGATTCACGCGCTCGGCCGCGAGGTCGATCGCGAGCTCGTCGCCGGCGACGTCCGCCTCACCATGGGCGGCGAGCCGACGTTCGTCTCCGCGTCGGAGCCCGACGCGGCCGAGTGGAACACGGACGCGCTCGGGCCGCGCAAGCGCGCGTACGCGACGCGGCTCGTACACCGGTTGTACGACCGTTTCACGCCCGGTGGTCTCCTGCACGAGGGGCAGGGCAAGTGGTACCCGGGCGAGCCCCTGCCGCGATGGGCCCTTTCCTGTTACTTCCGCAAGGACGGGCTTCCGGTCTGGAACGACGCGACGCTCTTCGCCCGAGCCGAGACGGGCGAAGACACGGCGGCCGACGCGCAGCGCTTCGTGGAGGACCTGGCGCGACGCCTCGGCGTCGAGACGACATTCGCGATCCCGGCTTACGAGGACGCGTTCTACTACCTCTGGCGAGAGCGCCGGCTGCCGCTCAACGTGGACCCGTTCGACTCGAAGCTCATCGACGAGCTCGAGCGCGCGCGCCTGGCACGCGTCTTCGAACAGGGCCTGGACAGGGTGGTCGGCTACGCGCTCCCGCTCGCCCCCGCGGCGTCGGGAGGCGCGTCGGCCCCCGAGGGCCGCCGGGAGGACGGCCTCTGGCGCAGCGGCCCTTGGTTCCTGCGGCCAGAGCGGCTCTACCTGTTGCCGGGCGACTCGCCGATGGGTTACAGGCTGCCGCTCGACGGACTGCCGTGGGCCTTGCCCGAGGACGTGGCGCAGGCGTTCGAGCGAGACCCCTTCGCGGATCGCGGCCGCCTCCCCGCGCGCGTCGCCTTCGATGGACGCCAGGGCCGCGCCGTCGCACCGGTCGTCCAGGACCGCGGATCGCGAGCGACGCAGTCCGCACGCTCGAGCGAAGCGAGAGAGCGGACGGACACTGGGACCCAGGGTGAGGGCGCCCCCCAAGCCCCCGCCCGGCTCGAGTCGTCGGCTGACGTGGTCCGGACCGCGCTTTGCGTCGAGCCGCGCCGGGGCGTTCTGCACGTCTTCATGCCGCCCATCGCGCTCGTGGAGGACTATCTCGATCTTTGCGCGGCGGTCGAGGCGACCGCGGCGTCGACGGGCAAGAAGGTGCGACTCGAAGGGTACCACCCGCCCACGGACCACCGCCTCGGCCGTCTGCAGGTGACGCCGGATCCGGGCGTCATCGAGGTCAACGTCCACCCCGCGGCGACTTGGGACGACCTCGTCACCAATACCTGCGCCTTCTACGACGAAGCGCGGGCGGTGGGACTTCGCGCCGACAAGTTCATGCTCGACGGCCGGCACTCCGGCACGGGCGGCGGCAACCATATCGTCCTCGGCGGGCCGACCGCGGCGGACAGCCCCGTGTTGCGCCGCCCAGAGCTGCTCTCGAGCCTGATCGGGTACTGGCTCAACCACCCTTCGCTCTCGTATCTCTTCTCCGGCCTCTTCGTCGGCCCAACGAGCCAGTCGCCGCGGGCCGACGAGGCGCGAAACGACAGCCTTTACGAGCTCGAGATCGCGCGCCGCGAGATAGAGAAAGCAGGCGGCGCGCGGCCTCCCTGGTTCTTGGATCGGACGCTGCGGAACCTGCTCATCGACGTCACCGGGAACACCCATCGCACCGAGTTTTGCATCGACAAGCTCTACGCGCCCGAGGGGCCCGCGGACCGCCAGGGACTCGTCGAGCTTCGTTCATTCGAGATGCCGCCGCACGCGCGGATGAGCCTCGCGCAGCAACTCCTGGTGCGCGCGCTGGTCGCGGCCTTCTGGCGACGGCCGTACCGCGTGCCAGCCGTGTACTGGGGGACGACCTTGCACGACCGATTCATGCTGCCGCACTTCGTGGAGCAGGACTTCGCGGACGTCCTCGAGGACCTGTCCGCGGCGGGCTTCGCCTTCCCGCCCGGTGCGTTCGCGCCGCACCACGAGTTCCGTTTCCCCCACCTCGGCGAGGTGGTGACGCGCGACGGGCTGGTGCTCGAGCTGAGACAGGCGATCGAGCCGTGGCACGTCCTCGGCGAGGAGGCGGCCCTCGGAGGCACCGCGCGCTACGTCGACTCTTCGGTGGAGCGTGTGCAGGTCAAGGTCCGCGGGATGACCGACGAGCGGCACTGTGTCGCATGCAACGGGCGGCGCGTTCCGCTCCACCCGACGGGCACGCCGGGCGAGTTCGTGGCGGGTGTGCGCTTTCGCGCGTGGGCGCCGCCCTCCGCGCTCCATCCGTCGATCCCGGTGCACTCCCCGCTGGTGTTCGACGTCGTCGACCGCTGGAACGCGCGATCGGTCGGCGGCATGACCTACCAGGTCGCGCACCCCGGCGGTCGCTCGTTCGACGTCTTCCCGCGCAACAGCTTCGAGGCCGAGAGCCGGCGTGTCGCGCGCTTCCAGCCCTTCGGTCACTCGCCGGGCGCCGCCGCCGCCGCGGCCATGGCCGAGCCGGCGCCCAACCCGCGGTTTCCTTTCACGCTCGACCTGCGTCGCTGAACGGCGGCGAGTGTGCGCGGAAGCGCTTTACCCTTCTTTACCGGGGACGGCGGGCAGGATTTCGGTCTTCGTACGTCGATCCGGGCGGAGGTCGAAGAACCCATGAACCGCTCCTTTCGTAGGACCCTTGCATTTGCTTCTCTCGCCGGCGCCCTCGCCGTCCTGCCCGCTTACGCCGCATACGCCCACGACGGAGGTTCGACGACCGGCGACGAGGGGCACCGCCATGGCCACGGTCGCCGAGCCGGGCTCCCCGGCGCCGCCCTCCGGCTGGACTCGCTCAGCGCGGACCAACGCTCGGCGATCGAGGCCCTCGTCACGCAGCGCAAGACGGCGGCGGTTCCGGTGCGTCAGGCCGATGCCCAGGTGCTGACGGTCCTGGCCCAGCAGGTCGAACAGGCGAAGATCGATCCGCAGGGCTTGACGCAGGGCCTCGCCGCCGAACAGACCGCGGTGAACGCCGAGACGACCGTCGATCGCGACACCCTCAACAAGCTTCACTCCATTCTCACGACAGCTCAGCGCAACCAGCTCGCCGACCGGCTCGAGTCGATGCGCCGCCCCGAGACGAAGGGCGCCGGCTCGCACGCCGAGGGCGAGCACCGGTTCGGCCACGGGCTGGACCTGACCCAGGAGCAGCGGTCGGCCATCGCGGCGAACCTGCGCGCAGAGCAGGGCGCGGGGGCTGCGCAGGCCTCGAAGCCGCGAGCCCTGCTCGACGCCTTCCGCGCGGACTCGTTCGACGCGACCACGTACGTGGCGGGCCGCGGTCCCGGCCAGCACATGGAGAAGCTCGCCGCGGCGATGGTGCCGGTCCTGTCCCCGGCCCAGCGGGCGACGTTCGCCAGCCACCTGCGCGCGAAGGCCGCGCGCGAGGCAGCCGCTCACGCGTGAGGCGCAGGCTGGTTCACCGACCCACGCCGATGGCCGCGAGATCGACCTTGGCGTCGCGCAGCGGCGGGCAAAAGTAGTATCCGCCGCTCACGGCGCGGCTGAACGTCAGTAGCCCGTCCACGACGCCATCGTCGACTCCTGCCATCCGGGTGAGAATTCGCTCGAACGCGTCGAGCGACCGACCGTACGCGACGAAGTAAAGACCGTGGTCCGCCACCCCCCCCCACGGCATGGATCGCCGCACGACGAACGCGGGCGGTGCGAAGCTCTCCTGGGCCGAGCGCTTGACGTGGGCGGAAGGCGGCGCGTCGGCCATCTCTTCGTTGTCTTCCAGGCGCCTCCCCACCAGTGCGTCGCGCGCGGCCCCCGAGAGGACGGCGAGCACGTCGAGGTCGTGAACCCAGCGCTGCGCCGCGACGAAGCTTCCGCCGTCGAATCCGTGCCCCGCGCCGGCGACGATCGCCGCCTCCACCTCGGCGTCCCCCTTTGGATTCTCGGTGCCGTCTTCGTACCCCGAGAGGTCGCGCCCGCCCCGGTACGTGAAGGTGGCCGTCTCTTCGCGCAAGGTGAAGCCGGCCGCGAGCACGGCCAGGAGCGGGCGCGCCGCGTCGTGGACGCCGGTCGCGTCGTCGCCGCCGACGAAGAGCCAGAGCGCCCCCTGCGTCGAGGGAAAGGCGCAGCCGGGGCCCGAGATCGCCGGAAACGGGCGCAGCCCGGGGATGGTCGCGCCGAGGAATCGGGCGAGGGGGTGCCCGATGCCGACGACGCCACGCGAGGGATTCAGCGTCTCACGCAGCCTCGCCAAGAGAGCCCGCACCTCGGCGCACGCCCCAGAAGGTCGAAGATCGAACGTGAGGAACCGCCCGACAGCAGGCACGGGGGCCAGCACGAGGGGCTGCGATGAGGGCGCAGCTGCCATGTCGGCGCGAGTATGCCACGGGCCCTTGGAAATTTGAGCCGCTTGGCTCCACAGGCCCGACTACCCGAAGGGACGTCGCGTTGGATGCTCTCTCGCCCCCCCACCCTGGCCGCACTGCTGCTGACCCTCGCCCCCGCGTGCGCTGCCGACCCGGGCGACGCGCTCAAATCGGCGGCTGACGGCGGCACGCCGGTCGGATCCGAGGGCGTCCAGGCCGTCGTCGACGCCGGGGGAGCCGTCCAGAACACCTTCGACGCTTCGTCCAGCGTGCCGCCGCCGCAGCCGGAGGCGACGACCCCCGTCGACACGAGCCCCGCGGCCGACGCGGCGGCCGAAGCGATCGCCGACGCGGGAGTCGACGACGCGATGATGGCACCCGAGATCGTGACATGTCCGACGTGCCCGCTCGAGCTCCAGTACGAGGTCGGCAGCGCCATGGCCTCGTCGCAGCAGATCCAGTTCAACGTCAAAATCATCAACCATGGCACCGCCGACCAGCCGATGTCGTCGCTGAAAGTCCGGTACTACTACACGAACGACGGGACGAGCGCGCCGGCCTACGACTGCGACAACGCGGCGACCAACACCGCCAACGACCAGAACTATCACGCCGTCGACCGCACGGGCTCGGTCCACGGAGCGTTCGCGGCCGTCGCGATGGCGACGACCACCGCGGACACGTACCTCGAAGTCTCGTTCACCGGCGCCGACGCCATCCCGGCGAGCGGCGGCTACGCCCTCGTGCAGAACCGAGTCCACGACGGGACCTACGCGAGCTACAACCAAGCGAACGATTATTCGTTCGCGCCGGCCGACAGCGCGTTCACCGACTCGACGACGATCGTCGTCTTGCGGGACGGACTCGCGATGCCCGCGTGGGGAATGGAGCCCTGACATGCACTCCGCCGACCCGCTGTCGCGTCTGGCCTTCGCGGGCGCCGTTCTCGCGTTGTCGCTGAGCCCACATGGCGCGCGGGCTGCCTCGCCCGCAGAGGCCGAGGCAGAGGCGGAGAAGCTCCGCAAGGCTGCCATCTACGAGGACTACCTCGCGACCAACTTCGCCGACGCGGAGAGGAAACTCTCGCAAGCGATTTCCCAGTGCGGCGGGGCCTGCGGGCCCAAGGTGCGCGCGCGCCTTCACTGCGACCTGGGCGTCGTGGACTTCGCCCTCAACCGCAAGATCCAGGGCCGTGCCGAGCTCACGACCGCGATCGACACGGACGAAAGCGTCGCGCTCGACCCCGACGTGTCGACGCCCGAGGTCGCGCTTGCGTTCGCGGAGCTGAAGGGCGGGCGGGGCCACGGCGCGCCGAGCGTTCCACCGCCGGCTGCATCTGCGCAGACTCCCGCCCCCGCCCCGGTGAAGGAGGCGCCCGAAGCACCGGAGACGGCCGACTCTTCCTCGGACACGGAGACGACCGCTCCGAGCGACTGCCCGCCGGGCTTTCCGGGGTGCAAAACCAACGAAGCTCCTTCCGACAAGGACAAGGCACAATCCGAAGAAGACAAGGCTGAAGCCAAGACGAATTGGCTGAATATCTCCTTCGAAGAAGACCTCTTGCTCCTCGATGGAAGGACGGACGCGTGCGCGGGTGGAACCGGGTATACGTGTTTCAACTCGTCGGGGACGTTCTACGCGGCGACTCCGTATCCCCACGCCGGTGACGCGGTCAACGGAGGTCTCGCACCCGCCACGATGCGCGTCCTCGTCGGCTACGACCGGACGATGACGCGAAATATCCAGCTCGGGGCGCGGGTGGGCTACGCGTTCGGCGGCGGGCCCACACGACCGACGGCCGCGTCGTTCCTTCCGGTGCACGCGGAGGCGCGCGCGACGTATTGGATCGGATCCAATCCCATCGCGCACGCCGGGTTCCGCGTGTTCGGGCTCGCCGCGGGGGGCGTCGCGCAGGTCGACGCTTCCCTCCCCGTCAACGTGTACGACAGCCTCGACGCGTACAAGTCGGGGCAGGCCCAGCACTATCAGGCGTGGCACAAGGCGGGGTTGGGGTTTGCGGCTCTGGGCGGGGGGGCGATGTACGCGTTCACTGAAGGTTCCGGTTTGCTCCTCGAGCTCAAAGTCATGGAAATGTTTCCGACTCCCGCGACGGTACCGGCTGCACAGCTCGGCTACGCGATGGGACTCTAGGCGGGCGCTGACAACGTGCCCGGAGAAAAAAGCGGCTGAATACACTTGAACGCGCCGGGGCAAGCGCTAAAGCTCGTTTCTTTTTTCGACCCAGGGGGGCCTGGAGACGAGGCAACGATGCCCCTGAAGACGATCATCCTCGCAATCTGGGCGGCCATGCACCCGGCTGCGCCACGGATCGCCGACGCGTCGGAGATCGCGGATGCCATCGAGAACGTCGTGACGCACGATGAGGACCCTCCGGTTTTCGGTACCCGCGAAGAGGACGCCGCCGTCATGGCCTACTACGCGTTCAAAGAGAGCGGGCTCCGCAAGCGCGCTGTCGGCGACGGAGGACGAAGCTTCGGCGTGTGGCAAGAGTCCACGTCGTCCGGCCGCGGCGACGTGCTCACCCAGGCCAAGGCCTGGTTTCGGATGCTGCGGGAGGGTTTGCACATCTGCCCCGCCAGTCCGGCCGCTCCGTTGAGCGGCGGGTGCACGGCGGCACGCAAGCTGGCCGATCGTCGCGTCGCCCGCGCACGGGCGCTCCTCGAGGCGGCGATGCATTCGCTCGTCCCCGCGCCGACGTAACGCGGATGGCGGTAGGGGAAGACCTCGAGTCCTGGCTTAGATGCCGGCCTGTACGCACACCGACATCGAATCCGGCGCGACGCACTTCATGTTCGAGCACGTCTGGCACGCGCCGCAGTCGGTGTCGGCGGCGCACGGGCTTCCGACGCACTCGGTGTTCGCCATGTCGCACGTCTCCCCGGGGAAGCAATCCGCGGTGGAGGCGCAGTAGCGCGCGGCCCTCTGCGTGACCTTGTCGTTCGCCCCGCTCACGGGGGCGTTCACCGCGACGTATCGCAGGTACGTGTAGAGCGCCTGCAGATCGGTGAGCGTCATTTGCCGGAACGTGGTGTACGGCATCGGGTACGAGAGCGGCGGAGCGGGGCTGCCGTCGACCGACTCGTCCACGTGCGCGCCTTGCGTGATCGTCTCGACGAAGAGCTCGAAGGAGATGCCCGGCTCGTTGAAGAAGCCGTGCTGCGCGCCCGTCAAGTTCGCGGTCATCGACCGGGTCACGCGAACCGTCGGCGCGAGCGGCCCCGCAACGAACACACGGCCACCCGTCATGTAGTTGGCCGTGAGGACCTGCTGGTTCGCGCTCATGTAGTTGCGATCGGGATTCGAGTGACACTCGGGGCATCCGACCGCCGCGTTCACGAGGTACGAACCGCGCCCATAGAGCGCTTGCTGCACGGGATCCGTCGGGGGAGCGACGTCGAGAGGGACGACCGCGAGACCGCGCATGGTGAAGTCCGGGTCCGGCACCTGTGCGTCCATGAAGTCGGTATCGGGGGGCAGCTGCCGAACGACGGCTCCCTCGTTGTACACACCGGGGAACGGTACGGCCGGCGTCGTCGGTTTGTTGTCCGCCCCGTACATGTTCGAGACGGGGGGGATGACCTTCAAGAACGCGTAGATCGCCTCGAGATCGGAAGTCCCCATCCACCGCTCGTACTGCCACGGGTGCGCAAGGAGCGCCTGACCGGTATTCAGAATGTCGGTACCGTTGCGCGACGCTTGGAGGTACTGCGCCAGCGTGTCCTTCAGCCCGGTGGCGGGGTCCGAGGTGAGGTTGCGCGAAACGACCGAGTACGGGCCACCGATGGGGATCGTGACGCCCCCGGCGAGGTATTGCGTCGGCGACGGGCTATGGCAGTCCGCACACGCCGACACCGCGTTCACGAGATAGCTCCCCTCGGCGATCTGCTCGATCTCCTCCGGGGTCTTGCCGGAGAGCGCGAGGAGCACGGGCGCGATCTTGAGACCCTGCTGGGCGCGCTCGCTGAGCGCGAGGATCGAGACCGTCGCATCGCCCATCGACGTGCCGGAATCGGGCATCGAGGACGCCTCGACCGGCGCCGTGCTGTCCATGCCGCCGCCGCTACCGCCGTCCGCCGAGGCTCCGGCCTCGCCCGCTGGACCTTGAGGGCCCGACGGTCCAGCGGTGCCAGCCGGACCCGCGGGGCCCGCAGGACCCGCAGGACCGGCGGCGCCGGCCTCGCCCGCAGGCCCGGCGGGACCCTGAGCGCCGTCGCTCCCGGAGCAGGCGGCGGCGAGAGCCAGCGCGGTGAACATCGATATGGGTCCTGCAAAGACGAGCGGGCTCGATCTCATGTTCATTAAACTCCCCGGCGCATTGTCGCCCGAACCAATCGGGCAGGGCAACAGCAGATTGCCAAGTTGGTCGCAAGTTCAGATATGAGGTTTAGTGCTTAGGAGTCCCAGAGCGTACACGACGAACGATCCAAGTTTTGGGGGGAGATCTTCTCCCCCCACCCACCCCGACTGCCAAGTTTCCAGCCTCAGAACTCGGTGCGGATCATCCGGCCGTCGACGACGGACTTGGAGCTCGCAGTGGGAGCCGCTGCCGGCGCAGGGGCCGGCGCGGGTTCGACCGCCGCCGGAGGGGAAGCCGGCGTCGCGGCGACGGACACGGGGGCTTTCGGCGGCGGCGCCACCGGAGACGACGAGCGCCTCGCCGGGGCGGAGTGCGCCGCGCTTTGGCTGGCCGCCGCGGCGGCGCGCGCAGCAAGATCGTCGTTCGGCGCCGATGCCGAGGGCGGCGGCGAGCCTACCACGCTGGCCGGCGTCTCGGGGACGGGCGCGAGCCGCGCCGGCTCCACGAGGAGCTCGGACGCCGCCGGAACGGCGGTCATCGCGACGGCCGCGGAGGCCGATGGTCGCGCCGGGGCGCGTGTCTTGATGACGAAGACACCCGCCCCGCCCAGCACCGCGAGAAGTGCGACCCCCCCCAAGAACAGCCCGGCGACCGCGCGCTTCGCCGGCGGACCGACCGTGGGCTCCCCGCTCCCCCGGTTGGTGTCGCGACTCGTCCCGCGGTTCGTGTCTCGACTCGGATCGCGCGGCACCTGGATGGCCCCGCTGCTGACCGCGGTCGCCCGGAACCCCGCGTTAGGGGGCGCGTCTGTGTCGATGCTGATGCGGACCTTGCCGCGCCGCGCGTCCCAAGACTCGGCCAGAAGGCCGTGCTTCTTCGACCAGGCGACCAGCGCGTCCTCGAACTCGACGGCGCTCTGGAAACGAGCGTTGACGTCGCGAGCCAGCGCCTTGACGACGATCGAGGCGAGCTCCGGGTCGAGGTCGGGGCGGAACGACGACGGGCTCTTGGCGTCCTCGAGCGCGATCTTGAACATCAGCTCATTGAACGTATCCGCGCTGTGGGGGAGCTGGCCCGTGAGGAGCTCGAACAGGACGACCCCCAGCGAGTAGATGTCCGAGCGGTGGTCCATGTGCCGCGCGCTGCGGCACTGTTCGGGCGACATGTACACGGGGCTTCCGAGCACCGCGTTCGTCTGCGTCATGTTCGTGACTTGCGCGCCCGAGTGAAGCTTCGATATGCCGAAGTCGACGATCTTGACCACCTCGTCGCCTTGCTTGGTACGGACGAGGACGATGTTGTCCGGTTTGATGTCCCGGTGCATGACGCCCGCGGCATGCGCGTCCGCAAGGCCGCGCAGCGCCTGGATGGCGTAGAAGACCACGCGACGTTCGGGAAGCGGCGCCCGGCTCGCGATCTGATGCGCGAGATCCTCCCCTTCGAGGAGCTCCATCACGATGTAGGGACGGCCGTCCGGCAGCACGCCGAGATCGAAGACGTGCACGACGTGCTCGGAATCGATCCGCGTGGCCGCCTGCGCCTCGCGCTCGAAGCGCTCGACGACGCCCGGCTTGTGAATGGCCTCTTCACTCAGGACTTTGATTGCGACCCGACGTCCGATGCGCGCGTTGACGCCTTCGTAGACGGTCGCCCAGGCGCCCCGGCCGAGGAACCGGATGATGCGGTACTTGCCGTCGACGAAATCGCCCTCGGAGAGGATGCCGGGGGGACTCGACACGTTGGCCACAGTGGAAGTTTACTGCCGGCCGCGCCTGCCTGGCGAGAGCCAACCTCTGTTTTTGCCGTTTTTTTTGAAGTCAGAATCGCCCTGCGAAACCGCCCGGCGTAAAGAGGGTACCCATTGTCGGTGAGCTCCGTACAACCTGGACGCTCCCTCGAGACACGTAGAGGTACGTCGTCACGAGCGTGCCGATCAGCGCCGCGCCGAGGAGCGCATCGGACGCGATGTTCAGTGTCTGTCCGGTGGAGCGGAGGTCGGTCGCGTGCGTCGGGTTGCTTCCATCGTTCTCGGTATCGTACCGGGAGTGAGTGGCAAGCGCGGCCACCCCCGTGACGGCGGCGCCCGCGGCCAGGGCGCCTGTCGCGATGACTCCGATGTAAAACCCCGTGGGGACGGGCCGAACGGTGATGGCCGCGGCGCCTTGCACGGATTTCTCTGCGGGCTTTTCGAAGACGTGCGACTCGCCGCCCGCCATGTCCGATTCCCAGGAGACCTCGACCCCGTCTCCGTACCGGGCTTTAAGGATATGGTGACCTTGCCGGAGCCCTAGCTCGGTCTTGCCCTGGATCGGCCCGTATACGTTGGTGACCGACCCTCCGCGGACGGCGACGCGAGTGTCGTAAATGAGGGCCCCGTCCGGGTGGGTTTCGACGGTGACGCGCGCGAGACCGGCGCGCAGCGTGAGGACGTCGCGCTCGATCTGGGCTCGTTCGGCCGGCGTGAGCCCCTGTACCTCCGCGAGGTACCGCGAGTAGGCGTCGATGGCCTCGGCGTCCCGTTCGAGCTTCATCGCGCAAAGGCCCATGTTGCCGAGAATGTTGGGTGACTTGGCAATCTCGTACGCGCGCTTGAACTCGGCGTAGGCCTCTTCGTATCGAGGCTTCTCCGGATCCTCGAGCAGGTTCACGCCGGCGGCGAAGTGCATTCGGGCCTCGTCCTTCGGATTGGACGAGCCCGGCGGAGCGGGGGTCGGCGTGGTCGGAGCCGTTGCAGGAGGCGAGTTGGGCGAGGTCGCCGGCGCGCCCGCCGCGATGGACGGGAGGAACACCGCGGCGATTACGGTCGTCGCGGCAAGAGCGAGAGCCGCGGTGGGACGTTTGCCACTCATCAAAAGGACACGATATCACTTTGTCGCTTGCCGGGCGCGATCCATTTCCGCGCTCCGCGCGGCGAAAGCGCCCAGGCGCCTGGACCGGGCTCGCTTGTCCGGTCTAGAGTTGGCAGTTCCCGATGCGCGGCAGGCGGCTGACATCGATGGCGGAGTTCGCCCTCTCCGCGGGCGTCCTATCCTGCGGTTCGAGCGGGAGCTCGACGACGTGCGGTCAGGGGACGATGCTCTCGGGGCACTCGTGCATCGCCGATCCGCCCGACGCCGCGGCCGACGTCGGCGCGGCGGGCCGCACGCCCGACTCCGGCGCGGGCGCTCTCGACGCGGTACCGGAAGCGCAGCCCCCGGCCGACGCGACGACGGTCAACGTCGGGCCCTCGTTCAAGGGGGTCGCGGGGGTGGCGCCAGCGTCCCAGTCCGCGATCTTCGTCGCGTGGGCCGCCGCCGACAGTCCCCTCACGCCGCCGGAACGAATGACGTATCAGGTCTTCGTCGAGCCCTCGTCGACGGCCGTCGACTACACGAAGCCGGTTGCGACGACGATCCCCGGCGCAACGTCCTTTTATGCCGAGCAGCTCGTTTCCGCGCAGACCTACCGCTTTGCCGTGCGGGCCGTGGACGAGGCCGGGAACACGGACCGCAACACCGCCGTTTTGACCGGCCAGCCGGCGGCCGACACGTCATCGCCGACGTTCGGCGGCGCCAAGACGGCGGCGCCCGGGGGCAGTGGCAAGGTTCTCCTCGCCTGGGACGCGGCGCAGGACGACCAGACCCCGACCGCGGCGATGGTTTACTACGTCTACGTCGCTTCGGCGTCGGGCGTCTTCGACTACTCGCTGCCGTCGATGGTGACCGCTCCCGGCGTGACCTCCGCCACGATGAGCGATCTCTACGACGGCTCACAGACGTATCAATTCGTCGTTCGCGCCCGCGACGCTGCGGACAACCTCGACGACAACACGACGGTCGTCACCGCAGGACCCGGACCCGACACGACGCCGCCGACCTTCGCGGGCTGTCAGACCGCCATCGCCGACAGCGCCGGCTCCGCCGTCGTCTCCTGGACCCAGGCGCAGGACGACACGACGCCAGCGTCCCTCATCACTTACGACGTCTACGCTTCGACGACCGAGGGACATTTCGATTACACGAAGCGCGCACTCAGCGTGAAGGGGGCCGACAGCGGGCAAGTGGTCGACCTGACGTCGAACACGACCTGGTACTTCGTCTGCCGGGCCCGCGACTTCGCCGGGAACGAGGACGCAAACGTCGTCGAGCGGGTCACCAAGACCCTCGCCGACGACACGCCGCCGACTTTCGCCGGCGTCACGGGCGCCGTCGTCGACAGCCTCGCCCGGACCGTGAACCTGACCTGGGCGGCCGGCATGGACGACAAGACGGCGCAGAACGAGATCGTGTACGACGTCTACCAGGCGCAGGCTCCCGACACCGAGAACTACACGGCGGCGCCCCTCGCCTCTTCCACCCCCGGGGCCACCGCCCTGCTCGTGACGAACCTCGCGCCGGACACGACGCTCTACTGGGTGGTGCGAGCGAGAGACCAGGCCGGCAATCATGACTCGAATACCGTGGAGCAGAGCGGGGCGATCTCCGTCAGCTTCAGCGAACAGGTGCAGGTGACCTTCTCGCAGTACTGTGCGGTGACGGGCTGTCACGTGCCGGGCAACCCGGTCGCGGGACTCATTCTCGCTCCGGGATTCGCGTACGGGGGCCTCGTCGGCAACAGATCCACCGAATATCCGAGCGAGCTTCGCGTGAATCCGGGCGACCCGTCGACGAGCTTTCTCTACCAGAAGGTCTCCCTCAACCCGCCGCCCTACGGTTGGCAGATGCCGGCGCCCGCCACCGGCAGCGTCCTCACCGCCGCGGAGAAAGACGTGGTACGCCGATGGATACTTCAGGGAGCGGTAAACAATTGACCGCGCCGCCCGCGCACTCGAGGCGCGGACGCGAGGCGAGAAGGCGCTCATGACGTCGGGGCACGGCAGAAACCTCTCGCTACGGATCGTCCTCGCGGGCGTGGTCACGGCGGCGATGATGGCGTGTACCCTGATCAACACGTTCGACCCCGTGAAGCCCCACGTCGAGCCCGAGGCGGGCGGCGCGATGGAAGCGAGCGCGATGGTGGAAGCCGGACCGGACGTCGAATCGGGGATGCCCGAGGCCGCCCCAGCGGACGTGGTGACATCGGCGCCCGACGCGGATGCATCCGACGTCGCCGTCTCGGACGTCGTCGACGCCGGTCCGCCGCCCAACAAGGGGGTTATCGTCGTCGGCGGGGCCGGGAGCGACAGCACCGACGCCGGCGCAGACGCCGGGCTCGTGTCGATCCTCACGGCGCTCGCGCCCGAGAACGGCGCAGAGCTGCCCGAGGCGCGCGAGAAGCTCAACGTCGCGAGCATCCACTACGACGGCCTGCGCGACCTCTGGTACGTGTTCGAGTCGGGCGGCGCGGGCTTCTTCCCGACGCCCACGGACAACGTCTATCTGCACGTGCGCCAGTTGAACCCCGGCACGGGTCACTGGACCGAGCTTCGCTCCTTCAAGGTGCCGCCCCTCGTCGCGTTCACGCTGGTCACCGTGCTCCGCGAGCGCCTGACCTACGTCGCTTACGCGACAGGGCAGGACGGCGCGCTGGGCTCTCAGATCGTCACCATCGACACGACGGATCCGACCAACCCCTCCGTCTACGACAGCCAACCTCTCGATCAGCAGCCCATTGGGCTCATCGGTACGCGGAGCACCACCGGCGCCGGTGGCGTGGTCAACCTCCTCCTCTCGACGCCCTGCGACGGCGGGTCGTGTCTGTCGCTCGAGCATTTCACGGTCCCGCCGTCGTTGAGCGACAAGCCCGCGATCGGCCTCGT
>Ga0070735_10002004_pt1 | contig 18839 bp, 18 predicted proteins | sample Coa_R1_FD_66443 | JGI IMG/M metagenome (GOLD analysis project Ga0070735, IMG submission 66443) | Surface soil microbial communities from Centralia Pennsylvania, which are recovering from an underground coalmine fire - Coalmine... | ecosystem: Environmental > Terrestrial > Soil > Unclassified ... | reverse complement strand
AATCGCGGATTGGCGAGGGCTCCGCCAACGGGCCCGATAGCGCGCGGTTGGGGCGCTTGCGGGTGGCGGCTTTTACTACGTCGTTGTGGCAACCATGTAGTCCCGTGTGCGTCGTTGCGGCAACGACGTAGTTGGGTCTTCACCGGATGCTGGGTCAGGTGATGAAGAAGCGGCAAACGGGTCAGGAGTGTCGGCAGGGGGGCGCCTACTCCAAAACGGAGGCGGCTTCAGGAGCGGCGGCGGCGGCGCCAGTCCAGGCGGGCGGGCGGCGGGCCGAGGTTGGGCGGCGGGCGGTTCTCCCCGGAGCGCCAGCTGGCCGGCGCCCCGCTGGCCGGCGCCCCGCTGGCCGGCGCCCCGCTGGCCGGCGCCCCGCTGGCCGGCGCCCCGCCGGCCGCCCCACTGGCTCGGGCGTCGCTGGGCCGGGCGTCGCTGGGGGTGCGGCGGCGGCCGGGCGGGGACGCGGAGCCGGATTCGGGGGCGGTCCGGGGGCCGGAGCCGGGGTCCGCGACGGGCCGGGAGGGCGGGACCACGGCGGCGGGCAGGGTCCGGAACTCCTCCAGGGTCAGCGGGGTGGCGGCGCTCAGGCTGCCGATCCCCGGGTTCGCGTCGGTCAGGACGACCTGCCGCCCGCTCGGGCCGGCGTAGGTGACGATCATCGCGCTGGCCGGCAGCTGCTGGAGTTCGTGCTGCTCGACGAGGAACTCCCGGGACCGCTGCAGCGCGCGGGCCAGCGACTCGCTGTCGCCGGTGGCCTTGGCGGTGCTCAGCCCCCAGGCCGTGCTGGTGTTGATCCCGGTGCTGATCGTCTCGCTTTCCGAGGTGCTGCGCGAATCGCCGGTCTGGCTGTTGCGGGAGACGCCCGAGGACAGCGGCAGCACGCCCTGGCCGGCCCGGCTCCGCCCGGTGCCGCGGCTGGTGCCCTCGGTGACGGACCAGGCTTCGGCCAGCGAGCTGACCGAGCCCGTGGTGCTGGTGTAGCTGCTGGTCGTGGTGTCGGTGACCGAGAGCCCGACCGTCTCGGTGAGCTGGGACAGCACGAAGCGATGCTCGGTGCCCAGCTGCTCGCTGGCCGCCTTGGCGTCCTCGGCGTTGCCGAGCCGCATGAACGCCACCGCGGCGTTCCCGCGGCCGAGCCGCTGCTTGACGTGGGGCGGGACGGAGCGGTAGCCGAGCACGAGCCCGGTCCCCGTGCTCTCGCACGCGTCGCTCAGCCGGTCGAGCGTGTCGCCGCGCAGCCGGTCCGCGCCCAGCACGAAGACGGTGTGCTGCCACGGCCGCCCCGGCCGCGCCCCGCGCAGGGTGTGCGTCAGCGCCACGGCCAGGTAGGTGGCGAGGATCTTGCCCTCGGCCGAACCGGCGCGGCGGCCCACGGCGATCACGCGCAGCGGGCTGGGCGGCAGCGGGACGGATTCGGTGCCCACCGCGGCCAGCTTGCGCAGCTGGGATTCCAGCACCCAGGCGCGCTCCACGACCACGCGGTCGGCGGCGCCGCGGCCGAACACCGTGGTCAGCCGCTCCACCTGCGCGGCGCTGATCAGGCCCGCGGCCACGTCCGAGCGCGGATCGCCGACCTGGGCCAGGATCCGCAACGCGGCGGTCACGCCGGCCACCGCGGGCGTGCCGCCCAGCGCGTCGATGACCCGCTCGAGGATGGCGTTGTCGAACGACAGGTCGCGCGTGGTGCCCTGTTCCTCGGTCGCGCTGGCCACCGTGGACAGCACGTCGGCCAGGCCCGCGGCGTCCAGGCCGGTGCCCAGGCCGAGCCGGGCCAGGTCCTCGGGCAGCACCCAGACCAGCGGCCGCAGGCCCGACGTCCGGGCGAAGGCGACCAGGTCCAGCGCCACCGCGCCCTCGGTCAGGTCGAGCACCGTGACCTCGCCGCCGGCTGCCAGCCGCGGCGCGGCGGCCGTGGTGAGCACCGCGGACCAGCCGGACAGCGTGCCGCCGGCCACGTCGACCCGCTGGATGCCGCCCGGCACGGCCACCCCGTACCAGCGCTTCTGGTGCTCGTAGGCGATGCGGAGGGCCTGCCAGTCCCGGACGCGGCTGGCGTGCTCGGCCTGCCAGGTGAACAGCTGGCTCTCCTGGGCCGCGCGCAGCTTGCCCACCCGGCTCCGCTCGTCGGCCATCCGGGCCCGGAGGGCCCGCTCACCCTGCCAGACGGCGTAGCCGCACAGCCCCGCGATCAGCGCGCAGATGATCACGCCCAGCCCGGCCACCAGGATCGGCAGCCAGCCGAGGACACCGAGGATCACGGCCGCCGCGGCGGCGGCCGCGGCGATGCCGAGGGTGGCCTTGAGCGGCCGGTTGAGCAGGTTCTCCTCGCGCCGCTGGGCCGCGGCCCAGTCGACGCTGAGCCGCTCGTGCTCCGGCGGGGTGGGCCGGCGCGGCGCCGGCCCCGGGTCTGGATGAGGAGTCGCGTACTGCCAGCCCAGGTACAGGCGATCGGTCCTCGCGGAGGTCATCCGGGCCTCGCGTGCGATCCGGGTGACGGGATCCGGGCCCGGATGAAGGCCGCGCGCGGCACGACCCGCCGCGGGTCCTTGACCAGGAGCAGGAACTCGCCCGCCCGGAGTGCGGCCAGGCCGTCGAGGCTGCCGGGCAGGACCTGGTCCGCCATCCGGTGCGCCACCACCACGTTGGTCAGCTCGGCGACCTCGGCCGCGGCCGCGGCCGAGGTGGTCGCCGCGAGCACCGGCAGGCCGGCCGCCGGGCCGCGGGCGATGAGCTCGGTGACCGAACCGCGCGGCATCGAGCCGCACTCGGCCAGCCACACGATCCCGTCACCGGCGACGCCGATTCCCTTGAGCGCCGCGGCGGCGGTGAGCAGGTCCTGGCAGACCAGCCGGGTGAGCATGGCCGAGGCGGCCGGCGAGGCTTGGCCGCCCAGCCGGAACAGGACCACGCCCCGGTCGGTGACCGTCTGGCCGAGATCGATCCCGGCCGCCGGATCCGGGCCGGAGGGGCGCAGCCAGCGGCCGAGCGCCGACGCCTTGAGCTCGTTCAGCTGCCGGGTCAGCGCGGCGATGGTGGCCGGCTCGGCTTGCAGCAGGCTCACCGATACCCGGGTCCGTTCGGCCAGCACCTCACGGCGCGGGTAGCTGGCCGGGACGTGCTCCATCCGGGCCCGCATGGCCGTCGGGTTCAGCAGGTGGATGACCTCGTCCAGCACGGGCACCCGCGGGTCGCCGGGCGCGGCGTCGATCAGCTCGAAGACGTCCTGCAGGTAGGCCACGCAGCTCCGCCGGTAATGGCTGCCCGGCCCGTCCCAGCTGACCATGGCGGCGATGAGCCCGGCCCGCTGGCCGGGGTCGCCGTGCCGGAACGGCTCGTAGCAGGCGCCCTCGCCGAACACCCGCAGCGGCGCTCCGGCCGCGGCGCAGACCGCGGCCAGCCGCCCCGGCAGGGCCTGGTCGCCGGTGAGGTCCACCGCGACAACCGGCTTGCGCCGCCGCACCGCGCCGTGAACCAGCTGGAAGCTGGTGCCCAGCACGTCCTGTTCGGCCGAGCCGCACACGGACACCCCGCCGGCCGTCTCCGACCAGGACAGCGTGATCCGGGAACCGGATCCGGCCGCCACCCCGAGGCAGCTCCCGTCCCTGGTCACGACGCCGCCGGCCCGGATCGCCCGCCTGATCGCGGCGCGCCGGGCGGCGGCCAGCAGGCCGGGCCGGGCCGGGCGCATGCTGGTCTCGTCGGTATGCAGCCAGCTCAGCCAGCCGATCACGGCCGCCTCGGCGGCCCCGGTCACGATGGCCAGCGGGAGCTGGCGCGGCAGCCAGGTCCCGGCCCCGGCGAACGCGCCGGTGAAGTGCAGCACGTGCTCGAGCTGATGCCCGCTGGCCCCCAGGTAGGCGGCCACCTTGGCCGGGCCGTCGGTGAACCCGGCCACCGCGGCCCGCGGGCCGGCGGCCAGCGTCCAGGCCACCCCGGTGAGGACCGGGACCAGCAGCCACGACAGCCGCCACCTGGTCGCCCGGGTGGTCAGCGCGAAGACCACGGCCAGGGCGATGGTCAGCTGCGCGAACAGCACGTGGGCCAGCACGATGGCCACCACGCAGGCAGCCAGGATCTCGCCACGGCGGGGAATGCCCTTGGGAACGAGATACCGGGCGCGCCGTGGCATCTGTTCCGCTGGTGTCGCGAGCCTGGCCGACATCTCGATCCAGGGTTGCAGGTGGACGGACGCGTGTCCAGGCAGGCGCCCTTTCGACACGCTTACGGCTTCACGACGGCGCGCTCACCTGGACCTCAGTTGTATCAATCGCAACTCTGAACAACTCCGGTTTGAGCATGACCACGGTCAGCCCCGCCGGGCTGCCGGTGGCCGGGTCGTCGAACCTGACCGTCACCGTGGTCACCGGCTGCCCGGGTGACAGCCGCAGGCTCCGCGCCACCGCGGGCTGCGGCGGGCTCAGCTCGACGCTCACCGCGGCGGCGGGCAGTTCGCCGCCCAGCACCGCGTCGAACGATGAGAGCCGGGGGTCGTCCGCGGGCTCGGCGTCGTCCTCGCCGTCCGTCGTCTCGGGCAGGTAGGCCGTGGACACCGCGGCCGGATCGCCCGCCGCGGACCACACGCAGCGCACCACGCGGATCGGCGCCCCGGCGGCCAGGCCGAGAGCCCAGGCCACGTCCTGCGGCGCCTCGCGCCGCGACACATGCCGGGTCTGGCAGGCGATCGCGGTGCCCATCGGGTCCAGCCGGGTGCCGAGGCCGCCCGCGCCCTCGACCGGGATCCAGTAGTCGGCCGGGCTGGCCCGGTACAGCTGCCCGTCCGGCAGCCGCCGCACCAGGGAGCGGCGGGCCAGGTCGGCGATCGCGGCGTCGATCTCGGTCAGGCTGACGTTGTACCGCCTGGCCAGCGCGCTGCGCCGGGGGAGCCGCCAGCCCGGCTCCCGGTGCACGAGCGCCGCCGCCATCCGCTCGGCCAGGACCCCGGCGGCCGCCGGCCGCGGTGGCGGGCCGGCGTCGGCCCGGTCGGGCGCCGCCTTGGCCAGCGGCCCGTGCTGTGGTGGTACGGGAATCGGATGATCACGTCCCGCGGTGCCAGCGGTCATTCCGCACGTCGCCGTGACCGGGCCAGGAGCAGCCGACCGACCGCTGCGGGCACGAGCGAGAATCGCAACAGGATCAGCCCTTAATCTCTGCAATCTGGGCCTGGGACAGCATGACCACGGAGGCCGGCAGCGGCTCGAAGTTCACCTGCGCCAGCTGCGCGGTCCCGGTGCTGATCGCCCAGGTGAGGAAGGCGCGCAGATCCTGCGCCCGGGCGGGGCTGGCCTGCGCGGTGCTCACGATGGCGTACTCGTAGTTGATGATCGGGTAAACCCCGGCGCCTGAGCCGTTGATCAGCGAGATGGTCTCGTTGGCCGGTGTGTTGGTGAAGCTGGCCAGGCCCGCCTGGACGGAGCTCGCGGTGGGCAGCACGTAGGTGCCCGCGGCGTTGCCCAGCGCGACCTCGCCCTCACCGTCCTTGGTCACCGCGGACAGGTAGCTCACGCCCACGTAGCCGATCGCGCCGGGGGTGTCGCGGACGGCGCCGATGATCCCGCTGCTGCCGGTCGCGCCCGCCTGGCCGGGCTGCCGCGGCCAGGCCACCGTGGTTCCGATCAGCGAGGAGTTCCAGTCCGCGGGGTCCTGGGCGTTCAGGTACGAGGTGAACAGGAACGTGCTGCCCGAGGTGTCGGCCCGGTGCACGGGCACGATCGCGGTGCCCGGCAGGGTGACGCCGGGGTTCAGGTTCTTGATCGCCGGATCGTTCCAGGTGGTGACCTGGCCGGCGAAGATCCGCGCCAGCACCGTGCCGTTCAGCTTGAGGTGCGTCGACGGGCCGGCCCCGGGCACGTGGCAGATCACCATGAGCGCGGCGACGGCCAGCGGGATGTTGACCAGGCTGGCGTACTTGGTCACGTCGGCCGGCGACAGGTAGGCGTCGGACGCGCCGATGTCGGTCGTGCCCGCCGCGGCCGCCGAGATGCCCGCCCCCGAGGACGAGCTCGCGGTGCTGATGTTCACCTGCGAGAACTTCGCGTGGTAGGCGGGGCCCCACAGGGCGAACAGCGGGGCCATCACCGAGCTGCCGGTTTCGGACAGCTTCTGGGCCGCGGACGCGGGGGTGGTGGCCAGCGGCACCGGGCCGCTCGCGGCGGAGGACGCCGGCGTGGTCGCCGCCCCGGCGGTGCAGCCGGCCAGGCCCAGGACGGCGGCGAGCACGGGCGCGGTCACGGCCACCGGGCTCCGGCCCGGACGGCGGCCCGGATGAGGTGGCGCCTCTTCCGCATCCAATGACAACGTGCCCTCACTCGTCTGGAAACCGAAAGCGGGGAGACAAGACTGAGCCTGCCCTCGCCCATTGATATGCAGCCTGAATTAATAAGATGAGATATTAAGGGAACGAGCAGACGGCCAGTTGATGTCATATAGGTGAACAAGGACCGCCGGGCGCAAGGACCGGCCGGCCTGCGCCACCCTGTCGCCTGCCGAGGTCACGACGGCCGCGCACCGCGAGCACCCTGCGCCCCAGCCGTTTACCCGGCCGCCCTCCGGCCCGTTCCGGGCAGGACCTGAAGCGGGTCAAGACACCAGAACTTAACCTTTTAGCCTCGCGCTGTCCATATCACATTTACCCGCCATTACCGGCGACGCCGGCAAACTGTACTCGCACACCACGGTTTGCAGGATGGCGGGCTGCACGCTGCGGCCCGAATCCCCGATAAACCCTGTAAGGAGTACCCGGATATGCACCTTCGACGTAGACGGCAGGTGACGACGGCGGGGCTTGCGGTCTGTGCGGTAGCCCTCGCCGCGTGCTCGTCCTCTAGCTCGTCGTCGAGCAGCAGCAGCGCGTCGGCCGGCAGCAGCAGCAGCGCACCCGCGGCCGCCAGCAGCGGCGCCAACCTCAGCGGCACGCTCAACGGAAGCGGGTCGACCTTCCAGTCCGTCTTCCAGGCGTCCGCCATCTCGGCCTTCAAGTCGGTCGACTCAGGCATCACGGTCAACTACGGCGGCGGCGGCTCGGGCAAGGGCCGCACCGACCTGGCCTCGGGCGTGGTCAACTTCGCGGGCTCGGACTCGCCGATCCCGGCCGCCGATGTGCCGCTCTTCAAGGGCAAGACGGTGCTGTACTTCCCCGTCATCATCGGCCCGATCACGATGGCCTACAACCTGTCCGGGGTCAGCAATCTGAAGCTGGACGCGACAACCATCGCGAAGATCTTCCAGGGCCAGATCAAGACCTGGAACGACCCGGCCATCGCGGCCGACAACCCGGGGGTCAGCCTGCCCAGCACCCCGATCACCATCGCGGTCCGCTCGGACTCCTCGGGCACCACGGCGAACTTCACCCTGTTCCTCAAGGACGCGGTGCCCAGCACGTGGACGCTCGGCAGCAGCTCGACGGTCAAGTGGCCGTCCACCGCCCGGGCCGGCATGGGCAACCCGGGTGTGGCGCAGATCGTCAAGTCCACCAACGGGGCGATCGGCTACGTGGATTTCGCCACCGCCAAGGCCTCCGGGCTGAGCTTCGCGTCGGTCAAGAATCAGTCCGGCGCATTCGTGGCGCCCTCGCCGACGTCGGCGTCCGCGGCCGTGTCCGGGGTCACCGTGGCGTCGAACCTCACGTTCGCCGCGGCCTGGGCGTCGGGCGCGGCCGCGTACCCGATCACCTACCAGTCGTGGGACCTGGTCTACGCGCAGCAGCCGAGCGCTTCCGACGCGGCGCTGCTCAAGGCCTACCTCGGCTACCTGCTCGGCCCGGGCCAGCAGCTGCTGGGCGAGCTCGGCTACGCGCCGCTGCCGTCCAGCCTCGACCAGCAGGCCGTGTCGCAGCTGAGCCAGATCACCGGCTAGCAGAGGTTTGCCGTGACGCACGCACATCGGATGGACTCGGCGTCGTGAGCACCGTTACGCGGGTGGATCCGGCCAGCCCGGCCGGATCCACCGGGGCTCTCGAGCACCGCCGCCCGCTCGGCGACCGCACCTTCGCGGGCCTCGCGCTGGGGTGCGGCCTGCTGGTCCTGGTGATCCTGGTCCTGATCGCCGTCACGACCAGCCAGCAGGCCTCGTCGTGGTTCTCCGCCGAGGGCTTCAAGATCTTCACCAACAACTGGAACGCCAGCACCCAGTTCGGCGTGCTGGCCTTCATCTACGGCACGGCCATCACCGCGGTCATCGCGCTCATCCTGGCCGTCCCGGTCAGCGTGGGCATCGCCCTGCTGCTGACCGAGGTCGTGCCGCGCCGCTGGGCGCGGCCGATCGTGTACGTGGTCGACCTGCTGGCCGTGGTCCCGTCGGTGGTCTGGGGCCTGTGGGGCATCCTGGTCCTGGCGCCCTGGCTGCAGAAGATCTATACCGACATCGCGTCGGGCGTGACCAGCATCCCGGTGCTCGACTCGCTGTTCGGGCAGCCGGTGAGCGGGGCCTCGTTCTTCACCGCCGGCTTGATCCTGGCCTTCATGATCACGCCGATCGTGACCTCGCTGTCGCGTGAGGTCATCGCGACCGTGCCGGCCATCGACAAGGAGGGCGCGTACGCGCTCGGCGCCACCCGGTGGGAGATGATCCGCGGCGCGGTCTGGCCGCACAGCCAGGGCGGCGTGGTCGGCGCGATCCTGCTCGGCCTCGGCCGGGCCATGGGCGAGACGATCGCGGTGGCGCTGGTCATCGGCTCCTCGCCGGAGATCACCTCGCACCTGTTCGCCACCGGCTACAACATGCCCGCGGGCATCGCGAACCTGTTCGGCGAGGCTTCCGGCGAGTTCCGCGCCGCGCTGCTGGGCATGGGCGTGCTGCTGTTCGCGTTCACGATCATCATCAACGTGCTAGCCCGGGGAGCCGTGGAACGCAACGCCCGGCGGAAGCGTGGTGCCTGATGACTTCTGTCACCGCTGACCCGCAGAAGATCGACCTGCGCGAGCCGGCCGGCTGGCGGCGCACCAAGAACCGGATCACCACCGGGCTGATGGTGCTCTCGTTCGTCCTGGTGATCATCCCGCTGGGGTTCGTCCTGGTCACCGTCATCGCCAAGGGCGCCTCGAGCATCAGCTGGTCGTTCCTGACCGGCGGGCCGATACCGCCGACCGTCGCGCCCGCGGGCACGGGCGGGCTGGGGCCCGCGGTGCTCGGGACGATCGAGATCACCGGGCTGGCCACGGTCATGTCCGTGCCGCTCGGCGTGCTGGGCGCGATCTACCTCAACGAGTACGGCGGCAAGAACCCGCTCGCGGCGTTCATCGGGTTCATGAGCGACGTGATGACCGGCGTGCCCTCGATCGTGATGGGCCTGTTCATCTTCTCGATCTGGGTGCTGCACTTCGGCTTCTCCGGCCTGGCCGGCGCGTTCGCCCTGGGCTGCCTGATGCTGCCGATCGTGATCCGCTCCACCTACGAGATGCTGCGGCTGGTGCCGAACGCATTGCGCGAGGGGAGCTACGCCCTCGGCGCCACCAAGGCACGCGTGACGCTGACCGTGGTGCTGCCCGCGGCGGTCGGCGGCATCGTCAGCGGCGTCCTGCTCGCCATCGCCCGGGCCGCCGGTGAGACGGCGCCGCTGCTGTTCACCATCCTCACGGTGACCTCGTTCAACTCGAACCCGTTCAGCGGCCCCGACACCTCGCTGCCCTCCCAGATCTTCTCGAACGCCACTCAGCCGTACATCGGCGCGTCACAGCGCGGCTGGGGCGCGGCGCTCACCCTGATCGCCATCTGCTTCATCCTGATGATCGCGGCCCGCCTGGTCACCGCCCGGTTCGCCAAGTACTCTTCCTAGGAAGGTCATGGAATCCTCTGAGCAGAACACCGTCGCCGACTTCGAGTCCCTGCCGGAATCGGTGACCAGGCAGAACGTGGCGCTCCCCGAGCCCGCTGCCATCGCCGAGGCGGAGCGGAGCGCTCAGCCGCCGCCCGGGACCGGCGTACCGATCTTCGACATCGAGAACGTCTCGATCTACTACAGCGCTTTCCGCGCCGTGACGAATGTCTCGCTGACCGTCTATGAGAACCAGATCACCGCGTTCATCGGCCCGTCCGGGTGCGGGAAGACCACCGTGCTGCGGACCCTGAACCGGATGAACGACCTCGTCGCGGGGGCCCGGGTGGAAGGCGACGTGTCCTACCGGGGCGCGAACCTGTACGGCAAGGACGTCTCTCCGATCGCGGTGCGCCGGCGCATCGGCATGGTCTTCCAGAAGCCCAACCCGTTCCCCAAGTCGATCTACGACAACGTGGCGTACGGGCCGCGTATCAACGGCATCCGCAACAAGTCCGAGCTCAACGAGATCGTCGAGCGCTCGCTGCGCCAGGCCGCGCTGTGGGACGAGGTCAAGAACCGCCTGGGCAACTCCGGCCTGAGCCTGTCCGGCGGGCAGGCGCAGCGACTGTGCATCGCCCGGACGCTGGCCGTGGAGCCGGACGTGGTGCTCATGGACGAGCCGGCCTCGGCGCTGGACCCGATCGCCACTGGCGCCATCGAGGATCTGATGAAGGAGATCAAGGACAAGTACACGATCGTCATCGTGACCCACAACATGCAGCAGGCCACCCGGGTCAGCGACCGGACCGCGTTCTTCTCGGTCCTGGTCGACTCCAAGAACGACGTCCGGACCGGCACCCTGGTCGAATACGCCCCGACCGAGAAACTGTTCGGCGACCCGCAGGACGACCGCACCAAGGCCTACGTCACCGGCCGGATGGGCTAAGCGGCGATCCCGCTGAGGTCAGGCCGCGTCCGCTACCCCGGAGGGGAGGCCTCCGGCGCGGTTCCGGCCAGGTAGACCACCCGGCGAGCGATGGTCACCGCGTGGTCTCCCAGGCGCTCGTAGAAGCGCGCCACCAGCGTCATCTCCATCGTCACCGGCAGCGCCATCCGTCCCGAGGCCAGCTCGCCGATCAAGCTGGAGTAGAGCTGATCCATCTCGTCGTCACGTTCGGCCAGCGCCAGAGCTGCTGACCGGTCCCGCTGGTACCAGCAGTCGGCGGCCTGGCGCCACATGTCGGACGCGAGGTTCCCCATCCGCTCGACGATCCCCCGGGTGCGCGGTGAGAGGTCCTCGGACAGGAAGTGGTTGGCCCGGGAGGCGATCTGGATCACCAGGTCGTGGGAGAGCTCGAACTCGGTCAGGACGCGCAGCACCGACAACAAGAAGCGCAGGTCGTCGGCGACGGGCGCCTGCAGCAGGATCTCCCGGTTAGCCAGCTGTTCCGTCTCGGGGTATAGCGCGCTGATGGTCTTGTCGCGGTCGGTCAGCCGCTGGAGGATGTCGTTGTTGCCGGTCAGCAGGGCGTTGGTCGCCTCCGGCAGATCTTCGGCGACGATGGCGAACAGCTCGATGATCCTGGCCTCGATGGCCTCAAGCTCACGCTCGAATTCCTGCCGGTGCTCAGCCATAGGCCAAGCCTAGTGCGCGCCAAGCTAAGCGCTCGTGTCCAGCAGGTGAACAGTTCACCAGGGCGCGGTCGCCGTACCGGCAACCGCGAGGTGCTCGCGGAGCTGACCGAACGTGAGGAGGTCATCGACGCCCTGTACCGGGAGATCGGCCAACTGACCCGCCGGGAGATCTTGCGCCCGGCTAGCACGCTGGTCTCCACCCGGGCGGCTGCTATTTCAGTTTTCTGTTGCTGTATGTTCATTTGGCGTTCATGTGAGGTTCGGGGGAGTGTCACCTGGACCGGTTAGCTTTATGTCGCGGCAGAAGACGGATCGCGGCAGGTCAGAGGTCATGGCGGGCCGCCTGCAGGGGTTGGGGCGCGATGGCCGAGGTGCGGTCCAGGGACTTGATCGCGGCGCTGGATGAGGCATCGCTGAGCCGGTTTCACCTGCGGGCGGTGCTGGTGTCGGGGATGGGGTTCTTCACCGACGCCTACGACCTGTTCGTCATCGGGGTCGCCTCCACGCTGATCGCCAAGGAGTGGCACCTGAGTTCGGGCAGGCTCGCCCTGCTGAACAGCGTGATGCTGGCGGCGGCGTTCCTGGGCGCGCTGGTGTTCGGCCGGTTCGCCGATGTGGCCGGGCGCAAGCGCGTGTACTGGATGGTCGCCGCGATCATGATCGTGGGCGCGCTGGGGTCGGCGCTGGCACCGTCGTTCTGGGTGCTGATCGTGTTCCGGTTCGTGCTCGGCTTCGGGGTGGGCGGCGACTACCCGGTCAGCGCGGTGATGATGAGCGAGTACGCCAACCGTAAGGACCGCGGCAAGCTGGTCGGCATGGTGTTCGGCACCCAGGCGCTCGGGCTGATCGTGGGGCCGCTGGTCGCGCTGGCCCTGCTCGGCGGAGGGGCCGGCGACGCCGCGACGTGGCGGGTGCTGCTCGGCCTGGGCGCGGTACCCGCCGCCGCGGTGCTGTACCTGCGCCTGCTGATGCCGGAATCACCGCGCTACCAGGTGCAGGTGCAAGGGCGGGCGGAGCAGGCGGCGACCCAGATCTCCGCCTTCACCGGCGGCCGGGTCGGCGGCGACGGTACCGCCGGGCCGCGCCAGGAGCTGGGGCTGCGGGCCTTCCTGACCAACCGCCGGTGGCTGATCATGCTGGCCGGGACGGCGGGCACGTGGTTCCTGCTGGACTACGCCTACTACGGGAACACGATCTCCACCCCGCAGATCCTCGGCCTGATCTCTCCGCACGCCTCGACCACGACCAAGATCGCCCTGCAGCTGGCCATCTTCGCGGTCGCGGCGGTGCCCGGCTACGTGCTGGCGATCGCCTGGCTGGACCGGATCGGGCACCGGCGGCTGCAATGGACCGGGTTCGCGGTCATGGCGGCCTGTTTCCTGGTCATCGCGGCGGTGCCGGGCATGACCACGACCGTGGCGCCGTTCCTGCTGGTGTACGGGCTGAGTTACTTCTTCACCGAGTTCGGGCCGAACATGACCACCTTCGTGATGCCCAGCGAGCTGTACCCGGTGGCCATGCGCGCGACCGGGCACGGGATCTCGGCCGGGATCGGCAAGCTCGGCGCGTTCATCGGGGTGTTCCTGTTCCCGGTGCTGTCGTCGTCCTTCGGCCTGCGCGGCACGCTGCTGCTCACCGCGGGGGTCTCCGTACTCGGGATGGCACTCACCTTCGTCTTGCCCGAGCCGGCCCGCCGCAGCCTGGAAGAAATGGCCGCCAGCCCCCCGGCCGCGGCCCCCCAGCCGCTGCGCGTGGCCGGCCAGGCATCGTCCCCCGGTTAGGACGCCAGCCACAACCACGCGGGGTCACGTACGGAACTGGCCTGCCCGGCCTCCCGCGGCGACGTCACGTCATGCTGGCGCGCGCGCCCGCTATGCCCAACGTGGGCATGCTCGCCTGCGCCCATGGCGTGCGTAACATAGGCGGGTGACCGATACCCGGACCTGTGAGCAGTGCGGAGCGTTGTTCACACCGCGCCGTGAGCATGCCCGGTTCTGCCGTCCCCGATGCAGGGTCGCGTGGAACCGCGAGCACACCGGAGACCCGCAGGCCGAGGCGAGCGCGCTGGAGTGGTCCATCACCGCGATGCGTGACGCCATAGAGCAGCTGTCCAGGGATCAGGTCCTGGACCACGGGCAGGGGTTCGCGGTGATCGGCGAGGCAGTATGGTGTGTCACGATCGTCGACGCCGCCCTGGTGCGATACCACCGCCGTCTCTACAAAAGCGCCATGAAATCCCAGGCCCCCGCCCGGCGGCGGGCGATCGAGGGAACGTTCGCGGGCCTGCGGTTCGTGCGCAACCAGATGGGATATCACCTCGACCCCGCCGATTTCATCCAGCGGGAGGAAAGCCATCCCGGTGCTGATCACGGCGGTGTCATGGCGTGGAGGTGGAGACCGGTATCCGAGCCGGACCTCGGATCGCTGCCGCCGCGCGGCCAGATGTGGGAGATGACACGGTACCGGGCATACCAGGCCCAGCTGGCCGGTCACACCATCGGGGAGACATTCGGCCAGGCCGCCGCGTTCCTTAAGCTGACTGCCCCACACACGGCCGCGGCATAGCTGTAGTGCAGGTCAGAGACGGCTCACCGCGCAAACCGGCCACGACACGTACCAGCCCGGAGCGTCACACTACGGACCGTTCGGCCATTCATATTTCCGGCGGCGGAGGTCGCTTCTGCACGGATGTCCCGTAGACCAGTGAAGGATCCAGGGATGCCGCTGAGGCGGTTGGCGGCCGAAAGGGCGCGGCGCCGCTGACGTGGCGGCCGCGCCCTTTCGGACTGACGGCGATCAGATCGTGACGTCGACGGTGGTGATCTGGCCGTAGTCCGCCTGCACCGAACGCTCGGCGCGCGCGCCGCCGGGGGCCAGGACGCGCAGTGTCCACGAGCCGGGCGCGGCGAAGAACCGGAAGCCGCCGTCGGCGCCCAGCGGGACCTCGGCCACGAACTCGTCGCCGGTGCCGAGCAGCCGCGCGTACCCGGTGGAGACCGCGGCGCCCTGACGGGTGACCTTGCCCTCCACGACCGCCTGGTCGCCGGCCGTGGCGGACGCGGCGACCCCGCCCGCGGGGGCGCCGCAGCCGTCCGCGCCAGTGCTCGCCGTATTCGCTCCGCTCATCGGGCCTCCCCCAGCTCGATCGGCACGCCGACCAGCGACCCGTACTCGGTCCACGAGCCGTCGTAGTTCTTGACGTTGGGCAGGCCGAGCAGTTCGTGCAGGACGAACCAGGTGTGCGCCGAACGCTCCCCGATCCGGCAGTAGGCGATCGTGTCCTTGCCGAAGTCCAGCCCCGCGTCGCCCTGGTAGAGCTGACGGAGCTCGTCGTCGGACCGGAACGTGCCGTCCTCGTTGGCCGCCTTGGACCACGGCACGTTGCGCGCGGTGGGGATGTGCCCGGCCCGCTGGGCCTGCTCCTGCGGCAGGTGCGCGGGGGCGAGCAGCCGGCCGGTGAACTCGTCCGGGGACCGGACGTCGACCAGGTTGCGCTTGCCGATCGCGTCGATCACCTCGTCGCGCAGCGCGCGCAGCGAGCGGTCCTGCTCGGTGGCGGTGTAGCTGGTCCGCGGGCGCTGCGGCACGTCGGTGCTCAGCTCGCGCGAGTCCAGCTCCCACTTCTTGCGGCCGCCGTCGAGCAGCAGGACCTTATCGTGGCCGTACAGCCGGAAGTACCAGTAGGCGTAGGCCGCGAACCAGTTGTTGTTGCCGCCGTACAGCAGCACCGTGTCGTCGTTGGCGATGCCGCGCTCGGACAGCAGCGCCTCGAAGCCGGTCTTGTCCACGAAGTCACGGCGGACCGGGTCCTGCAGGTCCTTCTTCCAGTCGATCTTGACCGCGCCCGGGATGTGGCCCTTGTCGTACGCGCTGGTGTCCTCGTCGACCTCCACGATGACCACGTGCGGGTCAGCGATATGGGCCTCCGCCCAGTCGGCGTCCACGAGGACGTCGGAGCGACTCATGTGGGATTTCCTCCTTCTCCGGACCGTCGCTAGGCGGACGGCCGGACCCTTAGGTTCCGCTGGATGAACAGGTACACCTGGCAGCCCAGGCAGACATCGAACGCCGCGTTGAGGAACGCCGCCAACAGCGCGAACGCGGTGAAGACCAGGCCCGCCACCGGAGCGCCGAGGGCGTAGCCGACGACGCCGCCGGCCGCGAAGACCATGCCCACGCCCTGGGAGAAGCGCGGGGGGGCTTCGGCCTCGGTCCGCTCGGGCGGGCCGAGGCGCGGCCGGACCAGGCGCCGGTACACGATGCCGTACGGCGCGTACCGCAGCCCGAACACGGCGCCGATGGCGAACACGGCAAGCTGCGCGCCGAGCAGCCAGGCGCTGCTGGTGATGAGCACCACCGCCAGCACGACGGTGGTGATCACCGCGCCGAATCTGGGACCGCGCGGGTCGATGTCCATGGTCATGCTCCTCGCCATGAGCCGGCTGCCTGTCGTCGGCCACCGCCGCGTTCCCGGCCGCCGCGGGTGCCCGGAAAGGCCGGCGCGGGGTCGGTGAATCAGGCGGCCGGATGCGGACAGATGGCGGTCGCGACGTGGCAGAAATCGACGGCCCGCCGCTTGGTCAGCGTCAACGCTGCCCGGGGCATCACGAACCCGATGTTATGCGGGCCACGTCTGGCTGTCACTTCCGCGACCGGTCCTCGGCCTTGACCACGGGAGCCACGGGGGTCTGGATCACGGTGCCCAGCGCGGCGATCACGTCGGCCTTGCGCGGCAGGCCGGTGGCGCGCTTGACGATGGCCCCGTCCGGATCCAGGACCAGGACGGTCGGGGTGCTGTTGATCCGCAGCCGCTGCGCCAGGTCCAGCCGGGCCGCGGCGTCGATCTCGACGTGGGCCACGCCGTCCACCATCGCCGCGACCTGGGCCAGGATCTGCCGGGTGGGACGGCACGGGGCGCAGAAGGCGGTCGAGAACTGGACCAGGGTGGCCTGCCGGCCGAGGCTGGCGCCGAGGTCGGCCTCGGTCAGGGCGCCGGCGGGCCTGGCGGGGGTTCCGGACGGCGCCGGGCGGAACCGCCCGGCCCGGCGGCGCATCGCCACCCCCAGTACGGTCGCCACGAGCAGAGCCGCGGCCAGCGCGATCAGCCCGCCAGTCACGCCCATTGACAGCACGGACGCGCCGCGATCCATTCCCCGCTGGTGAGCCTGGGCTGGCCGGCCGGGTTCGCGGGCTTATTCCGTGTCCGGCTTGACCGTGAGCAGGACCTTGCTGCCCTCGGTGATCTGGAACGTGCCGATTGGCCCCGCGGTGCTCGGCATCGAGCCGGCGTACCAGACCGTGCCCTCGTCGCGGGCCGTCGTCCAGGCCGCGACCTCGGTCCGGGTGCCGTCGGGGTGGACCACCCACATCTGGCAGGTGGTGCCCTGCGGGATGTGGTCGACCAGGACCTGGAACGAGTCGCCCCACAGCTGGTGCGCGTAGGCCACGGTGCTGGTCACGCCGGTGGCCGCGTTGGTCCCCTCCGCGGTGTCCCAGGACGCGGACCCGTTGGCGAACCCGACCGCGACCGTCTTGGTGACGGTCGTCGAGGTGGCCGTGCTCAGCCCCGCGAACAGGCCGCCGGCGATCGCCGCCACGGCCGCCGCGGCCGACAGGTACCGCCACCGGTTCCGCCGCCGCCGGGCCTCGGCCAGGCCGAGCACGGTGCCGAGCAGTTCCTCGGGGGGATCATCGCTGGCCGCCGGGTAGACCGTGTCGTTCGCGCCGATGCGGCTGATCTCGTCCGGGTTGACCCGGGCCAGCAGCGCGGGCAGCCCGGCCAGGCCGGCCAGTTCGTCCCGGCAGTCCCGGCAGGTCATCAGGTGGGTGTCGACCAGCCCGCGCTCGACCGGATCGATGGCCCCGAGCACGTAGACGCCAAGCGACGGCCTGGCCTCCGCGCAATCCCAGGTCTGTGTCATGGCGCCAGCCCTCGTTCCTGCAGCGCCAGCTTCAGTGCTTTCAGCGCGTAAAACGTCCTGGATTTCACGGTACCCGCTGGTATGCCCAGCGTGGCCGCTGCCTCCGCGACCGAGCAGCCCCGGTAGTAGGTCTCCACGATCACGCGCCGGTGGTCCGGGCGCAGCGACGCCAGGGCGTCGGCCACGGCCCACGACTCGAGGGTCCGGTCGGCGTCGTCGTCAGCCGGAAGCAGTTCCAGGGCCGCCTGGCCGGTCTCGGGAGGGCGAGCCTGCCGCGCACGGTACGAGTCGACCGCGAGGTTGCGCGCGACGGCAAACAGCCACGGCCTGGCCGGCCGGTCGGCCAGCGCCTCGGGGTGGCGCCACGCCCGCACAATCGTTTCCTGCACAAGGTCCTCCGCACGCTGCCTGTCTCCGCCCGTCAGGTGGAGGGCGTAGCGAAGCAGGGCGCCGCCGTGTTCGGCGTACAGTGTCCTGACAAAGGCTTCGTCTGCCACCCGCCCTGAGCGGGGCGCGGTTCCCGCGTTTGGCACATTAGGGAGAACGTGCGGCGCGGCCGGGCGGTTCACCTGGCCGCCGAAATTCCCGTCTCCGGGCAGGTCAGAACCCGGCCGGCCGGGCGGTACATGCTGGCTCATGCTCACCCCGTGGGGGGTTTTGACTTCGGAACGTGCTGATTTGACCACTGTAGGGCGTTATCCACTCAGTCTGCCGGACAACCAGCCGAATGCCCACCCTAGAAACCTTGCGAGAAGCTAACCACCGGCGAAGGGCGGCAGCACCTCGATCCGGGCCGCTTCGGGAAGGACAAGCTCGGCGGGAACGCGGCGGCCCGCGGGCGCCCCGTCGACCAGGAACGACGAACGCGCCAGCACCGAGCGCAGCCGCTCGGTGCCGGCCTCGCCGGCGCGCCGCGCCAGGATCACATCCAGCGCCTCGGCCAGCGTCTCCGCCTCCACCGACTCGGCCGCCACCCCGGCCGCCTCCTTGGCCGCGGCCCAGTACTGGATTGTCACTTTGGCCATTTCGGATATCCTTCTATCAGCGGGACCCGGGCGTCGTTGCCCCCGGGTCCTTTACTGTTTATACACAGTGTGGAGGTGCCACCGAGTGAGCGACCTGCTGCTGATCACCGGCGCGCTTGAGCCGTCCGCCGAGATCCTGCCCGCTCTGGGGCTCTTGCTGCACCCGGTCCGGGTGCTGCCCGCGGACGCATCCGCCCTGGTCGAGGCGCCGCCCGCGGACGCGGTGCTGGTGGACGCGCGGCGCGACCTGGCCCACGCCAAGAGCATCTGCCGGCTGCTGGAGACCACGGGCCTGGACTGCCCGCTGTTCGCGATCGTGACCGAGGGCGGCCTGGCCGCGGTCAACGCGGAGTGGGGCGTCGACGACGTGATCTTGCACACAGCGGGTCCCGCCGAGGTGGACGCCAGGGTCAGGCTGGCCATCGGCCGCCGGGCGGTGGCCGCGGTGGCGGAGGCCCCGGACGAGATCCGGTCCGGCGAGCTCGCCATCGACGAGGCCACCTACGCGGC
>Ga0070735_10002003_pt1 | contig 18849 bp, 8 predicted proteins | sample Coa_R1_FD_66443 | JGI IMG/M metagenome (GOLD analysis project Ga0070735, IMG submission 66443) | Surface soil microbial communities from Centralia Pennsylvania, which are recovering from an underground coalmine fire - Coalmine... | ecosystem: Environmental > Terrestrial > Soil > Unclassified ... | reverse complement strand
TGAGCGATGCCGACACACCATCGGTCACATCGGCTGCGCGAGGAATCCTGCAAGACCTCAACCCGGATGTTCCCCCGAGGTTCCGTACATTTTCGCAAGTCTATTCCGCTTCGCTGGGCTCGCGGAGATTCAACGTCATCCTCATCGGGTTCTTCGGAATCACGGCGCTGCTGCTCGCGACGGCAGGTGTGTTTGGCGTGATGGCCTATTCGGTCAGCCGGCGCACGCGCGAAATTGGCGTGCGTGTCGCTCTGGGCGCGGCTCGCGGCGACGTTCTGACGATGATCCTGAGCCAGGGATTACGCACTATCCTGATCGGGGTGGTGATTGGGATCGCCGGCGCGCTGGCCCTCACACGCACGGTCGAGTCGCTGCTCTTCGGAGTCACTCCGACCGATCCGCTGACTTTCGGCGGGGTGACGCTGCTGCTCATAGGAGCAGCGCTGCTGGCTTGTTTCATTCCGGCGCGGCGAGCCACGAAAGTAGACCCCATGGTCGCCCTGCGTTACGAGTAGAATCTCGTTCTGGCTGCTCCGATTTACGCGGCTTCCCGCATCTGCCGGGCAGGCGTATAGTGGCACTCGGAATGGTCACCTACGACAGCGGCGGCAGCGCGGTCCCGGAAACACCGGCGCCCGGTTTTCTTGGCCGCACCATCTTCAACACCAGCCACAAGGTGATCGGCCTTCGCTATCTCTGGCTTGCCCTCGGTAGCGTTCTCCTGGGAATGTTCCTCTCGCTGTTGATGCGCATTCACCTCGTCTGGCCTGCCGCGCGGATTCCGTTTCTTGCCGGATTTGTCGGCACGGCGGAGCGCTACACCGGCCTTACCCTGCTTCACGGCTCCTTGATGGTTTTTCTGGTGCTCACCACTGCGCCACAGGCTGGCCTCGGCAATTATTTCCTGCCTCTGCAAATCGGCGCGCGCGAAATGGCGTTCCCCGCGATGAATCTGTTTTCGTTTTGGGCCACCGTGGTCTCGCTCGTTGGCATCGCCGCTGCCTTTTTTGTTCAACCTGATGCGGGCATCACGCTTTGGACTGCCAGCGTCGCGATGTTTTGCTTCGCCGCTTTGCTCACGGCGCTCAACTTCGCTGTCACCACGCTTGACCTACGCGCCAAGGGCATGACGTTGCCGCGCATGCCTCTTACGGTCTGGGCTTGGTTTATCAACGCCATTCTCAGCATGTTGATTTTCAGCATTCTTCTGGCGGCTTGCGTTTTTCTACTCTCGGACCGGCTTCTCGGTTCGCAATTCTTCTCGCCGCTGACGTTTCTATCACATCAGCCGGCTGCAATCACGCAATCTACGTCGCTTTCGCTCTGGCAGCGCCTATTCTGGTTTTTCGCGCAAGCCGAAGTGTACGTCGCCGTGCTCCCTTGTTTTGGGATCGTCTCGCATCTGCTCTCGACATTTTCGCGCAAGCCCGTATGGGCGGAGCGCGCTGCGGTCCTCGCGCTTTGCGGCGTCGGGCTGTTCGGCTTTTTCGTCTGGGGCCAGCACATGTTCTCAAGTGGCCTCAATCCCTGGTCTCCGCTGGTTTTCTCTTTGCTCGCATCGTCTCTCGGCCTACCCGCCGGGGTTCTTTTGCTCAGCTGGTTTGGCACGCTATGGAACGCAAAAATCCAGCTCAACACCTCGATGCTTTTTGCTCTCGGTTTCGTGTCACTTTTCCTGACGGGCGGTGTCTCTGGGCTGTTTCTCGCCCGCAACGACCTTGGCGTCGCTTCCGTCGGCGACGAGTTTGTCACCGGCCACTTTCATCTCGTGATGGGAATCGCGGCCACATTCGCGATTCTCGGGGCCTTCTTTTTCTGGTTTCCAAAAATGTTCGCGCGGCGGCTCAACGAGCGTCTTGGCAAAGTCCACTTTTGGCTCACCTTCGCGGGAGTCTACTGCGTCTTCATGCCCATGCATTGGCTCGGCCTGATGGCTCATTTACGCGCAGCGAGCGGCGACCCTTTTACCACAGCGACGGCTTCTTTCGGTACGGCGTCTGCATCTCTGCTCGCTCCATCGTACGCTGTGTCGCTTCGCGCATTCGTCACTGTAGCCACTATCCTCACTGTTGCCGCACAAGCTGTTTTTCTTTTCAATTTTATTTGGACCCTTTGGCGCGGAGAAAGAACCGAAGATCGCAATCCGTGGTCCGCCACTACACTTGAGTGGACCGTTTCGTCGGCAGCGGCTTTCGACAATTTTGGCGGGCTCGAACCGGTGGTCTATCGCGGAGCATACGATTTCAGCGCGGACGGAGCACCAGAAGATTTCGTGGCGCAAAATGTCGCGCCTGTACTCTTGGATCCTCCGCTACGAACGAGGCAGTCAGGTAGCGCTGGCGCAAAGGAGAGCTGAAGAAGGCGCATGCCGGGCACAACTATCGTCGAGGACATCGAGCTCATCATCGAAGACATCGGTGGCGGAGGAGGAAAACTTCCGCCTGCGGGTGGAGATGACGATGGCGACAGTGGAAGACGACGCGGACCTCAACTGCCTGCAGCGAGACGTTACGCCACGGCGATCCTCATCGCCATCGTGTCTATCGTCATGTTCTTCATGGCGATGGCCAGCGCCTATATTTATCTCCGCGCGAACAGCAACCGCTGGGTGCCGCTGCATCTTCCGTGGATCGTTTGGGTCAACACGACGCTCCTCCTGTTAAGCAGTGGAGTGATGGAGTTAGCGCGCCAGCGTCTTGCGCGTGCGGACGTGCGCCGATTCCGTAGGCTTTGGTTTGGAGCCACGACTCTCGGAATACTTTTTCTGGCCGGCCAATTAGTCGCGTGGCGCCAGTTCGTTCTGGCGGGCTTCTATGTGGCCACCAATCAGGCCAGCAGCTTTTTTTATATTTTTACCGGGCTACATGGTTTGCATCTTCTTGGCGGAATCTGCGCGCTGCTCTACGTCTCCTTCCGCAAATTTGACAAAGCGCGGGTGTCGCGCACCGTCGCCGCCGAAGTGGCCTCTTACTACTGGCACTTCATGGACGGTCTCTGGATCTTCCTGCTCGCTCTTTTGTATTTCGGCAAATGAATGGACAATTCTGATCGATGAGCGAGCACACGCAGGCTACTTCCCCGATCCTCGCAGTTCCACAGCTCGATCTTGCGGCGCAGTATGCCGCCATCGGCGAGGAAATTCGTGCGGCGATAGCGAAAGTCTTAGCGTCGCAACAATTCATTTTGGGGCGCGAAGGCGCTGCCCTGGAAACAGAACTAGCCAGTCTCTGCGGCGCCGCGCACGGAATCGGCGTCGCCAGCGGCACGGATGCGCTGATCCTGGCTCTGCGGGCGTGCGGGGTTTGCGCCGGCGACGAAGTCATCATTCCGCCGTTCACGTTTGTCGCTACCGCCAGCGCGGTCAACGCCATCGGCGCGAAACCAGTCTTCGCAGACATTCGTCCGGACAGTTACAATATCGATCCTTCGGATCTGCAGCGCCGTGTGACGCGGAAAACGAAGGCGATCATCGCCGTGCATTTGTACGGCCTCTCCGCGGACATGGATCCGATTTTAGAGTTTGCGCGCGGGCATGATTTGCGCGTGATTGAGGACAATGCGCAATCGCTCGGCGCAACGTATAAAGGACGCCACACCGGTTCGATGAGCGACGCGGCGTGCATAAGTTTTTACCCGACCAAGAATTTGGGGGGGTACGGCGACGGGGGAATGATCGTTACGAATTCAAGCGAGCGCGCGGCGCGGCTGCGAATGCTGCGCAATCATGGGCAGTCCGCGAGATACGTGAGCAGCGAAGCGGGATGGAACAGCCGGCTCGACGAAATTCAGGCAGCGATTCTGCGCGTGAAGTTGCGTTACTTGCCGGAATGGCAGCGCGCGCGCCAGGTGCACGCGGCGGCGTACTCCAAATTGCTGCTGGGCGTTCCTGGAATTGCACCGCCGCTCGTTCCGGAAAATTACGGGCACGCTTTTCACCAGTACACCATCCGCGTCGAGCAGCGCGACGCGCTGCAGCAGTTCCTCAACGAACGAAACATCGGCAGCGCCGTTTACTATCCCGTGCCGCTCCACCTGCAGCCGCTCTACAGCTCGCTGGGGCACAAGGTGGGCGATTTCCCTCACGCGGAGCACGCGGCGAAGGAAGTGATTTCGTTGCCGATGTATCCGGAACTGCATTCCGAGCACATCACGCGCGTCGCGGAAGCGGCCATCGAATTCGTCACCAAATAGCCATTTTTAACGATCCCTCGAAAGAAATGTTTGCGAAACGGACAAATTGGAATCTGGCGACGAACCGCTTAAGCGCGGCGCTGGCGGCGCATCGCGCGGCAGGGAAGCCGTTGATCGACTTGACGGTGTCGAATCCAACGGAATGCGGCTTCCTGTACGACGAGGAGGCCATCCTAAGCGCCCTGCGAAATCCGGCGGTGATGAAGTACGAGCCGAATCCGCGAGGGCTTCCGGTAGCGCGGAACGCCGTGGCGCAATATTACGCCGAGCACGGCGCGGCTGTTGCAAACGACGACATTTTTCTGACCACGAGCACGAGCGAAGCGTATTCCTACGTGTTTCGGACGCTGTGCGAGCCGGGTGATGAGGTTTTGATTCCGGAGCCGAGCTATCCGCTCTTCGAGTTTCTCGCGGACATTCAGGACGTGCGGTTGGTGCGGTATCCGCTGGCTTACGACCACGGGTGGCAGATTGATTTTCACTCGCTGGAGGGGGCGATCACGCCCAGGACGCGGGGTGTGATTGTGGTGCACCCGAACAATCCGACGGGGCATTTCCTGAAGGCCGAGGAGATGCGCAAGTTAAATGAGATTTGCGGGACGCGCCAAATCGCGATCATTGCCGATGAAGTGTTTCTTGATTTTGTTCTGGGCGACAACGGCCGCGCGACGCTTGCCGCGAATTCCGGGGCGCTTACATTTACGATGAGCGGTTTATCAAAGATTTGCGGGCTGCCACAGATGAAGGCGGCATGGCTGGTCGTTAGCGGGCCGGAGCCTTTCAGAGGGCAGGCGCTGGAGCGCATCGAGGTGATAGCCGATACGTATCTCTCGATAAACGCGCCGATTCAGTGGGCGATGCCCGCGCTACTTGGGCAGCGGGCGGCGTTCCAGCGGCAACTGCTGGCGCGCGCGAAACGGAACCTTGTGGAACTCGACAAGCAATTGGCGGAGCAGAAAGCCTGCGGCCGGCTAGAAGCGGAGGGCGGGTGGAACGCCGTCATCCGAGTCCCCGCGACCAGGACGGACGAAGAGCTTGCAATCGAGCTGCTCGCAAACAGGGGAGTCTACGTTCATCCGGGCCACTTCTACGACTTCCCGTCAGAGGGCTTCGTGGTCGTCAGCCTAGTCGTTCCGCTTCAGGACTTTGCCAATGGGTTGAAACTCCTGCTCTCGATATTCTGACCGCCGACACGGTTACCCTCTAACCTCCGCTTGCCGACAGTCAAAGGCATCTAAGCGGACGGATCCTTTTGCCTAAGGATTCAGATGAAAAGTACTACTCTGTCTGTCGCTACTCAGGAATGGACGTGCTTTCCGGGTATAAATACCTAGGTACTCTCAGATTTAGACGAAGGATAGGTTTTTGAGACCTAGGTTAGAGAAGAGATACGTAAAACCATATTTGGTGATGGAGTATTCAATTAGACGTATCAACATGCACCCAAAAACGAACAGAGAACCGAGTTAATTTATGTCAAATTTAGAAATCGAACGCATACTTGGCTATCAAAACAAAGAGGTTATTTCTATTTTATCAAACTTACGTCTAAATGTTAGGTTTGGACAGAGTTTTGCAGTTAATGCTCCGGTTAGTGTTCGGCGGTCGGAGTAGTAAGTCAGATAAAAGTCTGAAATTGACGGGGGAAAGAATACATGAAGAATTACCTACGGAGCCGCAGCGGTGCGTCTCTGACTACAGCTTTGGCGGTGTTGATTGCGTTGGTGTTCGTGGGTATGGGAGCGACGTCCGGGTTTGCCCAAACTAGTAATGGGACGATCGCTGGAGCAATAGTAGACAAGACCGGTGCGGCCGTTCCCGATGCGAGGGTCGAGGCGACGAGCGAGGATCGCGGTGGCGAACCTCGCGTAGCTGAAACCGACTCGTCGGGTTCTTATCGCATAGAGCCCCTGTTGCCTGGGAAATACACTCTGGTCATCAAAAAGCAAGGATTTGCAGATACTAAAGTTTCTGGACTGGATGTCAAGGCATCCTTGACGACGACATTCAATGGGACGCTTGAAATCGCGGTGCAAAATGCGACGGTGCTGGTAGAGGCATCCACTGGACAAGAGCTGCAGACTCAGTCTGGAGACTTGAGCGCGAGCATCTCTTCCTCGGAAGTTCACGAGCTGCCAATTTTCGGTCTAAATCCCATAGCGCTGGTGCTCACGCTGCCTGGCGTGCAGGATCCGGGAACGCGTGGCATAAGCAATGGAGTCGATTTTTCCGTGAACGGGACGCGGCCGCGGGCAAACAATTTCCTGATCGACGGGCAGGATGACAACGATAACTCGATCAATGGCCAAGCGTTTCAGCCCACCAACTTGGAAGCTATCAGCGAAGTGACGATTCTGACCAATTCCTACGGGGCGGAGTTCGGCCGGGGGGGAGGTTCCGTCACCAACGTGATCTATAAAGGTGGGACCAACGACTTTCACGGATCCGCGTGGGAATTGGCGACGAACTCAGCGTTGGCAACTGCCAAGAAGGAAGACTTGTTTGCCGGGTGCGCAACGAACACGCCGCCGACCTGTCATCCTGTGAGCGTCGAGAATACGTTTGGCTTCTCAGCTGGGGGGCCGATCAAGAAGAACAAACTGTTCGTCTTCGGTTCTTCTCAATGGGATCGTACCCGTTCCACAAACAACGGCAGCAATCTTACGGCGCCGACATCGAGCGGCGTGGCAGAGTTAAAGGCCCTGAATTCGGCCAACGCCAACTTTTTGGTAGCTTCGTTCGCTGGCCTCGTCGCGCCGACAGTGACAAAGAGCATTCCCTTGGGAAGCGCTACGCCAGGAGGCCCAGATCGTGGAACGGTTGACTTCGGGATCGTCCAACGATCGGGAATCGCGGAACTACAAAACGACCGGCAATGGGACGTCCGTGTGGACTTCACCCCGTCGGACAAGGATTCCATCATGGCCCGTTACTTCCGCGACGACAGCGCGTTGACCCCGGATTTGTTCAATTTCCCGCGGCAATTGCAGCCGTTCGATTCTCAGCAGGGAGGTCCGTCGCAGAGTTTCGCTGGTGGGTGGACACACACATTCTCGTCAAAAGTCATCAACGAACTGCGCGTTTCCTACACGAACATTGGATTTTCCTTTGGCCCTACGCCGGCCACTGCAAGTAATCCGCTTGCACAGATGCCGACGGTCACGATTACTGGTTTGGGGAGCGGTAGTAATCCATTCCCAACTCTCGGATTCCCGTCCAATCTCCCCCAAGGCCGTGCGCACAAGGCATACCAGTATCAGGATGCTCTGAACTACACAATCGGACGGCATACGTTTAAGGGAGGGGTGGACGCGAATCACCTTTCGGTAGTTGATTCCATTCCTTTCAACTCCCGCGGCACGACCACGTACGTCGGAGGTACCGCTGCGGATGCCAACAACTGTGGTCTAGCGGTGAGTCAATTTAATCCCAACGGTGGTTGCACGGGCCTGGCAAATTTCATCGACAATTTCACCGGCCCGGCGGGTGCCGTTTCGAAAGTGTTTGGCAGCCCGATTCTGCAACCATTTGTGACGACTTACGCCCCGTATGTTCAAGACACGTGGCGCATGAAGGAAAACCTCACTGTAACACTGGGTATGCGCTACGAGTATTGGGGTTCTCCTGAGAACGTTCTGCAGTTCCCCGCGATCCAGCCGGGGATCACGATTGGCATGGCGGGCGCGAGCTTTCCTTCGGTCTATTCCGCGAAGCAGCCGGCAGACAGAAACAATTTCGGCCCGCGAGCCGGAATTGCATACACTCCGCACGCTTGGTCTCGCATCTTCGGACAAGACAAGACCGTCATTCGCGCGGGGTACGGAATATTTTATGACGGGCTTTTCACAAACATCCTAGACAACACAGGCGGGACCTCACCCAACGCTGTAGGCGGAACGCTGACGGGTACGGCTGCGCAAAACGGCGGTCGAGGATTAGCTAACGCAACAGGCCTGCTTAACGCTGTCGCTCCGTTGCTGAATCCGCTCGCTACAGTGGACTCGATAGCCGGAAACCTAATGAATCCGATGACTCAGCAATGGAATTTTGACATCCAACGCGAGTTCAAGGGCGGGTTTATTTTTACTGCCGCTTATGTCGGGACGCGAGGGGAACACTTGTACGTCAATCAACAGTACAATCCGGGCATCAATGGTGTACGAATGAACCCGGCCTTCGGGTCTGTTGTGGTGCGAACAAACGGAGCCGACTCTATTTATCACGCAGGGCAGTTTCAACTGGACCGCAAATTCTCCCATGGCCTGCTGCTGCGCGCGGCATACACCTATTCAAAGCTGATCGACGATGCTTCCGAGGTTTTCACCATCTCGCAGCAGAGCTCGTTTTCAGAAAATCCGTTCAGCCAGGGCCAGGACCGCGGTCCTTCCCTTTACGACCGCCGGCAGCGCCTGGTGGTAACCTACATCTGGGACTTGCCGTACGTGCACAGCACGGACAATGCCGGTTACCGCATCTTGAATGCAGTGACGGCCCACTGGCAGTGGTCCGGATTCGCGACCTTCCAAACCGGCCAACCTGAGACGATCATCACCGGTACGGACGTTTTGGGCGACCTGAACGCGACCAATGACCGCCCCAATCTGGTCAATCCAAGCTTGCCGCAGGGAGATTTTAATCGGTATGCTCCTGCAGCCAAGGGCACCCTCGGAAACCTCGGGCGAAACACATACACTGGGCCCAATTCGCAATACTGGGACACGTCCGTTCAGCGTGTAATTCCGATTGGGTTTCACCACTTGGAGCATCAAGCTCTGACCCTGCGAGCAGAGTTTTTCAACGCTCTGAACCATGGGAACCACTTTTTGCCTGGTCTGAGTCTGGCCGACGGAGCCTCGACGGCACCCGGAGACGGGGGATTTGGCGACATCATCTCAACCGTCCAGGGCCAAAGGCAGATCAAGATCTACCTAAAGTATTCTTTCTAATCAGAAGATAGCTAAATATCAGCAGGGGAGGCCGGGAAACCGGCCTCCCTTTTTTTGTAGGGTGGTGACGTGCACTAGCTATCGGCGTGGCAGGTGAGAGAAGGCAATTCTAAGCCAGCGTCTTTGTAGAGGTGCGTTCGACGAAGGTCTGTGAGCTTGGCACGAGCGAAAAATGAGGCGCAATGATTGACGCCAACGCAGACGTGCGGCAAACTAGGAGTCCGCATACTGATGATCCCCCGTAACCAGGGGTATCCAGATTGTCCGCCCGCTTACCCGTTCGAGACTCTGGACCAGGGAGATACTCAATGAATGGTTCTCGCTTATTCGCTTGCTTGCGCGCGGTCTTCGCGGGGTCCGTGTTTCTGATACCGGCGCTTGTGTGCGCACAGCAGGGCCCAGGGGGACTCGGCGGATACACGGGCAATATTGAAAGCAACATAAATAACACGAGCATCGCTGTTCAGGTACGCGAAGCGGACGGAACGAAGTTGACTACGATGGCGATCGTGAGTATTTCGAACATCGTAGGGCAGGCAGTGCAATCGCAAACAACTTTCGGCGCGCAGACGGTCTTCCAGGTAGGCGCAGGAGCTTATGTGGTGGAAGTCGAAGCGTTTGGGTACGAGAAGGTTCGTCTAAACGCGGAGGTTTCCGGTGGCAATCCGCACCGAATTGTGGCGGTGACCTTGAAACCAGATACCGCGAACGGCATGAACTATGTTCCAGCGGCAAATGTCGCCCTTTCGCCGAAGGCGCAGAAGGAAGTAGCCAAAGGAGTCGAGAGCTTCCAGACAAACAAACTGGACGAGGCTGTTCGACACCTGGACTCGGCTCATCACTTGGCGCCGACCGATCCAGACATTCTCTATTTGCTTGGAACAGTCTATGAGAAGAAAAACGACTTCGCCTCAGCTCACAAGTATTGGGACGAAGCGCTACAAGTCGAGCCCAAACATATTTCCTCGTTGCTCGCGAATGCGGATCTCGCGCTGCGGCAGGATAATGTCGCGGAGGCTCGAAAATATTTAGATAAGGCTGTTGAGGTGGCGCCAAATTCATGGCGTGCGCACAGTCTGCTGGCGAATGCGCTGCTGCGCGAACACTCCTACGCAGAAGCGGTCACGCATGCGGAGCGAGCCATGGAGCTCGGCAAAGGGCAGGCGAATGCTTCGCTACTGATCTTGGGTCAAGCGCTGGCTGCGGAACATCAGAACGATCAAGCGATCGCGGCGCTTAAGAATTATCTGTCGGGAAAGCCTTCGGCGCCGCAGGCCGACGCCGTGGAGAAGTTGATCGCCAACCTGAAGAATGCACCTAGCGGTCCCAGCCAAGCGACGCTGGGTGGGGTGACTGCTTCTTATGAGAACGCGGCAGTCGCGAACGATGTTCCGGAACTGCCTTTGACCGCGGCGGCGCTTCATTGGCTTCCCGCGAATGTTGATGACGCGGTTCCGTCGGTTGAGCCTGGCGTGGCCTGCTCGCTCGATGATGTCATCAAGAACGCATCAGCGCGAGTGATGGATCTTCCGGCGCTAGTCGATCGCTACACCGCGACGGAGATTTTGCATCACGAAGAAGTGAATGCTGCGGGCTACGCGGATCATGTGGACAATCTGTCGTTCAATTACCTGGCGTCGATTCGCGAGATCAAGAACAAGTTCGGCGAGTTTCTGGACGTGCAGGAATACCGGAACGGGAGCACCGGCAACGATATGTTTCCCGACCAGATGGCTAGCACGGGACTTCCGTCCGTCGTGTTGATTTTCCATCCTTGGCTGATCTCGGATTTTGACATGCATTGCGAGGGACTGAACCGCGTGCCGACAGGATTTGCATGGCAGATTTACTTCACGCAGAAAAAGGACAAGGAAAGCCGGATCCGGCAGTATCGCATGGGCGGGCACGCGTACCCGATTGCACTCAAGGGACGGGCTTGGATTGATGCGAACACTTTTCAAGTGGTGCGGCTAGAGACAGATCTCCGCGAGTCGCGTCCGGACTTCCGTCTTAACACGGAACATCTGGTAATGGAATACGGCCCTATTCACTTTAAGAGCCGGAAGGAAATACTGTGGCTACCCACAAGCGCCGACTACTATGCGGTTTTCCGAGGACATCGATTCCATCGGCGTCATAGTTTTGCCGACTATATTCTTTTTTCCATTGACGATAAACAGAAACTGGGCGAGCCGCCCAAAGAAAAAACGAGTACGGATGCGATTGAGAACAAGCAGTCGTCAAATTGATCCGTGAAGTTGCTGAATTGGCCTTCTCCCACCTTAGTTCGCGAACCTGTAACTCCCCGCACGCATTTCGCCGTTCATAAACCCGGGATGGATCGAAGGATTCAAGACGTATCCTGAACGGGGACGTCTACGGAATTCAGAATTGCGGCGTACTTGCTATGTAAACCTACATAACAACTTCTAAAGCCGGCCCTTTATTTAACCTTTTGAGCTGATAACTTACTTAGAGGATGCGGTTTGTTGCGGTTGAGGTTACCGGGGTGCACATGGCAGGCGGCTTGCTGACATGCAAGCACGATGAGGGTGTGGCTAGTTTCGAAAATCCCAAACGAGAAACTTGACGAAGCTTCTTTGGAATGAAGCTTGTCTGATGCGGAAGTTCAGCGGAGAAGAAGAACTTATCTCCGTTGAGTTCCGGAGTGTGAGTGTTTGCCAGGAAATTCGAAGAGCTAGATGTTGGGGCCGATCGGGGGCTTGGACGTTGGTGAAATATGCGGCGGCGAATGATAGCCAACTGAGATTGAAGAATAGGACGTAGAGACGACCGGAGGGAAAGAAAATGGCTTTGGAAAATAGGCGCATAGGATGGGGACGATGGACGGCGGGATTAAGGATTATGTTGGCTGCGGTGTTGCTGGTAATTTGCGCGAGGGGCACGATGGCACAGGTGCCGACCGGCTCGATCACCGGAACGGTGCAGGACTCGCAGGGCCTGCCGGTGGACGGCGTCACGGTCACACTAACCAACCAGGATACAAATGCGACGTTCACGTCGGCGACCGCGTCCTCGGGAGGCTACCAGTTTGAGCACGTCGATTACGGCGTGTACAGGGTGACGGCGACGAAGGCTGGTTTCAAGACGGGCGAGGTAAGTGGAATCAAATTGGACGCGTCGACGGTGTACTCGGTGAAGCCCATCGTGATGGAAGTTGGGGCGACGACAGAGACGGTTGTGGTGGAAGGCGGAGCCGAGTTGGTGAATACGACCAGCGCGGAAGTGACGGGCACTGTCGAGAAACAACAGATTGACGACTTGCCGATTCTGGATCGCAACCCGCTGGCACTTTTGGGTCTGCAAGCCGGAGTGGCAAACAGCGGGCCGGGTGGATCGGCGGAAACGACCATCAACGGGCAGCGCTCTTCGTTTTCCAACGTCACGCTCGACGGCATCAACATTCAGGATAATTTCATTCGCGAAAACGCATTGGATTTTACGCCGAATCTTCCTTTTATTAGCCAGGCGCAGGAATTCACGGTCACGGAACAGAACGGGGACGTGGACAAAACAGGGTCTTCAGGGGTGAGCATCGTAACACCCAAGGGCACGAACAAATGGCATGGAGAAGGATTTTGGTATTACCGAACGAACGCCTGGAAGGCCAATGATTGGTTCAATGACGCCAGCGGCGTGGCTAAACCAGGTCTTTTGCAGAATCAGGGTGGCGGGGATATGGGCGGCCCCATCAAGAAGGACAAGCTGTTCGTCTATGGTTACTACGAGCTGCTGCGGCTGCGCGCGCAAAGCCCGAACAACGCAACCGTTTTGAGTCCGGCCATTCAGGCGGCGTTGACGGCGGCGACTCCGTCCTTGCCCTTTACCTATCAGCCGCTTGACCCCAACACGGGCAATCCCGTGGGTCCTCCGATCACGCAGAATTTGTTGAATCTTCCGAACCACAATCCGTACGCGGTAGACCCAATGGGACTAGCGTTGGTCAAGCGGGTGCCCATTCTGTCCAACAACAACCGGGTGGGAGACGGAGTGAACCTGCTGGGCTACCAGTTCAATGCGCGAAGCAACGATTCGAGGGACAACTACGGTTTCCGCGTGGACTACAACTTGAATTCCAAGAACATCATCACGGGGACTTATTCTTACAATCGGAACTATGTGGATCGGCCGGACATCGATACGAGTTTCAACACCCTTCCTCTGGTGCACAATGACGATCACATAAAATTCCTATCGTCGGCCTGGCGCTGGAACCCCAGTTCGACCTTGACCAATGAGGTCCGGTTTGGGTTTAACCTGGCTCCTGCATTTTTCCTGACGAGCCAGTCATTCAGCTCGGGATTTACCATCGATAGCGCCGGTTTCCCCTTTACTGGACCCGATCCGAACTTTCTTCCTCAGGGACGCAACACGCATACGTATTCCTGGCAAGACAATGCGAGCTGGGTGCACGGAAATCACAACATAAAATTCGGCGTTCAGCTCCAGCGCGTGACGATTTTTGAAACCGATTCGGCGGGAATCTACCCCGACCTTCAGGTGGGTTTCAGCGCTTCGAACACGAATGCGCCGCAGTTCGGCGACTTCCCGGCTGCTGCGGGCGCACAGATAGGCGCTGCGGATTTTGGGAATGCGTCGGCGCTTCTGGCGACGGTCGCGGGGATCTTGAGCAATGTATCGCAGACGTTCAACGTCACCAGCCAGAAATCCGGATACATAAACCTGGCGCCCGACGCGCGCAATTTTAGGCAGAACAACCTGGCTTTTTACGCCGCGGATAACTGGAGAATCAGCCGGAAACTTACCTTCAACTACGGCGTGCGATGGGAATACTTCAGCCCCGTCGATGAGAAGAACGGGCTGGTGCTGCTCCCGGTGATTCCGGCGGGAATGACGGCGGCGCAGACCTTGCTCACCGATGCCACGGTTGATTTCGCCGGCGGACCAAGCAAGCGAGGGCTGTACAACTCGTATTACAAGGGATTTTCACCGAATATTGGCTTGGCGTGGGATCCTTTTGGGAACGGCAAGACCGCTGTTCGGGCGGGTTTCAGTCTCAATTATGTGAACGATTCATTTTTTACGGCCGCCCAGAATGCCGCTTCTGCGAACGCAGGACTGGCGACGACCAACACGGCAGATCCAAACGGCCTAAATGGCCCGACGCTAAGCACTGCACCGAAAGTGCCGATACCAACCTTCGGAATTCCTACGACATTCTCGGCTAATGCAGCCAATGTTGGCGTGGCAAACAACGCAGGTTATGCCATTGATCCAAACCTGAAGCCGCCCTATGTGGAACAGTGGAACCTGACGGTTCAGCGCGATCTGGGGCAGAGCACTTCGATTTCGGTTGGGTATGTGGGCAATCATGGAGTTGGTCTGTTCCGCGCGATTGATGTGAACCAGGTCATCCTCGGGTCAAACGGCTTCCTTGCCGACTTCAATCGCGCAAGGGCCAACGGCTTTCTGGCGGCGTCGCTGCCCGCGAACGGGCCCGGATGCACAGGACCTGGAACCTTATCGCAGTGTGGTTTTTTTAATCCTCTCTATAATGGACCAGGCACGCAGGCGCTCACCATATTCCCGAATATCTGCGGCCCCGGGGGCTTTGGAGCGGCCGGGCCTGCGGACATTGGTGGCGTGGGATTCATCAATACCGACATCCAGCAAGGTTTCGCTGGCGATCTCGCGCATACCTACCAGGAGTTCGGGTGCGGTCCGGCCCCGGGTTTCTTTGCGCCTAACGACAATATCGTGGGCGGCGATTTGCTGAAGAATGGTTCGTTTTCGGACTACCATTCGGCTGTGGTTGAAATCCGGCGCCGCTTCAACAAGGGACTATATTTTCAGGCGAATTATGTTTTCAGCAAGGTCTTGACAGACTACGCGCCCTCAACCAACAACGATCAGTCGCGGTTCCAGCCGTATCTGGATAATGCGAGGCCACAACTCGAAAAGGAGCGCGCTCCGTTCGATTTCAACCACCAATTTAAGGCAAACTTCACTTACGAGTTGCCGATCGGCAAGGGACATCGCCTTCTAGCCTCTGACAATCGGTTGGTAAGCTTGCTGGTGGACGGTTGGCAGACCGGCTCTATCTTTACGTGGCAGAGCGGGAATCCCTTTTCGATTCTGTCGACTCAGCCGACCTTCAATCGTTCCGGTACGCGCTCAGCGCGTAACACGGCGGTTTCAACACTTTCACCCGCCCAAATCAAGGCGGACACAGGCGTCTTCGTGCAACCCAACGGGACCGTCTATATCATCAACCCAAGTCTCATAAGCTCGAACGGCACAGGGGCACCACCTTCGAACGGGTTGACGTGTGTTCCAGCGGTCACGGGCGGTTTCTGCAACCCGCAACCCGGCGAGGTAGGTAACCTTTCGCTGGACGCTTTCACCGGGCCGACGTATTTTGACTGGGATCTTTCCGCGCAGAAGGACTTCCATATCTCGGAGCGCTTTAAGCTGACATTCCGAACCGAGGCGTTCAACGTGTTGAACCATCCCGTGTTCTTTATTTCGGATCAGCCCAATCCCCCCAATCCGCTCACCACGAACATCAACAATCAGCAATTCGGGCAAAGCACAAGCACGGTATCCAGCCCGCGGGTGCTCCAGATGTCGTTGCATCTAAGGTTCTAACAGGCAGCCGTTTTTGCATCATAGCCGGCCGTAGAAAACCGGGCATCCTCCGTAAGGAGAAGGTGCCCGGTTTTTTGTTGTTGATGCTCGTTTCGTACTACAGATTCTTTAAGTGGGCGAGCCGGAAGGGCGAGCCTAGATGTTCGCGTAGGTCGAGCCAATGTTCTTCGGGGATGGTGGAGAAGACTTCGACGACTTTTGGGTCGAACTGCGTGCCGGAGCAGCGGCGAATTTCCTCGCGGGCGTGGGGCATAGGCAGAGCTCGGCGATAGGGGCGGTCACTGATCATGGCGTCGAGCGAGTCGGCGATCGTGAAAATGCGGGCGCCGAGAGGAATTTGGTCGCCTTTCAGGCCGCGCGGATAGCCGGTGCCGTCGTAGAACTCCTGGTGAGCAAGGACGATTTCTGCCGCATCGCGGAGAAACGGGATGCGGATGAGCATGTTGTAGCCGATTTCGCAGTGCTTGCGCATGATTTGCTTTTCGTCATCGGTCAGCGGGCCTGGTTTGCGAAGAATGCCGTCGGGAATAGCCATTTTGCCGATGTCATGAAGGAAAGCGGCGCGCGCGAGAATGGCCAAGTACGCGGGGGGAACGGGCATGGCTTTAGCGATCGAAATAGTGAAAGCGGTGACGCGCTGACAATGGCCTTCGGTCTCCGCGTCCTTCAAGTCGAGGGCGCTGCCGAGGGCTTCGAGAGTGTCGTCGTAGGATTGCTCAAGCTGGCCCAGTGCGCGAGTGAGCTCCGCGGTGCGTTCTTCGACTTGGTGTTCGAGCTGGAGTTGGTAGCTGCGGTTTTCCGCGACCAGGCGGCGATGCTGAAGAGCGCGGCCAACGCCGAGGAAGAGCTGGTCTTTTTCAAAGGGCTTGAGGATGTAGTCATAGGCACCCCGGCGGATGGCTTCCAGTGCGGTGGAGATATCGTGGATGGCGGTGACCATGATCACAGGGACTTCGGGGTCATATTCTCGGAGCCAATCGAGCAATTTGATGCCGTCCATTTCAGGCATGATCATGTCGCTCAAGACGAGGTCCGGCGTGGAGCGCTTAACCTGCTCTTGAGCAGCGCGGCCATTGCTCACGGCCGTACAGCGATAGCCTTTTGATTCGAGCATGGTAGAAACGACTTCTCGAATCGCTTCCTCATCGTCGACGACTAGGATTTGTTCTAGCTGCACGAGTATTTGCCCCCATCGCCATTATACGGGACGGCACAGCAGGAAAGAGGTGCTCTTGCCCATTCAGAAAATAGCATGTTAGCGTCGAGAGAACATTTCTAGTGGGCCTTTGGGCCGTCCCAAGCGAGAGAGGCGCGGTCTTCATCTCGCGGCGAGGGCAATAGATAGCGGGAGGCAGCGCATCGTGTTGGTGAACCAAGGCCTGCTGGGCATCGCTTTCTTCGAGGCGACGGCGTTCATCGTCCTGCTGGTCCTCTTTTTTATTTTTCAGCGTGATCATATCAACGCGTATTTCCGGTTGTGGGTTGCCGGATGGCTTGTTTTTACGATGGCATCGCTCAGCGAAGTGGCGATGTTGAGCCGCAATTCGCCGGGATTGTGGATGGTGGTGGTGCTCGGCAGAGTGGCGGCGATGTTGCTGTTCTCGGCGGCAGTAATGCAATTTACAACCGGGGCTGGCAAGCGAGGCTGGCCGATACTGCCGATGGCAGGAGTGGTGTTATTCGGGGTCTACTATTTTCAGCGTAGCGTGACTCCGGCCTACGGGAACGTGCAATGGGGAACAACGCTGCTCTCGAGCGCGGTAAGCCTGTGGGCGGGGATGGTGTTGTGGAGGTCACCGCTGTTGCGGCGCGGGCATGGCGTGCGACTGCTTGAGGGAGTTTTTCTACTGACCGGTTTGCATGGGCTTGATCGTCCACTGTGGCCGGAGCACCCATATTTTTTGCTGCGAGTTGCATTTGATCACTTACTGGGCGTCGCGCTGGGGATCGCCATGGTGGTAGTGGTATTGGAGGGTGCGCGTTCGCGGACGGTAGAACTGAATGAAAAACTGCGGCGACTTACGCTGTTAACGACCGCCAGCACGCAGACTCTGTCCGTGCAAGAGGTGCTGGACCGGGTGCTCGCACATCTCGTGGAGAGCTTGGGAGCGACGCATGGGCTTGTGCGCTTGCTCGAAGGAGAGGGCGACAAGGCTCAACTCGTGGTGCACGCATCGGTGGGCTTTCAAAAGGCGTACTTGGAGAAGTATGGAAGCTTGTCAGCGAAGACGCCGTGGACGCAGCGGGTTTTACATAAGGACTGCGAGTTCTTCCGTCTAAATGATGAACCTGATCCGGCCGTGCGGCAGCGAATGACAGAAGGAGGCATCGGGAACAACATCACCATGGCGCTGCCGGGAAAAGATGGACCTCTCGGAATCATCGCGATAGGTTCGACGCGGAGCGAGCAGTTTCAGGCAGATGAGATTTCGTACCTCCTTAACATCAGCAACTTGCTGGGATTGACGCTGCAAAATGTGCGGCTGTTTGAACAAGTGGCGACGGTGCAGCAACAGTGGGCGTACACGTTCGACTCGATAGGGGATCCGATTTTGGTCCACGATCGGCAAGGGCGGATATTGCGATGCAATTTGCGGTTGGGGCATTTGCTCGGCAGGGATTCGAGCGCGCTTGTCGGACGCAGCGTAACGGACCTGCTTCCGCGAAAAAATTTGGCTTACGAGATGTGTCCTTATTGCGAAGGCATTGCAGGGGAAGGAGATGATACCGATCCCTGGCTGCAAGGTTATTTCCTAGCGTCGAATTCGACATTCACTGATCCGGCAGGTAGTGTGCTCGGGACAGTGCACGTCTTGAAAGACATCACGGAAAGAAAGCGCGCCGAAGAAAAATATCGGACGCTGGTATCCAGCGTGCAAGAGGGCGTTTTTATATCCACGCCGCAAGGGCGATTCCTGGATTTCAACGACGCCATGATGCGCATGACGGGATTTGAAACCCGGGAAGAGTTGTTGGCTGCTGATATTCCCGGCACGATGTATGCAAATCCGGGCGACCGCGAGAGGCTCAAGAAACTGCTTCAGGAACACGGCACGGTAGCGGACTTCGAATTCGAGATGAG
>Ga0070735_10002002_pt1 | contig 18852 bp, 18 predicted proteins | sample Coa_R1_FD_66443 | JGI IMG/M metagenome (GOLD analysis project Ga0070735, IMG submission 66443) | Surface soil microbial communities from Centralia Pennsylvania, which are recovering from an underground coalmine fire - Coalmine... | ecosystem: Environmental > Terrestrial > Soil > Unclassified ... | reverse complement strand
ACGCCGGTGTGGCCCACCATGTCGGCGTTGGCAAAGTTGACCAGGACAAAGTCGAATCGGCCACTGTCGATGGCGTCGGCAGTCGCCTCCGCCACCTGCGGTCCACTCATCTCCGGCTTTTTGTCGTACGTTCCCACCTCACGTGGTGATGGGATGAGGATGCGTTCCTCGTCCTTGAACGGCGCCTCGCGCCCGCCGTTGAAAAAGAAGGTGACGTGTGCGTACTTCTCGGTTTCGGCGGCATGCAGCTGCGAGAGTCCGCTCTCGGCGAGAATCCGGGCCAGCGGCATGGAAACATCGTCGGTCCGAAATGCGATGTGCACCGGCAGGGCCTTCTCGTACTCGGTCATCGTAACGAAGTACAGATCCTGCAGCCGGGGGCCGCGGTCGAACTCGGCAAAGTCTTCCTGGGTGATGGCACGCACCAGCTGCCGCGGCCGGTCGGTGCGGAAATTGAAAAAGACGGCGGCGTCGCGGTCCTGCAGTCGGGCAACGGGCGAGCCGCCGGGACCCAGGATGACCGCCGGCACGATGAACTCGTCCGTTACACCGGCGTCGTACGACGCCTGCACTGCCTCTTCGGCACTGCGTGCCGTCGCGCCCTGACCGTGAACGATCGCGTCGTAGGCCTTCTTCGTGCGGTCCCAGCGCCGGTCACGGTCCATTGCGTAGTACCGTCCGGAGACCGTCGCGATCTCGCCCACGCCGAGCCGCTCCAACTCGCCGTGGAGCTGCCGTACCGCCTCGATGCCGTCGGTCGGTTTCGTGTCCCGCCCGTCCGTAAACACGTGAATGAAGATGCGTTCGATCCCCTGCCGGCGCGCAAGCTCCAGCACCGCGTAGAGGTGGCTCTGGTGGGCGTGTACGCCGCCGACACCGATCATCCCCATGATGTGAAGAGCCGACCCATGCTGCTTCACGTGCCGCGCCGCCGCGAGCAGCGCCTCGTTCTGAAGGAAAGTGCCGTCCTCAATTGCCCGCGAGATGCGGGTGAAGTCTTGATACACGACCTTGCCGGCTCCCAGGTTGAGATGACCGACCTCGGAGTTACCCATCTGCCCTTCAGGCAGGCCGACCGCCAGGCCGGAGGCGCGCAACATCGTACGCGGACACGTATCCCAGAGCCGGCTCAGCACCGGGCGGCGGGCAAGCGCGATGGCGTTTCCCTCTTCACGTGGATTGCACCCGTAGCCGTCCATCACGATCAGCGTCACCGGCCGGATACCCATGCTTCGCGGCTCGCTCACCGACACCCCTTTCTCCCTACCAGGCTAGATCGAAGCCGTTCACCACCCGAAATCCCGGTCCAGCACCCACGCCCGTGGGGCCCGCGGCCGGGCGGCCTCGAATAGTCGGGGATACCACCCGGCATCAGTCGCTAGGTATTCCGCCCACCACGGTCCTGGTACGCCTGCAACGCCTGTTGCAGGGTGTCGATCGCCAGCGTGGCAGCGTGCCCCTTGCGCGGCGGCAGTCCCCCCAGTGCCTGGCTCAGGGTGTCGGGCCCGAAGTCCCGCGCCTCCCCGAGATCCATTCCGGTAACCAGCTCGGTGAGCACGCTCGCGGCGGCGATGGCCGGCGCGCAGCCTTCCCCTTCCCAGCTCGCTGCGACGATCCGTCCATCACGCACCCGCAGCCAGAGATGCAACCGGTCGCCACAGACCGGATTCTCCTCCTCCGCTTCGGCATCAGAGCCTTCCATCGCACAGCGGTTGCGCGGCGCCTGAAAATGCTCGACCAGCGTCTCCGAGAATGCCATTACGGGGTTCGCCAACCGGCTGCGACGGTCCGCTGGCGCTCGATCAAACCGACCAGTGTTTCGAGCGTCCGTTGTATCTCCGCCTCAGTCGTTCCCCTCCCGAGCGTGAGGCGAAGCGACGACTGCGCGGCCGCATCGGGCAGCCCGATGGCGCGCAGCACGTGCGATGGCTCGAGCGATCCCGAAGTGCAGGCCGAGCCACTCGACGCCATGACTCCCGCCATATCGAGCCCGACCAGCAACGATTCACCGTGCACCCCGTCAAACGAGAAGTTTGCATTGTTTGGCAGTCGGGTCTCGCGGTCGCCGTTCAGGAAGCTCCCCGCGATGCGTCCGAGCACCCCATCGATCAGCACATCTCGCAAACCGCGCAAGCGCGCCGCCGCACTCTGGCGCTCGGCAACGACCAGCTCGAGCGCCCGACTGAAACCGACGATTCCGGCAACGTTCTCGGTTCCCGCTCGCCGGTTGCGCTCCTGGCCCCCACCGGTAAGAAGCGGCCACCACGGCGTGCCACGGCGCACCACCAGCGCACCGACTCCCTTGGGGCCGTAGAGCTTGTGCGCCGACACGCTCAGCAGGTCGATCGGTACGGTCGCCAGATCGATCCCCAGGAATGGCGCCGCCTGCACGGCGTCGACATGCACCAGGACGCCCCGGCGCCGGGCGATCGCCGCGATCTCTTCCACCGGCTGAACGGTACCGATCTCGTTGTTCGCCCACATCACCGACAGTAGCGTGGTGTCGGGACGAATCGCCTGGCCGATATCGTCGGGATCCACGATACCGCGGCGGTCGACCGGCACGATCGTCGTCTCGAAGCCGAACCGCTCGACCAGTTCCTCCACCGGATGAAGTACCGCGTGGTGCTCGATCGCGGTGGTGACGATGTGGCGCCCCCGGTCGCGATTGGCGAAGGCCGCGCCCTTGATCGCAGCGTTGTTCGATTCAGTTCCACCCGACGTGAACACGATTTCCTGGGGCTCGCCGCCGAGACTGAAGGCGATGCTGTCCCGCGCCCGGTCGATCGCCGCCCGCGCCTCCTGAGCCAGCCGGTAGATGCTCGACGGATTGGCGAAATTGTCGTCGAGGAACGGTCCCATCGCCGCTCGTACCTCGGCGCGCAGCGGCGTCGTCGCCGCGTGATCGAGGTAGATGGCATCCATGGTTGCTGTTTCGCTCCGAGCCAAGTATAGGGTGGGGACCCGCGTGGATAATGGATGACCATGCCCGGAAAGCTTCTTGTCGGCCAGGCCGGCGGCGCGACCGCCGTGATCAACTGTAGCCTCGCCGGCGTGGTGCAGGAAGCGGTCGGCTCGGGCGGCTTTGAAGCGGTCTGGGGAATGCGCCGGGGAGCCGAGGGAGCGCTCGCCGGCGACCTCGTCGATCTTACCTCGATCCCAGCCGCCCGCTGGTCGGAGCTCGCCGCCACACCGGGCGCGGCACTCGGCTCGTCCCGTCACCGACTCACCGTCGACGAGGCGGAACGGCTCCTGGCCAACTTCCGCCGTCACGACATCCGCACGCTCATCTACATCGGCGGCAACGATTCGGCCGACACGGTCCACCGTCTCGCAACCATGGCGGCGCACCGCGGCCAGGACCTGCGGACGATAGCGGTGCCGAAGACGATCGACAACGACCTGCCGGTGACCGACCATTCCCCCGGTTACGGCAGTATCGCCCGCTACGTGGCGGTTGCCACCATGGACTCGGCACAGGACACCGCATCCATGCCCACCATGTATCCGGTGAAGTTCATCGAGGTGATGGGGCGCGATGCCGGCTGGGTTGTGGCGGCGTCGACACTGGGAAAGCGCGAGCCGGGTGACGCTCCCCATCTCATCTACGTCCCCGAGCGTCCGGTGTCGCCGGAAGACGTCCTGGCAGACGTCGAGCGGGTCTACCGCGAGCGAGGGCAGGTGGTCGCGGTGCTCGTCGAGACCCTGCGCGATCCGCGGGGCAACCCGTTTGCCGATCCGGACCTCAGCGAAGAGGAAGACGCCTTTGGTCACCGCCTGCTGCGTGGCACTGCCGACACGATGTGCCGCCTCGTGCAAAAGCACCTGGGATTGCGGTCGCGCTTTGACAAGCCGGGGAGCTTGCAGCGGATGTCCATCGGTTGGGCATCCGCAGTCGACCTGGCGGAAGCTGAGGAGGTCGGGCGAGCGGCAGTGCGGCTGGCGGTTGAGGGACAGACCGATCGTATGATCACGCTGGTCCGTGACGGAGACAACCCATACGCCTGCCACACCGCTTCGGCTCCGCTCGCCCTGATTGCCAATCAGCAGCAGCTACTCCCTGATCGCTTCCTGACGCCGGACGGTCGCGGTACGACCGACGACTTTCGCCGCTACGCGCTTCCTCTGCTCGGACCGGATCCGCTGCCACGCTACGGGCGCCTCGCCGGTGCCCCCGTCGGTTGGGGCCAGGGATGAACTCCGGCTCGCCCGACATCTATCAGATCGAGGTGCTCGAGGAAGACGGGCCGATCGCCCGGTTCCTGGAGCGAGACCCCCGCTGGACCGCGTACGCGCTGGCCGACCTCGACCAGCCGTACCGCGCGAATGCTACCTTCATCGGCGCCCGGCGCGGCGGCGAGCTCGCATCGCTTGTCATGCTGTACCGCCTGCCCGGATTCCTCCCCTTGATGCCATTCGGCGACAGAACCGGCATCGCATCCATCCTGGAACGGTATCGACCGCTGCCGAGCTCGTTCTTCGTCATCCTCGAGCCGAAGCTCCAGGAGTTGCGGGGTACGCATTTCGACGCACCCGACCTACGGAAGATGGTGCGCATGAGCGTGCATGCCGGCGAACTCGGTCCGGCGCCGTCGACCGCGGTACGCCGCCTGGAGGAACGTGACCTGCCGGCGATAGCGGAGCTCTACGCCCACTGGGGTAACACCTTCTTCGACCGCCTGGCGCTGGAGCACGGCGTGTACTACGGCGCCTTCGACGGTCCAACGCTGGTAAGCATTGCCGGCACCCACGTCGTGTCGCGGCGATGCTCACTGGCCGTCATCGGAGGCGTCTTCACGCACCCCGAGTACCGCGGCCGTGGACTGGCGACGGCCACGACCGGCGCCGTGGCGCAACAGCTCAAGGGTGACGGCATCGAGCTCCTGGTGCTCAATGTAAAGGCCGGCAATGTGCCGGCAATTGCCGCCTACCGGCGACTCGGCTTCACCCCTTACCGGGAATTTCTCGAGGGTCCCGCCACCGTCAGGCGGGAGCGCCGTACAGACGCTCCGCCAGCCGCTCCTTGACTGCCGGCCATTCGTCGTCGAGGATGCTGTAGTACGCCGAGTCCCGAATCCGCCCAGTCGGCATGACCATGTGCTTGCGCAGCACGCCCTCGAAGACCGCCCCGAGCCGTTCGATGGACCGGCGCGACCGCGTATTGAGAGCGTCCGTCTTCAGCGTGACGCGCAGACAGCCGGCAGTTTCGAACAGGTAGCTCAGCTGCAGGTACTTCGCTTCACTGTTCGCCGCGGTACGGCGCCATTCTCGTCCCAGCCACGTCCAGCCGATCTCGGCGCCTCGATGCTCGCGCCGGATGTCCATGAACCGGGTGCTCCCGATCGCTCGTCCGGACGAGCGATCGATCGTCGCGAACGGGATCTCGGCGCCTCCCTCCGCCGCGGTAAGCGTTGCTCGCGCCCAGCGTTCGACGTCTTCTCTGGTGAGGAACGTCACCGGCAAGTAGCGCCACAGTTCTTCCTCCAGCGCCACACCGGCCAGATCGTCGACATGGCGCATCGCGAGCGGCTCCAGCCGCACCCACCTGCCCTCCAGCGTCACCGGCCCGATATCCACGCCTACAGGATATGAAGTTCCAGCCCCGGCGGTTTCACTACTCGCCTCAAACCGATCCTTGCTCGATCGGCATTCTCACGCTCGTGACAGGCACCGGCTCCCGCGGCGCGGTTCGCATCGCAAGCGGTCGCGCCATGAGCCGACCGGCCGGACGAGCCTCCAGGGCTCCACCTACGCCAGCTACGCCAGACCGGACGCCCGGCGCCCGCTGCGGTGGTTAGCGAGGGATCTGCAGTGTGTCGGCGGTCGCCTCAGCGGGCTCGACTGCCGGCATCACGGTGGTCACGTCGGTAGCGGCAGGAGCCGGCCGCTGCATGCGCACGCGTCGTTTGATTCCCTCCGCCGTGGCCTGCACCCGGTCGGGGAAGGCTGCAGCGATGATGAAAGGCCGGGCGCCGTAGCCGGTACCGGTGTGCACGTATCCGTCGATGCGTGGCAGAAACCCGTTGACCTTCTCGAACAGCGAGCCGAGCTTGCCGCGGCCCCACCGCAAGCCGAAGGCCAGCCCGCCGGCCAGCGCCAGGAACACCAGGAGCACCACCAGCAACTCGAGCAGCAGCAACACCGCGGCTGCCTGGGCCAGGTGGTTGAGGATGTTCACGCTACCCCCGGCGCCGGTACAGCGGCTCCGTGAATGACTTTACCGTGGCGCGCGTGGCGCTTATCCAGCTCGCAGCCTGCGATACCGGCGCAACCACCGTGTCGCCCACGAAGCGAGCCGTCCCCTGGACCTCGGCCAGCGTCTCCTGAGCACTCCCCACCAGGGTCTTGACCTCGCCCCGCACCTCTTTGACCAGCCCCACCACCTGCATTGCCGCATAGCCGAGGAGGGCGAACGCGATGAGCGAGACCAACGCGGCCAGGATGACGAAGATATCGACCAGGGTCTGGCCAATAAAGAACGACCCGACGATAAGGGCCACGATCAAGATCACGAAAACGACCGCGACGGTGCCGATTACTCTGGCGTTAATGGGCCGCCTCCGACCTTGACTTTCGGCGAATTATAGCACCCATGCCGGGCTATACTGTTGCGTTGCAGCAACTCCGAACGCCTCCCGCAGCAGTCCTGCACAATGTGAGCGCCTCGCCTCGCACCGCAAGTTTCGTTCCACCACCCGATGGATGCAGCCATTGTTCACGCCCGAGATCGCGCCTGCTGGGACGCCTTCGTCTCCGGCCACGCCTCGGGCCATATCCTCCAGTCGTGGGAGTGGGGCGAGATCAAGGCGGAGGGCGGCTGGCGGCCGATCCGCCTGGTCCTGCATTCCCAGGGCCACATCCAGGGGGCCGCTCAGGTTCTCGTCCGCTCCCTTCCCTTCGGGTTTGGCCGGCTTGCCTACGTGCCCAAAGGCCCGGTGATCGACTGGCGCGACCCGCAGCGGCGTGACGAGATGATCGATGCCCTGCGCCGCGTGGCGGCTGAGCAGCGCGTGATCGCAGTCAAGGTCGAGCCGGAGATCCTTGACGGGCCGGTCGCCCTCGACCTCCATCGTGCTGGATTGCAGGCCTCGTCGCCGGTCCAGATGCGGTCCTCGATCTGGGTGGACCTCACCACGAGCGAGGAGGAGATGCTTGCCCGGCAGAAACAGAAGACCCGGTACAACATCCGGCTCGCCGCTCGAAGGGGTGTCACCGTCGAGCGAGGATCGAGCAGCGATCTCGACGCCTGGTATGAGATGTACCGCACCACCGCGCAACGCGATGCCTTCACCATCCACACGCTCGACTACTACCGCCTGGTACTCGCCACCCTCGAGCCACGCGGCATGGCCCGGCTTCTACTGGCCCGGCATGAGGGCGATCTCCTCGCCGGCATCATCGTCTTCTGCTTCGGCGCGCGCGCCCAGTACATGTACGGCGCATCCAGCAACAGCAAGCGCAACCTGATGGCCCCGTACCTGGTTCAGTGGGAAGGCATGCGCTGGGCAAAGCAGCAGGGAGCCGAGATCTACGACCTGTGGGGCATCCCCGACCGGCTGGCGGAAGACGAGGACCTCTGGGGCGTCTATCGTCACAAGCGAGGGTACGGCGGCGAGACTGTACGCTACATCGGAGCCTTTGACCTGGTGCACGCCCCCCTACGCCACCTCGCCCTCGAACGAGCTGGCCGCCCCCTCGCCGCCCGGCTCGCGCGCCTCACGATTAACCGTGCAGAATAGTCCACCCGAGCGGGACGCCCGGAACGCGACCGGCGTGTCCAGCCGGGAAGAGAGGGAGAGACGCGTGTGAGACTGTCCCGCCTGGTGACTGCCCTCGAGGGCGCGGCGCTACACGGCTTCCGGGACGCCGAGGTCTGCGGGCTCGCCTTCGATTCCAGGCGCGTCACGCCCGGCGCGTTATTCGTCGCCGTGCCCGCGGTTGGCGGCGACGTTGACTCCGGCGGTTCTCGATTCATCGCGAGTGCGCTGGAGAAGGGAGCGGCCGCGATCGTGGTGCCGGCCGGCGTGGCGCCCCCCGCCGGCGTTCCAGTCGTGGTCGTTCCGAATGCCCGCGCCGCGCTTGCCGATCTGGCGGCCGAGTTCTACGGTCACCCCAGCCGCCGGCTCGCGCTGTTCGCGGTAACCGGCACCGACGGCAAGACCACGACGACCTATCTCCTCGAGCAGGTGCTGCGCCGTGCCGGCTTTGCCACCGGCCTGATCGGGACCGTCGAAACCAGGATCGGCGAGCAGGCACGGTACAACACGGACCGCATGACGACCCCCGAATCGCCCGACGTCCAGCGGCTCCTGGCGGAGATGGCGGATGCCGCAGTAACTCACGTCGCCATGGAGGCATCCAGCCACGCTCTCGCGCTGGACCGGCTGCGCGGCTGCTCATTTGCCGCCTGCGCCGTCACCAACATCACCGCCGACCACGTCGAGTTTCACGGCTCATGGGAAGCCTACTTCGCGGCCAAGGCCCGGCTCTTTACCGACCTCGCCGCCGGCCGGCCCTCCGTGCTCAACCGCGATGACCGTCACTTCGACCGGCTGCGCGCCATGATCGATGGACCGGTTACCACCTATGGATTCCATCCGTCCTCCGACGTACGGGCCACGGACCTCCGTGGAGACCCGGCCGGCAGCTGCTTCGTGGTGCATTCCGGCGGCGAATCACGGCCGGCTCATCTGCCACTGGCCGGACCCTTCAACGTTTCAAACGCCCTCGCGGTCGCGGCGCTGGCCGCCATTGCCGGTCTCCCACTGGAAGCCATCGTCGCGGCGCTGGCGCGCGTCGAGGGGCCGCCCGGCCGCATGCAGCGGGTCGACGCCGGCCAGGACTTCACCGTTCTCGTCGACTACGCCCATACGCCGCACGCGTTCCGTACCGTCGTCGAGAGCGTGCGCCATGCCCTTCCACCGGATCGCCGCCTCATCGCCGTCTTCGGCGCGGCCGGTGATCGCGACCGGGCCAAGCGGCCGGAGCTGGCCCGGATCGCACGGGAGCTCACCGACTTCTTCTTCATCACGAATGAAGACCCCTTCGGCGAAGATGCCGCGGCAATCATTGCCGAGATCGCGGCTGGCGTCCCGCCGGATGAGGAGGGTGAGCGCTATCGGTGCGAGCCCGACCGCGGCCGGGCCATCGCCCAGGCCCTTGCCGCCGCACGCGCGGGTGACGCAGTGGTCATTCTCGGTAAGGGCCACGAGCAAAATATCGTGACCGGCAGTCACAGGGAACCGTGGAGCGATGCACTCACGGCTCGCGCTGCGCTCGAGGCATTACGGTGAGAGCGACCGTCATCTGCAACCCACGCGCCGGCCGCGGAGCCGGTGAGAACGGACTCAAACCGGCCCTCGAGGTACTGGAGCGTTCCGGCTGGCGGCTGGCAGTCGAGTACAGCCAGGGCGTCGGCGATGCGACGGTCAAGGCGCGGGAAGCGGTCGAGCGGGGTCAGGACGTCGTGGTGGTGGCCGGCGGCGACGGCACGCTCAACGAGGCAGTGCAGGCAGTGGCCGGCTCCGAAACCGCGCTCGGCTACCTCCCGACCGGAACCGTGAACGTCTGGGCGCGGGAGCTGCGCATTCCTCTGCAGGCTACCGGCGCAGCGCTGGCACTGGTCGACGGCCGAATCGAGCGGATCGACCTCGGCGTCGCCGGCGACCGTTACTTCCTGCTGATGGCAGGTATCGGCTTCGACGGCGAGGTCGTTCGCCGCGCGCATACCATCGAGCGCCACAAGCAACGCTTTGGCGTCCTCCCGTACATCGCCGCCGGCCTGAGCACCGTGCCCCGCTACCGTGGGGCCGATCTCGAGCTGCGGTACGACGGTCTGATTCGCCGCGTGCAGGCACTCATGCTCGTCGCCGGCAACACGCGGCTCTACGGGCCACGTTTCCAGCTCACGCCGAACGCCGTCGCCAACGACGGCCGGCTCGATGTATGCATCATAAAAGGAAGGGGCCCCCTGGCGCTGGTCCGGCAATCCCTGCCGCTGCTGCTCTCGGGCTCGATCACACACTCCGATGTCGAGCTGCTGCGCGTGGACCGGCTGACCGTCCAGTCCTCGGTGGCGATGCCCCTCCAGCTCGACGGCGAGCTCGTCGGAGCGACCCCGATCCAGCTCTCGGTGGCGCCGCGCGCGCTCAAGGTCGTCATCCCCAATGGATTCGCCTCCGATTTGATCGCCTAGGAAGGGAAGGGTGAGCGACGCATCGACCGGCCGGCTGACCATCGTCGGTCTCGGTCCAGGAACCTGGGAGGGCCTCACCGTCGAAGCGGTGTCCGTTCTCTCGCACGTGTCGGAGCTCTACGTTCGCGACCCGCGGCACCCCGCGATCGCGACGATTGTCGAGCACCTGCCCGGCCTGGCGGTCCGGTCCATCGAGCCCACGCCCGTGGCGCCGCACCAGGACACCGAGGACGCGGCGATTGAGAGCCTGCTTGTCTTCGCGCGCGATGCCGGCGGCGTGGTCTATGCCGTGCCGGGCAACCCGGGAGCCGGCCGGCCGTCGGTCGGACGCCTGCGGGAGCGTGCCTCCGAGCTCGGCGTGTCCGTCCGGATCGTCGCCGGCCTGAGCGAGACGGACGCGATTCTCTCCGCCCTCGGCGTCTTCGCCGGCTGGGTCGAGAGCATCGACGCCGCCGAGGCGGCTCGGTTTGGCCGCGAGAATGCCGTGGGGCAGTCGCCCGGTGACGAATCGGTTCTGCCCTGGCGCTCGCCGGTGCCCACCCAACCACTGATCGTCTCCCGGCTTGGCGACGGCGACAGGCTCGCCGCCGTGCAGACCTGGCTTCGACGCTACTATCCCGACGATCATCTGGTTCACGTCGTCTGGGAGCCGGGCACCTCCGACTGCCGGAGCCGCTCCTTGCCGCTGTGCCGGCTTGACCGGATCGACGGTGTCGACGGCCTCACCGGACTGTATATTCCGCCGCTCCCCGCGCTTGACGACGTACGCACCTTCGCCGGGCTGATGAGCGTTACACGACGTCTGCGCGCCCCAGGTGGCTGTCCGTGGGACCGCGAGCAGACCCACGCCTCGCTCAAGCCGTACCTCCTGGAAGAGGCGTACGAGGCGATCGACGCCCTGGACTCCGGCGATCCCCAGGTGCTGGCCGAAGAGCTGGGAGACCTGCTGTACCAGATCACGATTCACAGCCAGGTCGCGGCGGAGCACGGCGAGTTCACCGTCGAGGACGTGTTCCAGCACATCACCTGCAAGATGATCGGGCGCCATCCGCACGTGTTCGGCGAGCTGCAGCTGGAGAGCGCGCAGGACGTGCTGCGCGCCTGGGAAGGTCTCAAGCAGCGGCAGAAGCCCAGCCGGGCCTCCATTCTCGAGGAGATCCCGAAGGCGCTGCCGTCCCTTCCCCAGTCGAGTCTCATCCAGAAGCGGGCCGCCAGCGTTGGGTTCGAGTGGCCCGCCCTGATCGACGTTCTGTCCAAGGTCGAGGAGGAGCTGCGCGAGCTCTACCGCGAGGTCTACGAGAGCTCGCCACGCGAGCGGCAGCTGGATGAGCTGGGTGACATCTTCTTCGCGCTGGTCAGCGTCGGCCGGCACTTGAAGATCGACCCGGAGGAGGCACTGCGCCTCGCCAACCGGAAGTTCGCGGCACGCTTCTCCTACGTCGAGAGCCGCACCCTGGCAGCCGGCAAATCGCTGCGTGACCTGAGCGCCGCCGAGCTGGACGCGCTCTGGAATGAAGCCAAGCAGGCGGTCGAGCCTCCGACCGCCTGACGCCGGAGCCGGGCCCGTGATGCCGCTGGGCCGGCGCGGACTACACGGCGCGGCGCGAGAGCCGCGCGATGAGGGGAGGCAGGTCGCGCACGCTCTCGAGGGTCCACACCCGCGTCGCCGCCTCGGGATCGAGCTCGGCACGCTCGTGGACCCAGGTCATCTCGTAGGGCACGTGGACCGCCCGCGCCCCGATGCGCACCACCGGTAGGATGTCCGACTTGATCGAGTTGCCCACCATGATGAACTGCGCGGGATCGATGTCGTGCTCTTCGAGGAGCCGCGCGTAGGTTCGCTCGTCCTTTTCGGAGACGATCTCGATCTTCCAGAACAGGTCGGCCAGCCCGGACCTCGCCACCTTACTTTCCTGGTCGAAGAGGTCGCCTTTGGTGATCAGGATCAGCCGGTGGCGAAGCGCCAGCCGGCGCACGGTCTCGTCCACGCCGTCGAGAAGCTCGACCGGGTGCCGCAGCATCTCCTTACCGAAGTCGATCAATGCCTGGACGATCGACGCCGGCACCTGGCCCTCCGACACGTCGATTGCGGTCTCGATCATGGAGAGCACGAAACCCTTGATGCCGTACCCGAACACACCCAGGTTGTGGAGCTCGATCGCGGCGAGACGCTCGTCCAGGCGCTCCCCCTCGACGTAGACGCTCAGCAGATCGCGAAACTTTTGCTGAGTCATCGAGAAGATGCGCTCGTTGTGCCAGAGCGTGTCGTCGCCGTCGAACGCGATCACCGAGATCATCGAGTCTCCCCTCCCGCCCCTGGCCGCTGCTTCGCGCCCGGCCAGGACCGTCGTAGCAATGCGTACCACATATCCGCGGCCCGGCGCCACGGATGGCGCCGCAGGGCCCCACGCGCCGCTTTCGATCGTGGACAGTGTGTACCATTGGGTGAAGCGAATAGCCCTGTCTTGACCGCGACTGTCAAGCATGGGCTCGAGTACCGGTGGCCCCCGTGGCAGGGAGGGTGCCGGGCCCGGATCAATCCTGTAACATTTAGCAGCCAAAAAGGGCAGGCCGGACGCCCGCGGGCGCCCGGTCCTATGAGGGAGTCAAACAATGGAAGTGGCGATCACTGCCGTTGTGGTAGGCATCGTATGCCTCCTCATCGGCGGCGCCGTTGCGTACTTCATCGTGCGCGGACGGACTGCAGCGGGCGAAGTCGCAGCCGGCGTCGAGAACGAGCGCCTGCTCGCCGATGCCCAGGCGCAGACCAAGGAAATGGTCCTGGAGGCAAAGGAGGAAGCGCATCGAATTCGCACCTCCGCCGAGCAGGATGCACGCGAGCGCCGCGCTCAGGTACAGAAGCTTGAGCAACGCATCCTCCAGAAGGAGGAGAACCTCGACCGCCGGCTCGACCAGCTGGAGAAACGCGAGCGCGGTCTCAATCAGCGCGAGGAAGAGATCGAACAACACCGCCTCAAGATCGACGAGCTGATCGCGCAGCAGCGCCTCGAGCTGGAACGGGTTTCCGGTCTCACCCGCGACGAGGCGATCGAGATGTTGATGCGCTCCATCGAGGTCGAGGTGCGCGAGCAGGCGAACCGCATGGTCCGCCAGATCGAGGGGCAGGCCAAGGAGGAGGCGGACGAGCGGGCTCGCCGCATCATCACCACCGCCATTCAGCGCTGGGCCTCCGACCAGGTGTCGGAATCGTCGGTCGCGGTGGTACCGCTGCCCAGCGAGGAGATGAAGGGCCGCATCATCGGCCGCGAGGGGCGCAACATTCGCGCCCTCGAGATGGCCACCGGCGTCGATCTGATCATCGACGACACCCCCGAGGCGGTGATTCTCTCCGGGTTCGATCCGGTGCGGCGCGAGATCGCCCGCCAGGCGCTGAACAAGCTCATCCAGGATGGGCGTATCCACCCTGCCCGCATCGAGGAGATGGTGGAGAAGGCGCGATCCGAGGTTGAGACGATCATCAAGGAGGAGGGCGAGCGTGCCGCCTTCGAGGCCGGCGTGCACGGCCTCAACCCCGACCTCCTCAAGTCGCTTGGCCGCCTGCACTTCCGCTTCAGCATGGGTCAGAACGTGTTGAAGCACTCGGTCGAGGTCGCGCACCTCTGCGCCATGATGGCCGCTGAGATGGGCGCCGACGTCAACGTGGCGCGTCGCGCCGGGCTGCTGCACGATCTCGGCAAGGGCGTCTCGCATGAGGTCGAGGGGCCCCACGCTCTCATCGGCGCCGACATCGCCAAACGGCTCGGTCAGCCGCCCAAGGTGGTGCATGCCATCGCCGCTCACCACTTCGAGGAAGAGCCGCAAACCGTCGAGGCTTTCCTGGTGCAGGCTGCCGACGCCATTTCCGGCGCCAGGCCGGGAGCTCGCCGCGACTCGCTCGAGAGTTATGTAAAACGGCTCGAGGCGCTCGAGAATATCGCCAACTCGTTCGACGGGGTCGACAAGAGCTTCGCGATCCAGGCCGGCCGCGAGGTCCGCATCGTCGTCAAGCCCGAGGATGTGGACGATCTGGCTGCGGCTCGCATGGCACGCGACATCGTCAGCAAGATCGAGGAGACGCTCGAGTACCCCGGCCAGATCAAGGTGATGGTGATCCGCGAAAAGCGCGTCGTCGACTACGCGAAGTAGCCGTGAGCTTGACCGGTACCGTCGGGACCGATGCAAGGTGCCCTGAGTCGTCGGCAAACGCGGGCGCTCCCGCCGTACGAGCCGGTGGGCGATCGCGCGCCCGGCAGGGGGCATCACGGAGAGTCCTGGCAGCCGGGACGGTTCCGGGCGGCTCAGCGCTCGTAGCTCGTAGCTCCTGATGCGCATCCTCTTTATCGGCGACATCGTGGGCAAACCGGGCCGCAGGGCGGTCCGGCGTCTTCTGCCCCGACTGCGGGAGCTCCACGCGCCGGACGTCGTGATCGCCAACGGCGAGAACATGGCCGGCGGCGCCGGCATCACCCGGGATACCGCCGACGAGATGTTCGGCATCGGCATCGCCGGGCTCACCACCGGCAACCATGTGTGGGACCAGCGCGAGGCATTGGAGCTGCTGCCCGAGGAGTCGCGCATCATCCGTCCGCTGAATTACCCGCCGGGCGTCCCGGGCCGCGGCTGGATGCGAATCCCGGTCGGCGAGACCAGCCTCACCATCGTCAACCTCCAGGGTCGGGTCTTCATGCGCGCCCTGGACGACCCCTTCCGGGCGGCCGACGCCGCTCTGGCCGAGCTCGACGGCGCGGCCGCGATTCTGGTCGACATCCACGCCGAGGCCACCGGTGAAAAGGAGGCGCTCGGCTTCTACCTCGACGGCCGGGTGAGCGCAGTGGTTGGCACCCACACCCACGTCCCGACTGCCGATGCACGCGTGCTGCCGCAGGGTACCGCCTACATCACCGACGTCGGCATGGTCGGCCCGCGCGATTCCGTCATCGGCGTCGATCCGGAGCCGGTTATCAGGCGCTATCTCACCCAGATGTACCATCGCTACGACGTCGCGAAGGGCCCGGTGGTCTTCAATGCCGTGCTGATCGACCTGAATTCGGACGGGCGCGCCACCTCGATTCAGCTGCTCCAGGAGGAGATTCGTCCCTGACAGATGGGAGCTTCAGGCGCTGTCGAGCCTTTACCGGGTGCTCTGAGCAGGTGGTAGAATGAGCCCAACCGGATAGGGTGAGGACCGAGCAGCATGTTGATTCCCGTGGTCGTCGAGAGCGTCCGAATGAACCTGACGAACGGTCAGCGTGTGGTCATCCTGAAGGACGAGAAGCTCGAGCGATACCTCCTGATCTGGGTGGGAACCAACGAGTCGACGGCGATCGCGATGGAGCTGCAGAGTGAAAAGGCCCCCCGTCCGCTTACTGCCGACTTGCTGAAATCGATCATCGACGAGCTCGGGGCGCGGGTCGCCGAGGTAAGCGTGACCGACCTGCACGACGACGTCTTCTACGCCCGCATTGGAATCGTCAATGCGCAGAACGAGCGGCTCGACATCGACGCCCGTCCCAGCGATGCCATCGCCCTCGCCGTTCGCTCCGCGTCGCCTATTTTCGTCGAGGACGGCATCCTGGACAAGGCTTCGATAACCCTTCCCACCGAGCAGGACGAGCGGCTCGACGTCTACCGAGACTTCGTCAACCAGCTCTTCCAGCAGCACGGTCAGGACCTCGAAGAGGGAGAGCGTCGGCCCGACGCCTGACATGGCAGAGTTCTCGGCCGGTCAGGAACGGCTGCTGAAGAAGCTGGTCAGCTCGTTCCGGTGCCCCGTTTGTCGCTGCGGCTTCGACGACAAGCAGGTTCGCGTGGCGGCCCGCCACGAGGAGCTCTGGATCGTCAGCGTGCGCTGCGGCCGGTGCCGCAATCAGCAGGTCTTCTGGGTCGCGCTCAAGCCGGACAACACCGAGACGATCCTGCGCGATGTCTCGGATGCCGAGGAAGAGATCTTCGCCACCATGGAGCCCGTCACCGGCGACGACGTGCTCGACATGCACGAGTTCCTGCGCCGCTTCGACGGCAACTTCAAGCAGCTCTTCACCCGGTAGGCAGGATCGTTACTTCCGCGCCGGCTGGTAGGTCGAGTCCCACACCAGCTCCACCGGTCCGATCATGACCCGGCTGCCTTCCTGCACGCCGGCGCGCTCCAGGGCGGCAAACACGCCCATCTGCCGCAGCCGGCGTTGTAGCCGGTACATTGCTTCCTCCGAGCTGGTGTCGGTCATCACCGCCAGGCGCTCGGCGGTCTCGCCACGGACGTAGTAGGTGTTTCGCTTTCGCTCGATCGTGAACTGGTCCGGATCCGGCTTGATGGTGATCACCGGCACCGTCGCCGCCACGCGGTCTTCCCGCTCCCGCGTCTGCTCCCGCAGGAGCTGGGCGAGGCGAAAGACCAGCACGTCGACCCCTTCGCGTGTCGCCGCCGAGATCGGAATCGCCTCGTACCCCTGGTCGCGCAGCTGCTTCACCAGCTCCGGCACGCGCTCGCGGCCCTCCTGGATGTCGATCTTGTTCAACGCGACCAGAGTCGGCCGCTCCAGCAGCTCCGGATCGTAGTACTTCAGCTCCTCCTGGATCTGCCGGAAGGCGCTCAGCGGGTCGTCCGCCGAGGCGTCGACCAGGTGCAACAGCACGAGCGTCCGCTCGATGTGTCGCAGAAAGTCGTGGCCCAATCCGACCCCGGCATGCGCCCCTTCAATCAACCCCGGGATATCGGCCACGACGAAGGTGGAATCCCCCACGTCGACCACCCCGAGGTTCGGCGACAGCGTCGTGAACGGATAGTCCGCGATCTTGGGGCGGGCGGCGCTGATCACCGACAGCAGCGTCGATTTTCCGGCATTGGGAAGGCCGATGATGCCGACATCGGCGATAACTTTGAGCTCGAGGTCGAGCCACCGTTCCTGGCCGGGCTCTCCCTTCTCGGCGAAACCGGGCGCCTGGTTGGTGGAGGACTTGAAGTGGACGTTGCCGAGACCGCCCTTGCCGCCTCGTGCCACCAGCACGGTCTGGCCGTCCCCCGTCAGGTCGCCCAGCACTTCTCCGCTTTCAGCGTCCCGCACCACGGTCCCTACCGGCACGTCGATCGTCAGGTGCGCGCCGTTACGCCCATGCATGCGATTCGGGCCACCGGGCTGGCCGGCGCCCGCCGCGAAATACCGCCTCCGCTTGAACTCGAAGAGCGTGTTGATACTGCGGTCGGCACGCAGCGTGACGTCGCCGCCGATACCGCCGTCGCCGCCGTCCGGTCCGCCCATCGGGACAAACTTCTCGCGCCGGAAGTGCATCGCGCCCTTCCCGCCGTCTCCCGCCTGGACGCGGATCCTCGCCTCGTCAAGAAACGTATGCACGGGCCCTCCCCACGTACGGCGTGCTGCTCCCCAGTGTCACAGCGGGAAGCGCTTCGCGCACGCGATCCATGAACGTGTCGATTCCCATCCCCACTCCCGACGGGAATCCCACCTTCTCGTGAAGCAATTCGCGGTCCATGTTCAGCGCTCGCATCTGTACCATCTGCACACCAGTGCGCCGGAAGAAGTCGATCAGTGCCTCGACCTCGTCCGCACAATCGACGAAGCCGGGATACGCCAGGAGATTGACCGACGTGTGCAGCCCCTGCCGGCCGGCCGCCACCAGGCATGCCTCCATATCCTCCAGCCCGTAGTTGCGCGGGCCGTAGTAGGCGACGTGGTTGGGTTCCCGCGCCGAAAACATGCTGACCCGCACGCTGTCCAGCCCGGCGTCGATCAGATGCTGCAGCGCCCGCGCATTGCTCCCGTTCGTGTTGATATGGAGCTGGCCGCGGCCGGTCTCGGCGCGGATTCGCTCGATTGCCCGCGCGATGAGCCGTGCCCGCAGGAGCGGCTCGCCCTCGCAGCCCTGGCCGAAACTGACGATCGGGTTGGGCGCGGACTCCAGGTGCGGCACCGCCAGCGAGACGATCTCCTCCACGGTCGGAGTAAACGCGATGCGATCGTGCGGGGCGGTGATGTCGTCGAGCTGCTCCGAGATACACCCCACGCACTGCGCGTTGCACGCCACCGACACGGCAATCGCCATCTCATCGCGGCGGTAGAACAGGTTTTGCGCGGAATAGCAGCCGTAGCCGGTCGCGCAGTGCGCGTGATGGGCCAGTAACCGGTTCCGCGGCGCCGCCGCGAGCCGCTCCGCCACGATCCCCTGGAGCTCGGGCGTGTTGTGGCTTGCCGGGTCCCAGGCTCCGCCCGGATCCAGCGCCAGCGCCGCCGCGAACAGCTTGCCGTGCAACGCGGCGACGGCGGTATACCCGAACAGCGGCACGTGCCCGGCGCCCGGCTCCTTCTCGTAGGCCGGCGTGAGGAGCCGCGTGTAGCCGGTCGGGAGCAGGGCCGCCACCGGTCTGGCGCCCTCCGGACCGAGCCGCGCCTCTCCGCCGGCATCCATTCCCACCACGCGGCAGCCCGGCAGCATCGCCGCGGTCGCGCCCTCCGGCAGCGGGATCATTCGCCCGAGACGCACAGAATGAAGACCGCTCGCTCCCAATGCCAGAAGCTCGCGGTCTTCCCGAAGCTCGCCGTCGTCGGTGGCATACACCAGGCGCCACCGATAGGTTGTCGGTCTCACTTGACCATTGTATCAGCCGGCTGCCTTCCTCGATTCGAAGTAGGCGATCGCCTGCC
>Ga0070735_10002001_pt1 | contig 18876 bp, 17 predicted proteins | sample Coa_R1_FD_66443 | JGI IMG/M metagenome (GOLD analysis project Ga0070735, IMG submission 66443) | Surface soil microbial communities from Centralia Pennsylvania, which are recovering from an underground coalmine fire - Coalmine... | ecosystem: Environmental > Terrestrial > Soil > Unclassified ... | reverse complement strand
CGCCGAACGACGTGAAGTACATGTCCTTCGGCACGCCCGTCGGTGGGGTCCCGCCCGCGGCCGACGCCGGGGAGGGGGCGACGCCTCAATACTGCGGCAAGGCCGTCCTGACCGACCTGCACGCCGGCGGCGGATCGGCCAGCGCGATGATGGGGGGGCTGCTCGGGGGCGGCCTCGGGGCGGCGCCGACGACGGTGCCCCAGAGCTGCATGGCTCAGGACATGACGCCGCAGGAGAAGGCGCTCGAGTTTCTCTTCTTCGACCTGTCGGCGTGCGTGCAGCCCGACAACGAGCCCCCGAAGCCGCCGCCGCCGGTCGTGCAGTGACGCGCCCGAGCCCGCGTCAGTAAGGCTTGGCCCCCACGAGGTTTCCCGCCGGCGCGTAGTTGCAGATCCAGATGTCCGAGGTCTGCCCGTTGCTGGTGCAGGTGGCCACGCCGCACCCGATCTCGATGCTGCTGCGCCAGACGATCTGCGTGTAGTGCCCGCAGCCGTCGCTGTGGAGGTTCTGGTAGCAGCTCGTGTTGCACTGGTCGCTCGTCATGAACGCGCCGTACGTCCAGCACATCACCTCGGAGGCCCACGAGTCCACGGCCTGCTGGGCCGTGCTCAGGTTTCCGCCTTGCGACACGCCGAATCCGCCACCGAAGAACGCCGCCAGATTCTCGCCGTAGTTCTTGGGACCGAGCTCCGACTGCGAGCGATGCACCGGCGCCGTGCAGGTCGAGGGATTGCTTGCGAGCATCGTGGCCCACTGCTGCGCGTAGTCCGCCACCGTCTGGGACCACGTCACCATCGGCAGCGCGGGCGTCGTCATCACCTTGGCGCGGACCGCGTTGTGCGCGGCGGTCATGCCCACGAGCCGGCCCGTCTCCCCCGTGGCGTTCGCGCCGGTGTCGCCCGATGCGTCGCTCGAGCTCGTCATCATGCTGGCGTCCATCCCGGTCATGCCCGGGTGCGTTCCGCCGGCGTCCATTCCCCCCATGCTTGGCTGGACGGAGGAGTCGGCCGTCGAGCCGGAGTTCTGGCCGCCGGCGTCCACCGTCGCGTTCATCGAGCCAGACCCGGACCGCGTCCCCGCCGAGGCGCCGGTCGAGCCTCCCCCGCCCTCCGCGGACCCGCTCGACCCGGAGTGCGCAGACGGAGCGGAATCTTGCATCCCGTCGCCGGGGGAGCCGAAGTCCGTGCCGTCGCCGGTCGAGGCCGTGCAGCCGGGCAGGCAAGCCAGGCAAGCAAGCCAGACCGAGCAAACCGTACCAACGCCGATCGCGGGGAAAGAGCTTCGCGTCATCATGCAGAAGTACCTCCAGCATGGCCGCCCGCGTCACAATCCGGGACCGGCACCGCCCAGGAAATAAAGACGCGTTGGGTAGGGTCGTCCAGGCGAAATAACTTTACGGTCGCCGCCCCACGGGGGACAGGTCCTGCATCGCGCGGCCAAGCGTCCCTTTCAGGCTCGGCGATCGTTCGGGTAAAACCTTCGCTCCCGCCATGCCCCGATGCGCGCCGTACGCCGGGCCGCTCGCGGTCGTCGCGCTCCTCTTCTCGTCGCCTCGTGCCAGCGCCGACGATGGATCCACGTCGGGGGGGGCCACGACCGAGCCGCCCCCGAGCGAGGTGCGCGTCCTCGCGCCGCACCGCGAAGTGGGCGCCACGACGCTGCGTCGCGACGACACACGCGACGTGCCCGGCGCCCTCGGCGACCCCACGCGCCTCGTCGAGGCCCTCCCCGGGGTCGCGCCGACGACGAGCGGACTGCAGGCGTTCTTCGTGAGGGGCGCGCCGCCCACGGCGACGGGCTCTTTCATCGACGGCGTGCCCGTCCCGGCGCTCTATCACATCGGCTTTGGCCCGAGCGTCGTCCACCCGGCGCTCCTCGAGCGCGCCGAGTTCTTCGAGGGGGCCGCGCCGGCTCGCTACGGCCGCTTCGTCGGCGGCGTCCTGTCGGGCACGACGCGCGCCCCCGAGCCGCGCGGTCACGGCGAGGCCAACCTGCGGGCCTTCGACGCCGGCGCGCTCGTCGAGGAGCCATGGGCCGGCGGGTCCGCGAGCGCCCTCGCTGCGGCGCGCTACGGCTACCCGGGGCTCGTCGTGCCGCTCTTCCAGCCCGACGTGGGCCTCTCGTACTGGGACTACCAGGCGCGCGTGACGTGGTCGCCGGACGATCGCGATCGGCTCGGCGCCTTCGCCTTCGGCAGCCATGATCGGTTGACCCAGCGCGAGGAGGTCGGCGGTCAGAGCGTCGACGGTCAGCTCGTGGCCGACGAGTTCCACCGCGCCGATCTGCGGTGGGACCGCGCGCTCGGTCGCCACGGGACGATGCGCCTGGCCTTGACCCTCGGCCGCGACGCCGTCGGCAACGAGAACGCCAACGGCACCGACGACATCGCGAGGCTCCGGCTCGAGCTCGACGGGCGGTTCTCGAGCACCCTTCGGGTTCGCGGCGGTGCCGACGCGCAACTCGATCGCCTCCGCCCGGCCGCCCCTCCCGCCGGCGCGGTCCTCTTCGGCGCGCTCGCCGCCATCGTGCCCTCGCGCGACGACGCGGTCGCGGGGGCCCACGTCGACGTCGCCTGGCGGGTCCACCCGCGCGTCGAGATTGTCCCCGGCCTCCGCGCCGACGTCTTCACGACGCGCACCGTCCCGGCCTTCGCGCAGAGCCACGACGCGACGCCGACGTTCGATCCGCGGATCGCTGTGCGGTCGCTCGTTGCGACGGACCTCACAGTCGTCTCGACGTTCGGCCTGGCGCACGAGCGGCCCGGCCTCTTCGTCCCGGTTCCGGACGCCACGCCACTGCTCCAGCCGGGCGTCCAGGACGGCGTCCAGTCGTCGGCGCAGGCGAGCCAGGGGGTCGAGCTTGCACTCCCGGCGCACTTCTGGGCAGCCGTCACGTTCTTCCTCCACGCGTACTCGGGTCTTGCGGACGTGACCTTCCAGGGCGTGCCCGGCGCCGCGCCCGGCGAGCTCGTGAAGCCCACGGTGAACGGCCGCGCCTTCGGAGGGGAGCTCCTCGTACGCCGGCCTCTCACCGACCGGCTCGCGGTCTGGGTCTCCTATACCCTTTCTCGATCGACGCGCCAGGCGCGCCCGTACGACTCGAGCGTCGCGTCGATGACGATCCCGAGCGAGTACGACCGCACGCACGTCGTCACGGTCGCGGCGTCCTTGGACCTGGGGCGCGAGTGGCGTGCGGGCGCGCGTCTCTATGCGTACTCGGGGCGGCCGTACACGCAGACGTCCCTCGGGGTGCAGGTCATCCCCTACAACAGCGCGCGCTTGCCCGGCTTCTATCGCGTCGACGCGCGTCTGGAGAAGGCGTGGCGTCTCGCGGGCGGGGATCGGATCGCGCTCGTCTTCGAGGGCGTCAACGTCACGCTCAACACGGAGGCGGTGTCGGCCGCGTGCGGTTTCTCGGTGACGGGCGGCACGACCGGCGGCGGGCGCTCCAGCTCGGGGACGCCGCTCGATCCGTGCAGCATCGATCGCCTCGGGCCCATCACCATCCCGAGCGTCGGGGTCGAGGGTACATTCAGGTGACGAGGACCGCCGCGCCGCGCACCTCGCCCCGCTCGAGGCGGTCGAGCGCGGCGTTCGCGTCCCCCAGAGGGTACGTCTCGCGCTCCGGGCGTATCGGGATGCGGGCCGCGAGCGCGAGGAACTCGGTCGCGTCCTGCCGGGTGAAGTTGGCGACGCTGCGGATCGATCGCTCCCACCACAGGTCGCCGTATCGTAGCTCCGGGACGCAATCGAGGTGGATGGCGTTGATGGCGACCGTGCCGCCCCGATCGAGCGCGCGGAGCGCCGCCGCCACGACGGATCCGGCCGGCGCGAAGGTCACGGCCGCGTCGAGAGGCTCGGGCGGCCGCTCCTCGTACGGTCCGGCCCACTGGGCACCGAGCCGCAGGGCGCGCTCGCGCTCCGCCGCCGACCGCGAGCAGACGAAGACGCGGCACCCCCAGTGGCGCGCCACCTGGATCGCGAGGGTCGCCGACGCGCCGAAGCCGTAGAGGCCGAGCCTCTGCCCGGGGCGGACGCCGCTCACCCGGAGGGAACGGTAGCCGATGACGCCGCCGCAGAGGAGGGGCGCGGCGTCGAGGTCCGCGAAGCCCTCGGGCAGCGCGAGCGCGAAGTCGGCGCGGACCAAGGCGTGCGTCGCGTATCCGCCGTCCGAGTCCCACCCGGTGAAGCGCGCCTGCGCGCACAAGTTCTCGCGACCCGTGCGGCACGCGGCGCACGTCCCGTCGGTCCCGCCGAGCCACGCGGCGCCCGCCCGATCGCCGGGGCGCCAGCCCGCGACGTTCGGGCCCACGGACTCGACGCGTCCGACGATCTGGTGCCCCGGCACGACGGGGAGGCGGCGCGCCGCGAGATCGCCGCGGCAGATCTGCAAGTCGGTCCGGCAGACGGCGCACGCGGTCACGCGCAGGAGGATCTCGCCCTCCGCGGGCGTCGGGTCGGGGCGGTCGACGGCGTGCAGACGGGATCCGCCGCCGGGTTCAGCCAGCTCCATCGCGCGCATGAATCAGTCCGATCCTCGCACCAGGCGCCGCACGCGCTCGCCGTCGGCGACGAGGACCACGTCGGCCCTGCCGACGAAGAGTCCGGTCTCGACCACGCCCGGAATCGCCCTCAGGCGCACGTCCATCTCGGCGGGCAGGTCGATCGGGCCGGTGGCGAGGTCGTAGATGACGTTGCCCGCGTCCGTACGGACGACGGCCCCGTCGCGGCGGCGCAGGACCGGCTTGCCGTAGCGCGCGAGGTGCGCCTCGGTCGTTCTGTGGGCGAAGGGCAGCACCTCGATCGGGACGGGCCAGCGCTCGCCGAGGCGATGCGACGTCTTGCTCGCGTCGACGATGATCACGTTCCGCCGCGAGGCATAGTTGACGATCTTCTCGCGGGTGTGGGCGGCGCCGCCCCCCTTGATGAGGTCCAGCCCGGCGCTCACTTCGTCCGCGCCGTCGACGTTGACGTCGATGGCCCAGGGTCCGTCGTCGTCGAGCAGCGGGATCCCGCACCGCGTCGCCAGCTCGCGCGTCGACTCGGACGTTGGCACCCCCACGACGGAGAGGCCCGCGCGCACGCGCTTGCCGAGCTCCTCGACGAAGAGGGCCGCCGTGCTGCCGCTCCCGAGCCCGATGGTCCCCCCGGGCGTCACCTCGTCGAGCGCCGCGATGGCGGCCTCCCTCTTGGCGTCGGTCATGGGGCGTCCCCTTACTTCCGGGGCGGCGCCCCGTCCACGGGCGTCGCGTCGGGACCGCCGTCGAGCCCCGCCAGCCGCCGGCGCAGCGACTCGAGCTGCTTCGGATAGCTGCGCGTCAGCGAGGCCGATGCCCCGTACGCGAGCGCTGCGCGAAGGGCGTCCGCGGCGCCGCGTCGGTCGCCCCGGGCGACCAGGATGTCCGCCTGGAGAGACCAGAGGTTCAGCCTGCGGGGGCCGTACGCACGGCCGAGCGCGCGCTGCGAGGCGGCGAGCGCCTCGTCCGTTCGCTTGAGCGCCATGAGGGCGGCGGCGAGGCGCGCGGGCGGGTTGTAGTCGCCGGGGAAGTCGCGCTCGCTCTGCTCGAGCATCGGCACGGCCTTCTCGGGTTCGTCCAGCGCGAGGTAGGCGCGGAGCCGATGCGCGTCGAAGACCGCCCGAGCCGCGGGGTTGGGCGCGGCCGCGGCCTCGCCCTCGAGGAACGTCGCCCAGGCGAGCGCCAGCCGGCGCGCGTCGTCCTTGCGCCCGAGCTCCTGCCAGGCGAAGACGACGTAGTCGTAGAGGTCCGATCGGTCGTCCGCGAGGATGGGCTGCGCCCGGTCCGACGCGATCCGCTCGCCGAGCTCGGCGAGCTCCGGCAAGCGCGCCCGCTCCGGCGCGTCCTTCGCGAGATCCTCGGCGCAGCCGATGGCGGCACGGACGACGTCGGCCACAGCGCTCCCGGGCGGCATGCGCGGGGCCGCGTCCGCCCCCGCCGTCACGCATTCGGGCAAGCGCTTTTCCTCGCTCAGCCGCGCGACCTGCGCGTCCACGGCGAGGGGTCCGTCGGGGCCCGCCCCGATCGCGGCGTCGCCGAGGAGCGTGAGCAGCTCGGAGGCCGTCAGCGATCCAGGCCACGCGAGGGTGACGCGCTCGCTGGCGGGGTCGATGACGTAGAGCGTCGGCAGCACGCTCGGCGCGAGGCGCGCCACCACGGCCGCGTTCTCGTCGCGCTCCGTGTCGAGCGACAGCCAGACGAAGCGCTTCCAGAGGGGTCGCAGGCCGGGGTCCGGGAACACGAACGCCCGCATGCTGAGGCAGGTGTGGCACCAGGGCGCCCACGCGTCGACGAAGAGCGGCACGTGGCGCGTGCGGGCCTGCGCGAGGGCGCCGACGTAGTCGTTCTCGACAAAGCGCAGCGACGTCTCCTCGACGGGGGCGTCGGGCGATGAGCCCGCGCGGGAGGTGGTCGCGGGCGCCGGCCGCAAGGCGGGGGCATGAGTACGGTCGTGGGCGCAGGCGGTGAAAAGCGCGACCAGGGCGAACGTGGCGGTTTTCAAGCCCCCCCGAGCATAGCCCGGGCCCCTTTACACGCCTCTTGCGGTGGTTAATTCATTGCTCACGAGCTCGCGGCGCAGCGCCGAGCGGCCCTCCGGGGCCGTGGCGTTCGCCCGGGCAAGTCATCGCCGGTGGTCCCCGCCTCGAGGTCGAGCGCGCGGGCGCTCATCCGGCCAAAAGGAGGAATCCATCATGCTCACCGGTTGGAGAGATTTCGATCAAACGTTCCGCGCCTTCGATCTCATGCAGCACGAGCTCGACCGGGTCTTCGGACCCTGGGCGCTACCCTCCCTCTTCGTCGAGCGCGCGCGACGCTCGGCCCGGACTTCGTGGCCGTCCATCAACGCGTTCGAAACCAAGGAGGCCTTCGTCTACACGGCCGAGGTACCGGGTCTGGGCGAGGGCGACGTCTCCGTGCTCGTCGAGGACGAGTCCCTGGTCCTGCGCGGCGAACGCAAGAGCGACGCGCCCCCGGGATACGAGACGCACATGCGTGAGCGCGCACCTTATGCGTTCAGCCGCAAGCTGCCGCTGCCCGGTCGCGTGGACGCCGAGGGCGTCACCGCGACGATGAAGGACGGCATCCTCACCGTCACCCTGCCCAAGTCGAAGGAAACCCTGCCTCGTCAAATCGCCGTGAAGGCGGTCTGAACCGACCAAAGATTCAGGAGAGAGATCATGAGCCAGATATCCAGTTACCGGAACGGCGACGCGCCCCGTGGCGTCGCGCCGAGGTCGCAGCCGCACGCGAAGGTTTCGCCCGCGGTCGACGTCTTCGAGAACGCCGAAGAGGTGCGGATCGTCGCCGACGTGCCCGGAGTCGCTGCCGGGGCGATCGACATCCGCGTCGAGAACGGCACCCTGACGATCGAAGCCAAGAGGGTCGAGCCGGCCGACGGCGTTCCCCGCGCGCTCGCGCGCGAGTACGACGAGGCCGACTTCGTGCGAAGCTTCCGCATCCCGGCGGGCATCGACACCGCGAACGTCGTCGGCGAGGCGAAGAACGGGACGCTCGTCGTGAAGCTGCCCAAGGCGGCCGAGGCGAAACCCCGCAAGATCGCGGTGCGTTCGAGCTGAGGGATCCATCGACCCAACCCCCGCGCCCGCTCACGTCGTCCATCGACGGAACACGACCCGCCGCAAGAAGGCGCGGTCGCCCGTCCGCAGGCGGACCGTGATGCTCGCCGGCGCGTCGTCTCGCAGCACGAACCGGAGCTCGCCGCGAGACCCATCGGCGTCGTCGGGAGCGGGGATCCTCGAGACCGTACCCGTGATCGTCGCCTCCACGTCGCCCGACCCTTCGACCCGCACCGACCAATGCCCCGGTCCGGGATGGAGGTCCCCGATGAAGGCGGGATGGGAATCGTCGACGCGCAGCGCCAGGCGTCCGCCGTCGTCGAGTCCTGCGAACCCTCCGGGCGGTGTGTCGAAAAGATAGGCGGGCACGATGATCTCCGACTCCGTCCGCGTCACCCCGATTCGCCCCTCCCTGCGCACCCACAGTCGCGTCGACACTCCTTCGGGAGTTTCGAACCTCACCAGCTGATAGAGAGGGTAAAAGTCGGGCCGTCGTTGCATCTCTCGGCCCCCGCGCCAATGTGCCTCCGAATCGCCGATCGGGGAGCCGAACGCGATGAGGTCGGGCCTCCTGCCAAAGAGGTAGTCGCCGTCTCCGAGCTCGTGCCCGATGAAGCCCTGCCCGAACTCGGGGGGATGGCGGGTCGCCAGGGTGCGGTCATTCAAGCCGAGCATGTCGAGGCAAGGAAGGTGGGGCGCGAAATAGGGCAGGGACCCCGCCGCGTCCACGGCCACCAGCGGCCGGTCCGCGGCGAAGGCCCGCTCGAGGAAGGCTCCCACCTCGCGTCCCGTCCATGGCCAGGTGTCGTTGAGCGCGTGGGTCCTTTCCGGGTCCCTGCTCTGAGCGCGCGCCAGCGTCACGAGGCCGACGGCGGCGAGCGCCGCGGCCAGCCCTCGCCCCATCCGGCCGCGCGTCGCGATCCCGTGCACGCCCTCGGCAATCGCCAGGGCTAGAAGGACGATCGGGACGACCAGGTGGCGTCGGGCCGGCGAGATGTCGCCCCCGATGACGACGACGTACGCAGTCCACGCGACGGCGTTCACCAGGGCGATGACGAGGCGTCTCCTGCTCTCCCGGCGTATCGCCGACGCCGCCGCGGCCGCTAGGGCCATCAGCAGTAGGCTCCGCAGGTACGGCTCGGCGCCCGCGACGTACTCCCAGCCTTGGCGTGCGCGCGTCCAGGTAAACGCGAGCTTGACGTGAGCCGTGTTGGGTAGCCACGCCGCGTAATATGCGCGACGGAAGACGACCTGCCCCAGGATGAAGAGCGCGACGATCGATCCGATGCGAGCAACGGTCTGCAGGTTCGAGCGGCGGAGCCCCGACGTCGCGAGAAGGCCTCCGCACGTCGCGGCGGCGAAGAGGCCCGCGTCGGGACGGGTGATCGCCGCGAGTCCCAGAAGAACTCCGACGCGGGTCGCGGTCCTGCGGCCGTCGCCGCACCCATCGACGAGCCGGTAGCTCAGGACGATCGCCCACGAGACCAGCGCCGCCAGCAGCGGCTGTTCGAGGCCGCCGATCGACCACGCGACGACGGGGCTCGTCAGGACGATGGCCAGGCCGCCCACGAGCGGGGGTAGCATCTCGGCGAGGCGCCTCGGTCGGTAGGCGAACGCGATCGCCAGCACCGCGCCCATCGTCGTCACCACGCCCATGAATCGGCTGACCATCACGAGGTCGCCGTCGAAGATCCCGCCGGCGGCGATGAGGAGGAGCCACAGGAGATCGGAGTAGCCTTCGACGCGCTCGCCGTCGGTCCAGGTCAGGCCATGACCGTGGAGCAATCGCCAGACGTACCTCAGCGCGATGAACGAGTCGTCGACGAAGAACGGCATGTACTCGCGCGCCTGCCACAGGAGAGCGCCCGCCGTGAGCGCGAGGATCGCGAAGGTGGGCGCTTGGGACCGCGCGAGCGCGTAGCCGCGCATCGGAGTCAGCACGCGCGCCGGAGCCACGTTCCGCGCGCAGCACGATGCGTACCGCGCGATCGCGCGGCCCTCACGTGATCATGGCGCCGCCTAAACGCGACGCGGAGATCGGGTGTGGCACACGGCGGCGCACCTCCCGTCGCAAGCCGAGCGCGCGCCCTGCGCCCTGCTACCCCGCGACCCCCACGAGCTCGCCGATGGCGCGGGCTCCCTCGCGCTCCATCAGGCGCAAGAGCTCCCGCCCCATCCGCGCGGCGATGCCGGGCCCCTCGTAGATGAAGCCCGTATAGAGCTGCACGAGGTCGGCGCCCGCGCGGATCATCGCCATCGCGTGCTCTGCGCGCTCGATCCCACCGACGCCGACGACCGCGACCCGACGCCCGAGGCGTGCCCGGATTCGCCGGACCACCGAGATCGCCCGCGCCTGGAGCGGCGGTCCGCTGAGCCCCCCGGCGCCGATCGCCGCGACCCGCCGCGCGTTCGTGCGCAGGCCTTCGCGCGAGGTCGTCGTGTTCGTCGCGACGACCCCGCCCAGCCCGACGGACTCCGCCACCGCCAGGACGTCCTCGAGCTGCGCGTCGTCCAGATCCGGCGCGATCTTCACGAGGAGACGGCCGCCGCCGCCCGCGCGCGCCGTCAGCGACAGCAGCAGCGCGGTCGCGTGCTCGCGCGCCTGCATCGCCCGCAGCCCCGCGGTGTTGGGCGACGACACGTTCACGACGACGAAGTCGGCGACGCTCCGTACGAGATCGAACGACCGGGCGTAGTCCTTCACCACCGCGTCGAGATCGTCCGCCGGGACGACCCGCGACTTGCCGATCGACACCCCGACCGGCACTCCGATGCCATTGGGGACCGACCGCCGCGCCGCGCGCAGACGCCGGGCGACGCGCTCCGCCCCGTCGTTGGGGAAGCCCAGCCGGTTCACGAGCGCGCGGTCGTCCGGGAGGCGAAAGAGGTTCGGGCGGGGGTTCGCCGCTTGCCGGATCGCCGTGACCGTCCCGAGCTCGAGATGACCGAACCCGAGCGCCGCGAGGGCCCGCGCCCTGCGCGCATCCTTGTCGAAGCCCGCGGCGAGACCGACCGGCGACGCGAAGTCGAGCCCGAGCGCGTGCACCGCGAGCCGAGGGTCCACGGGGACGCCGAGCGCGGTCCTCGTCAGGGCGCGCAGGAAGGGGACGTGCTCGAGCGGTCCGAGGGCGGCGAACGCGAGGGTGTGGGCGGCGTGCGCCGGCAGGACGAAGAGGAGCGGTCGGAGCGCTCGAGCGTACATCGCGCCCGGACCATACGCCGTTTCGGCCGCGAGAACCGCCCGCCTCGCTTCTGCTATCGTCGAACGTGGAGGGGTCCCCACGTGATCGTCGGCGTTCCGAAGGAGATCAAGACACGCGAGTACCGCGTGGGGATGACCCCCGCGGGGGTGCGAAGCCTGACCTCGCGCGGCCACAGCGTCCTCGTCCAGCAGGGGGCCGGGGAGGGAAGCGGCATCGCGGACGCCGAGTACGTCGCCCAGGGCGCGACGATCGTGTCCGACTCCGCGGCGGCGTGGGCGGCGGACCTCGTCGTCAAGGTCAAGGAGCCGCTCGCCGTCGAGCAGCCATATTTCCGCAAGGGTCTCGTCCTTTATACGTACCTGCACCTCGCGGCCGAGCCCGACCTCACACGGGCCCTCGCGCGGGCGGGGGTCGCCGCGGTGGCGTACGAGACGATCGAGCTCGCCGACGGCCTCCTGCCGTTGCTCAAGCCGATGAGCGAAGTGGCCGGGCGCATGGCGGTCCAGGTCGGCGCGACGTGCCTCGAGAAGGAGCGCGGCGGCAAGGGCGTGCTGCTCGGGGGCGTCCCCGGGACGCGGCGCGGGCGCGTCGTCATCCTCGGCGGAGGCACCGTCGGCCGGAACGCGGCGACGGTGGCGGTCGGCATGGGCGCGCAGGTGACGGTCCTCGACGTCCGCGCCGAGACGATGGCGTACCTCGAGGACGTGTTCGGCGGGGCGATCGAGACGCTTTATTCGAACCCGACGAACATCGACGACGCGGTCGCTCGGGCCGACCTCGTCATCGGCGCCGTGCTGGTCACGGGCGCGGCGGCGCCGAAGCTCGTGACCGAGGGTCTCGTGGCCAAGATGGAGAAGGGCAGCGTGATCGTCGACGTCGCCGTCGACCAGGGCGGGTGCATCGAGACGTGTCGTCCCACGGATCACGACCACCCGACGTACGAGGTACAAGGCGTCGTGCACTACTGCGTGCCGAACATGCCGGGCGCCGTCCCGCAGACGAGCACATGGGCGCTCACGAACGTCACGATCCCCTACGCCGTCCAGATCGCCGAGAAGGGCCTCGTCGCGGCGGCGCGTCAGGACCCGGCGCTCCTCGCGGGCCTCAACACGTACGGCGGGCACGTGACATACGAACCGGTCGCCCGCGCGCATCGGTTGCCGCACGTGCCGGCGGCCGACGCGCTCGCGAAGGGGTAGGCGCCGCCCAGATTCTGCCGCGCCCGCGGCAGCTCACGGGCAAAGCGCCTGACCGCCCCCCGCGCTCGAGTAGTACGCCTTCGCCTTCGACGTGAAGTTGCCGCCGTCGGACTCGGGCGACGTCTGGTCGCCCGCGCCTGCACCGAAGGCGGCGCCGATCGCGTGCGCGCCAGCGAGCTCGTTCATGTGCCCGAAGAAGTAGTCGACGCGGTTGTCCTGCCAGTGGTTGGTCGTGTTGTTCTGGCTCATGTTTCCGAGCGGCGTCTGCCAGTAGAGGGCCGGCTTGCCGAGCGCCTCCGTGAGCGCCGTGACCCACGCGAAGTCCTGGTGGAAGTCCGGGAGCTTCATGTTGGCCGCGTCCCACCACGTGTTCTTGCCCTGCGACTGGTAGTACCCGGCGTCGCGGTCGCTGGTTTCGACGACGACGAAGTCCGCGTTCGACTCTCCGGCGGCGGCGAGGAACGTCGCGAGCTTCTTTGCTTCGCCCGCGACGGACAACGACGGGTTCGTGTTCCCCGCGACGTCCATGTTGGTCCCCCACGCCGACGCGTGGAGTCCCACGAGGGCGTGAGGCGCGTACTTGCGCACCATCGCGACCATGCACTGCCCCATCCCGGCGATCGAGTTCTCCTGGGAGGCGCAGTCTGTGGCGTTGGCGCTCGCGACCGCGGCCATGAGGCCGTGCGGATCGCCGCCGGCCTGCTCGGCGTACCCCCAGAAGTCCGGCTCGATGTGCAGGAGGGCGACGCTTTGTCCGATTTGCTGCAAGAGGAAGCGCCAGTCCGCGAAGTATCGCGTCATGAAGCTCGCGTTCGTCGCCGCCTGGGTCGCCTCCGCCTTGCCTTCGGTGACGCCGCTCGACTGGAGGATCTGGTAGTACGTGAACATCGGAATCTGCGCGGGAGAAGCCCCCGAGCAGGTGCTCACGAAGTTGCGCGAGTAGGCGCCCGGCGGATCCTGGTCGTACTGCCAGCACCCCCACCACGCGCAACCGGGGCCCGAGTTGGCGCACGTGTTCCCTTTGGTGGTGCATCCGGTCGCGCACGAGGCACAAGGTGAGGCGCCGTCGAAGAGGCCGCCGGAGATGTACACGTAGCGGAGATCGAAGGGCGCGAGCTTCGCCGTGGCATCGGCCATGCTCCCGCCGACGAGAAGATGATTGCGCCCCAAGCTCGCGAGGAGCGCAGAGCCCAAACAGGACCCGCCGTCGCCTCCAGTCACCGCCCCGCTCGCGCCCGCGCCCGCGCCCGCGCCCGCGCTCGCGCCGGCGCCCGCGCCCGCGCCCGCGCCCGCGCCCGCGCTCGCGCCCGCGCCCGCGCCCGCGCCCGCGCCCGCGCCCGCGCCCGCGCTCGCGCTCGCGCTCGCGCCCGCGCCCGCGCCCGCGCCCGCGCCCGCGCCCGCGCCCGCGCCCGCGCTCGCGCCCGCGCCCGCGCCCGCACTCGCGCTCCCCCGCGTCCCGCCCTTGTCGCTGCCTCCGCTGCAGCTCGGCGCCGCGAGCCCCCCGATCGCGGCCACCACGAGCACCCCCGCCCCGAATCGACGAGTCGGTCCCATGACTCGACATCGTAGCCCCGCCCCCCGCGCTCGAAGAAGGTGGGTCGCGCCCGCCCCGCGTGCGCCCGTGTGGGTTTCCCAGTGTGCTAAGAGCCATCGCGCGTGCGCGGCGTTCCTCCCGATCTGATTCGCGACGTCGACGTCCTCTCCCTCGACGCCGGGAACACCGTCATCTTCCTCGATCACGAGCGCCTCGCGAGCCTCTGCCAGCGGCTCGGCTTCGACGTTCGCGCCGAGCGGCTCGCCGCCGCCGAGGGGGAGACGAAGCACGCGCACGAGCGGGGAGCCCTCATCGACGTCTCTTGGCGCGGGGCCCACCTTCCCGGGGCGCGCGGGTGGGGCTCCGTCGTCGGAACCATCCTCGTCTCGGCGGGGCTCGAGCTCGCGCGCGCGCCCGCCGTCCTCGAATCGATCTGGCTCGAACACGTCGCTCGCAACCTCTGGTCGCTCGTCCCGGCGGGGCTCGTCGAGGCCCTCGCCGAGGCGCGGCGGCTGGGGGTTCGAGTCGTCGTCGTCAGCAACTCCGAGGGGCACCTCGAGGAGCTCTTCCGCGATCTCGGGATCCTGAGCGCCTTCGACGCGGTGATCGACAGCGGTGTGGTCGGAGTCGAGAAGCCGGACCCGCGCATCTTCCGCATGGCCCTCGAGCGGTGCGGTGGCACTGCGGATCGGGCTCTTCACCTCGGTGATTCCTTTCCGACCGACGTCCTCGGCGCCCGCGCCGCGGGCATCCGGGTGGCGCTCGTGGACCCCTTCGACCACTTGGCCGGCCGTCACGACAACGTCCCGCGCGTCCCCGGGGCGCCCGAGGTCGCGCGAGCCCTTGCTTCCGCGCGGGCCACACCCTAGGCGTCCGCACGCTCGAGCGCAGCGAGAGTTCGGACGCCACACGCCAGAAGGCGTCCGCACGCTCGAGCGCAGCGAGAGTTCGGACGCCACACCCAGAGGCGCCCGCCTGACGGAAAAAAACGTCTCGGCCCCCAAGATTCTGCCAAGATTCGGGTCGACCGCGGTGTCTTCGGGAAACTCCGAGCACGCGCGGGTGTCTCATCCACCGGCGCCCGTTCGGTGTGATCTTTCATCTTACAGGGCCGGGCCCTTGCACTTGGATCGCGTCGTCGCTCGTCTGACTGGACCTGGGAGGCGGCATGGGACTTCGAGCGAGCGGGGTGGTGGTCGTTTCCGTCATCACCGGTGTATGGGTCGCCAACGCGACGGAGCGCGAAAAACCGCTGCTCGGCGGCCCGGCCTCGCGCGAAGTGAGCGCGCTCGAGGCCCATTTCGCGGCGCGACCGGGGGACGCGGAGGCCGCGCGCGCCCTCGAGCAGGGCTACGTCGACGCGCACCAACCGGGGCTCGCCCTCGCCCTGTTTGACGCAGCATCGCCGGCGATCCGCGGCGACGTCCGGCTGCGTCATGCCTACGGCCGGGCCCTCGTGGACGAGGGACGCAGCGACGAAGCCCTCGCCGTCGAAGAGGAAATCGTCGGCACGTGCTCCCCCGTCGTCGAGGGTTCCCCCGCACCGGCGGGGTGCGACTCCGTCCTGCTGGCGTCCGCGGTCCGGCGTGCCGGCATCCTGCTCGAGCTCGTACGGCTCGGCGTCACCGATGCCCAGGCCCACCCGGAGGCGAGCCTCGTCGCCTACCGAAACGCCACGCGCGAAGCGCGCGTCACCCTTCAGTGACGCGGGCCGCCCTCCTCTTCTTGTCGGCCGCCCTCGGGCTGACCGGCTGCATCCACGCGGCGCTGCCGTGGGCGACGTCTCCCCCGCCCGCTCCCGTGCGCCCGGCGAGCGCGCAGGCCGGCGCGGACGTCGGCGATCTCGACGCTCTGCTCGCCCCCAACGTCGCTTTCGCCGGACCCGGCGACGCCATCGTCCGCGTCGTCGGTCCTCAGGTGACGTGCAGCGGCGTCCTGCTCGCCGAGAACCTCGTGCTCACGGCGCACCATTGCGTGGTGCGACGCGATCACGGCGAGTTCACGGAGCGCCTCGTGGCGACCGGCTCGCTCGAGGTGCAGCTCGGCGCCGACTACCTTCCGTGGGGCAACGTCGGCGTCAAAGCGATCCTCGCACCTCCGTGCGGTGAGGCCGGTGGGCGCGGCGACGTGGCGGTGCTCGTCCTCGAGCGTCGTCTGGTCGGGATCGCCACCATGTCCCTTCAGGTCGATCCGCCGCGCGCCGGCGAGGAGATCTCGTCGGCCGGCTTCGGACGCTGCGCCCTCTCGCCGGAGGGCATCCGCAGGCGCGAGCGGCTCGCCGGGCCGATCGGGATCGTGTACTCGGGGACGTTCGAGGCGCAGGCCAGCGTATGCCCCGGCGATTCCGGCGGCCCGGCGCTCGATCGCATCACCGGCGAGGTCGTCGGCGTCGTGAGCCTGAGCGCGATGGACCACGACGAGACCACGAGCGGTCGTTCGGTCTTCGCGCGCGTGGACGGCGCGCCCAAGCTCGTGGCCTACGCCCGCCTCGTGGCGGACGGCGCGGACCCCGCGGACTTGCCGCCGCTGGCTTGTGATCGTTAGCCGGGCTCACGCGACGCCGGCGACCCGTTGAACGCCGCTCACGTCGAGCGGCGGACCGTGGCTGCCGCCGCAGAGCTGGGAGAGGACCCCGGAGAGGTCGATTGTCATCCGATCCCAGAGAAGCCGCCCCCTCGAGGTCGCTACGTCGTGCTGTTCATCGAAGGCCACCAGGCGTCCGGTCGGGCACAGGATCCCGTGCCACATCCCCTCGTGACGCCCCTCGCACCGGAGCCGAACCGTGATCTCCTGCCCGACGACCACCTCGACGACCCGTCGGCGAAGGCGGGGGAACGCCGTCGAGAGCCGGCGCGCAAGATCTTCCACGTCGTGGCGCGACATCGCCGTCGACTGCGGCAGGGCGAGGGCGGCAAAAGCCGGCGTCCAGTAGTCCTCCATCGGCCGCCCGCCGCCGAAGAACGGCCCGACGTACCACCTCACGGCAGGGGGCAGACGGCGCCAGCCTTCGATGGCGGACTTGGCAATCTGCAGGGCGACGTGGACCACGGCTTGCCGTAAATCTTGGGTCGACGAGCGCGCATCCGTCACCAAAAGCACCGGGGAGAGCTCACTGCGCGAGGAATCGCTCGACGATCCCCGCGAAGAGCGGCGGTGCCTCTTGCATCGGGTAGTGCCCGCAATCCGCGAGCGGTACGACGACGACGTTCGCGCAGAGGGGCGTCAGGAACTGCGTGACGGCCCGCTGGCGCATGGGTTCGATGTCGCGCTCTCCGGTGATCGCGAGGAGGGGCCCGCGGACCGGCGCGTTCGGCTCCGCCAGCCCGTCGCGCGCGAACATCGCCGCGTAGGTCGCCACCGCCTCGGGGTCGGCGCACGCCCGCCACCGCGCGGCCTTGAACCGCACCCAGCCGGCGCTCGTCCGATCGCCCAGCCGCGCGCGCAGCCACTCGCGCCGCGATTCGTCGTCGCCGCGACCGATGGCGCGGATCGACGCGAGGCGCGCTTCGTCGGCGCCGAAGCCGCCGGGCGGGGCCGGGGTGACGAGCACGGTCCGCTCGACGCGATCCGGCGCGTGCTGGGCGAGGTGCAGGGCGACGAGGGTGCTCATCGAGTGACCGACGACCGAGAAGCGCCGCCACCCGAACGCGTCGGCGAGCGCGAGGACGTCGCTGGCGGCCTCCGTCAGGGTGAAGTCGCCGCGCTGCCCCATCGATCGGCCGTAGCCGCGCAGATCGGCGAACGCCCAGGTGAAGGCCTCTTCGTCGAGGTAAGGCGCCGCAGCGTCCCAGGTGGACGTGTCGCAAATCCAGTCGTTCAGGACGAGCGTGCGGCGGGCTCCCGACCCGAGCGTGCGGCAGCCGATCATCGCCGGGGCTTGGTAGCACAGGCATGTCGCGCGCCCATGCCTGGCTCGCCAGGAGCCCGCGGCGTGGCTAGAAAGGGACACCATGACGGATCTCGTCCTCACGCTGATCGGACAGGATCGCCCCGGCCTCGTCGAGGCCGTCGCGGCCATCGTGCGCGGACACGGCGGCAACTGGCTCGAGAGCCGGATGACTCGTCTCGGCGGCAAGTTCGCCGGCATCCTGCGGGCGGAGCTGCCCTCGGAGCGCGCGGAGGGGGCGCTGAGGGCGCTGGCCGACCTCGAGACGCTCGGCCTCAAGGTCATGGTCGAGGTGGAGGCGCCGCGCCCGATCCGGACGCCGCCGCCCGGCGCGCTGATGGAGCTCGAGGTGGTGGGGGTCGACCGGCCCGGCATCGTCCAGGAGTTCGCGCAGCTGCTCTCGGCCGCGCGTGTCAACGTGGAGGAGATGACCACGGGCCGGCGCAGCGCGCCGATGTCCGGCGAGATGCTGTTCGAGGCCCGCGCCGTCGTGCGGTTGCCGGCGTCCACCGACGTTGCGACGCTCCGCGCGAAGCTCGAAAGGGCGGCCAAGGACCTCGTGGTGGACGTGCGGCTGGAGCCGTCGTCCTGAGCAAGGCCGGCGGGAAGGAGTGCGCACCCCCGCGGGTTTTCGACTCGGCGTCGGCGAGGCGCCCAATCCTCGTTACACTCGCTCGGCGGGAGTCGTGCCATGTGCGGAATCGTTGGTTACGTCGGAAGCAAAGAGTGCGCGGCCATCTTGGTCGACGGGCTGCGGCGGCTCGAGTACCGGGGGTACGACTCGGCCGGCATCGCCATCCACACCGGCTCGGGGGTCGCCGGCATCGAGATCGTGCGCGCCGTCGGCAAGCTCGCGAACCTCGAGACCGCCCTCAAGAAGCACCCCCTCGCGGGCACGACGGGCATCGGCCACACGCGGTGGGCCACGCATGGCCGCCCCAGCGAGGCGAACGCCCACCCGCACGTCGCGGGCAAGGTCGCGGTCGTCCACAACGGAATCATCGAGAACCACGCGGCGCTGCGGCGCGAGCTCGAGGCGGCGGGCGTCCGTTTCGCGAGCGACACGGACACCGAGATCGTCGCCCACCTGGTGGACCGCGAGCTCGCGCGCGGCGGGGTCGCGCTGGTCGAGGCGCTCCGTCTCGCGCTGCGGCGCGTCCACGGCTCGTACGGGATCGCCGTCGTCAGCGGCGATTGCCCCGACGAGATCGTCGTGGCCAAGGCCGACAGCCCGCTCGTCGTCGGCATCGGCGACGGTGAGGTCCTTTGCGCCAGCGACATCCCGGCGCTCCTGGCCCACACGCGGGACGTCGTCTTCTTGATGGACGGCGAGATCGCGACGCTCCGCCGCGACGGGGTGACGATCCGCACCCTCGACGGGGCGATCGTCCCGCGGGGGCCGAAGCGGATCGACTGGTCGCCGACGCAGGCCGAAAAGGGCGGATACAAGCACTTCATGCT
>Ga0070735_10002000_pt1 | contig 18876 bp, 18 predicted proteins | sample Coa_R1_FD_66443 | JGI IMG/M metagenome (GOLD analysis project Ga0070735, IMG submission 66443) | Surface soil microbial communities from Centralia Pennsylvania, which are recovering from an underground coalmine fire - Coalmine... | ecosystem: Environmental > Terrestrial > Soil > Unclassified ... | reverse complement strand
TGACGTCGGTGTGGCCGAGGAGCGGCAGGTTGCCCAACCGCGCGATCACGGTCAGCCCGTCGCGGGTGAGCAGGGCGTTGACGGCGGCCACAGCGAGCGCGACCGGCACGGCCAGGCGTGCGGCGCGCCCGATCTCGGAGGCCACGCGCGACCCCGCGGCCGCCGCGAGCACCGCGATCGCGACCGCTCCGAGGAGGACCGGGGCCGAGAGCACGAGGGCGGCGAGAGCGAGCGACAGGCAGTAGGCGCACGCCACCGCGGCGCGGGCGCTGTGCAGCGGGCTTGCGCGCCGGCGGTAGCTCACAGCCCGGCCTCCAACGGCACTGGCACGACACCCGCGGGTGAGGTGGCGAGCGCGAAATGGTCGCGCAGGCGGCCGGTTTGCAGAGCCGCCGCCGCGCCCGAGACGCCCGCGGCGTCGGTGCCGGTGATCACCCAGATCGGGATGTTCGACCCACCCGCGGTCGCGGCGATGAGTCCGGCGCCGGGGCCCAACGTCCGCGCCGCCCGGCCGGTCGGATCGAGCAGCTGCAGCTCCGTGCCCCCGTTCACGAACCGGGCGAACACGCCGCTGACCTGGGGGCCGCGCGCGATCAGGGCGCCGGCCGTCGCGCTTCGCAGCGCCGGCCAGGTGCCGACGAGCATCGTCAAGGCGGGTGCCACCGAGCGCCCGGCGGCGACGCGCGCACCAGCGCTCGCCAGCACGGCGCGGACGCGCCGGCACGCTGCCGCTGCCCCCGGGAAGCACTGAATCACGGTGGGCAGGCGCCGGCCGGCGACGCCGTGAAGGAACGGCTCGGGAAACTCTCCCACCACGGCGGGAATCGATTCCGCATCCCGCCAGTCGTGGAAATCCCACCACACCTCATCCCCCTGATGGAGTGGTGTCGCGGCTGCCCCGGCCGGGGCCTGCACGCCGTTGACGTAGTAGAACCAGTCGCGCTGCCCGCCGCCCGAGAGCCCGTTGATCGATTGCACGAACCCGCCCCCGTAGCGCGTGTCGACGTGAAACGAGCGCTCGAGCATCCGCATCACGGTCTCGGAGCCCGGCAGGCTGCGCACGCTGACCGAGCCCACGGCCACCGTGCCGAAGCGCTCGGTGACCGTGAGCATGGCCGCGCCGGCGCTCCGACCCGGACCCAGTCCGCACCCGGCGGCACCGGCCGCCCAGAGCAGGGCGGCCAGCGCCGCGCAGGCGATGCCGAGTCCGGGCCGGCGCATGGGATCAGCCGACGCTGATGCGAACGGCCCCGGCGCGGACGTAGCCGTACTGGTGGCCGCCCTTCTTCGTGTCGCTGTGGGTCGCCCGCAGCACGAGCGTCCCGGCCTTGGCGGCGGTGACCGTGGCGAGGCCCCGGGAGTTGGTGGTCACCGTGTGGCCGGCGCTGGTGAGCGCCGCGCCAGCGATCGCCCGCGCCTTGCCCGCGGCGTCGTAATAGACGACCTTGACCGTGAACGATCGGCCGACCGCGACGCTGTGTGGCGCCCCGGTGATGGCCAGCGGATAGTCGCCGTAGTCCGTCAGCGGCACTGCGGCGAACAGCAGCGGCTCGCCGCGGTGCGGCTTGATGCCACACACGCCGGTGCTCGCGGCGACGTTGCCGGCGAATACCTCCCAGTAATAGCTCGCCTTCGACGTGTACTTCTCGCCGAGGATCGAATCGATCAGGTAGTCGGAGAACGACGGGTCGAACGAACCGCCCCAGCGATGATGCGTGGCCCGGTCGAGCGCGCCCGCGGCGCTGTCGCTCGAGCACGCGCCCTTCGGCGCGCCGCCACGCGTGACCCAGCCGCTCTTCAGGTGCACGACGGTCGCCGGCAGCAGGGTCTTTGCCTTCCCCTCCACCCGCACAGTCACCGCGGTTCCACCCGCGGCCTGAGCGCTGGAAGCGCAGACGAGGACCACGGCGGCTCCGAGTGGAGCCAGAATGCGTAGGAACTTCAAGTTGCCACCCCTTTCCACGAGGGCTCTCGGCGTTGCGGTCGGAGGCAGGTCTCCTGGCTTACGGGCCTACCAGCCGCGCCTTCCCGGGGACTCGACGTCGCCCAGTGGCCCATATGCGGCTGGCATCCCCGATCACAGTGGCGGGTCCGCGCCGGGATCTCACCGGCTTCCCATCTCCACCGACCGATTTACCGGCAAGATCCTAGAGGCTCGCCGGCCCGGGTAGTACTCGGCCATGACCGAGCCGCAAACAGCGTTCGTACTCGGCGGCGGTGGCGTGCTGGGCGCGCACGAGGTCGGGATGCTCGAAGCGCTGGCCGAGTCGGCGATCGAGCCGCAGCTGATCCTCGGGACCTCGATCGGCGCGATCAACGGCGCCTTCTTCGCCGCCGAGCCGAGCCGCCGGGGGACCGCCCGTCTGCGGGAGCTGTGGTCGGAGGCGAACCTGTCGGTGCTTTCCTCGGGCGCGCTGCTGCGCCGGGCCGGAACGCTCGCGCGCTCGGGCACGCACGTGGAGCCCTACGGAACCCTGCGTGCGCGCCTGCGGGAGTTGCTGCCCGTCGACCGGGTCGAGAAGCTGGCCGTGGCGTTTCAGTGCGTGGCCGCGAGCATCGAGCGCGCCGCCGAGCATTGGTTCGACCGCGGACCGCTGGCCGACGTCCTGTTGGCCTCGTGTGCGGTGCCGGGGATCCTGCCTCCCGTGCGAATCGGCGATGAGCATTTCATCGATGGCGGGATCGTCAACTCGATCCCGGTCAGCCGGGCGGTCATGCTCGGCGCCCGGCGGATCTTCGTGCTGCAGGTCGGCCGGGTCGAGCAGCCGCTTCGGCCGCCGCGTTGGCCGTGGGAGGTCGGACTGGTGGCCTTCGAGGTTGCGCGGCGCCACCGCTTCGCCAACGACCTGCACTCCCTGCCCGATGGGATCGAGCTGCACGTGCTGCCCACCGGCGGCTCGGCGGCACCCGCCTATAGCGACGTCGCCGGGCAGCTCGGCCTGCGCCGCCCCGCCCGCAACGTGGCCCGCTGGGTCGATTCCGCCTATGAGGCGTCGGCCCGCTACCTCGAGGAGCACCATTGCGGCCGCCAGCGGCCCGCCGGCGCATCGCGTTCGCGCTCGGCCTGACGCTCGAGCTGGTGCTGCTGGGCTGGGCGCCGGTGCTGCTCGGATTGGCGGCCGTCGCCCAGGCGGTCGGTCGCCCCAAGCCGATGATCGCCGTGCGCTCGGTTCTGGTCTATTGCGCGCACGAGCTCGGTGTCCTGGCCGCAGGGGGCGCGCTGTGGGCGCTCGGGCCGGTCCTCGGCCGCCCCGCGCGCCAGCGCCTGCACTGGCGCCTTCAGCACTGGTTCGTGCATGCCGCGGCCGCACGGATCCTCGAGCTGCTCGACGTCGAGATCACCGAGGACTGCGCAGCCGAGGCCGCCGCCCTGCTGGCCGGACCCGAGCCGGCGATCGTGCTCAGCCGCCACGCGGGCCCCGGTGACACCGTATTCCTGATCGACCGGCTGATGGAGCACTACCGCCGCCGCCCGAGCGTCGTCCTGCGCCAGGACGTGGCCCTGGATCCCGCGATCGGACTGCTCACGAGACGGCTCCCCCACGGTGTCATCGACCCGTCAGAGCCCGAGGAATCGTCCGCTCTGATCGAGCGGCTCGCCGCGGATCTGAGCACGCACGGCGTCCTGCTGATCTATCCCGAGGGGGGCAACTTCACCCGCGAGCGCCGGCGCCGGGCCCTGAGCAGCCTGCGCCGCCGCGGCCGGCGAAAGGCCGTGGCCGTCGCCCGCCGCATGAGTAACGTCCTGCCCCCGCAGCCCGCCGGCGTCCTTGCGGCTTTGCGGGGCAACCCGCGCGCGCCGGTCGTCTTCATCGCCCACACCGGACTTGGCCTGGCCGCCTACCCGCGGGAGATCTATCGCGAGCTGCCGCTCGGCGGCCGGATGCGCTTCCGGACCTGGATGGTGTCGCGCGAGGAGGTCCCGGAGGACGAGGAGGCGCGAGTCGCCTGGCTTAACGGCTGGTGGCTCGAGATCGATCGGTGGGTGCGCGCCCAGCACGCCGAGCCGGTGATCCTCGACAGTGAACCGCGGTCTAGCGGCGCACCACCAGCGTGATCGCGGTGGCCACGGCGAGCGCCACGGCGCCGATCGCGACGGCGCCGAGCACGAACAGCTCGTGATTCTGCGCGTAGCTGATGACTCCGTGCGGCCGCACCAGCGCCAGCAGCGCGATCACGAGCGCAGCTCCCGCTACCAGCGCCGCCTGCGGCGCCAGCGCCTCGCGGACAGATGGACGCTGGCGTCGAGACTCGGTGTCCGATCGGCGCGGCCAGCGGGCATCGGCTGCCGAGACCGCGGCGACGGCCAGCATCGTCCACGTCCCGGCGACGAGGAAGCCGCCGAGCACGTCGCTGGGGAAATGCCAGCCCAACTCGAGGAAGGAATACGAGACGGCGACGGCAAAGGCGGCGCCGATCGCGGCGACCGCTGGGCGCAGGCGCGGCGCCGCAGCGAGCACGCAGGACAGCGCCAGCGCCATCGCTGCGGTCGCATGGCCGCTCGGCCACGATCCGGTCGGCACGTTCACGTAGCCGCCATACAGCCATCCCGAGCGCGGAACTGCCAGCAGCGGCTTGAGCAGATGGGTGGTCAGATTGGCGCCCAGCAGGATCGCCACGATGGCCAGCAGCGCGCGCGGCCGCCGGCGTAGCAGCGCCACCAGCACCGGGATCGCCGCCAGATAGACGTACGGCGAGGGATCGCAGAGGCCAGCTACGAGCTGGGCCACGTGATTGATCCGGGGGCGGTGATACAAGCCGGCGAACCCGCTGAGGATCGCCCTGTCGAGCCGCTCGAAGGCGCCGACATGCAGGGCAAGCGCCCACGTCAGGATCAGCAGGCCGGCGCCCGCGCCGGCACCCAGAAGCGCCAGCTTCGTCCGTCTGGTCATCGCTGCGAGACTACCCGGCGCCGGTTGTGAGCTTCGTAAGAGCTGGCCGGCCGATCGAGCCTCGAGGACGGAGCGTCGGGTCGATCAGGACCCTGCGCCGCCGCCGTTTGCCGGAGATCGCCGCGAGCAGGATGTCGACCGCCAGCTTCACCAGCCGGTCCTGATCCCAGTCGAAGGTCGTCAGCGGCGGTGACAGCAGAGCCGAGATCGGATGGTTGTCGTACCCGATAACGGAGAGCTGCCCCGGGATCCCGAGACGGAGCTCTCGCGCAGCCGCATAGACCCCATAGGCGATCGAGTCACAGAGGCAGAAGACCGCGGTGGGCCGATCGTCGGACGAGAGGAGCTCCCGCGCCACCGAAGTCGCGGCCTCGAGCTCGTAGGACGCCTCGAGGACCTCGACGTCCAGCCCGAGCCGGGCAGCCACCGACCCCACGCCAAGCTCCGCGGCGCGATCGGCGGTCGGCGAGCCCGGCGGTCGCAGCAGCGCGATCCGCTCGTGCCCGCTGGCCTGCAGGCGCTCGAGCGCGGCCTGGACGCCTGCTCGGTTGTCGAACAGAACCTCCCCGGCCACCTTGGAGTCGGTCAGCGCCTCGCCGATCGTGACGACCGCCACCGACTCGGACAGCTCGACCCAGAATGGATCGCCGGGATCGATCGGCGACACGATCATCCCGTCGACCTGCTGATCGCGCAGGCGGGCGGCCAGCATCCGCTGCCGGTCGGGGTCGCCGGCGGCGTCGACCACGAGCGCGTAGTGGTCGCGGGCCAGAAGCTCCCGGCCGGCCTCGGCGGCGAAACGCTGGAGCCAGAGGTCCTCGAGCGATGGGCCGAGAATGCCGACCATGCCGGTGCGCCCACTTGCCAGAGCGCGGGCGATGGGATGCGCCTCGTAGCCGAGGTCGTCGGCGATCTGCCGGACGCGTTTCTGGGTCTCGTCGGAGACCTGCATCCCGCGCAGCGCGTAGGACACCGCCGCGGGCGACACACCGGCCGCATCAGCTACGTCGCGGATCGTTACGCGCTTGCCAGGGCTCACCCGTAGCAAAGCCTAGTCCCGCGGCCGGAGATGGCTTGACAGCGGCCTGGTGAACCGATTCACTGAAGCGGTTCAATGAACCGGTTCACGCCCAGCCCCGCGATCGATGTCCACCAGCACGTGTGGACGCCGCCCCTGATCGCCGCGCTGCGCGCCCGTAGCGAGCCGCCACGCCTGCGCGGCTGGGTGCTGGAGCTTCCCGGGCAGCCGCCGTTCCCCGTGCGCGCGGCCGACCACGACATCGGTCTGCGCCGCCAGGCGCAGACCGGCGACGGTCTCGACCTGGCCGTCGTCTCGCTCTCGAGCGCGCTGGGCCTCGAGCGGCTGCCCGCGCGCGACTGTCAGCCGCTGCTCGACGCCTACCACGCCGGGGTGTCGGAGCTCGGGCCGAGCTTCCGCGCGTGGGCTTCGGCCTGTCTGGCACCGATCGACGCCGCGGCTCTCGAGCACCTGCTGCAGCTCGGGTTCGTGGGGCTCGAGCTGCCGGCCGACGCGCTCCTGGACGCCGAGGACTACGAGCGCGTCGGCCCACTGCTCGATGTGCTCGAAGCCGCCGGACGTCCGCTGTTCATCCATCCCGGTCCGGCGGCCGGACCGCGTGGCGCGCCGGCGTGGTGGGCACCCGTCCTCGCCTACCCGCAACAGATGCACGCGGCCTGGCTCGCGTTCGGGCTCCATGGGCGCCCGCGCCACCGAGAGCTGAAGGTCTGCTTCGCGCTCCTCGCGGGGCTCGCTCCACTGCACGCCGAACGCTCCCGCGCCCGAGGCGGCCCAGGCTCGCCGCACGACCCCCACGTGTTCGTCGAGATCTCGTCGTACGGGCCGCGGGCCATCGACGCGATCGTGCGCGCGCTCGGCGTCGACGCTCTCGTAAACGGCTCGGACCGGCCGTATGCCGAACCGGCGTGCACCGGCCTCGGACCGGCCGCGGAGTTCGCCATCCGCACTACCAACCCCATCCGTCTACTCGATCTCGAGGAGGTGTCAGTTGAGCTTGCCCTCGCTTCCAGCGCGTGATCTCTCGCTCGGAGAGCTCGAGGCACTGGTCCATGAACTCGCGGAGCACCCGGATGTGTGGCGCGCCCACGTGGCCTTTCCCGATGGCGAGCGTCACTACGTCTCGCTGCACCGCGACGACTTCGTGGACATCTGGTTGCTCTGCTGGAATCGTGAGGGGGACACCGGCTGGCACGACCACGACCTCTCCTCGGGGGCCGTATGCGTGGTGGAGGGAGCGCTCGTGGAGTCCAGCCCCAGGATCGGAGGCGATCCGTTCACGCTCGTGTTCACGGCCGGCACGACGTTCTCCTTCGGCGCCGATCGGATCCACCGTCTCGGCGGCGCAGCGGACCGCAGCATCTCGATCCACGCCTACTCTCCGCCGCTCTGGCGCCTTGGCCAGTACTCGATCGACGAAGGCGGAGTCATGCGGCGGACGTCGGTGAGCTACGCCGAGGAACTTCGGCCGGTCGCGGCGTGATCGTCCTCGACGGAGCGAGCCTCACCCCGGCCGAGGTGGCCGCCGTAGCCTTCGGCGGCGCCGCGGTCGAGCTGGCCCCCGAGGCTCGCACCCGGAACCTGGCCGCCCGGGCGGCGATCGCCGACCTGCTCGCGCGAGGTCAGGAGCTGTATGGGGCCACGACCGGCGTGGGCGCACTGCGCGACGTGAGGATCGCCGACTCCGAGCGCGAGCGCTACCAGTGGAACCTCCTGCGCAGCCATGCCGTCGACGCCGGCCCGGCGATCGCGCCCGAACTGGTGCGCGCGGGCATGGTCGTACGCGCCAACCAGCTCGGCGCGGGCGGCGCCGGCGTCGTACCCGAGCTGCTGGACGGCCTGATCGCGGCGCTTAACACCGGCGCCACGCCGTTCGTGCGCCGGCTGGGCTCGCTCGGCACGGGTGACCTGGCGGCCTTGGCCGCGGTCGCCCTGGCGCTCCTGGGCGAGGGGTTCGTGTGGCGCGACGGCCGAGCCGAGCCGGCGGCCCCGCTGATCTGCGCCGAGCTGAGCCTCCGCGACGCGCTCGGCTTCATGAGCTCGAACGCGTTCACCGCCGGGCACGCGGCCATGCTGGCGATCGAGGCGCGCGAGCTCCAGGGAGCGTGGCTGGCGGTGGCCGCCCTGTCCTTCGAGGCCCTCGAGGCAGATCCGGTCGTGTTCGACGCCCGCGTGCAGGCCGCCGTCGGAGCGCCCGGCCAGGTCGAGGTGGCCCGGCGCATGCGTGAGCTGCTGGCCGGCTCCTTGGCCGACGACGCTCCCGACCGTCTCGTGCAGGGCCCCTATCCGTTCCGGGTCGTGCCGCAGGTCGACGGGGTCACCGACGACGCGCTGAACCGGCTCGAGGTCATCGTCGGGCGCGAACTGAACGCCCGGCCTGAGAACGCTCTGATCGACGCCGGCGACGCCTTGCCGAACGGGAACTTCCACGCCGGTCAGCTGGCGGCGGCCCTCGACGGCCTGCGCTCGGCGCTGGCCCAGTCGGCGTCGCTGATCGCCGCCCGCGTGAGCTCGCTCCTGGACCCTGCGACCACCGGCTTCACGCGCTTCCTCGCCGGCCGCCCGGGCGTCGAGTCGGGAGTGATGATGCTCGAATACACAGCTCACTCCGCCGCCGCCGAGATGCGATCGCTGGCCACGCCGATGTCGGCTCAGGCCGTCTGGGCCTCGCTCGGAGCCGAGTCGCACGGCAGCCTGGCCGCGACCGCGGCGCGCAGGACGGCCGAGTGCCTGGAGTCGATGCGCGTCGTGGTCGCCTGCGAGCTCGTGGTCGCAATGCGGGCACTCCGGGCGCGGGGCCGCCGGACGCACGCAGCCGGCACGAGCCGGCTGGCCGAACTCGCGCGCGAGGCCCTGCCAGGCGAGCTCAGCGACCGTGCGTTCGGGCTCGAGGTGGTAGAGGCCTCCGAGATCCTCCGGGCCTGGAGCGCGAGCGCCTGAACAGGCGCTCGAGCACTCGCGCCACCCCGGCCTCGTCGTTGCTGGCGGTCACCTCGTCGGCGGTGGCGAGCACGTCGGGATGGGCGTTGGCCACGGCGACGGCGTGACCGGCCCAGCGCAGCATCGCCAGATCGTTCGGCATGTCGCCGAACGCCACCACGTCGCCTCGCTCGATCCCCCGCTCGGCGCACAACCGGGCCAGCGCCGTGGCCTTGCTGACTCCGGGCGCGGCGATCTCCAGCAGGCCGTCGGCGGAGTTCGAGTGGCTGAGCTCGACCAGGTGGCTGACGCACGACCGCCCGCGCTCGAGCAACTCGTCAGCGAGCAGCCGGTCGTGGCGGAGCAGGAGCTTGACCGCGGGTTGCTCGATCAGCGCCTCGACTGCGTCGACGATCGTGTCCTCCGGCACCGGCCAGCGCGTCATGTACGCCGGCTCGCGGCCGAAGGCGTTGGTGCGTTCCACCGCCCACGCCCCACCCGGGATCGCCTCGGTCAGGAGCTCGACCACCTCGCGCAGCACCGACGGCTCCAGTGGGAAGTCCTCGAGCGCCGATTCGGTGTGCAGATCCCAGATCACTCCGCCGTTCGCGCAGATCGCCACCCCGCGGTGACCGGTCTCGTCGGCCAGCGGCGCCATCCACCGTGCCGGACGCGCGGTGCACAGGACGAACAGGGCCCCCGCCGCCTCGACCTCCGCGATCGCCCGCCGGGTGCGCTCGCAGACGGTCCCGTCCGAGCGCAGCAGCGTCCCGTCGAGATCGGTGGCCACGAGCTTGGGCGTCACGCCAGGGATGCTGGCAGACCGCGAGCGGCGAGCGCTCACGTGAGCGGCGGGCGCTCACGTGAGCGGCGAGCTACGAACCGGCAGCCTGCGGCGTCCCGGCCACGCGGGTGATGCGCACCGTCGGGGCGACTCCGGTGCGAGCCCGCTGGGCATAGTGCTCGATGTCCTCGGGGGAGGCGACCTCGACGCTCACGTCGTCGGCGAGCACGAAGCGCGCGGCCTCGTAGAGGAGCTCCTGGTAGCCCGGCACCGACGACTCGGACTCCCCCTCCGGGGGGCGCAGGGGCTCGATGTCCAGGTCGTGGGTTCCGCAGCGCAGCGTCCAGCGCTGTCCCCGGGCAAGCTTCTCGGCCGTGACCTTGACCGGAACGGTGTCCGGCTGGGGATCGAGGGCGTGATCGAGGCGCTGGCGAGCATGCGCCGCCCACAGCGCGCGCTCGAGGCAGTCGTAGTTGCGCCGGTAGGGCGCGACCACGATCGCAACCGGGCCCCGCGCGTCGCGGTGCCCGCGGACCGCCTCGGCGGCCGCGCCGACGAGCACGTAGTCCACGCCATTGGCGTTCAGCCATCTGACGACGGCGATCCATCCCCGGTCGAGGTACTCGAACTCCTGCGAAATGGTGGTGGGCCGGTCTTCGATCCCCGGCGAGCGTCGTCTGAGCAGCATGACGCCCGGTTTCGCCACGGCAGGCCGGAGTCCTGCCGGCGCACCGATGTCGCGGCGCGCCGGCGGACTCCAGGGTCAGCTCAGAGCAGTCCGTTCGCCTTCAGGAACGAGGTGGCGACTGTCGCCGCCGACTGCTTGTCGATCGCCACCGCCTTGTTCATCGCGATCACGGCCGGCGTCGTCAGCAGGCTGTTGACCTTGTTGATGATCGCCATGAACTGCGCTCCGCCTTCCTGGGCGAGCTTGGCCTTGTTGATGACCAGCGCGATGTTCTGGAAGCCGAAGACGCCCTTGGGGTCGGTGAGAACCGTGTACTTCCCGCTCGCCAGCTGCGGATCGGTGGTGAAGATATCCGCAGCGTTGACGGCACCGGAATCAAGCGCCTGGTACTGCAGCCCGAGGGCCAGCGACCTGAACGTGAAGTTGTTGATTCCGTAGACCTTCCGCATGCCGAGCGCTCCCTCCTGGCGCCCTTCGAACTCCGGGCGCGCGCCGAGGACGAAATGGGAGAGCTTCTTCAGGTCGCTCAGTGTCGTCAGGCCGTTCTTCTGGGCGTAGGTCTTGAGCGTGGCGATGCCGTCCTTGTCGAAGAACGGTGTCATCTGGCTCATCGCCTGCCCGCGCTTGGCATACGCCGCCTCGGCGAGGTTGTACTCCTGCTGGGCGCTCGTCACCGGCGTGGTGATGTTGAACACGGTTGCCACCGACTCGCCGGTGTACTCCGGATAGGCGTCGATCTGACCGCTGGTGAGCGCCTTGTCGACGATCTCCGTGGCGCCGATGTTCTCCTTGTAGTTGACCGTGTAGCCGTTGTGCTCGAGGACCTGCTTGTACAGCTGGCCGAGGATGAACTCCTCTGTGAAGTCCTTGGTGCCCAGCGTGATCGGCGGCTTGCCCTTGCCGATCAGGGTGCCCGAGCCTGTGGAGGCGGTCGACGACGAGGAGCTCGTTCCGCTTGACGCCGAGGTGTTCGAGGACGAGTTCGAGTTGGAGCTCCCGCATGCCGCCAGCGCGGCCGCGGCCAGAACCGCGATCGCTGCCAGCATCAGCTTGCGGCCCCTCGGGCCATGGGCGCGGAGCATCAGGCCCGCGTATCGGATGACGGTCATAGCTGCTTCTCCTCTGGGTTGTGGACTAGGGGGGGTCAAAAAGCTCCTCGGAGCCGCTACAGGCCTGCGGTCTCCCACGTGGCGTCGGTGACCGTGGTGGCGACGCGCGTCGCCTCGGCACGCCGGCGCAGCGGTTGAGGTGTCACGGCCCGCTGGACGAGCGCCAGCAGGCCATCGATGCCGAACGCGAGCACGGTGATCGCCAGCGAGCCGGCGATCACCCCGGCGGTGCCGTAGGTCGGCTCGTTGACGATGATGTCGCCGAGTCCACCTCCGCCGGAGAAAGTCGCAAGCGTCGCCGTGGCGACCACGTACACCGTGGCCGTCCGGATCCCGGCGAACATCAGCGGGACCGCGAGCGGGAGCTCGACGCGCAAGAGCACCTGCCAGGGGCGCATCCCCATCGCCTTGGCGGCCTGGACCGCGTTGGGATCTACCTGATCGACGGCGACGTAGGCGTTGGTCATCATCACCGGCGCCGCCAGCACGACCAGGGCGACCATCGTGTTCTTGAAACCGATCCCGAGAAAGCCGATCCCGATCGAGATCACGGCCAGGCTGGGCAGCGCGCGGCCGATGTTCGAGACGTTGATGGCGAAGAACGACGCGCGGTGCAGATGCCCCAGCCACACGCCCAGCGGGATCGCGATCACCAGCGCCACCCCGATCGAGGCGAACGACACCGCCAGGTGCGCGAGCGTCTTCTCGCGAAACAGGGACAGGTGGTTGCCGAAGAACGTGAAGGCGTGGATGAAGGTCTGCACGCTTATGCCCTCCGCACCCGACGCGCCCACGGCGTCAGCGATCGCTGAACCACCACGAGCAGGCCATCGGCCACCAGCGCAAGCGCGACGGCGAGCACCCCGGCAGCGACGAACTCAGTCTTGAAGCCGGTCTGGATCGCGTCGAAGATAGGCTCGCCCAGCCCGCCGGCGCCGATGAAGGCGGCCACGGTCGTCAGGCTGATCGTCGTCACCGTGGCGATCCGGATCCCGGCCATGATCGGCGGCAGCGCCAGCGGCAGCTCGACCCGCATCAAAGTCTGCGCACGGGTCAGGCCCATCGCCTCCGCCGCCTCCAGCGCATCTCCGGGCACAGCTCTGAGGCCGGTGAGCGTGTTACGGAACAGAATCAGAAGCGTGTAGGAGACGAGCGCGATCTCGGCCGTGAACCGGTTGATCCCGGTGATCTGGACCATGATCTCGAAGAACGCCAGGCTCGGGATCGTGTACAGGAAGGCCGAGAACAGCGAGAACGGGGTCTCGAACCACCGGAAGCGGTGGGCGATCAGCGCGGCCACGAAGGCGATCGCGAACCCGACCCCCACCGCGATCGCCGTCAGCTCTATGTGCTCTACCAGCCGAGGCTCGAAGCGGGAGCTGAAGTTGTCCAGGAACCACGTCGTGCAGAACTGGCGGTTCTGCACGATGCACTTCGACGCCCCCCCGAAATTGGGGATCACCGGCCCGGTCGCCAGCGGGATCGCGAGCCCGCTCATGCCGGCGCAGCCTTGCGGTCCTCGGCCAGCATCGCCGCGATCGATTCGAGCGTCACCGTGCCGTGCGGCTTGCCCTCCGCAAGGACCACCAGTTGCGTGACGCCTTCGGTGAGCATGAACGAGACGGCATCGCGCAGGCTCGTCTCGATCGCGATCGAAGGTTCGGAGCCGTTCGCGTTGACCGACAGCGGCTCGAGCTCCATGTCGCTCAGCCGCCACACGCGCAGGCGCTTCAGACCGCGGTCGGCGCCCACGAAGCTGGCGACGAAGTCGTCAGCGGGATTGGCCAGGATCTCGTCCGCGGTGTCGTACTGGACGAGGTGGCCATCGCGCATGATTGCGATCTTGTCGCCCATCTTGATCGCCTCGTCGATGTCGTGGGTGACGAAGATGATCGTCTTTCGGACCTCGCGGTGAAGGCGCAGGAAGTCGTCCTGGAGGCGCTCGCGCGTGATCGGATCGATCGCCCCGAACGGCTCGTCCATGAGCATGATCGGCGGATCCACAGCCATCGCCCGCGCGACGCCCAACCGCTGCTGCTGACCACCTGAGAACTCTCCCGGATAGCGCCGAAGGTCGGCATCGGCATCAAGCCCCACGAGCGCCACGAGCTCCCGGGCACGTTCGCGGATGCGCTTCTTGTCCCAGCCCAGCAGCCTCGGCACGGTGCCGATGTTGTCCTCGACGGTCATGTGCGGGAACAACCCGATCTGCTGGAAGACATAGCCGATCCCCCGACGCAGCTGCGTCGCCTCGAGGCTGCCGATGCTGCGCCCGCCGATCGTGATCTCGCCCGAGGTGAGCGGGATCAGGCGGTTCACCAGCTTCAGCGCTGTCGTCTTGCCACACCCCGAGGGGCCGATCAGCACGCAGATCTCCCCCGGAGGCACCTCGAAGCTCAGGCCCGACACCGCGGGTCCCGAGCGCCCCGCATATGCCTTGCTCACGTCCCGGAACGCAATCTCAGCGGCACCCGAGCGAGAACCGGTCTCGTCAGTCAACTCTCCTCCCAGCTCCCCAGATATACCAGTGGGATATCAGACCATAACCTGATGCCTGCCAGCCGTCAAGGCCGTGGCGTGGAGGTTACGCCTTATCCGCCGGGGGGCTGCGAAGCCGGGCCGGGCGACGGGTGCACGGGCAGGATCAGCGGCGGACGAGGCGTCTGGCTGAAGTCGAAGTCGGCGCTCAGATCGCCCAGCAGCGGGTTGGCCTCGCGCACGTCTGGCCGCGGATCGGGACGCCCGTCGGTCGCGGGATCGAGCCTCTGGCCGCCCAGGAAGTCGTCCTCGATGAACTTGTTGTACGCGTCGTGGCTGAGGATCTGGTGATCGATGAACCCCTGCCGGGCGTAGGGGCTGATCACGATCGCCGGGACGCGCAGGCCGTAGCCGTTGCGGTCGACAGCGGGCGGGACGACGTGATCGTAGAAGCCTCCCCAGTCATCCCAGGACAGGAAGATCGCCGTGCTCGACCAGTCCGGGCTCTGCATGATCGCGTTTACCAGGCCGGTGACATAGGTCTGACCGGCGCTGACCGACGCCGGGGGATGCTCTGACACCGTGCCGTTCGGATCGATCCAGGACACGGCGGGCAGCGTGCCGGCCTTCGCCTGGGCGAAGAAGTTGGTCAGGCTCTGGACGTCCGCGAGCTGGCCGTCCTGGCGCACGTCGGTGAACGACGGCAGCGGGTTCCAGATGCCGGGTGTCTGCGCGCCCTGCTGAACGGGCGTGCACGACATCGAGGCGTCGTCCTCGCAGTCGGGCTCTGAGCCCTGGAAGACGTAGTAACCCCAGCCCACGTTCTGGGCGTGAAGCAGGTAGGTCATGTCGGTCCAGGCGTAGTGAGGCTGGCCGTCGTTCGGCCCATTGATGCCGCCCATGCCACCGGCCCAGTCGCCGGTCGGCCACTGCAACGCCCCGCGGCACGAGAACGGGTTCAGCGGATCCGAGCACGTGGCCGACCACTCCGAGACCATGAACAGATGCTGAGGCAGGCTCCAGGACGCGTTGGGCTCGAACATGTGGTCCTGGAGGACGAAGTTCTGCGCATACGCCCAGTAGTTGGGGATCTCGCGGGCGTCGTGGTAGCCCATGACGTCAAGGCACCGGCCCGTCGTTCCCGGCTGGGCCTGGGCGCTCTGCTGACAGAGGCTGCAGTTGGGATTGACCGTCGCGCTGTTACAGCCCAGGCCCTGTTCGGCCTGGGAGACGAATCCGTCCATGGCGCCGCCGTCGATGTCGGCAGTGGCGTTGGTGTCACCGTGCGGCCCCCCGTAGTTGACGTCGCTCGGATCGTGGTAGGGGGCCACGCAGGTTCCGGAGAGCGGGTCGGGGACGCACACACCGGCCGGGATCCCGTCCGCCCCCGGGAAGGTCCCGAAGTAGCTGTCGAACGAGCGGTTCTCCTGCATGATGATCACCACGTGGCGGATCTTGTGGATGCCGGTGGCCGGTACCACGGTGATCACCAACGGGGCCGAGACGGCGGCGGGCGCGAGACCGCGTGCGGCCAGCACGGCGCGCCATCTCGTGCGTCCTGGGGTGTTCATCGTCAGCGTCACCGAAAAGGCGCTGCCGCTCTGCACGCGTGTTCTGGCAACGGTGCGCCACGCGCCCTGAGCGAGTGCGCGCTGGATCAGCGCGGTCCTTCCCGGCGTGGCCGGAGCGACCGTACCGCTGAGCGTCTCGACATCACCGGCCACCGCGTAGGTGGCGCTGCTCGTGAGCGCGATCGCCGACACGAAGGCCTCGCGCACCTGCGCACTGCGCGCTCGGCCGGCTCGTGCCTGCCACGTGCCGGCCGTCTGCGGGGCCGGCAGCAGTGTGCGGAAGGAGCCGCCGCGATCGGTGCGCACGTCGAGGTAATCCTGGAAGCGCCGCTGGTCCGGCGCGCGCCGCAGGAGGTGCACGAGGATCTTGCAGCGCCCCAGCGGACGACTGAGACCGAGCACCCTCCCCGTTGCGAGCACCGCCTGGTCGGCCATCGCCGGGTCGGGAACCAGCTTCAGAGTGACCCCTTTGAGGTGAGCCCCCTTGGGGACTGCCGGGCAGCGGCGCGGTGTCGCGCCCTGCGCGGGCATGGCGAGGCACCCGGCTAGCAGCACCAGGCCGAGCAGCAACCAGATCGACCGTCGCGACTGCACCCCGGAGTAGAACCTCCGTGTGGGCTGGAAGTTGCGCCCGTGGCCCCCCGGTCGGCGCGTGGCTAATCTCGGGGCCCGGATGCCATTTTCCTCGCTGTATGCACACGGTTTCGCGCGCGTTGCCGCCGCGGTCCCGCACGTGCGTCCGGCGGAGCCGGCCTTCAACGCCGAGCGCACGCTGGCCCTCACCCGGGAGGCTGCCTCGGAGGGGGCCGCCCTCGTCGTCTTCCCCGAGCTGGGGCTCTCGGCCTACGCGATCGACGATCTCCTGCACCAGCACGCACTGGCCGATGCGGTCGACCAGGCGCTGAGAGAGATCGTCAGCCAGAGTCGTGACCTCGAGCCGGTGATCGTGGCGGGAGCGCCGGTCTGGTCAGAGGGCGGGGTGTTCAACGCGGCGGTCGTGATCCACCGTGGCCGGGTGCTGGGGGCCGTCCCCAAGAGCTACCTGCCCGAATACCGGGAGTACTACGAGAAGCGCCAGTTCAGGGCCGCGCGCGATGTGATCGGCCAGTCGCTGGCCGTGGCCGGCTCAGAGGTCCCGTTCGGTCCCGATCTGCTGTTCCGCTGCCTGGACGTGCCGGGGTTGACGGTCCATGTCGAGATCTGCGAGGACGTGTGGTCGCCGATCCCGCCGAGCTCGTTCGGCGCCATGGCCGGCGCGACCGTCCTGGCGAATCTCTCTGCCTCGAACATCACCGTCGGCAAGTCCTACTACCGCCACCTGCTCTCGGCCTCCCAATCGGCCCGGGCGCTCGCCGCCTACATCTACACCGCCGCGGGCATGGGCGAGTCGACCACCGACCTGGCCTGGGACGGGCAGGCGATGATCTACGAGAACGGCGATCTGCTCGCCGAGGCCGAGCGGTTCGCAGTGGAGGAGCAGGTGATCTATGGCGATGTAGACCTCGACCGCCTGATGGCCGACCGGGCGAGCGGCTCGAGCTACGGCGATGCCATCCACGACCACCGCGAGGTCCTGCGGCGCATGCGGACGATCGATTTCTCCCTCGGCGACGAGGCGGTGAGACGCGCGCTGCCGCTGCGCCGCCAAATCGAGCGCTTCCCCTACGTCCCCGCCGACCCGGTCAGCCGGACCGAGCGCTGCGAGGAGGTCTACAACATCCAGGTCCGCGGGCTCGAGACCCGGCTGCGGGCCACGGGAATCGAGCGGGTCGTGATCGGCGTCTCCGGCGGCCTCGACTCGACCCATGCCCTGATCGTGTGCGCCCGGGCCATGGATCGCCTGGGGCTCCCGCGCTCGAACGTTCTCGCCTACACGATGCCGGGCTTCGCCACGGGTGAGGTCACCCTTGCCAACGCGCGAGCGCTGATGGAGGCGCTCGAGGTCAGCGCGCACGAGGTCGACATCCGGCCCTCGGCGATGCAGATGCTCCGCGACCTGGGCCATCCCGCCGCAGAGGGCGAGCCCCAGTACGACGTCACCTACGAGAACGTCCAAGCCGGCGAGCGCACCTCGCACCTGTTCCGGCTGGCCAATCTCCACCGGGGGATCGTGATCGGCACCGGCGACCTGTCGGAGCTCGCACTCGGGTGGAGCACCTACGGCGTCGGCGATCAGATGTCGCATTACAGCGTCAACGCGTCCGTCCCCAAGACCCTGATCCAGTTCATCCTGCGCTGGGCGATCGACACCGGCCAGTTCAATGGCGATGCCTGCCGGGTGCTCGAGGCGGTGCTGGGCACCGAGATCTCGCCCGAGCTCGTGCCGGGCGCCGAGCTCCAGGGCAGCGAGAAGGTCGTTGGGCCCTACGAGCTCCAGGACTTCTTCCTCTACTACGTGCTGCGTTTCGGCCACCGGCCGAGCAAGCTGGCGTATCTGGCGCTTCACGCCTGGGGGGCGCGCGAGCGAGGCGACTGGCCGGACCTGATCCCGGTGGAGCGCAGGAACGAGTACGGGCTGGCCGAGATCAAGCACTGGCTGGCGGTCTTCCTGCACCGCTTCTTCGCGATCAGCCAGTTCAAGCGCTCGGCGATTCCAAACGCGCCGAAGGTCGGGTCGGGCGGATCGCTGTCGCCGCGCGGAGACTGGCGAGCGCCATCTGACTCGAGTGCCGCGCTGTGGCTGGCCGAGCTCGAGCGGACGGTTCCGGACGAGCTCTAGCGTTCAGGTACGCGTCGGGGCGCGGGCCGGTCCTGCGCCCGCGCCCCGCTTGGAGGCCACCTGTGTCAGATGCCCGCCGGTGGTGCAGCCCGGCGTCCGGGCGGCGCACTGCGGTTCCGGCCGAACATCTCGGCGGTCGCGTCGGCGCTTGCCAGTGCCAGGATGAAGACGATCACGCCGAGGATGACGTCATTCCACGATGCGGTGGCGGTGTGGTCGACCGTGAACGCCGCGACGAAGATCCACACGGCGATCAGCGCGTTCAGCCACGAGAGCCATTCCTCCCGGTAGGCGCCCGAGATCCGGATCAGCGCGATGATCCCGACGATCGCGCCGAATACGACGTCGTTCCAGCGCGGGTCACGGCTGCTGTAGCCCAGAACCCAGGGCGCGATGATGAGCCAGATTCCGGCCAGGACGTTCAGGCCGCTCATTCCGATGGTGTCGCTGCGCCAGTCGTGAGCCGGCCGCGGGGCGGCGGGCGGCCAATCGCCGGGGCGGGGGTCTCGGGTTGACATTCCTGCCTCCTTTTCGTCCGGGACTGGTCTGACCCGGATACTCGGCGCCGCGGGTTCGGTCGTTGGCTGGATGACCTCTGCATCGAGGGTCGGTCCGCGCGAATACCGGCGGTTTCCCGCCGCACGAGGGCGGCTAGGGCAAAGGCACAGAAGTGCTCTCGA
>Ga0070735_10001998_pt1 | contig 18889 bp, 14 predicted proteins | sample Coa_R1_FD_66443 | JGI IMG/M metagenome (GOLD analysis project Ga0070735, IMG submission 66443) | Surface soil microbial communities from Centralia Pennsylvania, which are recovering from an underground coalmine fire - Coalmine... | ecosystem: Environmental > Terrestrial > Soil > Unclassified ... | reverse complement strand
TGACCATGGCGTTCAGCATGATGTCGGCACGGCAGAAGCAAAAATTCAAAGAAAGTACGGAAATCGATATGGCCTACGGCGTCGCCGGTCTTGGCCGATTCCGTGTGAACGTCTTTCAGCAGCGCGGCAACGTGGGACTTGTCCTGCGCGTGATTCCAACTAAAATTCGTGCATTGGACGAGCTTTATCTGCCAAAGGTGGTCGAGCAGATCTGCGACATGCCTCGGGGATTGGTGCTGGTCACGGGCGTCACCGGTTCCGGTAAATCGACGACGCTGGCTGCCATGGTGGACCGCATCAACTCCACCCGCGCCGAACACATCATCACCATCGAAGACCCGATTGAATTCCTGCACCGCGACAAGAAGGGCTATGTCAACCAGCGCGAGATCGAAGTCGATACGCCTACTTTCTCGGCCGCGCTACGCGCTTCTCTGCGTCAGGATCCGGACGTGATCCTGGTCGGCGAAATGCGCGACATCGAAACCATCGGAACCGCTCTTCACGCCGCCGAAACCGGCCACATGGTTTTCTCGACCTTGCACACCCTCGACGCCGTCGAGACCATCAACCGTATCATCGCGGTATTCCCACCGCCCGAGCAGAAACAAATTCGCTTGCAGTTGGCGGCTGTGCTGCGCGCTGTGATCAGCCAACGCCTGGTTCGACGTTGCGATGGTGAAGGTCGAGTGCCGGCGGTCGAAATCATGATTAATACGGCGTACATCCGGGAGTGTATTCTGGTCGCGGAAAAAACACGTTCCATCCGCGACGCCATCTCTGCGGGCACGTCGCAATACGGCATGCAGACCTTCGATCAATCTCTCTGGGATTTGTTCCAGGCGGGCCTGATCAATTACGAAACCGCTCTCGAGAATGCCTCGAACGCAGACGACTTCAAGCTGCGCATGCAGGGAATCTCTTCCACAAGTGATATCTCGAAGAACTCGATGCAAGCGGCCGGCTTCGGCAATTAGCATCTTCAAGAAGTTACGGCGCGCCTGCGGGCGCGCTGTTTTCTTTGCTGAGATCTTCGTGCAGTTAAGATTTTTTGGAGGGAGGGCCAGAAATTTTGTCTCTGGAGGTAAGTGGGTAACGAACTTCTGGCCCCTTGCGAGAGATCAGGAAAATCGAATCAGCAACTGGCTGCGTACTTCGCGTGATTACACTGCGGTACGCCCAGCACAAAAAAAGCATGGCTGAGGCTGGAGATGTCGAAGACACGGTCCAGCCTCGTCTTGATCAGCACTTCATGCACGAAGTGCGACGGATTCACTAGCTTCAACTGCACGCCACGACCAAGCGCCCACTGGTGAAGGCAGAGCAAGGTTGTCAACCCATCGGCGTCCAGCGACTCTACATCGGACAAGTCCAGTACGACGATGCGGCTGTCTTTCTGCGCAACAACCGTTGTGTAAAGAGTGTGATCTTCCTCGCCGCGGACCAGTCGTCCATTGCACCGAACCACTGCTACGTCGCCGGTTTTCTCAATATCGATGGTAAGCATCACGTTCATCCTCTCATTTGTAACTACGGAGATAGACGCTTAAAAGTTCCCGCTGTCACCAAAAAGATGTAAAAAGAAGTAAACACTAGAAGGATGATCCCTTTTGTAATAAGGATGTTAAAGGACTGTAAAAATGGCGTTCTCGAGACCGCGCAAACTCGACTCCGAAAAAGAACTTTATGAATACGCAGTGGGTGCGTTGGCGCGCCGCGCACGCTCGGTGGCGGAGTTGAAACGACTGTTGCGCCCGCGCGTTGAAGCCGAAACAGAGTACGGACAAACATTGGTTGAGTTGGTCATTCGGCGGTTGAAGGATCAAGGCTATTTGAACGATGCAAAATATGCTGCCGCTTATTCCGCTTTTCGCCGCGACAACGAAAAATTTGGGCGCCGGCGAGTGATCATGGATCTGAAAGCAAAAGGTGTTCATAGCGACGTTCTCGAGAAAGCTGTCGATGAAACTTATGACGATGTAAATGAGGAACGTCAGGCACGCGAATACTTGCAGCGAAAGCGATTAAGCAAACCAAAAGATCAGAAACAAACGGCGCGAGTCTTTCGACGGTTGCTCAGCGCTGGGTTCTCGTCGAAGACGATTTTCCTGATCTTGAAAAAGTGGGACGTAGATCCCGAAACTTTGACCGCCCTCGAGAGCGAAGGCGATGAACTGTCGGCACGCTGAGGCCTTGCGTTCCAGTCCAAAGTGCGACATACTTTCGTCCGCACCCCACAACCCCCGGAGGCTATATGAGCAAGTTAGGGAAGATTCTCGTACTGGTGTTGTTTGGTTCGGCGACTCTGATGTTCGCGCAGGACGTCGCCAAGGACACGGACAAGGCAGCGAAGGACACAGGGCACGCAACGAAGGTAGCCGCGAAGGACACAGGTAAGGCCACAAAGACGGCAGCTAAAGACACCGCAAAGGGCACAGACAAAGCGGCGAAGTCAACGGCACACGGCGTCAAGAAAGTTGGAAAAGGTGTAGGCAAGGGCGTCAAGAAGGGCGCCGACAAGACTGCTGATGCCGTGAAATAGTTTTCCTAAAATCCAACCGCAGAGCACGCCGAGTACGCAGAGGAACTAAGTCCAACTGCGTCCTCTGTGTCCTCTGCGGTTTTTAATTTAAAATTGAATTTCATGCTGACAGGCTCCCAGATTCGCCGCAAGTTCCTGGACTTCTTTGTCCAGAAGGGTCATCGCGAGGTGCATTCGTCGTCGCTTGTGCCGGCGAACGATCCTACGCTTCTATTCACCAACGCCGGGATGAACCAGTTCAAGGATGTTTTCCTGGGGCTGGAGAAACGCGATTACAACAAGGCGACGACTTCGCAGAAATGCGTGCGCGCCGGCGGCAAGCACAACGATCTCGAGAACGTCGGTTTCACCAACCGTCATCACACATTTTTCGAGATGCTGGGTAATTTTTCTTTCGGCGACTACTTCAAGAAAGATGCGATCGCCTATGCGTGGGAGTTGATCACCGCGCCCGAGTGGTTTGGAATCCCGAAAGACAAGCTGTATGCGACGGTTTTTAACGGCGAAGGCGGTGTGCCACGCGATGCTGAAGCCTACGACTTGTGGGCGGCGCAGGGCGTACCGAAGGATCGCATCTTTGAATTTGGCGTGAAAGACAATTTCTGGCAGATGGGCGACACCGGTCCCTGCGGCCCCTGCAGCGAGCTTCACTATGATATGGGCCCGATCGCGTCCGACCAGGGGCACGCGAATTGCAAATTCGGTTGCGAATGCGGACGTTACGTTGAGATCTGGAATCTAGTGTTCATGCAGTTCGACCGCGATGCGAGCGGGAAGTTGAATCCGCTGCCGAAGCCATCGATCGACACAGGGATGGGGCTGGAGCGGCTTACGGCGGTGCTACAAGGTGTGATTTCGAATTACGACACGGATTTATTTACGCCGCTGATCAAACGGGCTGGTGAGCTTACCGGTGCTTCGCTGAGAAAGGAGTTAGATAAGGAGGCACACAGCAAGGGGGCGGCATCTCTGCGGGTAATCGCGGACCACTCGCGGGCAGCAACCTTTCTGATTTCTGATGGAGTGCTGCCGTCGAATGAAGGCCGCGGCTACGTGCTGCGTAAAATCATTCGCCGCGCTATCACTCATGGCAGGCTGCTCGGACAAACCAAACCGTTCTTTTATCAAATGGCCTTTGCCGTTCGCGATCTCATGCAGGAGGCGTACCCAGAACTGCGTGAAACCTCAGATCGAGTTTCGAAGGCGGTTGAGGTGGAGGAAACTCGGTTCGCGCACACGCTGGATGTCGGTCTGCAGCGTCTGGAAGAACTGCTCAAAGATTCGAAGGAGCAACTCGCAGGATCGGAAGCCTTCAAACTCTACGATACGTTCGGCATGCCGCTGGACTTCATGCAAGACGCGGCCCGTGATCAAGGAATCGAGTTTGACCAGGCGGGTTTCGACCACGCTATGTCCGAACAGCGCGAGCGTGCTCGCGCGTCATGGAAAGGCGCTGCGAAGCAGACTGCCAATCCTGCGTATCAGCAACTGCCGAAATCAACGTTCGAAGGCTATCGTCAGACGCGCTCGGAACACTGCGAGGTGCTTGCGATCATTAAGAATGGCCAAGGCGCGCAGGAACTGAAAGCCGGTGAAGAAGGCGAGGTGATTCTCGACCACACGCCGTTCTATGCCGAATCTGGCGGGCAAGTCGGCGATCGCGGCTGGCTTTACAGCGACGATCACAACACTGTCGTTGCCGAAGTCAAGGGTTGTTACTATCCGATCCAAGGCGTGCGCGCGCATCAGGTCGCCATGAAATCCCCACCCTCCACAAAAAACGCGGACGGGTGGGCCACGCTCAGAGTTGGACAAAAGGTCGACGCCGTCGTAAATACCGACATCCGCGAAGCGACCATGCGTAACCACACGGCCACGCACCTTCTTCATGCTGGACTGCGCGAGGTGCTGGGCAAGCACGTGAAGCAGGCGGGTTCGCTAGTTGCGCCCAATCACTTGCGCTTCGACTTCTCGCACTTCACGGCGGTCGAAGACGAAGAGTTGCAGGACATCGAAGACATCATCAACAAAGAGGTCCTGCGCAATGAAAGAGTGCAAGTCATTGAGAATGTACCGATCGATGTCGCCATCAACGAGTACCATGCGATGGCGCTGTTCGGCGAGAAGTATGGCGACAAGGTACGCGTGATCAAGATCGGCGATTTTTCGACCGAGCTGTGCGGCGGCACCCACACGAACCAAACCGGCGAGATTGGCCTGATCAAAGTGCTTAAAGAAGGCAGCGTTTCGTCTGGAGTGCGGCGCGTCGAGGCTGTGACGGGCGAAGGCTCACTGCAGCACTTCCGCAGAGATCACCAACTTGAAGGCGTGGTGGCTGCCCTTGCGACGCACGCAGAAACGGAATCGCCCGCCGAGGCTCTGAAGCTGGAATTGGAAAAGAAAGATTCCGAGATCAAGCGCCTCACACGCGAGCTTGATCAGGCGCGCATGAAGTCGGCGTCGTCGAGCACGACAAACATCGCGGAGAAGGTTAAAGACGTAAACGGCGTCAAGGTGCTGACGCATCGGGTGGACAATCTAGAACGGGCGCAGATGCGGACTCTGGTCGATCAGCTTCGCGACAAGATTGGGTCTGGCATAGTCGTACTCGGCTCAACCACAAACGGCAGCGTCTCTTTGATAGTCGGGGTCACCAAAGATCTCACCAGCCGCATCCAGGCCGGGAAGGTGATCGGCCCGGTGGCGCAGAAGGTTGGCGGCAAAGGCGGCGGCCGTCCGGACCTCGCGGAAGCCGGTGGGAAAGATCCGGGATCGCTCGATGAGGCGCTCAGCGAAGCGTACGGCGTGGTAGAAGGCTTGCTGAAAGGATAGATCAACCTAGCTATCTAAGATGGCTATCATTCAAGCATGCAATTCAGCGTAGACACAAAGATTCCAATCATCACTCGCGATGAGAAATTCCGTTTATGTAAGGGTCTCAAACTGATTTGGTAATTTCTCTCCACTTGTGATGGAATGTTTCAGACTTCGCACCTCCCGTGACGGGTTAGAATCCCGTCGTCCATATGGGCAGCCGCCATGGATGATCGCGTCCGCTTCATCGAACATAAGGGCAAGCAGATCCTGCTACTCGACTATACCGACTGCGATCCGCAACAAGTTCTGGGTGTCGTCGACGAGGCACAGGCAGAAATCGCGAGCCAGCCGCCGGCGTCGGTTCTGGTGCTCGCAGACTTTTCGCGAGCACAGATTGATAAGGCTGCTGCTGAGCGCATCAAGAAAGCCTTGGCCATGGATAGGCCTTACGTGACGCGTTCTGCCTGGGTGGGAACCGAAACTCTGCCCAAAGTCTTCTACGAAAATTTCAAAACGTTCTCGCAGCGGGATTTCCCGAAATTCGCCACACGCGAAGAGGCCTTGACTTGGTTGGTCAGCTAGGTTTCTGCAGCGACTCCACAAACAATTCTTTCAATTTTTCAAAAGCACGCTCGGCTTGCGCATGGTTATAGATGGGGCTGTCTGGCACGGTCCAACCGTGCAGCGAATTTGGGTAGGTTTCGCTTTGATATTGCCCGCCCCACGATTGCAGAGCACCCTCGAATTTTTCAATCGATTCGCCCGGCATACCCTTGTCGTGGACCGCGTGCCCAAAGTAGAGTCGCGCCTTGATGTGCGGCAGCAGCAGATGCGGGCTGGTGGGTTGGTCGGTGTAGAGTCGTCCTGCGTGAAAGGAAGCTGCGGCTGCGATCCGGTCGGACCGGGCCGCGGCGGCGCGCATGGCCATCGACCCGCTGGCGCAGAACCCAACAACTCCCATCGGGCCTGGACTAACGGCATTGTTCTTCGAGAGAAAATCCACATACGCTGATGCGTCGCGCTCAACAGCGTCCGGGGTCAAGGGAGCGGAGAGTTCTCTGATACGCTTCGTGGTGGGCTCGTCGCCAAAGTTTGGTTTGAAGTCGAAGACTGGAATCCTGCCGGCGCGATAAAACAGGTTGGGCATGAGCACGGTGTATCCCAATTCGGCCACGCGCCGAGCCATGCCGCGATTTGCTTCGCGAATGCCAAGGATGTCGCTCAGATAGAGCACGCCGGGGCGCTTGTCCTTGTCCTCACTGTGATACAGAAGACCTTCGGCACTTCCATCGGCGGTAGGAATTTCCACTGCCTGCTCGATCAAATCGTTCTCCGTTCTAGCTCCTCCACTTGAGGGTGACTGGGCCCGCCATAGGATGCTTCATTTCGAGGCCCGTGCGCCTTGATTCGAGATAGGCCGACTTCAGTTGGAAATACCACTTCGCAGGACGGTCCGCGTCGTCGATCAACATGAGATGCGGATTGTGCTTCAGGCCCTCGGATTGATCTTCCATGGTTTTGCGATCCTGTTCTACGAATTTGGCGAAGACGAACTTCAGCAGAGTCGGCCCAAAAGGCAGCCAGCCAAAAATATTCCAGCAGGCAACAACGTCGATGCGGCAGTGGTCGCGAGTGATGGGAGTCACCGTAGTCAGGCTCGCGAACCAGTACTTTCCCGCCTGGATGGTTTCATAGCGCTGACTGGGGAGAACAAAATCAATGGTCGTCGTGATGGACTCGGCATCGGCGTACATTCGCAGCAGCTTGTAGGGCGCGCTATTCGAACTGGGAGTGTGGGCGCTCATGCGGAAGCCCATGGGAATCGGCTCGAAATTCTTATGCTTCTCGTGGATGCTGTGGCGGCTGCGCCACCACCACGCCTGGTGAACGAAAGGGCCGTGCGCGGGATCCATGAGGCCGATGATGCCGTGATCGACGCTGCATGGCAGGTCGGCGGTGAGGTGGGCGATTTTGTATTTGCCGCCAAAAATCGGGACGCGAGGCGCAGGAATTGGGGCGTCAGGTGCCTTGGTGAATCCGGCACTAGTCGTAGGCGGCTCAGAGACGAAGACCCAAATGTAGTTGTCGTGCTCCTCGCAGGGATAGCTGCCGGCGTAAATGCGGTCGACTCTCAGACCCTGATCGCTAGTGAGGGATGGAATGCCCTGACATTGGCCGGTGTGGGCATCGAACCGCCAGCCGTGGTAACTGCACTCGACTTGCTGACCGTCGAAGTGGGCGCAGGAAAGCGGCATGCCGCGGTGCGGACAGGCGTCGCGCAAGGCGAAAGGTTTGCCTTGGCGGTCGCGGCCCAACACGAGGGGCGTCTCCAGCAGTGTGGCTTTCTTAAGGCCGCCACGAAGCTCGCCGCCGGGCATGGCTCGGTACCAGAAGCCATAGAGCATCAGCGAGTCGGGGGCTTGGCGCGGAAATTCGAGATCAGCCATGGGGAACAGGGCAGGGTAGCACAGACAAGAATCACTCAGGGTCGGGTGCCCTCATCTATCGGAGCCGGCTAGTTACTTCTCGGTTAACCGTAGCCAATTCAACAGCTTGCGCGGATTACCTTCGTTGGTTCTATTCCCTTTTGCCACATTGTTCCGGTACTTTCCCAGAGTCTATAATCGACTCACTCTGGTTTTGATTCTCTGTCAGGTTCCGGGCAGGTGGGCGCGGAGGTGTATTTGTGTCCGCGTCTGGTTTCGAAACCCGGATATGCGAAAGCACCTGCAACTCGCCCTGATGGCCACTGTAATCGCGACCTTCCTTTCACTCACGCCATTCGTGCAGGCAGCAGAGACGGGTATCACGTCAACCACGGACAACACGGGACATACGGTGTTCACAAACGACTACGCTCCAGCAGCGGAAACTCGGCGCTCAGACGGGTCCACACAGCCGGAGAAGCTTATGTTCTGGAGCGTGACGGAGCGCCGTTGGAAGCCGGTTCCTTCCGCCAACATCCGGGCTGCGCGCTCGGCTGCTGAGGAGGTGAACCACTTCCTGGGGAGCAGCGAAAATTCCTACCCCGCCAAGCATTTTTCGCGCGGGCCGGCATTCTCGCAGCAGGACATTGATGCCGCTATCGAGCAAGCGGCGGCGCGTCACAATGTCGATCCCAACCTGGTGCGTGCGGTGATCAAAGTGGAATCAAACTTCAATCCCAACGCGGTTTCGCGTAAAGGAGCCATGGGACTGATGCAGTTGATGCCACAGACAGCGCGGCAGTTGAACGTTGCGAATCCGTTTGATCCCGAGCAGAACGTCGATGCCGGCGTTCGCCATCTGAAGCAACTGATGGAGAACTACGGTGGAGACGTGAAGCTGACGCTAGCGGCATACAACGCCGGGCCGGGGAACGTGGCGCGCAGCCGTGGCGTGCCGCACTTCGCCGAGACGCGAAACTATGTCAGGCGTATCACGCAACTATATGGCGAATCGAGTGACGGCACCCGCTACTTCGGAGGTCCGGTGCGTCAACCCATTCATGTTCAAAGGGATTCCCGTGGCGTCCTGTACATAAGCAACACCGACTGAAACGGCATCTAAATTTGCACACAGCAGTTCGAACGTCGCGATTACAGGCAATGAATTGAACGAACTGAAGCGAAGCAAGCGCGCGTCGGGCATTGCCGCGATGATGTGCCTCGCCATCCTGCAGGCTCACGCCGCGCACAGGTCTGAAGGGTGGGCGATTTCTCAGTTTGCAGCCGCACAACGGCTGCATGAAGCACTCGAGGGGCGTCCAGCCAAAGATCTGACACAGGCCGACTACGAGCGCGTTATCAGCGCCTATCATCGTGTGTACTTCGAGGCGCCCACGTCTACGAAAGCCGACCCCAGTGTGGTGGCAGAGGCGCAACTGCTGGAAGAAGAAGGCCGACGTTTTGACGATAGGGAGGTTCTGCACGCGGCAATTCATCGATATGAATTTCTGCGTGAGCAGTATCCCGGCAGCAAGGCTCGTTTTGGTGCATTGTTCCGCATCGGCGAAATCTACAAGGATGACCTGCATGACAAGTCGCACGCCGACGAGGTGTTCGTGGAATTTGTGCGCCGATATCCGCGAAACCAGTTTGCCGAAGAAGCGCGGAAAGCTCTAGCCGAACCTGTGCAGAAGGCAAGCGCGAAGAACCGAGTGAAACCTGAAGCGCCGAAAACGGCGGTGGAGACCAAAGACGAGCCGGAAGAAGATTCCGATCAGCCCGCCGACGACAAGCAAGCAAGGGTTGGGCGAGTTGGGCGAGTCAATGGAATTCGCCACTGGTCAACGCCCGACTACACACGCGTCGCGATCGACCTTGAACAAGACGTGAAGTTCGAATCGCAACGCATCGACCATCCCGACCGCGTATTCTTCGATCTCTACGACACCCGGCTGGACCATAAGTTGCTGGGTAAGGCGTACGAAGTAAACGACGGCTTTTTGAAGAAGATTCGTGTATCGCAATTCAAGCCGGGCCAGACGCGCATTGTGCTCGAGGTCAGTCCGGGGGCTGACTTTGGCGCATCCTTGCAGCATAGTCCGCCACGCCTGTTGATTGATGTTCGCGACAAGGATCATGCCAAGCTCTCTTCGGCTCCTGTGAAATCAGGTAGTGACAAGGTCGCGGATGACGTCGTCGACAGAAGTCCCGTGCCGAAGCAGGCGTTTAAGAAAGAGGCGCCAAGGATTCAGCCTCGGCCGGCATCGACATCCGAAGACGAAGCTGTGTCCTCGCGAACGCCAATCATCACCTCGGATGGCGTGCAGAAGACAATTGTCAGGGCGGATGATGACGACGACGAAGGCGACGAAGCTCCAAAAAAAGTTGCCGCCAAGATAGAACCGGCCGAGGTCAAGACACAAGAGATCAAGCAAACGAGCGACACTCCAGCTCGCGTGGCCGCATCGCGCGTGAAAGACCGTACAGCGAAGCGCACGACGAAAACGCTTTCGCCGGACCTCGACGTTCGCGAGGCGCAACCGATGGCGGCCGGAGACCGGTCGCTGATTCGGGCGTTGGGACTGAAGATTGGGAAAATCGTCATCGATCCCGGTCACGGTGGCCACGACACAGGCACGATCGGTCCCAACGGACTCGAAGAAAAAGATCTTGTGCTCGACGTGAGCAAACGCCTCGGCAAATTGCTAGTCACCCGGCTCGGGGCCGAGGTGGTTTTTACCCGCAGCGACGATACATTCATCCCGCTCGAAACTCGCACGGCGATTGCTAACCAGGAGAACGCCGATCTGTTTGTCTCAGTACACGCAAATTCCAGCCGTGACGCGGATGCCCGCGGGGTCGAGACGTACTACCTGAACTTCAGTACATCGCGCGATGCGTTGGAAGTTGCGGCGCGCGAGAATGCGGTCTCGGAGAAGTCGATCCACGAGTTGCAGGACCTGGTAAAGAAGATCGCGCTGAAGGAAAAAATCGAAGAATCGCACGAGTTTGCATCCGATGTTGAGCGCTCACTACACAGTGGTTTGTCTGTAAAAAATCCCGGCCTGAAGGATCGGGGAGTCAAGAAAGCCCCATTCATTGTGCTCATTGGCGCGAACATGCCGTCGATCTTGTCGGAAATCTCGTTCGTTAGTAATCCCGGCGACGAGCGCCGCCTGCGCACTCCCGAATACCGCCAACGTATCGCTGAATCGCTGTACCGGGGTATCGCGAAGTACGTAAACGGACTCAGCGGGGTGAAGGTCGCCAGCAAGATCGAGAAAACGGGAACTGAGTAGAACCTCCCTGGAAACTTTCCCGCAACCCCAGTAGTCTAATAACAGAGGATTTTCCTGTTTCTCCGGCTCCTGATGAGGCTTTCCCACTTTATTTTCGCTCTAGCCGCTTGTTTACTATCGGCGGGTATGGCGTTTGCAGCCGAGGGGCCACATCCCCCTCCTTTGCTTCCGACTCAGTTTGGCGGATGGCAGCTTTCGGGCCAGGCGCGTACCAGCCCCGATGCCGGAGTCGCTGATCCAACCAACGCGCCGGTTCTCAAAGAATACGGGTTTAGCGACTTTGAATCCGCGACGTACACTTCCGAAGACGGCCGCAAGCTGACACTCAAGGCTGCCCGTTTTGCCGATGCCAGCGGTGCTTATGGCGCGTTTACGTTTTATAAGCTGCCGCAGATGCTGTTGGAAAAGATTGGAGATCAGGCGGGTTCCCTCAATGAGCGGGTGCTGTTCTATCGAGGGAATGTACTGGTCGATGCAGTGTTCGATCGGCTGACCGCGATGTCTGCCGCCGAGTTGCGTGAACTGGCGAGCAATCTGCCGTTGCCAGCGGGTAACACGCGCAATCTGCCCGGCCTGCCGGCTTACCTGCCCAAGCAGTCGTACGTAAAGAATTCAGCTAAATACGTAGTCGGTCCCGCGGCGCTCGAGAAGATTGGTGCTCCGATCCCCACGAACCTCATCGGTTTTGATCGCGGCGCGGAACTGGTGCTCGGCAATTACAACACTTCCGCCGGCGAAGCGGTGCTGACGTTGATCTCGTATCCCACGCCGCAAATTGCTGCAGACCATTTGCGCCAAATCCAGGCGAACCAGCAGCCCGGGAGCGCGAACTCAATTTTTGCCAAGCGGACCGGGCCGATCGTCGCGGTGGCTACCGGAGCGCTCTCATCGAGCGAAGCCAAGTCCCTGCTTGCATCGGTGAACTACGACGCCGATGTTACCTGGAACGAGAACACTTCGTTCGATAAGAAAAACAACATCGGCAATCTGGTATGGAATGCGCTTGTGCTTTGCGGCATCCTGATGGTGTTCGCACTGGTCGCCGGTCTCGCGTTCGGCGGCCTACGCGTACTGGTTCAACGGATCTTTCCCGAAAGGGTTCTGCACCGCGAGGAGCGGGTCGAATTCATCTCTTTGCACCTTGCCGACAAGCCCCAAAACCCTCCAAGCGCCACCTAAGTACCTCAATTGAAGTCGGTTAATGTCAGGCAACCGACATTTGTCTCAAAATGAGTCAAGGCGTGGACCTATTAACCCATTTTCTAAATCATTGAAAATGAAGCTATTTATTTCCGAAAAATTCCTTGACACTCTGCTTTTTCGACTCATAAGATTTCGCCAGAAAGTTTTGACGGTTTCAACCTCCGTTAGAACTATTCTCCCTTGAAAGAGAAGGTCGCCTTTTGCCGGGCGGCCTTTTCGTTTTGGCATTGATTTGCAACCTTACATTGTTCTGTTGCGTATCCTTACATGTGGAAGGGAAAGCTGAGGAGGAGCCATGTTTTGCGACAAGTGCGGCGCCGAGGTAACGAATGATCAGCGATTCTGCGGCCGGTGCGGAAGAGAGTTTGCGGGCGGAGTTATTGGCTACCCGCGACGCAGTCGCGTTGCTGAGCACGTGAGGCTTCTGGGAATTCTCTGGCTCGCCGTATCGGCGCTCAACGCGGTTGCGGCGGTGGTGCTCTTTGTGTTGTCCAATACACTTTTTGCCCGCCTCCCTGAGATCAGCGGCAATCCAGAGGCGACGGCGTGGTTGCGTCCATTCCTCACCGTGATCGCCTACGTGATTGCCGTAAAAGCTGGCGCGGGATTCCTGGCTGGATGGGGTCTGCTGCAGCGCGAACCGTGGGCACGTCTGTTCGCCATCGTCATGGCGTTCTTGGCTTTATTTAACATTCCGTTCGGAACCGCGCTCGGAATCTATACCCTCTGGGTGTTATTACCGGCCGAGTCAGATCAGGAATACGCGGAGCATGTTCGGACCGGAGCCAGCGCTGTGGCGTGACGTTGACGGCTCGTATAGGGAACTCTAAGATGATGACTCCGTTGCTTTCCTGCCATGATCGGCCAGACTATCTCGCACTACCGGATCACCGGCCAAATCGGCAGTGGAGGCATGGGCGTCGTCTATGAAGCTCAGGACCTGACGCTTGGACGCCGCGTCGCCCTGAAGTTTCTTCCTCCAGACCTGGCCCGCGATCAAGGATCTCTCGATCGCTTCCTGCTCGAAGCCCGGGCTGCTTCTGCACTGAACCACCCCAACATTTGCACGATCTACGCGGTCGAGAACGATGCGGGCCGGTCGTTTATTTCAATGGAACTGTTGGAGGGCCAAAGCCTCGACCGCAGGCTCGATGCCGGTGCACTGACGCTGGATCGCTTGCTCGAAATCAGCATTCAGCTTGCTGACGCTCTTGATGCGGCGCACTCGAAGGGTATCGTTCACCGCGATATCAAGCCCGCCAACATCTTCGTTACGCAGCGCGGGCAGGTCAAGATCCTGGACTTCGGTCTGGCGAAGTTGACCGAGGCAGCAGAAACCTCGATGGAGACGGTGGCGAGTTCTGCTCCGGTACATCTCACTAGCCCGGGCTCGACCGTGGGTACGATTGCCTACATGTCGCCCGAGCAGGCTCGCGGCGAGGAACTCGACGCCCGGAGCGATTTGTTTTCGGTCGGTGTCGTGATGTATCAAATGGCGACGAGTCACTTGCCATTCTCCGGGAACACGCCGGCGATCATCTTCAACGCGATTCTGGAGCACGCGCCCGTTCCACTGACGCAACTCAATCCTGCGCTGCCCCCGAAGCTACAGGAGATTGTGGACCGGCTGCTCGAAAAGGACCGCGATCTGCGCTACCAATCCGCGGCCGATCTGCGCGGTGAACTGAAACGGCTGAAACGCGACTCCGAATCGGGGCATAAAACGCAGACGATCTCTGCCGCATCCGCGCCCATACCCTCGCCACTACAGACCCCAGTCTCGAGCGGTTCGGTCGTCGCGGCTGCGGCTCGGCAGCACAAACTCGGTTTAGGAATCACCAGCTTGTTTGTGATTTTGCTGATAGCTGCCGCCGCTTATGGGGTTTATGCATTCCTTTCGCGAAGCCGTTCAGCGCCATTCCAGAATTACTCGGTCAACAAGATTACGCAGACAGGCAAGGCGCGTCTGGTCGCGATTTCTCCCGACGGCAAATACATCCTGAACGTTGCCGAGGAGAATGGCCAGCAGAGCCTGTGGTTGCGCAACATCCCAACCAATAGCAACACCCAGGTCATGCCTCCCGAGCCAGCAGACTATAGAGGCCTTCGTTTCTCCCCCGACGGCAATTACTTGTATTTCGTCCGCGGTGAACTCGGTCAGGCTTTGCACTATCTCTACCGGGCGCCGGTGCTTGGTGGCACTCCCCAGAAGCTGATTACCGACATCGACAGCAACGTCAGTTTTTCTCCGGATGGGCGCAGCGTCGCTTACATCGTCCAAAACAACCCTGAGATCGGAAAATTCCGGCTGGCGCTGCATTCGCTCGATACCGGTGAAGACAAAACGCTGTTCATCGGTTCAATGGAGATTCTTTGGGGCGATCCCGCGTGGTCGCCCGACGGAAAGACAGTGGTTTGCACGGTCACCCAGCCCAACAAGGACAACCTTGGCGGGTTGGTTGCCGTCGACGCTGCAACCGGCAAGCAGAATCTATTTTTCACGGTGCAATGGGGTTTCCTGGACAAAGCTCTTTGGCTACCCAATGGATCCGGTCTGCTTGTGACTACCGTCGACAAAGAAACCAACTTTACACGCGATCGAATCGTGAACATTTCGTACCCCGAAGGAAAGGAATCTGCGGTCACTCACGACGTGAGCTCATATTCGGACCTCAGCTTGTCGGCGGATGGGCGCACACTCGCGGTTGTGCTACGCGACAATCACTTTGATTTCTATGTGTCGAGCTCATCTGATTTGGCCAGCGGCCAGGCTGACAAAGTCACGATGGGAACTCAACTGACGAATTTCTCGTGGATGCCGGACGGGCAGGTGCTGTTTAGCGACGAATATACCGTAACTGCTCTGAACCTGCAGAGTAGCAAGAAAACCCCGCTGACTTCACCCCAGCAAGATGGCGTAGCGTTCGATCCGGCGGCATGTGGGAGCAAGTACATCGTCATTAGCCTGGCTGCCCATGCCGGATCGAAGCTGGACAATATCTGGCGGTTGGTGCCGGGGGCGGCAACTTGAAGCAGTTGAGCACAGGCAAGAGTGATCAGCATCCAGCATGCTCGCCCGATGGTCAGTGGGTCTATTACGAGGACCAGTCGAGTGGGGCCAAACTCTTCCGAGTGCCGATCGACGGCGGCACTCCCGAGCTCATTAGCGGGTATCCGGCCTATTCATTTGGTATTTCGCCCGATGGCAAGTTCGCGGCCTTCGCGACATTTACGTCGCCGAGCACTCCCAAGGAACAGCTTGCGCTTGTGCCGGTCGATTCGCCAAAAGATGCCAAGCTGCTGCCACTGCAACGAGCTTACGTCGGCACAACGCGCTTCGGCACCGACAGCAAGGCGGTAGTTTATCCCTTCCGCGACAAAAACGCGGACAATCTCTGGTTGCAGCCACTGGACGGCTCCGCAGGAAAGCAGCTTTCAAACTTCAAATCCGAACGCATTTTGGATTTTCATTGGTCACCTGACGGTAGCAAGGTGGGATTGGTGCGCGGCCACGTAGATTCGGACGTGGTGCTAATTCAGGACGCGGCGAAGTAGTGCTCTTTACGCCTCTGTTCCCCGCATTTAGAATCGATCACAGGCCGACGTAGCTCAGTTGGTAGAGCAGTCGATTCGTAACGCACTCAGCCTTGCGTACGGGTGGTTTCAGGTGGGGCTAGGGTGTCCCTGAGCTTGTGTTGTTCAGCAATTTGACCACGATTTCGGGGCGGCTGGTCCACACCTGCTCTTCATGACCGCAATCTCTTACGCTCAATTTATCGCAATAATCGGAATCATCGCGATATTGCTTGCTCTGTCTATGCGCCCGACAACTTGCGACGAAAATCCGTTGAATCTTGAGTCGGATAGGTCCCTAGTTCGTTCTGATTCCTCCACCGTCTCGGATAGCGCAATCCAGTCATGCATCTCACGTATCGACCTCTGGCGAGCATTAAGTAGTAATGCCTCTTAAGAAGGCTTTCGGAACCATAGTTCGTTATCGTCTCGTGTAACTGTGCAAAAGTCCAGATTGACTAGAATGCTGCTCAAGTTCAAAATGCCTGCCGGGGCGTGATCTCTGTTGCTGACCGAGTTCTAGTTTGAAACGAAACAGCAGCACTCTTCACTAACACACAAGACGCAAGGGAGTGGGTGTGTAGTTGGGGCACACACGATAGCCACTCGTCTGTTTAATTCAAATCGACAAATCTAAGGAGGGGGTATGATTCGCAAGGCGATTCGTGCATGGGCATGCGTGTTGTTAGCTGGTTCCATAGTGGTTGCACAACAAGCCGCATCCTCAAAAGCAGGCGGTGACGCTGTTCCGCCAATGGTGAATTTCAGTGGCATATTGACTGACGCAAATGCGAAGCCGTTGACGGGGTTAGTCGGAGTTACATTCTCACTCTACGGAAATGCGCAGGACGGAGTGCCGCTGTGGGTAGAAACGCAAAATGTTCAAGCCGACAAGGCCGGGCACTATACAGCAATGCTGGGCGCGGCCAGCAGTCAGGGTTTACCTGTTGGGCTCTTTGCATCCGGCGAGGCGCGCTGGCTGGCCGTGCAAGCCCAGGGCCAGCCGGAACAGGCTCGAGTTTTATTACTCAGCGTCCCTTACGCTTTGAAGGCCGGCGATGCGCAGACCGTGGGCGGGCTTCCGCCATCCGCGTTTATGTTGGTAACTCCGGGGGCTGCAAGCGCCATCTCGTCCAGCAACGCTGGATCCTCTTCGAGTGGAAGCCCTGCGATCGGTGGAGGCGGGACCAAGAATTACATTCCGATCTGGACGGATAGCACGGGGGATCTGGGCAACTCCGTGATGTTCCAAACAGGCTCGGGGGCTACGGCCAGAATCGGGATCGGGCTCACGAATCCTTTGACCACGTTGGATGTCAACGGCAACGGCCTCATGCGTGGCCTGTTTGAAATGGCTACCATGGGATTTGCCACGCCCACCAAGGGATTCAACTCGCAACCGTTCAACCTCGAATCCTCTTCTTACAATAGCGGGACGGCGAAGTATACACTGCAGCATTTTCAGTGGCAGGCGGAGGCGATCGGCAACAACACCAGCAACCCATCAGCCACGTTGAATCTTTTGTTCGGGATCGATCCCGCGGCTCCGACTGAGACCGGATTGAAGATCAACAACAAAGGCGTGTTCACCTTTGCCCCCGGGCAGACGTTTCCAGGGACGGGTGACATCACCGGAGTGACCGCCGGTACAGATCTGACTGGTGGAGGCACAAGCGGCACCGTCACCTTGAACCTCGATACGACTAAGGTTCCGCAACTAGCCACCTCGAATACGTTCGCGGCCACGCAGCACATCACCGGCGATCTTGACGTGACCGGAAATGTCAACGCCACGGCCAGCGTCACCGGAGCCCTGGGAGTATTCAACGGCAATGGTACGGAGGGGGTATACGGCCAGACGACAGGATCGGTCGGAGTTCTAGGCGTGAGTGATGTGAACCGTGCCGTTGAAGGTGATGACTATGCGAATGGCGGGCTCGCGGTTTTCGGAGATGAGCTCGGCACCTCAGGTTCGACGATTGGAGTCCTGGGCCAGACATTCAGCCCGAGCTCGATTGCGGTGGAGGGCGCGAACTTCGGCGGCGGTGGGTTCGGCGTCTATGGCTATACAGATCGCAGCGACAGCACGTTTGCCAATGCTGCAGGCGTGCTTGGCGTAGACGTCTCGGGCAGCAGCCTTGGTGCCGGCCTTGAGTTTGCGTCGGGTGTGTGGGGAGACACGAGTGACAACATTGCCGTGGGAATGCTCGCGACGGCGGATGCGGGCAATGCGATGGCGGTTTTCAACAACAGCACGACGAATTCAACGATGTACATTACGAACTTTGAGGAATCCAGCCCAGGGGCGTTTATTCTGGACATTTCTTCGTTCTACGGCGGATTCTGCAATTTCCTGGCAAACGGCACCCTTAGCTGCAGCGGCGGTTTGACAACAGTAGTTCCAACGGACAGCGCCAAGAATGTGCAGGTGTATTCCGTACAATCGCCGGAGAATTGGTTCGAAGACTTTGGCTCGAGTCAGCTGTCGGGTGGTTCGGCAATTGTTCGTCTTGAGCCGGGTTTCGCGCAAACTGTGAACACTGCTACCGACTACCACGTGTTCCTGACTCCAAAAGGGGAATGCAATGGCCTGTACGTGACCAACGAAAACGCGGGAGGCTTCGAAGTGCGCGAACTAGGCCACGGAAAATCAGCTGTAGCCTTCGACTATCGCATCGTGGCCCATCGCAAGGGATATGAGAACCTGCGGTTGGCGGATGCGACCGAAATCAGCAAGCGGCCGATGATTCGAAGAACAAATCAGCCCCAGACGCTAACCCGCCCAGTTCCACAAGCACCGGCTGGGCGGCGAACTCCCCATACAATAGCTCCTATCACTCGAACCAAATAGTTGGGACTCTTGTCCCTTATCGAAAACCCGCGCGTGCTCAATGGGTCGCTGATACGGCGGCCCTTTGAGTGTTGAAACACGCTCATCGGGCCGCTGCGCTTGGGTGTGCTCGTTGTCCGCGGGGTTTCAACTCAGTTCGGACTTTGCCGGGCCACGGCGATCGATCCAATTTGGTTGG
>Ga0070735_10001997_pt1 | contig 18891 bp, 20 predicted proteins | sample Coa_R1_FD_66443 | JGI IMG/M metagenome (GOLD analysis project Ga0070735, IMG submission 66443) | Surface soil microbial communities from Centralia Pennsylvania, which are recovering from an underground coalmine fire - Coalmine... | ecosystem: Environmental > Terrestrial > Soil > Unclassified ... | reverse complement strand
CAACGTGCTCTCGGTCGCCGGCTTCTTCTTCTCCGGTCTGCTCGGGCTGTGGCTCCTTTGGGGCGTCATCCGCTCCGGACGGCTGTGAATCGTTCGTCGCGCTTTCGTCCGAAGAGACATCTGTTCGGCGCACGCGCGACGCACTAAGTTCGCGCGCATGTCCGCAGTGCTGATCGCCGAATCGGAACCGAGCGTGCGCGGCTTCCTGGAGCGCCACCTCGCGCGCGACGGCTTCGACGTCCTCGGCGCCGACCTCTCACGCGAGACCCTGGCGCTCGCGCGCCGGGTGCGGCCGGATCTCGTCCTGCTCGGCGATGCTGCCGCGCTCGACGCCTTCTCCGACCTGCCGGTGATCGTGATCGGCGACGAGGACTCGGATGCGCTCGACCGCGTGCGGGCGTTCGCGCGCGGCTGCGACGACTTCCTCGCGCGGCCGTTCGTCTACGACGAGCTCGTCGCGCGCATGCGCGCGGTGCTGCGTCGCGCGCGCGGCGCCGCCGTCGACCGGCTCGAGGCGGGGCCGATCGTCCTCGAGCGCTCGACGCGGCGCGTGCTCGTCGACGGCGTCCGCGTCGACCTCGCCGGCAAGGAGTTCGAACTGCTCGCGAAGCTGGCCGAGGATCCGGAGCGGGTCTACACGAAGGAGGAGCTGCTGCGCGACGTCTGGGACTTCCGTTCGATCGGACGCACGCGCACGCTCGACTCGCACGCGTCGCGCCTGCGCCGCAAGCTGCAGGCCGTCGCACCGGGGCCGTTCGTCGTCAACGTGTGGGGCGTCGGCTACCGGCTGCTCGATTAGCCGCCCGCGAGCAGCTGCGCGTGCGTGATCTCCGCGAACGGCGCGTTCGACACGGCGACGGTTCCCGAGAACGGATAGTCGAGCACGAGCGCCACGAGCAGCGCGAAGCCGACGAACGCCGACGCGGCGAGGATGAATGCGATCTGCAGCTTGTCGTCCGCGGGCTTGAAGTTCGCGGTCGTCACGAGCGCGAGGACGGCGCCGAGCAGGAGCATGACCGAGAACACGGTCGGCAGCCCGACGTTGGCGTCGTCGAGCCGCGCGCGCCGCGCGCTCACGAGGTCGTTGAGTCGCGCCGCGGCCTGTCCGTAGAAGAGGCTGTCGCTCGGCGTGGTCGGCGTGATCGTGCGCAGGTCGGCGTAGAGCTTGTCGATCAACGCCCACGCCGCCGGGTCGGCGGTCCCGTGGCGCAGCGACTTCCACTCGACGTCCTTCACCTGCGTCGCGTAGGCGAGCGCGTCGGTGCGCATGACGGCGCCTTCCTTCGTGTCGATGTAGCCGCTCACGCGAACGAGCTGGCTGAGCTGCGTCGCCTCGGTGCGCACGTCGTTCGACGTGCGGGTGAAGTTGCCGTAGAGCTGGCCGATCGTGAACGCGAGCACGAAGGAGAAAAGCCCGGTCGCGATCCCGAACGCGGACGAGAGCGAGCGCGAGTCGGCCTTGCCAACGAGGCTCGGCACCCAGCGCCGACCGGCGAAGAGGGCGCCGAGCGCGACGAGGATGCAGCCGCCGACGAGGACGAGAGCAAGCGTCCAGGTCGGCATCGAGTTCAGGAGCCAGCGGTTGATGTGCTGGACTATCTCACGCGTGCACCCCGACCTCGAATACGCCCTCTCCCTCGCCGACGACGCGGACGAGCTCTCGCTGTGCCGCTACCGCGCGCTCGACCTCGTCGTCGAGACGAAGACCGACTTCACACCGGTCACCGAGGCCGACCGCGCGATCGAGCAGTCGCTGCGCGCGCGCATCGCCGACGAGCGCGGCGAAGCGGTGGCCGGCGAGGAGTTCGGCGTGGAAGAGGGCGAGACGCGCTGGTGGGTCGATCCGATCGACGGGACGAAGCAGTACGCGCGCGGGCTCCCGGTCTGGGCGACGCTGATCGCGCTCGAGGAGCACCGTGAGACGACGGTCGCGGTCGTCTCCGCGCCCGCTCTGGGTCACCGCTGGTGGGCGACGCGCGGCGGCGGTGCGTTCTGCGACGGGCTGCCGGTGAACGTCTCGTCCGTGGAACGGCTCGAGGACGCATACGTCTCGACGACGTCGCTGCGCGAGCCGCGCTTCGCACCGATCGCCGAGCGCGCCTTCGTCGCGCGCACGTACACCGACTTCTGGCAGCACGTCCTCGTCGCCGAAGGCCGCATCGAGGCGGGCTTCGAGCCGAGCCTCAACGTCTGGGACTGGATCGCGCCGAAGCTGATCGTCGAGGAGGCCGGCGGCCGCTTCGCGGCCGAGCCGGGCTGCTACCTCTCGTCGAACGCGGCGCTGCACGACGAGCTCAGAACGTTGCTCCTTCCAGCTTGAGCAACAGCTCCTTGCGATCGAGCCCGCCGCCGTAGCCGGTGAGGCTCCCGTTCGCGCCGACGATGCGGTGGCACGGGAGGACGATCGGGATCGGGTTGTTGTGCATCACCGTGCCGACGGCGCGCGCGGCGCGCGGCCGGCCGGCGCGGCGCGCGAGCTCGCCGTACGTCGCCACCTGCCCGTAGGGCACGCGCTCGAGCTCCTGCAACACACGGCGCGAGAAGTCGGCCGTCAGGCGCAGGTCGAGCGGCAGGTCGAACTCGGTGCGCGTGCGCTCGAAGTACTCGTCGAGCTGGCGGCGCACCGGGTCGACCGGACGCGCGGTGCGCAGCACGCGAGTGCCGAGCGCGCGGGCGAGCCTGTCGACGATGCGGTCGGTCTCCGGGTCGTAGGAGATCGTGCACAGTCCGCGCTCCGTCGTCGCGACGAAGAGGTGACCGACAGGCGTGTCGACGACGTCGTATGCGACGTCGAGGAGCCCCGACGCGGCGGCGGCGTCGCGGAAGCGATCGTCGAGCTCCGGGGAGACGGTCACGCTCCACCTTCCTTTCTGCGCAGCCGGCGGATGCCGGACGACGCGGCCTGGCGCGCGGCGTCCTCGGAGGAGCCGAGGGCGGCGCCGATCTCTGCGTAGTCGAGGTCGTAGCCGTAGCGGAGCAGCACGGCGGCATGCTCGGTCGGCGGCAGCTCGTCGGCGAGGTGGTCGAGCTGGAGGTGCACCGGCTGCGCGTCCTCCACCGCGACCTCGAGCTCACCTTGCAACAGACTGTTGCTTGGCGTTCGTCGCGTTTGGTCGATGCAGACGCGTGTCGCGATCGTGAAGATCCACGCGCGCAGGTGCTTCCCGTGCTCGAGCGACGCGTAGCCGCGCAGCGCGCGCAGGAAGGTCTCCTGGAACGCGTCCTCCGCCGCGTCAGGTCCGACGCGGCGCACGAGGAAGCCGAAGACGGCGTTCCGGTGCTCGTCGTAGAAGCGCTCGAACGGTGGGATCGCTGCCACGGAGACTGCCATCATCCACGTGAAACGCGGCGCAGCGCCGGAATGTGAGACTGCCCGCATGCGCGCCGCGGTGATCGGCCACGTCGAGTGGGTCGAGTTCGTCCGTGTCGAGACGTTCCCGGAGCCCGGCGACATCGTGCACGCGGACGGGTCGTGGTGCGTCGCCGCCGGCGGAGGCGCGGTCGCGGCCGTCCAGCTCGCGCGGCTCGGCTGCGAGTCGCACCTCTTCACGGTGCTCGGCGACGACGAGCTCGGCCGCCGCGCTCAGACCGAGCTGGAGGCGCTCGGCGTGCGCGTCCACGCGGCGACGGTCTCCGAGCCGTCCCGGCGGGCGTTCACGCACGTCGACGAGACGGGCGAGCGGACGATCACGGTCATCGGCGAGAAGCTGCGGCCGAGTGGGGGAGACGCGAGCCTGCCCTGGGAGGAGCTGCGCCTCGCCGACTGCGCCTACTTCACCGGCGGCGATCCCGAGGCGCTGCGCAAGGGGCGTTGGGCGCCCGTCCTCGTCGCGACCGCCCGCGAGCTGCCGACGCTCCAGCGCGCGGGCGTCGAGCTCGACGCGCTCGTCGGCAGCGCGCTCGACGAGGGCGAGCGCTACCAGGCCGGCGAGCTCGAGCCGCCGCCGAAGCTCGTCGTCGCCACCTCCGGCCGGCTCGGCGGCTGGGCCCAGCCGGGCGGGCCGTTCGAGGCCGCGCTGAAGCCCGGTCCGATCGAGGACACGTACGGCGCGGGCGACTGCTTTGCGGCCGGGCTGACATTCGCCCTCGGCCGCGGGGACGAGCCGAGGGCGGCCCTGGCGCTCGCGGCCCGGGCCGGCGCCACCGTGATCACCGGCCGCGGTCCTTACGGCCGGATGCTCGAGGCAAGCGAGGTGGCGCGGGAGGGTTGACAAGTGGGAGATAGTGGGGCAAAGTGGGGTCATCGACCAACGGACCCATGCTCCTCGGCGAACACGAGCACACCCTCGATGACAAGAACCGCCTCACCCTTCCTGCCAAGTTCCGTCCGGACTTTGCGGCCGGGGTCGTCCTCACGCGGGGACTCGACGGCTGCCTCTATGCCTACCGTCGTGAGGATTTCGCCCGACTCGTCGAGCAGCGGCTCGCCCCGCTGGATCCGTTCAGCCAGAACGCGCGCAAGATGCGCCGCTTCCTCCTCTCCGCGGCCGCCGAGGCCGACCTCGACAAACAAGGCCGCGTGATGGTGCCGGCCGCCCTCCTCAGCCACGCGAAGATCGTCCGCGACGTCGTCGTCGCGGGCGTCGACGACCACCTCGAGATCTGGGACCGCGACGCCTGGCGCCGCGAGCTCGCAGACGTCGAAGGGAGTGCAGAAGATGTTGCCGAGCGTCTTGCAACGCAGCACGACTGATCACATCCCGGTCCTCGCCGACGACGTCAGGCGCCTCCTTGCCGTGCAACCGGGGGAGACCGTCATCGACTGCACCTTCGGCGCGGGCGGGCATGCGTCGCTGCTCGCCGCCGACCTGCAGGGTCGCGGCCGCTTCATCGCGATCGACCGCGACCCAACCGTTCGTCCCTACTTCGACGCGTTCAAGGCGCGCTTCGGCTCGCTGCAGCCGCGCCTCCTGCGCGGCGAGCTCTCGCTCGTCCTCGAGCAGCTCGCCGGCAACGACGTCGAGGCGGACGCGATCCTCATCGACCTCGGCGTGTCGTCGATGCAGCTCGACCGGCCGGAGCGCGGCTTCTCCTACGCCGCCGACGCGCCGCTCGACATGCGCATGGACACGAGCGCGGAGATCAGCGCCGCGGAGCTCGTCAACGAGGCGCCCGAGCGCGAGCTCGCGCGCATCTTCAAGGAGTACGGCGAGGAGCGCTACGCGCGGCAGATCGCGCGCGCGATCGTGCGCGCGCGGCCGCTCGAGACGACGTTCGAGCTCGTCGACGTCATCCGCAGTGCGATTCCCGCGCCCGCGCGCTTCGGCGAAGGGCATCCCGCGAAGCGCGTGTTCCAGGCACTGCGCATCGCCGTCAACGACGAGCTCGGCTCGCTCGAGCACGCGCTGCCGTCGGCGCTCGACATGCTGCGCCCCGGCGGGCGGCTGGCGGTGATCAGCTTCCACTCGCTCGAGGACCGGATCGTGAAGACGTTCATGCGCGACGGCGAGCGCGGCTGCACCTGCCCGCCGGACTTCCCCGTCTGCGTCTGCGGCAAGGAACCGGTCCTGCGCGCGCTGTCGCGCCGGCCGATTCGCCCGAGCGAGGACGAGGTCGCCCACAACCCGCGCGCGGCGTCGGCGCGGCTGCGCGTGGCAGTCAAGGTCTGATGGCCAGCTGGGGGGCAACAGCGCGCGCCGACGCGTCGATCGCGGCACCGCGCGCACGGCCGCGTGTCGTCTCGCGCCGCCACCACCGGCCGGTGAACCCGCTGCGCAGCGGCGTCACGTGGATCGTCGTCGTCTCCGTCCTGCTCGCCGGGCTCGTCGCGCTCAACGTCGCCGTGCTGCAGCTGAACGTCCGGCTCGACAAGCTCGGGCGGGAGCGGATGGACCTGCGCGCGCAGATCGACGAGCTGTCGTCCCAGCATTCGAGCGACACGGCGACGCCGCGCATCCAGGCGCTCGCGCAGCGGCGGCTCGGGCTCGTGCCGGTCGCGCCGCAGAACACGACCTACGTCGACCTCGGCGGGAAGTAGCGTGGCGCGCCGCGGCCGGAGCCCTGTGAACCGCAGGATCCGTCTGCTGCTCGCGATCCTCGTTCTCGCCTTCGCGAGCCTCCTCGGACGAAGCGTGTGGCTGCAGGCCGTGCGCGCATCCGCGCTCTCGCGGCTCGCGGCGCGGCAGCACCACGAGACGGTGACGCTGCCCGCGTCGCGCGGGACGATCTTCGACCGCATGGGCGTGCAGCTCGCGATCGGCGAGCAGGCGACGACGGTCTACGCCGACCCGCAGCAGGTCCGCGATCCGCGGCTCGTTGCGCAGGCGGCGCAGCAGACGCTCGGCGTGAGCGCGTCGAAGCTCTATCCGCTGCTGCTCGACAAGACGAAGAGCTTCGTCTACGTCGAGCGGCAGGCCGACCCGCAGCTCGCGTCGCGGCTGCTCGTGAAGAAGCTCGCCGGCATCGGCTCGTATCCCGAGGAGAAGCGCACGTATCCGCAGGGGAACGTCGCCGCGCACGTCCTGGGCTACGCGGGGATCGACAACAACGGCCTCGCCGGGCTCGAGCTGCAGCTCGACCAGACGCTCGCGGGCCGGGCCGGCACCGAGACGGTCGTCAAGGACGCGCTCGACCATCCGATCGACGTCGTCGACGAGCATCCCGCGCGCGACGGGCACGACGTCTTCCTCACGATCGACCACACGATCCAGGCGGAGGCCGAGGCCGTGCTGAAGAAGACGGTTGCGCAATGGCACGCGAAGAGCGCGACCGCGATCGTGCTCGACCCGCAGACCGGCGCCGTGCTCGCGATGGCGGACGCGCCTGGGTTCTGGTCGCAGAACTTCGGCTCGACGCCGCCGTCCGTGACGCGCAACACCGCCGTCACCGACGTCTACGAGCCCGGCTCGACGTTCAAGCTCGTCACCGTCGCGGGCGTGCTCTCGGAGCATGCGGTGACGCCGCAGACAAAGTTCACGCTGCCGTATTCGATCCACGTCGCCGACCGCGTGATCCACGACGCCGAGGTGCGCGGCACGCAGACGATGAGCGTCGCGCGCATCCTCGCGCAGTCGTCGAACGTCGGCGCGATCACGCTCGCGGAGAGGTTCCTCGGGCCGGACAAGCTGACGTCGTGGATCGAGCGCTTCGGCTTCGGCCGCGCGACCGGCATCGGCTTCCCCGGCGAGTCGGACGGCTTCGTCCTCCCGCCGAGCAAGTGGTCGGGCTCGACGATCGGCAACGTACCGATCGGGCAGGGCGTCGCGGTGACGCCGATCCAGATGGCGTGCGCGTACGCCGCGGTCGCGAATGGCGGCTGGCTCGTGCAGCCGCACCTCGTCGACCGCATCGCCGGCGAGGCGCCTGTCGTGACGCCGCGCCACCGCATCCTCGCGCCGGGCGTCGCGCGCCAGCTGAATGCGATGCTGCAGAACGTCGTCCTCGACGGCACCGGCACGCTCGCCGCGGTTCCCGGCTACAAGGTGGCCGGCAAGACGGGCACCGCGCAGATCCCCGACGCGCACGGCTACTCGACGGGCAAGTACACTGCGTCGTTCGTCGGCATGGTGCCCGCGTCGAAGCCGCGCCTGCTGATCCTCGTCAAGGTGACCGAGCCGCAGGGCCAGATCTTCGGCGGCGTCGTCGCCGCGCCGGCGTTCGCGCAGATCGCTGCGTACGACCTGCAGTACCTCGAGGTGCCTCCGGACGGGAAGAGCTAGGCGCTGCGTCCGCGGTTCGCGAGCTCGGACTGGAAGAGCGCCCCGAGGCGCGGCGTGTCGATGTGCAGGTTCAGCGGGCGCAACGACGTGACGCTGACCACGCCTTGGGTCCACGCGGCTCGCGCGGTGGCCTGCGCCGCCTGCACGAAGTCCGCTCGCTTGAGGCGCGTCCGCGTCGCCGTGTCGTAGCTCTCGAGGAGTCCGGCGTAGAGGATCGGCGCGCCGAGCTCCGGGTGCGCGCGGAACAGCCGCGTGAGTGTCGCGGGATCGACGTTGCCATTGCCTGTCGCGAGGTGGCCGGCGACGATCGCCGCGCACGCGCGTTGCGCGAGCCCCGCCGAGTCGATCGTGACGGTCGTCGACGTCTCTGCAGGAACCTGCTCGTAGACGGTCAGGAGCGACGCGGCGCAGAGCGGCTCGTAGAAGCTCCGGTGCTGCTGCAGGAGCCGGTCTTGGGCTGCCGGCGTCAGCGTGCCGTCGGCGGTGAGGAGCCCTTCACGGGACGCCGTCGTGCAGATGTCGTCGACGTTCGCGCTGTCCGCGTGCGCGACGTAGAGCGACTCCGCGCATGCGTTGACCGCCTGCGTGTTCACGGGCGCCGGGCGCGCGCCGCCGCCGCACCCGGCGAGGAGGCCGGCGACGAGGAGTGGCCAGGCGCTGCGCACGGCCGAATCATCGTTCCCGTCCCGCTTCATCGCTAGCCTCTAGCCGTGAAGCTCGAGCGGCTGGCCGCGGCGCTCGCGCCGGCGGAGACCCGAAATCCCGCCTCGGCCGAGATCGCCGACCTCGCGTACGACACGCGCTCCGTCGAGCCCGGGGCGCTGTTCTTCTGCGTGCGCGGCGCCCGCGTGGACGGCCACGAGCTTGCGGCTGGCGCGGTCGCGCGCGGCGCGGTCGCGCTCGTCGTCGAGCGGCCGGTCGACGTCCCCGTGCCGCAGCTCGTCGTCGCGGACGTGCGTCGCGCGATGGCGCCCGCGGCGGTCGAGTTCTTCGGCGACCCCTCGCGGGACCTCGACGTCGCGGCCGTGACCGGCACGGCGGGGAAGACGACGACGACGTATTTCCTCTACGAGATCCTGCGCGAGGCCGGCCGGCGCCCGGGGCTGCTGACGAACATCGAGCGGCGCGTCGGCGACGAAGTGCTCCCCGCGTTGCTGAACACGCCCGAGGCGATCGACCTGCAGCGCCTGTTTCGCGCGATGGCGGATGCGGGGAACACTGCGTGCGCGATGGAGGCGACGTCGCACGCATCGGTTCAGGGGCGCCTCGAGGGCGTGCGCTTCGCGGTGCTGATCTTCACGAACCTCTCGCACGAGCATCTCGACTTCCACGGTTCGATGGAGGCGTACTTCGACGCGAAGCGGCGGCTGTTCGCGCAGGCCGAGCGCGCGGTCGTCAACGTCGGCGACGAGTGGGGACAGCGGCTCGCGCGGGAGCTGCCGGACGCGATCACGTTCGACGCCTCGCGCGATGCGCTCGACGCCGACCTGCAGCTGCGCGCGCGCTTCAACGTCGAGAACGCGCTCGGTGCGGCGGCGGCCGCCCGCGCGCTCGGCGTCGGCGATGATGCGATCCGCGCGGGAATCGAAGCCGTGACCGGCGTGCCCGGGCGGCTCGAGCCCGTCAGCGAAGGCCAGCGCTTCGACGTCGTCGTCGACTACGCACACAAGCCCGCGTCGCTCGAGAAGGTCCTGCGCGCGCTGCGCGAGACGACGCAGGGTCGCGTCATCTGCGTCTTCGGCTGCGGCGGCGACCGAGACCGCGAGAAACGGCCCGTGATGGCACGGCTCGCGTACGAGCTCGCCGACGTCGCCATCGTCACCTCCGACAATCCGCGCAGCGAAGATCCGCTCGCGATCATCGAGGACGTGCTCGCGGGAGCACCGGAGCTCGAGGTCGAGCCCGACCGGCGCACGGCGATCGCGCTCGCAGTGGCGTACGCGCGTCCAGGCGACGCCGTCCTCATCGCCGGCAAGGGCCACGAGCAGGGTCAGGAGATCGACGGAATCAGGCATCCGTTCGACGACCGTGAGGTCGCGCGCGAGGCGTTGCGCGCGTTGCAGCCGGCGTGATCCCGCTGCCGCTCGACTTCGCCGCCGCGCTCGGCGACCTCGACCGCGCGGGCTGGACGGACGCGTTCACCGGTCTCCAGGTCGACTCGCGCCGGATCGAGGAAGGCGACCTCTTCGTCGCGCTGCCGGGCGGCGAGGACTTCCGCCGGCATGCGTTCGCGCGCGGCGCCGCGGCGACCCTGGTCCCGCGCGACGCGCACGCGGCGCTCGCGGCGATCGGCGGTGCGGTGCGCGACCGAAGCAGCGCTCGCGTCGTCGGCATCACGGGCTCGATGGGGAAGACGACGACGAAGGACATCCTCGCGGCGATCTGCGCGCCCCAGCTGCGCACGGTCGCCGCGGAGCGGAGCTTCAACGCGGAGGTCGGCGTGCCGCTGACGCTCGCGCGCGTCGAGGAGGACACCGAGCTCGTGATCCTCGAGCTCGCGATGCGCGGCTTCGGGCAGATCGCCGAGCTGTGCACGTTCGCGCGCCCCGACGTCGGCGTCGTGACGATGATCGCTTCCGTGCACATCGAGCACGTGGGCTCGCTCGAGGGAGTCATCCGCGCGAAGAGCGAGCTGATCGCGGCGCTGCCGGCGGGTGGGATCGCGGTCGTGCCCGCGGACTTCGCGGTCGCTCGCGACGACCTGCACGTCGTGCGCGTCGGGCAGGATGTGACGCTGGAGTCGTTCGAGCCCCCGTCGCTCGTCACGTCACTCGGCACGGTCGAGGTCGGGTTCACGGCGCGCCACCTCGCCGCGAACGCGTTGACCGCGCTCGCGACGGCGGACGCGCTCGGGCTCTCGCTGCCGAAGCGGCTCGAGGTCGCGTTCGCTGACATGCGGAACGAGGAGCTCCCGCTCGAAGGCGGCGGCACGCTCGTCAACGACGCGTGGAATGCGAATCCGATCTCGATGCGCGCCGCGCTCGAGCACCTTGCGCAGCTCGCAAACGGCCGTCGGCGCATCGCCGTGCTCGGCGAGATGGCGGAGCTCGGCGACTACGCCGACGAGGCGCACCGCGAGGTGGCTGCCGCGATCGACGACGTCGGCGTCGACGTGCTGATCGCCGTCGGCGAGCAGGCGCGTGTCTACGGCGGCACGCAGGCCGCCGACGCGGAGGAGGCGGCCGCGCTGCTGCGCACGGTGCTGCGCCCCGGCGACTGCGTGCTCGTCAAGGGCGCGCGGGTGCTGCGCCTCGAGCGCGTCGCGGAGGAGATCCGTTGACCAGAGTGTTGGTGGCCGGCGTCGTCGCCGGCGTGATCTCCATTCTCGCCGGGCCGCGCTTCATCGCCTTCCTGCGGCGCAAGGAGCTCGGGCAGCAGATTCGCGAGGAAGGGCCCGCGGGGCACGTCGTCAAGCAAGGGACGCCGACGATGGGCGGCGTCCTGATCCTCGTCGCGGCGTCGATCGCGTTCTTCGCGCTGTCGCGCTACAAGCTCACCGGCCTGACCGTGATCTTCGTCACGCTCTCGTGTGGCGCGATCGGGTTCCTCGACGACTTCACGAAGCTCACGCACAAGCGCTCGCTCGGCCTCTCCGGACGCTGGAAGCTGATCCTGCTCGCGCTCGTCGCCGCGGGTGCGGGTTACCTCGCGCACCGCGCGCACATCGAGCACCAGACGTCGGTCTACGTCCCGGGCACGGCGACGCGCGTGAACCTCGGGTGGTTCTGGTACGTGTTCGTGTTCATCGTCATCGCGGGCGCGGCGAACGGCGTCAACCTCAGCGACGGCGTCGACGGGCTCGCCGCGGGGACGGCGATCATCTCGCTGTTCACGTTCACGACGATGGCGATCGTCGCGTTCATCCGCTCGAATCCGTCGCACGCCGCGCTGCGCGATCCGAACAAGCTCGACCTTGCGCTCGTCGGCGCGGCGCTGATCGGCGGTGCGATCGGGTTCCTCTGGTACAACGCCTTCCCCGCGGAGGTGTTCATGGGCGACACCGGTTCGATGGCGCTCGGCGGCGCGCTCGCCGGGTTCGCGATCATGACGAAGACGGAGCTGCTGCTCCTGCTGATCGGCGGCGTCTACCTCGTGATGGCGCTGTCGGTGATCATCCAGGTCCTCTCGTTCCGCTACTTCGGCCGCCGCGTGTTCCTGATGGCGCCGATCCACCACCACTTCGAGATGAAGGCGTGGTCGGAGACGAAGATCATGGTCCGCTTCTGGATCGTCGCGGGCATCCTCTGCGCGGCGGGGTTCGCGCTCTTCTACCGCTACTACCTGAAGTTCACGGTGTAGGTGCGCGCGCTCGTCTACGGCCTCGCGCGTTCCGGCGTCGCGGCGAAGACGGCGCTCGAGCGCGACGGCGTCGAGGTCGTGCAGGCTGACGCGAGCCTTGGCAACGAGGACGACCTCTCCCTCCTCGACGGCGTCGACTTCCTCGTCAAGAACCCGGGCGTTCCGGGTGAGCGGCCGCTCGTTCAGGAGGCGCGGCGGCGCGGCATTCCTGTCTGGTCGGAGATCGAGCTCGGCTGGCGGCTGCTGCGCCCGCGCCCGTTCGTCGGCGTCACCGGCACAAAGGGGAAGACGACGACCTGCGAGCTGCTCGGCGAGATGTTCCGCGCCGCCGGGCGCGACGTCGTCGTCGCGGGGAACGTCGGCCGGCCGCTCACCGCCGTCGAGGCGCCCGAGGACGCGTGGATCGTGTGCGAGCTCTCGTCCTTCCAGCTCGAGGACGTGCACGAGCTTGCGCTCGACGTCGCGGTATTGCTCAACCTCGCGCCGGACCACCTCGACCGGCACCGGACGTTCGAGCGCTACCGCGAGGCGAAGCTGCGCATCTTCGAGCGCGCGCGCGTGAACGTCGTGCCGCGCGGGCTCGGCCTCCACGGGATCGAGTTCGCCGCCGACGACGACTTGCCGGCCGAGCCGCGCATCCCCGGCGCGCACAACCGCGCGAACGCCGCCGCGGCGACGGCCGCAGCACGCGCCGCCGGCATCGGCGACGACGCGATCGCACGCGCGCTGGAGACCTTCTCGGGCGTTCCGCATCGCCTCGAGCTCGTCCGCGAGCACGCAGGCGTGCGCTGGATCAACGACTCGATCGCGACGAACACGTTCGCCGTGCGCAGCGGCGTCGCCGCCTACGACGCGCCCGTGCGGCTGATTCTCGGCGGCCGGGCGAAGGGCGAGGACTTCGTTCCCTTCGCGCGCGAGCTCCCGGGCAATGTCGCCGCCGTCTATCTCGTCGGCGAGGCGGCCGACGAGCTCGCTGCGGCGTTCGACGCCGCGGGTCGTCCATATCAGCGTGTTGGCACGATCACACACGCGGTCGAGACAGCCGCCGCCGAGGCGCAGCCGGGGGACGTCGTCCTCCTCTCGCCGGCCTGCGCGAGTTACGACCAGTTCGCGAACTTCGAGGAGCGCGGCGAGGAGTTCAGGAGGTTGGTGGCGAAGCTGGACTGACGGTGACCAGGAAGGTCGAATGGCAGGTCCTGCTCCTCGTCACGCTCGCGCTGACGGCGTTCGGGATCGTGATGGTGTACAGCGCGACGTCCGCCTCCGCGGCGATCGGCGGCGCCAACCCGATGTCGTACCTCGAGAAGCAGGCGACCTACGCGCTGCTCGGGCTGGCTGCGCTCGTCCTCGCCTCGCGCTTCGACTACCGGCGGCTGAAGCAGCTGTCGTCGGTGCTCGTGCTCGCGGCGATCGGCGGCTGCGTCGCCGTGCTCGTCGTCGCGCACCCGATCAACGGCGCGCGCCGCTGGATCAACTTCGGCCCGGCCGTGTTCCAGCCGTCCGAGCTCGCGAAGCTCGCTGTCGCCGTCTGGATCGCCGCCTACCTCGCGCAGCGCGAGCCGCCGCGCACGCTGCGCGACCTGTGGCGCCCCGTTGGCGCGCTGCTCGCGCTGTTCTCGCTGCTGATCATGCTCGAGCCGGACCTCGGGACGACGATCACGCTCGCCGTGATGGTCGGCGCGGTGCTGCTCGTCTCGGGCACGCCGATCTTCACGCTCGCCGCCGGGTTCTCGATCATGACCGCCGTCGGCGTCGCCGCGATCTGGGTCGAGCCATATCGCCGCGCGCGCGTCTTCGCGTTCCTCAATCCGTGGCACGACGCGCAGGGCACCGGCTTCCAGATCGTGCAGGCGCAGATCGGGCTCGGGTCGGGCGGCATCTTCGGCGACGGGCTCGGGCAGGGCGTGCAGAAGATCCACTACCTGCCCGAGGCGCACACCGACATGATCTTCGCCGTCATCGGCGAGGAGCTCGGCCTCATCGGTGCGACGTGCGTGATCCTCGCCTACGCCGCGTTCGCGTGGGCAGGGCTGAAGGTCGCGCTCGAGTGCAAGGATCCGTTCGGGAAGCGGCTCGGCGCGGGGCTGACGGCGCTCGTCTGCTGCCAGGCCGCGATCAACCTCGCAGCCGTGCTCGGAATGGCGCCGCTGACCGGAATCCCGCTCCCGTTCGTGTCGTACGGCGGTTCGAGCCTCGTCGTCGACCTCGTGTGCGTGGGCGTCCTCCTTAACATCGCCGGGAGTGGCCATCGAGTCTCAGCTGAGATGTCTGATCGCAGCCGGCGGAACGGCGGGTCACGTGCTGCCGTCGCTCGCGGTCGCGGACGAGCTCCGCAGCCGCGGCGTGCACGTGACGTTCGCCGGGTCGCCGGATCGCGTCGAGGCGCAGCTCGTTCCTGACGCGGGCTACGAGCTCGACACGTTCCGCATCACGGGCCTGCCGCGGCGGCCGTCGCCGGCGCTCGTGCGCGCGGTGCTGCTGGCGGGACGCGCGCCGCTCGCGTGCGCGCGCATCCTGCGGCGGCGGCAGCCGCACGTCGTGCTCGGCGGCGGCGGCTACGTCGCCGGGCCGATGGTCTTCGCCGCCTGGCAGCGACGGATTCCCGCGGCGCTGACGGAGGCGGACGCGGAGCTCGGGCTCGCCAACCGGCTCGCCGCGCGCTTCGCGCGTCGCGTCTTCCTCGCGTACGACCTGCCGGGCCGGCACGGGGAGAAGTACGACGTCGTCGGCCGTCCGCTGCCCGCGACCGCACGCGCGCTGCCTCGCGCCGAGGCGCGCGCGCAGCTCGGCCTGCCCGCGGACGGGCCGGTGCTGCTCGTCGCGGGTGCGCGCGCAGGCGCGCGCGCGTTGAACGAGCTCGCCGTCGACGCGTTCGGAGGGGAAGGCCCTGCGGTGCTGCACGTCTCCGGCGAGCGCGACTACGAGGCGCTGCGCGGGCGCGTCACGCGCGACGACTACGTCCTCGTTCCGCTCCTCGACGGCCTCGGCGCGGCGTACGGCGCCGCCGACCTCGCGCTCATGCGCAGCGGCGGCACGGTGTGGGAGCTTGCCGCCGCCGGGCTCCCGGCCGTGCTCGTGCCGTATCCCCACGCGACCGCCGACCACCAGACGCGCAACGCGCGCTACTTCGAGGCGGGCGGGGGCGCGGTGCTCGTGCCGGAGGGCGAGCTCGCGCGCGTGCCGGACGTCGTGCGCTCGCTGCTCGGCGATCCCGACCGTCTCGCGCGCATGTCGGAGCGCATGCGCGCGCTCGCGCGGCCGAACGCGGCGCGCGACATCGCGGAAGGAGTGATCGCGCTTGCAGCCGCTCGCCGGTAGACGGATCTGGTTCGTCGGCATCGGCGGCGCGGGCCTCTCCGCGTACGCGACGATCGCGCGCGCATGGGGTGCCGAGGTCGGCGGCTGGGACCGCAACGACACCGTCTATCTCCGCAACCTGCCGAACGTCGAGCTGGCGCCGGAGCCGATCGTCCCAGACGGTTGGGAGGTCGTTGTGTCGAGTGCGTATCCCGGCGTGCCCGGGACGTCGCGCGCTGACTTCCTCGCCGAGCTCGTCTCGCTGCGCGACAGCGTCGTCGTCGCCGGCGCGCACGGGAAGACGACGACGAGCGGGATGATCGCGTACGTCCTGCGCGAGCTCGCACGCGACCCCGCGTTCGCGATCGGCGGTGTCGTCGAACAGCTCGGCGGCAACGCCGGCGCGGGCGAAGGCTGGTTCGTCGTCGAGGGCGACGAGTCCGACCGCACGATCGCCGCGCTGCGCCCGCAGATCGCGGTCGTTCTGAACGTCGAGCTCGACCACCACGCGGAGTTCGGCTCGCTCGCGGAGCTGCAGGAGCTCTTCGACGAGTGGACGTCCCAGGTCCCGCACGTCGTGCGCGGCGACGAGCTCGAGCCGGTGGAGTTCGAGCTCCTGCTGCCGGGCGAGCACAACCGGCGCAACGCCGCCGCTGCGCTTGCGGCGCTCGAGCTGTGCGGCGTGGCGCGCGACGAGGCGATCCCGCACCTGGCGGCGTTCGGCGGCGCCGGCCGCCGCTTCGAAGCGCGCGGTGAGGCCGGCGGCGTGCGGGTCGTCGACGACTACGCACATCACCCGGCGGAGATCGCGGCGACGCTGCGCGCCGCGCGCGATCAGACGAACGGACGCGTACTCGTCCTCTTCCAGCCGCACCTCTACTCGCGCACGCAGCACCTCGCGCACGAGTTCGGCGTCGCGCTGTCGGCGGCCGATGCAATCGCCGTCGCGGATGTGTATCCGGCGCGCGAACAGCCGCTGCCGGGCGTGAGTGGCAAGCTCGTCGTCGACCAGGTGCGCGGCACGCGTGTGGGGTGGATGCCGGATCCGGCCGACGGTGCGCGCTGGCTCGCGGAGCTTGCGCGTCCCGGCGACGTCGTGTTGACGATCGGCGCGGGCAACGTCGACGCGGCCGTGCCGCTGCTGCTCGAGGAGCTGGCGTGACGATCGAGGAGCACGTCGACCTCTCGCGGTTCACGACGCTCGGCACGGGCGGACCGGCGCGCTGGTTCGCGCGGCCGGAGACCGAGGACGAGCTGGCGGAGACGCTTGCGTTCGCCGTGGAGCGCGGCGCCGGCGTCGCGGTCGTGGGTCTCGGCTCGAACCTCCTCGCCGCGGACGAGGGCGTCGACCTGCTCGTGCTGAAGCTCGCGGGCGAGCTCACGGCGGTGAGCGTCGAGGGGACCGCGATCACCGCGGGCGGGGGTGCCCCGAACGCAGTCGTCCTGCACCGGGCGCGCGACGCCGAGCTCGGCGGGTTCGAGTTCGCGTCCGCGATCCCCGGCACGGTCGGCGGCGGCGTCTGGATGAACGCCGGAGCGTACGGCGGCGACTTCGCGAGCGTGCTCACGCGCGCATTCGTCGTCACGGCGGACGGCGCCGCGTGGCGCACACCCGGCGAGCTCGGGTTGACGTATCGCCACAGCGACCTGCGTCCCGGCGAGGTCGTCGCACGCGCGGAGCTGCGTCTCGATCCGCGCGCGCGGGACGACGTCAAACGCGCCGTGGCGGACCTGCTCGCGCAGCGGAAGGCGGCCCAGCCGACGAACAAGCGCACGTTCGGTAGCGTGTTCAAGAACCCGGAGCACGAGCTCACCGCCGGGCGCATGCTCGAGGCGTGCGGCCTGAAGGGGCATCGCATCGGCGGCGCGCAGATCTCGCCGCTGCACGCGAACTTCATCGAGAATGCCGGCGACGCGACGACGGCGGACGCAATTGCCCTGATGGTCGAGGCGCGCCGCCGCGCGTTCGCGCAATTCGGCGTCGAGCTGACGCACGAGGTCGTGTTCCTCGGCCTCCCCGAGCTGCCCACGCAGGAGTAGGAGCACCTCGCGCCGCGGCGAATCCCGGCGCGTGAGCCGTAGGACTCGTCAGCCGACGCGTGCCCGCGCAGCCGTCGCGACGCTGCCGCCGCGCGCGGGCGTGCTGCGCTACGCGCCGTCGGCGCGTTCGTTCGTGGTCGGGCTTGCGCTCGCCGCGGCTGCCGCGCTCCTCTACGTCGCCGCGCGGGAGACGTCGGTCTTCGCCGTGCGCACGATCCAGGTCGAGGGCGTGCCGCCCGCGCTCGCGCAGAAGGTCGAGCGTGCGCTGGAGCCGGTCCTCGGCACGAGCCTCATGAAGCTCTCCGCCGGCGAGGTCGACCGGCTCGCGACGGCGCTGCCGCAGGTCGCGTCCGTGAGCTACGACCGCGCCTTTCCGAACACGCTGCGCGTGCACGTCGTCCAGGAGCAGCCGCTCGCCGTGCTCCGGCGCGGCCCGGGCTCGTGGCTCGTCTCGAGCTCGGGGCGCGTGCTGACGACGGTCCCGCAGGGGACGCACGGCGCGCTGCCGCGCATCTGGGTGCCGAGCGCGACCGTCGTCGCGCTCGGTGGGACGCTGCCGCCGGGCGTCGCGGCGGAGGAGGTCGCCGCGCTCGTGCCCGCGCTCGCGGCGGGCCTCGCACGCGTCTCGACCGTCTCGATCGACAAGGACGGGCAGATCACCTACGTCCTCCGCGGCGGTCTCCAGGTGCGCGCCGGGACGGCCGACCGGCTGCTGCTGAAGCTCACGATCGCGCGCAAGATCCTCGCTTCGATGCCGATCAGCGGCTACCTCGACGTGAGCGTCCCCGAGCGGCCCGTCGCGCTCGGGAACACTCAAGTCTCAACTGGAGGTTGAGACTTCAAGTCTCAACCTCGCGTTGACAATCCTGAAATCGGTCCGTACCCTGAGGCGTTGCACGGCGGACGAGCGTCCCGATCCTCCACTACAGGTTGAGGCATGAGAGACCAGAGCGGTAACTACCTCGCAGTGATCAAGGTCGCCGGTGTCGGCGGCGGCGGCACGAACGCCGTCACGCGCATGGTCGAGGCCGGCCTCTCCGGCGTCGAGTTCATCGCGGTCAACACGGACGCGCAGGCGCTGCTGATGGCGGAGGCGGACGTCAAGATCCAGATCGGCTCGCAGGGCACGCGCGGCCTCGGCGCCGGCGCGGATCCGTCCGTCGGCCTCGCCGCCGCGACGGAGAGCCGCGACGAGCTGAAGGAGGCGCTCAAGGGCGCCGACATGGTCTTCGTCACCGCGGGCGAGGGCGGCGGCACGGGCACCGGCGGCGCGCCGGTGATCGCCGAGCTCGCGAAGGAGGTCGGCGCGCTCACCGTCGGCGTCGTCACGCGCCCGTTCACGTTCGAGGGGCGCAAGCGCGCCGAGTCGGCCGAGCGCGGGATCGAAGAGCTGCGCGACCGCGTCGACACGCTGATCGTGATCGAGAACGACCGTCTGCTGCAGGTGGTCGAGAAGCGCACGTCGATCGTCGAGGCGTTCCGCATGGCCGACGACGTGCTGCGCCAGGGCGTGCAGGGGATCACCGACCTGATCACCGTCCCCGGGCTCGTCAACCTCGACTTCGCCGACGTGCGCACGATCATGACCGACGCCGGC
>Ga0070735_10001996_pt1 | contig 18893 bp, 17 predicted proteins | sample Coa_R1_FD_66443 | JGI IMG/M metagenome (GOLD analysis project Ga0070735, IMG submission 66443) | Surface soil microbial communities from Centralia Pennsylvania, which are recovering from an underground coalmine fire - Coalmine... | ecosystem: Environmental > Terrestrial > Soil > Unclassified ... | reverse complement strand
CGGTCCCTGGTCGACCCGCCGGCCCCGTAGGTCACCGAGACGAAGGTGGGCCGCAGCGGCTCGAGCTGCCTGATGGCCCGCCACAGCTGCTGTTCCTCCGCCTCGGATTTGGGCGGCATGAACTCGAACGAGAACGCCTGGCGGCCGACCGAGAGCAGATCGCGGATCAGCGGCTGGTGCGGTAGTCGCGACTGGCCGGCGGCACGCGTCGGTGTCGCGCCCGCGGTTCGCCGCGGGCGCGGCGGGCTCGGCGGCATGACGCCCAGCCTAGCCGCTCCTAGAAGGCTAGAGCCTGCGCCCGCCGGTTCACTTCGGTGCCCCGGTGCTTGACGATCGCGTCGATCGGCGTGCCCGGCAGCGAGTCATCGGCCGTGAACAGCCAGCGCAGGGCCTCTAGCTCGTCGAAACCGCAGTCGAAGAGCAGGGTGAGGGTCCCGCACAGGCCCTTGACGACCTGCTGGCCGTCCAGGAAGGCGGCCGGTACCGCGAGCGTCCCCTCGGGACGGGTCACGGCGAGGAGCTTCCGGTCGCGCAGGAGTTGCTTCACTCGCGCTGCAGGCAGGCCGAGCTGGCCGGCTACATCGAGGAGTGACAGCCATTGACCGACGAGAGCGTCGGTCGTGGGGTCGATCTGTGCCACGAATCCAATGTCCCACGTCGAGGCACCGCCCAAACACTCGGGTTAAGCACGGGTTACCGCATTCTGTCCGCGAAGTTAGGTCAGGCGGCGGCCGCGTCCTTGACCGGGATGGCGGGATCAGCCAGGCGGGCGGGGTCGACCGGGGCGGCCGAGGCGATCAGGCGACGGGCCTGGAGCAGGTCGCGGGGGCGGTCCACGGTCACGATCGCCACCAGCCGGCCGACGGCCAGCCAGCACGCGGCCCAGTCCGGATCGGCCGGGTCACCGCGCCAGACCAGCCGCTCGGCGTCACCGTGGTATCCCGCGTACTGCACCATGCGGCCGAACTGCTCGGACCAGAAGTACGGCACGGGGTCGTACACCTCGTCTCCGCCGAGCACATTGGCCGCGACCACCTCCGGCGCGTGCAGGGCCACGTCCCAGTGCTCGAACCGCAGCCGGCGGCCGAAGCGCCGCGACTCGAACGCGGCGCAGTCGCCCGCCGCGTAGACGCCGGGCAGGGAGGCCCGCAGGCCGGCGTCGACGGCCACGCCGTTCTCCAGCCAGATACCCGAGCCCTCCAGCCAGCCGGTGGCCGGGCGGACCCCGACCGCGGTGACGATCTCGTCCGCGGCGATCCACCCGCCGCCCGCCAGGGTCAGGCCCTGTTCACCCCCGGCGGACTGCACGGACTCCACCGCGACCCCGGTGCGCAGCTCGACCCCGCGGCCGGCGTACCACGCGGCCGTCTGCGCGCCCACCGGCGCGCCCAGGGCCGCGGCGAGCGGCGCGGGCCCGGCTTCGACCACCGTGACCTGGCAGCCGTGGGCGGCCGCCGCGGTGGCCAGTTCGGCGCCGATCCAGCCGGCCCCGACGATGGCCAGCCGGAGCCCCGGCCGGAACAGCGCGCGCAGGGCCAGGGCGTCGTCGTAGTTGCGCAGGAACCGCTGCGGCCCGGGCCCGGGCAGCGCCACCGGCACCGCCCCGGTCGACAAGATCAGCTGGTCGTAGGGGTACTTGTCCCGATCGGTGGCCAGGGTCTCGGCGTCGAGCCCGGTCGCGGCCTCGCCGGGCCGGAAGTCCACGTCGAGCGCGCCGAAGTCCGCCTGCAGCGACGGGTCGACGCCGTCGTCGGTCAGCACCTTCTTCGACAGCGGCGGCCGGTCGTACGGCGGCCGCGACTCCGCCCCGATCAAGGTGATCTGGCCGCTGAAACCGCGCTCACGCAGCTCAGTAATGGCGCGGAACCCGGCCAGGCCGGCCCCGGCCACCACCACTCGCATGCCATCGGTCACAGTGCTTTAGGCTACGCGGGCCGGCCGGACCCGTTGATTGGCAACGCCCATAGGGCAAACGACCGTAAAATCATCGCGATGGACGATACGCTGGCCGATCCCCTCGCCGGGCGCCTGCTGGACGGGCGCTACGCGGTGACGGCGCGCATTGCCCACGGCGGGATGGCCACCGTCTACCTGGCCCTCGACACCAGGCTGGACCGGCAGGTGGCGCTCAAGGTCATGCACGCCGAGCTGGCCAGGGACGAGGAGTTCGTCCGCAGGTTCATCGGCGAGGCCAAATCGGTCGCGCGGCTGTCGCACCAGAACGTGGTCGCGGTCTTCGACCAGGGCTCCGACGGGCCGTTCCTGTACCTGGCCATGGAGTACGTACCCGGGCGCACGCTCAAGGACATGCTCCGCGAGCGCGGCCGGTTCGCCCCGGCCGCGGCGCTGGACATCATGACGGGCGTGCTCGACGGCCTGGCCGCCGCGCACGCGTCCGGCATCGTGCACCGCGACGTCAAGCCGGAGAACGTCCTGCTGACCGCCGACGGGCGGCTGAAGGTGGCGGACTTCGGCCTGGCCCGGGCGCAGGCGGCCGTCGGGCAGACCCGGGCGGGCCTGCTCATCGGGACCGTCGCCTACCTGCCGCCCGAGCAGGTGACCGGCGACAGCACGGGCCCGCGCTCGGACGTGTACTCGGCGGGCGTGGTGCTCTTCGAGCTGCTCACCGGCCGCCAGCCGTTCACCGGCGACAGCCCGATCGCGGTCGCCTACCAGCACGTCAACACCGATGTCCCGGCTCCTTCCGCACTGGTGCCCGGTATCCCGGCGGCGGTCGACCAGCTCGTGCTCGCGGCCACCAGCCGCGATCCCGCGCTGCGCCCGGCCGACGCCGGCGAGTTCGCGCGCGCGGTCCGCCGGGTCCGGGAGGGCCTGGGCGAGCCGGGCAGCGGGCTCACCGGCGTGATCGGCGCCGGCGTCCAGGGCCTGGCCGAAGCGCCCTGGCTCAACCTGGACACACCCGCCGCCACCAACGGATGGTGGGCCCGCGGCACCGGGGAGTCGTGGGCGCGTGCTGACACGGCGCCGCCCCCGGCTGGTCCGGCCACCGGACCGTTCGAGCCGAGCTGGTCGGGGGTGGGGGCGGCGGACGGCCTCAGCTCGCGGACCCTCGTGGTGCACCGCGAGGAAGGCCGCCGGGACGGGCGCACGCGCGAGCCGTTCCTGCAGCGCTGGCTGTTCAGCCCGCGGCTGGCGGTGGTCGCGCTGGTCGTAGCCCTGGGCGTGGGGCTCGGGCTCGGCGGCTGGTGGGTCACCTCCGGCCGGTACGCCTCGATACCGGTCGTGACCAACGACTCGGTGACCCAGGCGACCGCCGTGCTGACCGCGCACGGCTTCAAGGTCGCCGGGGAGTCCCAGGCACACAACAACAGCATTCAGAAGGGCACGGTGGTCGGCACCAGCCCGTCGGGCCGGGCCGCGAAGGGCTCGGCGGTCACCATCGTGGTCTCCTCCGGCCCGTTCACCTCGATCGTGCCCCAGGTGAGCGGGGACAAGCTGCCCGCCGCGGAGGCCGCGCTGCAGCGGGTCCACCTGACCTACAGCATCGACCGGGTCGGCTCCACCCAGCCGGTCGGCACCGTGCTGGGTACCAAGCCGGGGCCGGGCACGTCGTGGCCGCAGACCAAGCCGGTCGCCATCGAGGTGGCCGAGGGCCTCCCGGTGCCGAACTTCGTCGGGCAGAGCGTGGATGCGGCCCAGCAGTGGGCAGACGCGCACGGCGCCAACCTGCAAGAACAGCCGGACCAGAACAGCCAGGAGCCTCAGGGCACGATCACCGGGCAGGCGCCCAAGGCCAAGTCGGTGTACAAGCAGGGCGAGACCATCGTGGTGAACGTGTCCAGCGGTCCCCAGGAGATCGCCGTCCCGGACGTGATCGGGATGACGGTCGAGCAGGCTACCCAGGTGCTGCAGGCCGCGGGATTCAAGGCTCAGGTCCAGTTCCGGATGTTCGGCGGCAACCGGGTGTGGGACTACAGCCCGATCGGCACGGCGCCGCGGGGCAGCGTCATCCTGCTCGACGTCATGCCCGGCGGCGGCGGCCAGGGCGGCGGCCAGGGCGGCGGCCAGGGCGGTGGCCAGTAACCGACCCGCCTGCGCGGGTGGCATACGCTGCGCTATGCTGTCGGCCATGCGTCAGCAGTTCTGGTTTTGGTTTGGCTACCGGCCCGGGTCCCGGACGGTCGCCTGCCAGGCCATGCGCTGACAGAAGCGACCTAGCGAGAGCCCCGGGCCAACGGCCCGGGGCTCTTTTTATGCGCGAGACTGAGACTGGAGGCGGACGACATGGTGGTAGTGATGGCGGCGGAGGCCGAGGAGGCCGACGTCGACGGGGTGGTCGAGCTGGTCCGCGGGGCGGGCGGCGACGCGTTCGTCAGCCGCGGCGTATCCAGGACGATCGTCGGGCTGGTCGGAGACATCGACCAGCTGGACACGCTGAACCTGCGCGGCATGCCCGGGGTCAGCGACGTGGTGCGGATCACCGCGCCGTACAAGCTGGTGAGCCGTGAGCACCGCCGGGAGCGTTCGGTGATCAGGGTGGCCGGGGTGCCGATCGGGCCCGACACGCTGACCGTGATCGCCGGGCCGTGCGCGGTCGAGACCGCCGAGCAGACGCTGGCCTCGGCGCTGATGGCCAAGGCCGCCGGAGCGTCGCTGCTGCGCGGCGGCGCGTACAAGCCGCGCAGCTCGCCGTACGCGTTCCAGGGCCTGGGCGAGGCCGGGCTGAAGATCCTGGCCGACGTGCGGGCCGAGACCGGGCTCCCGATTGTCACCGAGGTAGTAGACCCGGCTGACGTGGACCTGGTCGCCAGCTACGCGGACATGCTGCAGGTCGGCACCCGCAACATGCAGAACTTCCCCCTGCTGCAGGCGGTCGGCGGGGTGGGCAAGCCGGTCATGCTCAAGCGCGGCATGAACGCCACCATCGAGGAATGGCTGATGGCCGCCGAGTACATCGCCCAGCGCGGCAACCTGGACATCGTGCTGTGCGAGCGGGGCATCCGCACCTTCGAGAAGGCGACCAGGAACACCCTGGACATCAGCGCGGTCCCGGTCGCGCAGCGGCTGTCGCACCTGCCGGTCATCGTCGACCCGTCACACTCCGGCGGCCGCCGGGACCTGGTCGTGCCGCTGTCCCGGGCCGCGATCGCGGTCGGTGCCGACGGCATCATCGTCGACGTGCACCCGCACCCGGAAAGCGCGCTGTGCGACGGCCCGCAGGCGCTGGTCGAGTCGGACCTGCGCGAGCTGGCCAGCGTGGCCGCCCACCTGTCGCCGCTGGTCGGCCGGACCCTGACCCCGGCGCTGGACCCGCCGCGCGAGCGCGTCCCGGCCTGAGCCGAGCGTCATGAAACAGCGGTTTCAGCACATAAGAAGGTGGTGAATGTGCGGTTTCATTACGCACGAGGGGCGTGGAGGGGAAGGCGGCGCACGCAGCACGGCCCGTTCGGCAGAAATTTAGTTCCGGTACTCCTGGGCGGACAGGGCAAGTTCCTCGGCCAGGTCGGCGGCGTCCAGCCGGCCTTCCAGACGGCGCAGGTCATCGATCCGGGCCTTGGTCTCCACCCGGCGCGGGGTGAGCAGGGTGCAGCAGTCCTGGTCGGGCAGTTCGGAGATGGACAGGGTGCGGATGCGGCGGGCTTCGGCCATGATCTCGCTCTTGTCCCAGCCGATCAGCGGGCGCAGGATCGGCAGCCGTACCGCGTCGTCCAGGGCGGTCAGGTTGGTCAGGGTCTGGCTGCTGACCTGGCCGAGGGAGTCGCCGGTGATCAGCGCGGTGCCGCCGAGCCGCCGGGCCAGCGCCTCGCCGGTCTTGAGCATCAGCCGGCGCTGGGCGACGATCTGCAGCCGGTCCGCGCCGGAGGTGGCCAGCGCCTGCTGCGCCTTGCCGAAGGGCACGACGAACAGGCGCGACCCGCCCTGGAACCGGTCAAGCCCGCGGACCAGCGCGTAGGCCTTGTAGATCGATTCGGGGCCGGTCAGCGGCATGCCGGAGAAGTGCAGGAAGAAGCAGCGCAGGCCGCGGCGCATCATCCGGTACGCGGCCACCGGCGAGTCGATGCCGCCGGACATGAGCACGACGCCGCGCCCGCTCATCCCGACCGGCAGGCCGCCCTGCCCGGGCAGGCCCTCGGTGAACACGAAGACCTCGTCGGAGTCGACCTCGATGAAGACCTTGGTGTCCGGATTGCGGAGGTTGACGTCCAGGCCGTGCGCCTGCTGGATCTCCCGGCCGACCAGCACGGCCAGTTCCGAGGAGGTCAGCGGGAAGCGCTTGTCCCGGCGCCGCGGGCGTACCGCGAAGGTTCCGGCCTTCTTGGCGGTCAGCGCCACCGACGCGGCGACCACCGCCTCGGGCGTCTTGGCCACCCGGACCGGCCGGGCCACCGCGACGATGCCGGGGACGTCCCTGACCCGTTCGGCGATATGACCCGCGGCCGCCGCCCAGCCGTCCGGCCCGCGTCCCTCGCCGTCGGCCACGCGCAGCAGGATGACGCCTTCCCGCTGCCGCATGTCGACCGGGATGCCGGTGTCCTTCAGCGCGGCGCGGATGTTGCCGTGCAGGATCCGTTCGAACTGCTGCCGGTTTCGCCCCTTGAGCACGATCTCGCCCAGCTTGAGCAGGACGCAGGGCTCGTCGCCGGGATGTTCGGCGGCCTGCGGGCGCTGGGTGTTCTGCTCGGGCACCCCCCTAGTCTGCCAGCAGAACGTGGCATGTCGAACGGGTGTTTCCGGCGCTGCGGGGGGCAGCCCGAGCCAGGATCCGGGTGGTAGCCCCAATGTCTTCCGGGTGGCTCGTGGTTAGCGTGGCGCCATGAGCATCAGGGATGAAGTCCGGGCCTCGGCGGCCGCGCACCGTGATCTCGGTCCGGGCTATGACACAGCCGTGGCCGAGGGCCTCGTGGAACGGATCGGCGAGGAGATTGACCGGCGGGTGGACGCACGGTTGTTCGGGCATCTGCAGGGCCCGGGGCCTGCGCCGGCGCCAGCGCCGCGGCGGGTCCGGGAGCCGGGACGGATCGGGGCGGGGGCGGTGTTCCTGGGCCTGGGATCGATGGCGCTCGCCATCGGCGGGACGGTAGCGGTGCTGCACCCCGGGGACAGCCCGCCCGGGACGGTGAGCGCCGGTCAGTTCATGCTCGTCGCGTTGATCTGGATCATCATCGGCGTGGTCAACATCGCGTACGCCCGGCGGCCCTGACGCTTATCTGTCGCGGCATTTGTCGCGGCCTTTGTAGCTGCATTTGTGGCGGCCTGGAACTGGCTGTACCGTGCGCACATGGGCAGTGACCACGAGGCGGAGATCCGCGCCTCCGTGGGCGCGCACCAGGATCTGGGGTCCGGTTACGACGACGCGGTGGCCGAAGGGCTGGTCGAGCGGATCGGCGCGGAGATCGACAAGCGGATCGAGGCGCAACTGAGGCGGTACGGCGCTCCGTACGGCCCGTACCCCGCTCCGCCCGGTGCTCAGGCTCCTCATTCTGCTTCTGTCGAGTCGGCGGAGGAACCCGGTGTTCCTGATGCGGCCGGGGCGCCGCGGGGTTATCCGGCGCCCGCCGGGTACCCGCCCGCCGGTTACCAGGGGTACCCGGGGTATCCCGGCTACCCTGGGTATCAGGGTTATCAGGGTTATCAGGGTTATCAGGGTTATCAGGGTTATCAGGGTTATCAGGGACCGATGCTGGCGCCCGGATACCAGGCGCCGCCACCGAGCCGGCCGACCGCACGGTCCGCCGGACAGCGCAGCGTGGCGATGACCGTCATCGCCCTGGGGTCGATGGCGCTAGGCGTCGCGGCCACCGCGATCGTGGCGCACGCCCAGAACGGCGGCGCGCAGGCGGTGATGGTTCTGCTGATCTGGGCCGCCATCGCGATCGTCAACATCGCCTACGCCAGGCGCTGCTGATCCACCCCACCGCTAGTCACGGAGCGGCACGATGTTCGAGCGTTTCACCGACCGGGCCAGGCGGACCATCGTCTTCGCGCAAGAAGAGGCCAGGGGCCTCAATCACAACTGGATCGGCACCGAGCACCTCCTCCTCGCCGTGATCAGGGAGGGCCAGGGGGTGGGAGCCAAGGCGCTCGAGGCGATGGGAGTCAGCCTGGGCGCGGTCCGGCAGCAGGTCGAGGAGATCATCGGCCGCGGCCAGGAGCCGGTGGGGGGCGGACACATCGCGTTCACGCCGCGTGCCAAGAAGGTCCTCGAGCTGTCGCTGCGCGAGGCGCTGCAACTCGGTCATGACTACATCGGCACCGAGCACATCCTGCTCGGCCTGATCCGCGAGGGCGACGGCGTGGCCGCTCAGGTCCTGGTGCGGCTGGGCTGCGACCTCAACCGCGCCCGCCAGCAGATCATCGGGTTGCTGCACGGCTACTACCAGGGCAGGCAGCCGAGCATGGCGGCCGTCAACGAAGAGCTCGGGGACCGGCTGGCCATGATAACCGCACGGCTGGCGGTGATCGAGCGCAGGCTCCGGGAGGGCTAGCGGCCGGTCGTTAGCGGCTGGTCGTTAGCGGCCGGGGATTAGCGCCGGGGGTCTCGGCCGGCAGGACGGCGCACAGCAGGCGGTTGTCGCCGCGCTGCCACAGCGTGCCGACCTCGGCGAAACCGGCCTGAGTGAGTGCCTCGACGTGGGTGGCGAGCTGGTTGGACTCGCTGCCGTGGTGGCCGGCGTCCACGCGGCGGCGGGCGCGCTCGGCGACGTGCCCGGACAGCGCCGGGTCGGCCGCGGCAGCCTCCCACCAGGCGGACCAGCTCTCGGAGTGCCCGGCGGGGAAGCGGCGCCGGTCCTCACGCTGCCGCAGGGCCAGGTCGAGCCGGGCCAGCGTGGGCGACTCCTTCACGTCGAGGGTGAAGTGATCCCCGTCCAGCAGCAGTCCGCCCGGGCCGAGCACGGTGGCCAGCTCGGCGTACATGGCCCGCAGGTCGTGCTCGGGCAGCCAGTGCAGGGCCGTGGTGCTGACCGCGGCGTCCGCGGGCCTGGCCAGGCCCAGCCGGGCGGACCAGCCGGGCTCGCGCAGGTCCAGGTCGATGAGGCGGAGCCCGGGCCGGCCGGAGTAGGCGGCCTGGCCCAGCGCCAGCGACACCGGGTCGGCGTCGATGCCGATCACGGTGGCGCGGGGCAGCCGGTCGAGCAGCCGGACGGCCAGCGAGCCGGGGCCGCAGCCGAGGTCGAGCACCAGCGGATCCGGGCGCCCGGTCCCCTCTTCGACCGCGTCGATCAGGGCGGTGAACCGGTCCTCGCGATCTGGCAGGCTCTCCTCCTGCTGCCGATCCCAGCGCTCGATCCAGTCCAGTGCGGTGTCGCGGTCGAGTTCCGGCACGCCGGCCTCCTTGTTACTGGCTAAACTTCCTTGGACAGTAACAACGTAAATCCCGGAGTGTAACTGGTCAAGTGAATTTCAACAGTCACACCGATGTCGTCATCACGGTCGCGGTGGCCCTGGTGAACCTGCTCACGCCCGGCGAGGACCGCGGCCGCGGCTACCAGCCGCCCGAGGGGGACGAGCGGACCGCGGCCGTGGGGACGGTGCTGCGCGCGGGCGGCGGGCGCGAGGCCACCTGGGAGGAGGCGGCCGAGCTTTGTTTCGTGGCGGCCGAGCTGCGCGAGGTGTTCGAGGCGGTCAGCGCGGGGGCGATCGACGACGCTGCCGCCCGGGTCAACGCGCTGCTGATCCGCACCGGTGCCCGGCCGGAACTGGAGCGGCACGACGGGCAGGGCTGGCACCTGCACTTTCACGCCGCCGACAACTCGCTGCCGAACGGATGGGCGGCGGGCTGCGCTACCGGCCTGGCGGTCGTGCTCGGCGGCTCCGGGGCCGACCGGCTCGGCGTGTGCACGGCACCCGGGTGCGACCGGGTGTTCGTCGACACCTCGCGCAACGGCACCCGGCGATACTGCTCCACGTCCTGCCAGAACAGGGTCAAGACGGCCGCGTTCCGGGCCCGTCTGAGCTGACCCCGGCGGGGTGCACACTATAGGGGTCGGGTCCTGCCTTCCTCGGACGGGGCTCCGGTGGTTGGGGGGTCGGCCTGAATCGGAGACAGCTATGTTCGAGCGGTTCACCAGCCAGTCGCGGCGCGTGGTCGTCCTCGCCCAAGAGGAAGCGCGCATGCTCGATCACAACTACATCGGCACCGAGCATCTGCTGCTCGGCCTGGTGCACGAGGGCCGGGGTTCGGCGGCCCGGGTCCTGGCGGCGATGGACGTCACCCTGGACGCGGTCCGGAAGCAGGTCGTGGAGATCATCGGCCGCGGCCAGGCGCAGCCTTCCGGGCACATCCCGTTCACGCCGCGGGCCAAGAAGTCCCTGGAGCTGTCGCTGCGCGAGGCCCTGCAACTCGGCGACGGCTATATCGGCACCGGCCACCTCCTGCTCGGCCTGATCCACCAGGGCAACGGCGTGGCGATCCAGATCCTGGGCAACCTCGGCGCTGACCTGAAGGACCTGCGGACTCAGGTGACCGAGGAAATGCGCAGCCAGCCGGAGGAAGGCCAGGACGCGCCCGCGGCCGAACGCGAGGGGCAGCACCTGCGGGTTTACCTGCGCGGCGAGGTCAGGGGGCTGCTGGACACGATCGACCTGCGGCTGAACGCGATCGAGCGGCGGCTGGGCATCACGCGCCCGGTGTCCGCGGCACTGCGCGCCCTGGAGGAGCGGATCGCCCAGGTCCGGCGGGACAAGGAAGTGGCCATCGACGTCCAGGACTTCGCCCAGGCGGCGGCGCTGCGCGACCAGGAGAAGGAGCTGATCGCGGAGCGGACGCGCGTCGAGGAGGAGGAAACGGCGGCTGACGTCGAGGGTGCGGCGGACGTTGAGGGTGCGGGGGCGGCGGGCGTTGAGGCCGGGGCGGGCGTTGAGGCCGGGGTCAGGGAGGTCGGGCGGCTGCGGGCCAGGGTGGCCGAGCTCGAAGCGCGGCTGCGCGAGCACGGCATCGATCCCGACGAGCCCGGGGAGCCTCCCGCTGCCGCAGGGTAAAACTGCGGCCGGGCACCGGGCACCCTGGTCCCGCTCGCTGTCTCGTCGGCCCGCGTCCCGGTCTTGAACTGCCGGGAGACGCCGGAACCACGCCAACGCGCTGGAACCACGCCGGCCCATCGCGGCTCCTCGGGTTGGCGGCGCTTCCCTGGCCTGGGTGGCGAGCCTCGTATGGGGTGCGTGTGCCCCAAGCCCCGCCTAACGGGGCATGTGTGCCACAAGCCCCGAACGACCGCGGCCAGCCCGTGGGGATTGTGTGCCACAACCCCCGTCTATCGAGGGCTGTGTGCCACAAGCCCCAAGACGCTCTCCCAAGACACGCTCAGCGGTGGAGGCCGAGGGCGGTGAAGCGGGCGGCCAGGTCCTGCACCCACTCCGGCGGGGTCCGGTGGTCCGCGAGCGGGATGCCGAGCTCGCTGCGCCACAGCACGTCGCCCAGGGCGTGGCGGACATGCCAGGCCATGATCCGGTCGATGGATAGCTGGCGTCCGCTCATCCGCTGGTAGTGGCGCATGAGCGCGGTCAGCAGCTCGACGCCCGGGCCCATCGCGGGCCCGGGGAAGCCGCGCAGCTCGTACTCCGGCTCGGCGGCCGCGACGGTCTCGAAGTCCACCACCAGGCGGAGCTCGTCGTGGTCCCACACCTGGTTGTCGCCGTGCAGGTCGCCGTGCACGAGCACGGCTGGGCCAGGCGAGGCGAGTACGGCGTCGGTCCAGTCACACCAGTCCGCGACGGTCCGGTGCTGATCTTCCCGGATCCATCGCCCGAGCCGTTCGCGCAGCGTCGCGGTGGTGGCGGGCGGGAGTACCTGGCCGGTGAGCGGGCCGGCGGCGCCCGCTGCGCGCTCGCGGGCGGCCGGGTCGTGCAGGGCGGCCAGGAACCGCGCGAGCTGCCGGGCGGCGTGGTCCCGGTCGATCGAGTCGACGACCTCGAACAGGGACCGGCCTGGCACGCGCCTGGTGACCATCAGCACGGGGTCGGTGCTGGCGACCACGACCTCGGGCAGGAACGGGACCTTCGGCTCGCGGCCGAGCGCGGTCAAGACGGCGATCTCGCGCGCCAGGCGGAGCGCGCCAGGTCGCGACCAGGCGAACTTCACCATGAACCGGTCGCCGAGGGGCTCGCTGCCCGAGTGGTACAGCGGGTCCTGCTTGCCGAGCGGGCCGGGAACGGTGAGCGGGTACCCGCTCAGCTCCGGGGCCACGACCGCCAGCGCCTCACGAAGCGCCGCGACCGAGCACTCGGCGAGCCATTTCACCTCCGGCACCCTATCGGCCTCCCCGGTCATTTTCCCGTGGCCCGGGCCGCTCGCGGGCCCCCGAAAATGTCATACCCCCCTCGTAACGTAAGGGTATGAACTCTCCACGGAGACACCGCGCGAACCCGCCGGACCAGCGGTGCCGGTGCGCGGAATGCGATGCGATGGCCGAGGGCATCGACCTCGACCCGGAGGCCTGCATGCAGGCCGTGGCCGATGACATCCACGCCGTCGGCTGGTCGGTGTCCGCGGTGCTCGGCGACGAGATCGCGCCGCCCTGGGCGTACACCATCGGCCTGTGGCTCAGTCATCAGGGCCCGGAGCTGACCATGTTCGGGCTGCCGGTCGAGCACATGACGATCATCTTGAACTCGATCGGCGAACGCATCGCGAACGGCGCGGTGATCGAAGCCGGCGACGAGCTCGACGGGATCTGCCCGTGCTCGCTGGCGATCCGGCCGGTCCGCTCGAGCTGGCGCTCGACCACGCTGTTCGCCGTCTCCGACCGGTACTACGGCTACGTCCGGCCAGCCTGCCTGCAGGTGGTCTGGCCCGACCGGAGGGGCCGTTTCCCTGGTGATCCGGGCTTCCAGCCCCGGTACGAGGGCAGGCAGCCGATGCTGTGGCTGCCCCGCGAGGATCACCCGCCGGGCGTGTGGACGCGGATCGACCAGCTGTGCTGACCAGCGGACCGGGCGGCCAGGGGAAAACAAATTGCCGCCCAAATGTGTTGCTAGCTAGCGTCAAAGCAGCGTGGAACGCGGGCCGCGAACGGCCGGCTGCTGTCTAGAGAGGATCAAGCCGATGGCGCGGGGTGGGCTCGTCCGCCGGTTCCCCGTGCTGGCGATCCGGGACTTCCGGCTGCTGTTCGCCGAACGGCTGCTTGCGCCCGCCTCGGTCGGGTTCTCCATGGTGGGCGTCTCGTTCGCGGTGCTGCGGGCCACGGGCTCGGCCACCGACCTGTCCTACGTGCTCGCGGCGCAGATCGCGCCGGCACTGGTGTTCGCGCTCATCGGCGGGGTGGCGGCCGACCGGTTCCGGCCGCAGCGGGTGATCGTCGCGGCCAACGTGCTGATGGCGGCCGGCGAGGGGACGTTCGGCGTGCTGGTGCTGACCGGCCGCCCGCCGTTGTGGGCGATGATCGGGCTTGAGGCCCTGACCGGGAGCGGGATGGCGGTGTTCTACCCCGCCTCCCAGGCGCTGCTCCCCCGCGTCGTCCCGCTGGGGATGTTGCAGGAGGCCAGCGCGATCAGCCGGATGGCCATGAACACCGGGCAGATGTCCGGCGCGGCCGCTGGCGGCCTGCTCGTAGCGGCGGCCGGGCCGGGCTGGGCGCTCGTGCTGTGCGGGGCCGGCATGGCGGCGACCGTGCCGATGCTGCTGTCCATCCGGGCCCGGGCGGTCGGCGCGGACACGGCGGGGGCGGCCTCGTCCGGGTTGTTCCGCGAGCTGCGGGAGGGCTGGTCGGAGTTCCGTTCGCACACCTGGCTCTGGGTGATCGTGGCCCAGTTCTGCGTGGTGCTGATGGCCTGGTACGGGGCGTTCTCGGTGCTCGGCCCGGTGGTGGCCAGGGAGCACCTGGGCGGCCCGGCCGCCTGGGGCGCGATCACCGCCGCCGACGCGTTCGGCCTGATCGCCGGCGGTGTGGTCTCGCTGCGCGTCACGCCGCGCCGGCCCATGCTGTTCGTGGTGCTCACCGGGGGCGGGATCGCGGTCTCACCGCTCTCGCTGGCCATGGTCCTGCCGTTGCCGGCCGTGTGTCTCGCGTCGTTCGGGCTCGGCGTGTTCGTCGAGATGATGATGGTGCAATGGACGGTGGCGCTGGCCCGGAACATCCCGCCGGCCAAGCTGGCCCGGGTCTCGTCCTACGACGTCCTCGGCTCGGTGATGGCCATGCCCGCCGGGGCCCTGATCGCGGGCCCGCTGGGCACCGCGATCGGAATCTCCTCGGCGCAGTACGCGGCGGCGGCCGCGATCGTCGCGGCGTCCGCGCTGGCGCTCATCCCCCGCGACATCCGCACCATGCGCGGCGGTGACCCTGGCCTGCCGCCGGCTCCCGAGGAGCCGGCGGTGGAGCTGGAAGCCGCGGTCAGCTGACGCGACCGGGTGGTTCGCCGGGACGGCGGGGCCCCCGTGGCACCCGCCGTCCCGGCTGTCCTTACCGATTGGCTCAGACGTTCTTCTGGTAGGAGCGGAACGTCACCACCGACACTGCCACGCACACCACCGCGAGGACCAGCAGGCCGCCGCTGCGGACCCCGATCGCGCTCCAGTCCGGGTGGGCCGAGACCGCGGACCGGCCGATCTGGACCACCCAGTTGAGCGGATTGCGCGACGCGATGGCCTGCATCCAGCCCGGCATCAGCCGGGTCTGCATGAACGCCGAGGACAGGAACATCAGCGGGAGCATGAAGAAGGTGTAGACGCCGATGATCGCCTCACGGGACCGCAGCAGCATGCCGACCGCGTTGGACAGCGCCCCGAACACGACGCCGACCAGGATCGACGCCGCGACCAGGACGACCACCCCGGCGACCCCGCCGTGGTAGCGGGCGCCGCCGGCCAGGCCCAGGCCCAGGATGATCAGCGACTGCACGGTGGTGCTGACCGCCTGCTCGACCACGCTGGCGTTCATGATCCCGATCCGGCTGGCCGGCGCGGCCAGGAACCGGTTCAGCGTGCCCCGGTCGATCTCCTCGATCATGGTCATGCCCGCCCACATGTTGTTGGACATGGCGTTCATCGCGATCAGGCCGGGCACCAGGTAGTCCAGGTAGGTGCCGCCGAAGGCGAAGCCCGGGATGTCGATGACTTTGCGGAACAACTGCCCGAACAGGAACAACCAGATCACGGGCTGCACCACGCTGAACGCGAGCACCCAGGGCTGGCGCACCAGGGCGTGCAGCTTGCGGCCGGTCAGGTACCACGTGTGCACCAAGGTCGTGCCGAACGGCACGGTGTTGGCCGGCGCGGCCAGGGGCGCCGTGCCCGGCGGCACGGACTGAAGTTGCGCGGTAGCCATTACTTGCTCGCCTCCACCAGTTCTCGCTCGCTGTTCTCGGTCTCGGATTCGCTATAGCGGCGCCCGGTATGCCGCAGGTACACGTCGTCGAGCGACGGCCGGGCCACCGCCACCGAGGCGGCGTTGATCCCGGCGCGCTGCAGCGCGCCGAGGACGACCGGGACCGAAGCCGCGCCGTCGTCGCTGCGCGCCGACACGTCACGCCCGGCGACGACCACGTCCCGCACCTCCGGCAGGCCGGCCAGCACGGTGCGGACCAGGCCCGCGTCGGTTCCGGCGGGCAGTTCGACCTGCACCACGTCGCCGCGCAGCTGACCCTTGAGCCCGTCCGGGGTGCCGGTCGCCACCACCCGGCCGCGGTCCACGATCGCGAGCTGGCTGGCCAGCCGGTCGGCCTCCTCCAGGTAGTGCGTGGTCAGCAGGACGGTCATCCCCTCCCCACCCACCTCCCCTTCCCCCTTCATTTGCCGCGCGATCTCCTGCCACATGGCGGCCCGGGACTCGGGGTCCAGGCCCGTGGTCGGCTCGTCCAGGAACAGCACCTCGGGCCGGTGCATCAGGCCGAGCGCGACGTCCAGCCGGCGCTGCATGCCGCCGGAGTACGTCTTGACCAGCCGCCCTGCCGCCTCGGTCAGCCCGAAGTGACCGAGCAGCTCGTCGGCGCGGGCCCGCACCGAGCCGCCGCGCAGCCCGTACAGCCGGCCCTGCAGCATCAGGTTCTCCCGGCCGGTGGCGGTCGGGTCAGCGCCCGAACGCTGGGCCACGACGCCGATCATGTGGCGCACCCGGCCCGGTTGAGCCAGCACGTCGATGCCCGCCACCCGGGCCGAGCCCGTGTCCGGACGGGCCAGCGAGGTGAGGATCTTGACCGTGGTGCTCTTGCCCGCGCCGTTCGGGCCGAGCAGGCCGTAGATGACGCCGCGCGGGACGGCGAGGTCGAGCCCGTCCAGGGCCCGGATGCCGTGCTTGCTGCCGTGCACGGCGTAGGTCTTGACTAGCTGTTGCGCCTCGATGGCGCAGTCGGTTGAACTCACTGCTTCTCCTACGGTTACCGATCGCGACGATGTTCGTCTGGCCGCCTGCGGCGGCGGGTCAGTCCCGCGAGGAGAAACCCGGCTACTCTTGGTGTGGGACCTCGGGTTCCGCGTGCTCGCGGGATCGCTTGAGGTTGACGGCCCCGGCCGCTGGTGTTGCCGCACCAGGCCGGGGTCGTTTTATCAGGTGTCGCCCCCGCTGCCCCCCTCCTGCTCGAAGAGCCCCTGCATGTAGTCCGGGACCTCCCCGGTCGCATGGAAGTGCCGCCAGCCGTCCAGGCCGGGGAACGTGCCGTCGGTGAACTCCCTCAGCAGCCCGCGCACCCACTCCTCCTCGGCCCGGCGCTGGGCCAGGTAATACTCCGATTCGATGAGGAACAGCCTGGGCAGCTGCGTGACCAGCGCGGCCAGCTCGGCCTCCATACGGCCGTTGGCCTTCTCGAGCGTGGCCAGCCGTTGCCGCAGCAGGTCGATCATCTCGTCCGGCGACAGGACCGCGGACTCGCCGAGAGCCGCCTCGAACCTGGTGTGCTCTCGTTCGGGCACGCTGAGCAGCTCTCGCATCCAGTCCATCAGCTCAGCACGGCCGGCATCGGTGATCTGGTAGGTGGTCCGCTCCGGCTGCCTGCCCTCGCGGGCGACCTCGACGGCCTCGATGAAGCCGTACTTCTCCAGGTTCTGGACGACGGTGTAGAACGATCCCCAGTTGACCTTGATGGCGTTGTCCTTGCCGCGTTCGCGCAGCTGCGTCGCCATCTCATAGGGGTACATCGGCCGCTCGGTCAGCAGCGTGAGCAGCGACAGCGCCAGCAGGTTGCCGACCTTGCGCCGCTTGGCCATCTGAAACACCTCGCTTCCGAGTCATCGTTCACGAGGACTCGCTACCAAGTACTCGTAGACGAGTATACGCACATGGATAGACGGTGCGTCAACCCGCATCCTGGAGATCTTTCTCCCGAACGGCCCGTGGTGCTCGCCGCCGGAATGGGCTGACGGCGGCCCGGCGGCGCGGGAAGCGGCGCGGGCGCGTCGGCGGGTTGCCGTGGGGGCGCGGCGGTTTCGTGAGAACGTGCTGGTGAGCAACATCTGGGAGTGGCTGGCACGGCCCGCGTATGGGGGCGTACGCGGATTTACGGGGGATAACGCGGCGTGGGCGAGTTTCAACGTGCGGACGGGCAGCCCGTGCTCGTGGGGCGGCGCCACTTCCTGAGCGCGGTGCTGGGCGGAGCGGCCGGGTGGCCGGCGTTGCGGTCGTCGCCTGGCGGGCCGCGGCCGGCGACCGGGGCGAGCCGGAGTCCCGGGGCCGGGGGCGGCCGGGGTCACGCGGCCGCCACGATCGCGTTCAATACTGGCTGGCGATTTGGCGCCGCGGCGGACGGCAGCAGCCTGCCTGGGTTCGACGACAGTGCGTTCGCGACGGTGACCCTCCCGCACACAGTGGCCCCGCTGTCCTGGCAGAACTGGGATCCGGCCAGCTGGGAGCAGGTGTGGACGTACCGCAAGCATTTCGACGCGCCTTCGGCGACGAGCGGCATGCGGGTGTTCCTCGACTTCGGCGCGGTGATGACCCGCGCCACTGTGACGCTGAACGGGAGCGAGGTGGCCGACCACCTAGGCGGTTACCTGCCGTTCAGCGCGGAGATCACCGCGGCCCTGAAACCGACCGGGAACGTACTGGCCGTGCAGGTGGACTCCACCTTCAACCTGGACGTGCCGCCGGACCGCCCGGCACCCGCGGTCAGCACCTCGGTGGACTTCTGGCAGCCGGGCGGGATCTACCGGGACGTGCGGCTGCGGATCGTGCCGCGGGTGTTCCTGGCCGACGTGTTCGCCAAGCCGGTGAACGTGCTGGACGCGGCGGCCCGGCAGGTCGTGGCGGAGGTCACCGTGGACGCCGCCGCTGTTTGTGGCCGGACCGTGGGGGTCGCGGCCGTGCTGCTCGACGGCACGCGGACACTCGCCGCCGGCCAGGCTCCGGTCGCGATCACCGGGCCCGGTACGACCACGGCGGCCGTGACGCTGTCCGGGCTGAGCGACATCACCTTGTGGGACATCGGCAGCCCGAAGCTGTACGACGTGGTGGCCACGCTGCTGGTCGACGGCGGCCCGGTGCACGACTACCGGGTGCGGATCGGGTTCCGTGAGGCCGCCTTCACCCCCGGCGGGTTCTACCTCAACGGCCGGCAGGTCAAGCTGTTCGGCGTCAACCGGCACCAGTTCTTCCCGTTCGCGGGCGGCGCGATGCCTGGCCGGGTGCAGGCCGCGGACGCGCGGATCATCCGGGACGAGCTGAACTGCAACATGGTGCGCTGCTCGCACTACCCGCAGTCGGAGGCCTTCCTCGACGCCTGCGACGAGATCGGGCTGATGGTCTGGGAGGAGGCCCCCGGGTGGGGCTACCTGGGCGACGCGCCGTGGCTCGCGCTGGCCGGCCGCGATATCGCGGACATGATCGTACGGGACCGCAACCATCCATCGATCATCATCTGGGGTGCGCGGCTCAACGAGACACCCGGCGACACCGCGTTCTACACCAGCACGAACGAGCTGGCCCACGTCCTGGACGACTCACGGCCGACGGCCGGCGCCATGGCCGGGCAGCACCTGACCGCGGACTACCAGCAGGACGTCTTCGCGG
>Ga0070735_10001995_pt1 | contig 18896 bp, 17 predicted proteins | sample Coa_R1_FD_66443 | JGI IMG/M metagenome (GOLD analysis project Ga0070735, IMG submission 66443) | Surface soil microbial communities from Centralia Pennsylvania, which are recovering from an underground coalmine fire - Coalmine... | ecosystem: Environmental > Terrestrial > Soil > Unclassified ... | reverse complement strand
GGCGTCTACTCGAGTGAGGTTGGCAACTTCCGCACTCGGACATCGTCGTCAACACTACAACGGGATCGAGCGCTCGACGATCGCGGCAAAGTGAAGGGGCTTGCAGCACGCTGCAAGCCCCCTCTTGATGCCGGTAGTCGACGGTTAGATGCCAGCCGCCTTGCAAGCGGACTCAATGCCCTTGCACAGATCGGCGCGAGTGACGTAGCCGTCCTTGAGGACTGTCGCCTTCATGTTTGCCTTGGTGACCGTGATCACGGGAGCCAGGAAGGTCGGCGTGCCGCCTGCCCCAGTCTGGGTCTTTGCCGAGTTGCCTTTGTACACCTTGTGGTGCAGCCACGTGTCCACGATCTTCGCGGCGGCATCGGCAAGGTGTTTGATGGGCTTGTAGACCGTCATGCTCTGATTGCCCAGCAAAATCTGCTGCAGGCCGGAGACCTGTGCGTCCTGGCCCGTGACCGGGATCTTTCCCGCCAGGCCCTGGGCCTTGAGCGCGGTGATGCAGTAATCGGCCATGTTGTCGTTGGCGACCAGCACGCCGTTGACCTTGTTCTTCAGCGTGTTAAGCGCGGATGCGCACTCTTGCTGTGCCGTTGCGCCGTCCCAGTTCGGCGTGAATTTGAAGTACCCGAGCTTGTAGTAGCCACTGTTGATCAACGGATCGAGGACCGATCGCGCGCCGGCATGGAAGAGGTGGGCATTGTTGTCAGTATCGGCGCCCGCGATCTCGATGATGGTGCCGCCCTTGGCGACGTGGTTCTTGATGAACGTGCCCTGTTGAACGCCAACATTGAAGCCGTTGAACGACGCGTAGGCATCTTCGAATGCCCCCGTGATGAGGCGGTCGTAGGCGAGCACAGGCACGCGCGGCTTATTCGCATGCGCTGCTCTCACGATGGCGGCCGCCTGACCGGAGTCGACCGGCACATCGATCAGGGCCTTGACCCCTCGCGTCAGGTCGGACTTCGCCTGGTTCTGCTGGTTGGTCTGCGCGGCGTGCGCATCGGTCACAATAACCGTGATCGCCGGGTCGAGCTTGTGGAGCGCCTTCTTGAAGTAGCTTTCGTCAAACTTCCAGCGCTGAGACGTTGTGAAGTCCGAGAACAGGAATCCGACCTTTCCCGTCATTGCTGCCTGCGCATGTGCCGCCGTGTGGGCGGCAAATACGTGCCCGGACAGGGGTGCCGCGGTGACTACTGCAATGGCGGCAGCTACCGCGAATGCTGGTGCAAATCGCCTGGACAGCTTCAATGCTTCCTCCTCCGAACGATGATGCCGAGACGGACATCCCGCCCCGCAGACTTCACCATACTAGAAGTCCTATATCCGGTCAACTGCGAAGTTGCACCCATCGCCGGAATGGCAGCTCATCCCATCGCTTGCCAACGGTATCAACCAGGATCGCCGCGAGCAGGATCGCCCCTTTGATCACGTAGATGTAGTTCGGATCGGTCTGCATGAGGTTCAGGCCGCTATTGACGCTCGCCAGGATCAGACCGCCGAGGAGCACCGCCCAAACCGATCCCTTCCCGCCGGTGAGACTCACGCCGCCAATGACTGCGATCGAGATTACATCAAGCAGCAGGTCAGGACCGGCGGTGGTTGTCGAGCCCGCCGCGCTGTAGCCCACCAGCATTACGCCGGCGATACCCGCAAACATGCCGGAAATGCCGAACACGATCCACCGCACCGCCGTGGTATTGATGCCCGCTCGGCGAGCGGCTTCGAGATTGCCGCCCACCGCATAGATATGACGACCGAGGCGTGTCCTCGTGGCAAAGAGCGCGAAGACACTGGTGAACCCAGCAAGGATGGCCAGCGCGGCCGGGACACCGCGATAGTCGTTCATGGTGGCGACGACGATAGCCAGAAGGAGAGCGATTCCGATGGCACTAGCCGCTGTTCTGAAGGCGTTCGGCTGTGGAAGGCCGTATCTGGCTCGCATTCGGCGCTTGTTAAGTGCGGCCAGAACATACACCGCGACGGCGGCGACGGCAATCGCCCAACTGAGGCCGGCTGGCAGGTTGTACGTGCCCAGTGACGTGATGAAGGGATCGGTAATGTTGATCGTGGAGCCGGCCAGGATGTGGTACGCGATGCCCTCAAATATGAGAAAGCCGCCGAGCGTGACGACGAATGACGGCATGCGTATCCAGGCAATCAACATACCCTGAGCCAGCCCGCACAGCGTGCAGACAAGAACCGCGAGAAGGATAGTAACGAACGCGGAGTAGCCGCTGAGCTGAGAGTAGGAAGAGGTAAGTGCCACCGACAGCAGGGTCAGGTAGCCAAGCGACAGATCGATTTCCCCGAGGAGGAGAACGAAAACGACGCCGATTGCCAGGACTGCCTCGTATGAGAACTCCTGAGCCATTTCCGAGAGATTTCGGGAGCCGGTGAAGAGCCCGCCAGTCTGGGAGTTGAAGTACAGCCAGATAACGATCACACCAACGTAGATGGGGATCGATCGCAGCAGCCTGTCCCACCCAATGGTGATTCCTCCAAATCGGCTGGTCTGAATCGCGGCGGCGGACCCGTCCACGGCGATCTCGGGAGCGGGCGGCTGGCTATCTCTTGTTTCCGTTGGGGTGGTGCTCATGGTGGCCTCCTCTACGCCTTCGCCAGGTCGTCGAAGGTGCGCGCGCCAGTGATCGCCGCGACCACATCCTCGGGCGTAACCTCGCTGACCTTGAGCCTGGCAACACGACGGCCCAACCGCATCACGATTGCGATGTCGGCCACCTCAAATGCGTCGACCATATTGTGAGTGATGATGACGACCGCGAGCCCTCGTTCCTTCAGGCGGAGGACGAGATCGAGCACCTGGCGGGTCTGGGCGACTCCAAGAGCGGCGGTGGGCTCGTCCAGGATCACGACCTTCGGTGACCACAGTACGGCCTTGGCAACCGCCACGCTCTGACGCTGGCCGCCCGAAAGCTGCGCTACCTGGTTGCGTACCGAGGGAATGTTGATACGCAACGTGGACAACGCATCAGTCGAGAACTTCTCCATTCGCTCTTCGGACATTGTTCGGAACACGCTGGGGATCCAGGTGTGTACCTGTTCGCGTCCAAGGAAGAGATTCGCCACGACGTCGAGGTTGTCGCACAGCGCGAGATCCTGATAGACGGTTTCAATCCCTGCGCGCGTGGCATCGCTTGGAGTGTGGAAATGTTGTGGCACGCCACCAACCAGGATCTCTCCACAGTCGGGAATGTAGGTGCCTGCGATGCACTTGATCAATGTCGACTTGCCGGCGCCGTTATCTCCGAGGAGGGCTGTCACCTCGCCCGACCTCGCCTCGAAGTCCACCCCCCGGAGTGCCTGCACCGCGCCGAAGCTCTTGACGATTCCGCGGGTCTCGAGGAGCGTCGTGCCCGCAGGTGGTAACGGCGCGGTGTTCTCGGAGACGCTTTGCAACGTCGACATCGTGGTCTCTCCTCCTCAGGCATCACTTGTTCAAGTGCCGTAAGTCAAGCCTATAGTGGACCTGCGACCCCGTCAAGGCGGAAGAGGGGGGTCGGCGGACAGCAGTCGTTCGACGGTCCCTGAAACGGCGCTCCGCCTGGCGGCCTCGATGACCCCGATTGTTCGCGCGGCATCGTCCGGATCCACGGGCATCGGCGTCCCCTCGATGAGTGCGTCTCTCACCTGCTGGTAGAACGCCGGATAGTCACCGGGAAGCGTCTCCACATTGCCGTCGAAGTTGACACCCCCGAGTGAGGCGCGCAGATGCCCCCAGGATGTTTGATGCTCCTTTCCCCACGTGTCATCTCCCGGACGCTCACCGACTCGGAGGGTTTCCTCCTGTGGGTCGAGACCGTACTTCTCGTAGGCGCCGGAGAGTCCGCGGACAACCATTCGTGGACCCGGAACACGTGCCGTGACGCTCATCCACAGGTGGGCAACCACGTCATCAGCAAAGTGCAAAGCGACAAAGGTATCGTCGTCAACAGTCGCGCCCGATCGCCGCGACGCCATTTCGGCGTACACGCTATCCGGCGGGCCGAACAGCAGGATCGCCTGGTCGATCAGGTGACTCCCGAGATCCCACAGGAGACCTCCGCCCGCCTCGAACGCCGTGTGCTCACGCCAGGCATCGGGCCGAACAGTCGGTCGGTAGCGTTCGAACCGGGACTCGAACCGCGTAATCGGGCCCAGCATCCCGTTGGCCACCAAACGGCGCACGGTGAGGAAGTCGCCGTCCCAGCGGCGATTTTGAAAGCATGTCACTGGCACGCTGCTCTCGCGGCTCATTCTGATCAAGTCCAGTGCTTCACCCGTCGAGAGGGCCATTGGCTTGTCGATCACGACCGCGATGCCGTGGCGTATCGCTGCCAGTGCCAGCGGAGCGTGGTAGCGGTTCGGCGACGCAACGACGACGAGATCGACGTGCGCGGCGTCGTTCCAGATCTCGTCTGCCGTATCGAGGACTCGGGCCTCCGGAAAGTCGCGACCCGCACGCTGGCGGCGGCCCGGATTTGCTGTAACTATTGCAGCCACTGACATACCCCGGGTGCTGGCGATGAGGGGAGCGTGGAACACCGATCCCGCCAGTCCATAGCCGACGATTGCCACGTTAAGCGGGCGCTTCTGCATGGGTTACTCGACCTCCATTCGCTCGAGAAAGTCGTTCATGAACTTAAGGGCGTCGACGTGGACGGCAATTGATATGGCGTGCGCGCTGTGAGGGTAGAAGGAACGCGAGCCGCGCCGATCCACGACGGTCTGCCCCCGAGTCAGGTTGCCATGAAGCTCAACCCGTGCCGGGAGGTGTTCATAGGTCGCGAGCGACGGGTCAAGCGCAATTGCGGCCGCCAGAGGATCGTGGAGAGCGCAGCCCCGGAACCCGAGGAATCGCTGATAGTAGTCGAGATAGTGCTCCAGAATCTCAGCAGCGAAGCGGGGAATCGGACCGGCAGCCGTCTGCAGCCGTTCCAGATTGTCACCTTGCAGGATTGTCTGCATGGTCACATCTAGACCGACCAGCGTCAGGTCCCAACCGGCACCGAGCACCAGGTCGGCCGCCTCCGGGTCGTGCCACACGTTCGCTTCGGCTACTGCCGTGGCGTTTCCCGGCACGACGATCGCCCCGCCCATGACGACAACGCGAGCGATGAGCCGCGGAAGTTCAGGCTCGAGCAAGAGGGCAAGGGCGAGATTGGTCAGCGGACCGGTCGCCAGCAGGGTGAACTCCGCGGGATGCGCGCGAGCGAGACGCACGATCTGCTCGGCTGCAGAGCCGTCGACCGGGGGCCGGCTGGGCGGGAGCCGGTTCGTGTTTCCCAGTCCATCGTCACCGTGCACACGTCCGGAGGTCTGCAGCTCTTGCGCGAGCGGACGCGCCGCGCCGACGGCAATCGGAATCTCGCTCCGGTGCACCAGATCAAAAACGCGCTGCGTGTTCGCAGCGGCAAGGGCCGCGGTCACGTTGCCGTGAACACTTCCGACTGCGACGATTTCGACTTGCGGACTCTGCGCCAGGAAGAGCAGGGCGAGCGCGTCGTCGATCCCCGTGTCGCAGTCGACAACCAGCCGGACCACGCGAATGTCTTCTCCCCGTAGCAGTGAGGCGCAGCATCAAGCTCATCGATGCTAGCGCGTTGAGCCGCCCGGCGCGGGCGGTTGTTACGGCTGCGCGGTGTCAGCGGCCGCCGGTGATGTAACGCTCGAGGTTTTCTATCTGCGACTCGCGATCTTCCATGATCGTCTTGACCAGATCGCCGATCGACACGATGCCGGCGACCCGTCCGCCTTCGACCACTGGCAGGTGCCGGATCCGCCGTGACGTCATCAGCGCCATGCCATCTTCAACGCTCCGGCCCGGCTCGATGTAGTACACGGTCGCCGTCATGATGTCGCGGACGGGAGTGTCCTTCGAGGACCGATCTTGCAGTATGACCTTCCGCGCGTAGTCGCGCTCCGAAATGATGCCCGCCAGCCGATCCCCGTCCATGACGAGCAGAGCGCCGACGCCCTTCTCCGCCATGAGCTTGATGGCGTCGTAGACGGTGTCGTCGGGGGATACCGACCAGATATCGCGGCCCTTTTCTCCGAGAACGCGCGCAATGGTTGTCATGCCCAGCCTCCTCGAGTAGCGGCGTCCTCCAATCCTACCGCCTGAGAATCGGATGGACGACATCGCAGGATCCGGGCGGCTACGAGCGTGCAGTGGTGGGCTCGCAGACGAGAGAGGCGGTCTGCCCGGAAGGGCAGACCGCCTACACGTTGCTTTGCGATTGAATCAGGTGGCGCGAACCGCCACCATCGAAACCTCTACGGCGAGTACATGAAGCCGTTCCAGGTGTGTCCCGAGTAGTCCGATCCGACTACCTTTCCCGCGGACGTGATGCCGGCCGGCATGGTTTCGGCAGCGCCCTGTGCATCGAGTTGGGCGTAGGACCCGGCATGGAGTACGAAGCCGTGCGTCACGGCGCCATCCGAGTAGTATCCCGTAACGTCGCCGTTGTCCGCGACGCCTGACGCGACGGTCCAGAGCGCGTGCGGGTAGTTGATGGCGCTGAACTTGCCGCCGTTGTCGAGGAATCCGTGCTGCACGCCGTGGAGGAAGTAGTAGCCCACGACGGCGCCGTTGTTGTTGACGCCCAGCGCCTGGGTTTCGTCCGCGCCGGGATAGCCGAAAACGGTCGTGGTGGTAGCGGTCTTCACAAAGCCGTAATAGGTGGCATTCCGGGTGCACGTACCCACGACGGTTCCCTGGTCGTTCATGTCGAAAGCCCAGGTGTTCCAGGAGCCCTTCACCTCGAAATTGTTGTACGTTCCGTTGTGAAGCACGAATGCGTGGGCTTCGTAGTTCCTGGTGTTGAAGTAGCCGGCCACGTCGCCATTCGAGCTCTCGGCGAACGCGAACGTCCCGAGGAGCACACCGGGCGGTGGATTCGCCTGCGGATCGTCCAGGGTCATCCAGTTACCGTTGCGCAGAACAAATCCATGCGCGTTGTACGTCTTGTCGTAGTACATCCCCACAACGTCGCCGTTCGCGGCAATGCGCGAAGGCCAGGTTCCGACGGCGGCTTTGGGATCGTTGAGAGGTGCCCAGGAACCGTTCTGCCCGCCACTGGCGGGAAGGGTATGTCCGGCGCCGGACCCCTGGTGTGTGAGAGGCGCCGCCACGGCATGCGACGACGCGGCCATGGACAGGGTGAGGAATGCGAGCACCGCAGCGCACGCGACCGATACGGCTCGTAGCATGGTTTACTCCTCGTGTCAAAGTTCGCTCCGACCTTACCGCCGCGCGAGGGAAGAGTCTATACGTCGAAAGGAGGATTCCCCGGCGACAAAGGCGTACTCCCGGTTGGGCGGAAACGGCCTGTGAGGGGAAGAATCAACAGCTCGGGCTGCCGCACCTTTCGGCTCCGGCACAATTGGTCCCCATATCGGTTCGAGCTATTCGAATCCCAGCTTCTTCTGGCGCAGCGACACGTACGAGGTACGGGCGATCACCAGGTGGTCGAGAACCTCGACATCCAACAGCCGTCCCGCGGCGACGAGGTCGCGCGTAACCCGCACGTCTTCCGGTGACGGAGTCGGGTCTCCCGACGGGTGATTGTGAGCCACCACGATTGCCGGGCAGTTCTCTCTCACGGCGTCGCGAAACACTTCGGCGGTGCGGACCTGCGAGGAATTCACGCTGCCTCGGTAGACTTCTCTCACCCCCATGACATGGTTCTTGGTGTTGAGCAGCACGACGCGGAGGTGCTCCTGGTCGAGGAGCCCCATCTCGATCTGGAGCACGCTGGCCACATCTTGCGGCGACCGAACCTGGATGGCGTCCTGCGCCTGTGACAGGAGGAGACGCCGGCCGATCTCGAGCGCGGCCTTGATAGTGACGGACTTTGCCGGCCCTATCCCGTTGATCTCGGAGAGTGCGGCGACCGGCGCCCGGTAGATGCCCGCAATACCCCCGAACTGCACGAGGAGATCATTCGAGAGATTGACCACATCCTTTCCCTGGACGCCGACTCGAAGGAGGATGGCGAGCAGCTCGGCGTTCGATAGATGCTCTGCTCCGAGCTGCGCGAGCTTTTCGCGCGGCTGCTCGGTTGCAGGCCATTCCTTGACAGGGAGTCGATATGACAGCGGCGGTCTCCCCGAGCGAGTTGCGGGCGCAATCTGACGACTATAGCATGTGTGGAACGGTAACGGCTCCGGACGGGATCATCGCGCTTCCGCGGCGCGTTCACAGATGTCGCACCTCACTCGCCTCCCGACAATCTTCATCAGCTACCGCCGAGACGACGCCGGGGAAGCGGCCGACCGCATCTTCGATTCCCTGGTCGCGTTGCTCGGTCGGGCTAACGTGTTCATGGACATCGGGAGCATCGGGTCCGGTCTCGACGTCGACTCGACACTCGAGGAACATCTTTCCAGGTGTGACGCCGTCCTCGTGCTCATTGGCCCCAGCTGGCTGACTGCGCTGGAGCAGGTGAGCCCGCACACCGGCATGCGGCCACTGGATAGCCCTGACGATCACATCCGGCGCGAGATCGAGGCCGCGCTCGGCCGCCCCGGCGTCCGCGTGGTGCCGGTGCTGCTCGATGGGGCCAGGCTGCCGGCGCCCGAGTGGCTGCCTGAGTCGATCCGGCAGCTGACCAAGCTCCACGCGGAAGAGGTCAGGCGGGAGCGACTCCAGGACGACATCCGCCAGCTGGTCGAGCGCGTCAGCGGCTCACTGCCCGCGACCGCGACCGGCGGACCCCAGGCGCCGGTCGGGGATCGCCACGGCGTGACCCCGCACGGTGGTGCAAGAGAGCACGATGCCACAGCCCCGGCTCCTGGGCCACGAAGCGCCCGGATGGTTCGCACCTTCCTGATTACCGACCTTCGCAATTACTCTCGCTTCACGTCCGAGTACGGTGATGAGGAGGCGGCGCGACTCGCCGGCCGGTTTGCGGACCTGGTGGAGGAGACCGCGGCGCGGCATGGCGGGGACCTGATCGAGCTGCGCGGCGACGAGGCACTCGTCGCATTTGCCTCGGCGCGCTCCGCGCTGCAGGCAGGCGTGGATCTCCAGGACCGGCTGGCAGAGGCAAGAGCAAGAGATGCCAGCCTGCCGTTGCTCGCCGGCGTGGGTATCGACACTGGCGAGGCAGTTCCGGTGCGCGACGGCTTTCGTGGCTCGGCACTGAACATGGCGGCGCGTCTCTGCGGCATTGCCTCCGCGGGCGATGTGCTGGTCACCGACACAGTCATGGCCGTCGCCCGCCAGGTCGAGGGCCTGGTCCAGATTGACCGCGGCACAGTGGAGCTCAAGGGCGCGCCGGCCAGAGTCCACGTCTACCAGGTCGGCCGCCAGGGTTTGCTTCCCTCGTACTTGCCGCCACTGCAGCCGGCCCTGGCCGAGCCTCCAAACAACCTGCCCGACGACCCGCGACCGTTTATCGGCCGGGCAACCGAACTCCAGGCTGCATGCGCGCTGTTGCGGAGACCGAACGTTCGCCTGGTAACCCTGACCGGGCCGGCGGGCGGCGGCAAGACCCGGCTGGGCCTTCAGAGTGCCGCGACCTTGCTGCCTCACTTTGCCGGAGGTGTCTTCTTTGTGCCGCTCGCGCCACTGACGGACCCGGCACTGGTGGTGCCAGCGGTTGCCGCGGCCCTGGGGGTCCACGAGGTGGGAGATCGGCCGCTCTTCCATCTGGTGGTTGAGCGACTGAGCGGGGAACCCGCTCTGCTCTTCCTGGACAATTTCGAGCACGTTCAGGATGCCGCACCTGATGTCGCATCGCTACTGGATGCGTGTCACGGGCTCACGATCCTGGTGACAAGTCGCGCCGTATTGCGGCTCTCCCGCGAGCACGAGTATCCGGTACCGCTCATGGCCTTGCCGGACCTGGGCGAGCTGCCCTCGACCGACGCGCTCGCGCGTTTCGAGGCGGTCGAGCTCTTCGTGGAGCGCGCGCGAGCTGTGCGACCCGACTTTCGACTCACTGACGAAAACGCAGCGGTCGTGGCCCAGATTTGCGCCGGTCTCGATGGGCTCCCGCTCGCGCTGGAGCTGGCTGCCGCGCGCATTCGTCTCTTCCCACCACAGGCTCTTGCCGCTCGTCTCAGCAGCCGGCTGAAGCTCCTTACCGGAGGCGCGCGCGACGCGCCGCTGCGCCAGCAGACACTGCGCAACGCCATCGAGTGGAGCTACGGCCTCCTCAGCGACGAAGATCGGCGACTGTTCGCGCGGTTGTCGGTGTTCCCGGGGGGCTGCAGCGTCGAGGCGCTGGAAGCAGTCTGTGCCGGGCCCGGCCTTGAGATTGATGCTCTGGACGGCGTCGCGCGGCTCATCGAGAACAGCCTCGTCCGTCAGGCGGGCGACGCGGAGCCGCGCTTCGTGATGCTCGAGACCATCCGGGAGTATGCCATGGAGCAGCTGGAGGGGAGCGAGGAGGAGAGTGAGGTCCGTGCCCGCCACGCCGTCTACTTCACGAGCCTGGCGGAGGACGCACGCGCCCACTACGCGGCGGGCCGGCAGGAAGCTGCGATTGCCATGGTGGACGGCGAGAACGACAATCTGCGCGCGGCGCTCTCGTTTGCCGTGGACCGCGGCTCCGCCGAGACCGCCCTTCGCCTGGCGTCCGCGCTCTGGCGCTACTGGTGGGTGCGCGGCCACCTCAGTGAGGGTCGACGCTCGCTCGTCGCCGCGCTGGCCCTGGGCGGTGAGGCGCCGGTACAGGTGCGCGCCGATGCGCTCAATGGCGCCGGGGCGCTCGCCTGGTCGCAAGGCGATCTGGCTCCTGCCGACGCGTACTACCGCGAATCCCTGACGCTCCGACAGCGCACCGGCGACCGAAAGGGCGAGGGGCAGGTGCTGAGCAATCTGGGACTGGTCGCTCAGTACCGGGGCCAGATTGACGAGGCGGCACGTCTCCATGCCGAAGCCCTCGCCGTGGTGCGTGAGGTTGGAACTGACGATGACGTCGCCCAGACGCTCGTTAACCTGGCCTCCGCGGTACTCGAGCAAGGTGACCCTGGACGGGCGCGCCGGCTGGCCGAGGAAAGTCTGTCTCTGTGGCGACGACTTGAGAGCCGCGCCGGCAGTGCTGGAGTGCTGCACACCCTTGGCATCGTCAGCCTGCTGGAAGGCAATGCAGCCGAGGCGCTGGACTATCTCGAACAGAGCCTCACCGAGGCGAGCGAGCTTGAAAAGATCGAAACGATTGCGGAGTGTCTCGAGGCGATCGGGTGGGTCGCGGCGGTTGAGCGGGAGCCGTCGCGCGCCGTGACCCTGTGGGCCGCGGCCGAATCGGCTCGAGACTCGATCGGCCAGCCGCTCTCACGGTGGGAGGCGGAGCAGCACTCACGGTTCGAGGCATTGGTCGCCGCTGCCGCAGACCCGAGCATACTCGAGGCGGCCGGCGCCGCGGGGCGGGCCATGAAGGCTGCCTCGGCAGTCGACTTCGCCCTGCGTCGCCGCGCCCTTGCCTAGTTTCTCCTGTGGGCTGCCCCTGCTCTCCGCCGCGCGAGCTCGACGGCGCATCCCGCGAGGAGAAACGCCAGAGCCAGGAGCGCGAGAGTAGCGCCCGGCGACGTGGGAGATTTACCCGCGGCGCCACCCGACGGCGGGAGCTGCCCGGCAATCGGCGTGGGTGTCAAGCCGCTGCTTGAGGGACGGGTGACCGGAGATGGAAACGCGGTTCCGGTCGGCGAGTTTCCGACTGGCCCAGGGTGGGCCGGCGTGGCGGCTCCGGGAGTCGAAGCAGCTGGTGGGGCGGCACGCACGCCGCCGGCGTGAGCCGCGATCGCCACACCGATGACCGCGACGATGAGTGCTACCAGGAGGCTCGTAAACCGCGAGCCATGGGCAGGACGCCTCGGTGTTGCCATGCTTTCTCCTCCACGTGCAGGCGATCGGCCGCTATCTGCGATCATGTCACGGATTGGCATTCCTGTCAAACAGAAGTATCTGACACCACCGGAGGTGCGCGTGGCAGCGTATATCATCGCCGACATCGATGTATCCGACCCGACGCTTTATCAGGAGTACCGCACTCTCTCGACCTCCGCCGTCGCGCAGTATGGTGGCGAATTTCTGGTGCGTGGCGGATCGACGACCGTGCTCGAGGGAGAGTGGACACCGGGGCGGGTGGTTGTGTTGCGCTTCGACTCGCTTGCAGCGGCGCGGCGCTTCTGGGAATCGCCCGAGTACGAAGCCGCCCGCAGCGTCCGGCTGAAGGCGGCCAGAGGTCAATTCATCCTGGTCGAGGGCGTCTGACTCCGACCAAAGACGTAGGGGAGGCCGGACAGAGGTCGGACCCGGCGGTACGACTCTTGCATGATGGCTGTTGCGCGCTCGGAGCGTAGGCTAATCGCAGAGAGCCGTTCCGGGCGGGCGGGAGGAAACAGACTTGATGCCGGTCTCGCTACCAATCTGGCGGCCGCTGGCCGCCGCGTTTCTCGGCGCAATGCTCCTCGGTTCCGCGGCGTCGGCCGGAGCTCCGGTTTCGCTGGCGGCAAGCGTGCCCGTTCGATCGCACCTGCTAACCGTCGACGTGCGATTTCGGCTGCGGGTGGTGGGGTCGCCGGACGCAGCCGCTACCTTCTGGGTGGCCTACGGGCCGCTGGACGACCAGTGGGGTGTGCTCCAGCTGCGTGACGCCGGCCATGGGCTGTACGACGCGAGCGCCAAGCTGCCCTCGGGCCGAACCATGATCGTCTTTCTCGAGGGTCATGGCGCGATTCGGACGCGGGCCGGCCGCGTCCCGGGCGGGCCCACACTGACCATTCGTGAGCTGGGGCCATGGAACTTTCCCGGCAAGGCGATTCCCATGATTCGCTGGCACGTCCCGATTGGGTAGCGTGTAGGAGACGGGCGTCAGGACCGACTCCTGCTGCGAAAGAGTCCCCGCGACTGTGCCCCCATTCTCCGTGGAGAGAGGAGGAGACGACGTGCGCTATCGGCAGATGGGCAATTCAGGACTTGTCGTATCCGTGGTCGGTCTCGGCTGCAACAACTTCGGTCGCCGCCTGGACGAAGCAGGATCGGTTCGCGTCGTGAGGGCGGCTCTGGACTCGGGCATCACGCTGTTCGACACCGCCGATGTCTACGGCGCGGGCGACAGCGAGGTCTACCTGGGAAAGGCTCTCGGCCCTCGCCGCCAGGATGCCATCATCGCTACCAAGTTCGGCTTTTCAATGGGCGAAGGGCCCTACCAGAAGGGCGCATCGCGGCGGTACATGATCGCGGCGGTGGAAGCGAGCTTGCGGCGGCTCGGCACGGACTATATCGACCTGTACCAGCTGCACACGCCTGACGCGGAAACGCCGATCGAGGAAACGCTGGACACGTTCGACACTCTTGTCACCGCAGGCAAGGTGCGGTACGCAGGGTGCTCGAACTTCGCCGGCTGGCAGATCGCGGATGCCGCGTGGACCTCCCGCGTCGGACGCACGGCGCCGTTTGTTTCAGGGCAGAACCCATACAGCCTGCTCAATCGCGCGATCGAGCGGGAGGTTGTCCCCGCCTGCCTGCGCTTCGGAGTGGGAATGATTCCGTACTCGCCGCTCGCCAACGGGATGTTGACCGGCAAGTACCGGCGCGGCGAGCCGATGCCGGAGGGCGCGCGCCTGACCAACAACCCGCGCGCGGAGCGCTTCGTCAACGAACGGAACTTCGAGGTGGTGGAGGAACTCGAGCGCTTCGCCGCGAGCCGCGACATCGATCTGCTGTCGGTCGCCATCGGCGCTCTTGCGGCCCAGCCGGCCGTGGCTTCGGTCATCGCCGGGGCCATGTCGCCGGAGCAGGTGACGGCAAACGTTCGCGCCGGTGACTGGGTGCCGTCCGATGCGGACCTGGCGCAGATCGATCGCATCGCCCCGAGTCAGCGGCCGGAGTAGCCGCGGGAGCGCTGCGCCGGCGACCTACGCGGCAACGTTGGTCCGGCGTCGCAGCTTGAGCTGGCGAACGCCGGCCAGGCAGCTGCGCGCCAGCGCCAGACCGTGTCCCAGCGGCCGCATCTTCGACTCGCCCGAGGTGCGGGCCGCGTAGCGTACCGGTACCTCCACCAGCCGAAGTCGCAGGACGGCGGCGCCGAGCAGCAGGTCAAAGTCGCCCCATGGGTCATGCCCACCGAAGAGCGGGCGAGTTGCACGAATAGCCGGCCAGTCTCGCCGAAAGAACGCCTTGGTGCCGCACAGACTGTCGGTGATCTCGGTACCCAGCAACCATGAGAGGAACGTGCCAAAGGCCCGGTTGCCAGCGTGATTGAGGCGGCGCATCGCGCCCGGTTCCATCGGGTACACGAAACGCGTTCCGTTGGCGAAGTCGGCCTGGCCCGAGGCGAGGACGTCGTAAAACTGCGGGAGGTCTTCCGGCGCCACGGTCATATCCGCGTCGAGGATCATCAGGATGTCGCCGGCAGCAGCGTCGAAACCCTGAAAGACGGCGCCCGCCTTGCCGGTGCTCGCCCGCTGCTCCAGGAGCTTGATGTCGAGGTCGGGGTGTTCGTCGATGAGCTGCCGGATGCGCCCTGGTGTGCCGTCGGTCGAAGCACCGTCGACGAAGATGAGCTCGGTGTGTGTCCCCAGGGGCGGGAGGCGATCGACCAGGGCTGCGACATTGCCGACTTCATTTCGGCAGGGGACGACCACGCTGCAGGTGTAGCCGACGGCCGGCTCGGACACGGTGATCGTCGGGCTAGCTGCTGCCGAGCTTCTCGCGGAGAGGCTCGGTGGTTGTCTCCGGAGCGGTCTGCACGACCTGCCTTGTAGCCGCGGGCTCCGGTAGGACGACCGGGTGCTTGCGCTCGAGCTCGCAATACGGACAGACCGGCCAGTCGAGCTCGACCAGCTTCTCGCAGCGCGCGCACACATCTTTCAAACGTTGTAGGCAGTTGGGGCACACACGATAGTCCCGCTCCACCCGATGCCGGCAATTGGGACAGATCGGACGCTCCTCGATCTCCTGGAGCAGCGCCTCCTCCTCGAGCGAGCGCTCGTAGGCCTGCATCAGCGTCTCGTGCGGGCGCAGAATGAGGTAGACGACGAGGCCGAAGACATTGAAGATCGCTACCAGGGCGACCGCGAAGATCCAGATCATCCAGTCGCGTGAGCGCGCCCGGATGTCCAGGAACGTCCAGACGATGATGCTGAACCAGACGGCCAGACCGAAGGCGGCGAAACCGGCGATGACGAGCGGGCCGATTTCTTTCAGGGTCGACATCGGTAAATGGCTATCCTCTTGTGGCGGAGACGTACACGTAAGGGTACCGCATTGAAGTTTGTGCCTACCAATGAGCCCGCCCCCGAATCGGTGCGCGCGTTTCTCGCCGTGGACTTGCCCGACGTGGTGCGCGAGCGTCTTGCCGGCGTCCAGCGTCGCCTGTCGGGGCACCGTGCCGCGCTGAGGATCGTGGCGCCGGAATCAGTACATCTTACAGTGCGCTTTCTCGGACAGGTTCCGGCGAGTCGTATCGCCGACGTGGCGCGGGCCGCGAGCGCCGTGGGCTCGATCTCCCCCTTCGTCCTGGAGATCTCTTCCCTTGGAACATTCCCGCCGCGCGGAACGATTCGGCGTGTGGTCTGGGCGGGCCTCACTCGAGACGCGGGTTATGAGTCGCTTCAGCGGCTTCACGGATTGGTGGAGCGAACGCTGGAGCAGCACGGATTCGCCAGGCAGGATCGCCCCTTCTCTCCGCACCTGACGCTGGCTCGCGTGCGAGATGACCGGCCCCGGGCGGAGCTCGCCTCGCTCGCTGAAGAGCTCGATCGACTGATCGCGGAGACCAGACTGCAGCTGGACGTACCCGTGCAGGAGCTCGTTCTGTTCCGCAGCGACCTCAGTCGCGTCGGTCCTCGGTACTCGGTACTGGCCCGGTTCGAGCTGAGATCTCGAGCCTGACTGCCGGCGTCTACACTGACGGTGGAGGGAGGATGATGGCAGCGATCGCGGTAACCGGCGCCTCGGGCCTGGTGGCACGTCACCTCATCCCGGAGCTCCTGCGAGAGGGCCATACGGTTCGAGGACTGTCCCGGTCGGCTCCCCAGAACACCTCTGGAGGAACGGCGGACGGCTTCCAGCTGATCGCCGGCGACGTTCGGGACGGTGAGGCGGTGCGGCGAGCCCTGAACGGGGCTGCGTCCGTGATCCACCTGGCGGCAAGCTTCTCGCCGGACGACCAGATCGCGGATATCGTGCTACGGGGAACGGCGCAGGTGCTTGCGGTGTGCCATGAGACAACTATCAAGCGCCTGGTGTACCTCAGCTGCCTCGGCGCGGACGCGGGCGCGCACTCCGCATTCCTTCAGGCGAAGTGGAAGGCCGAGACTCTCATCCGCGGATCTGATGTGCCGCACACGATACTTCGTGCGTCGACGATTCTCGGACGGGGCTCGCTGCGACCGCTGGCCGATATGGCGAGGAGCGCTCCGGCGATTCCGGTGCCGGGCGACGGCCGTGGTCGGGTGCAACCGATAGACGTTGCCGACGTCGTCCGCTGCCTGGCGAGCGCCCTCGGCGATGACAACCTGGAGGGAGAGGTCGTTCCCGTGGGTGGGCCCATGTACCTGACGTTCCGTCAACTCGTCGATCTTGTGGCCGGCGAGGTAGGTGCAGTAAAGCCGAAACTGCTCGTGCCCTGGCGCTTGATACCGGCGGTGACGTCGTTTCTACCCGCTCCTGCCCGACGCCTGTACGCCGAGCCGCGAACCGCCCTGTTCCGGGCCGGCGTCGTCGCGTCGCCCGGTATCATCGAGCGCAACTTCGGATTTCAGGCATCATCGGTGCTACCGGGAATGGCAGGGTACATCGCTTGACCGGGGCCGGCCCGGCCTCTATGCTGGCACAGTCGGGGCCTGGCGGCACCGAATCGGCCGCAATCGTCCTTCCGGGACACGTGGCCGGCGAAGCGCCGAGGCCGGACCGCCGACCCTCATTGTGTTGACATAACATTCGGAGGAATCGGCTTGGCACTCTCCTGGGAAGTCGCGGAAGGCATCGATCCCGCGGCGCGCGCCGATCAGCTCAGACACGAGCTGGAGCAGCACAATTACAACTACTACGTTCTCGACTCGCCGGTAATCTCCGACGGCGAGTATGACGCGCTCATGCAGGAACTACGCGGGCTCGAGGCGCAGTACCCGGAGCTGCGGGACCCGGAGTCTCCCACGCAGCGTGTGGGCGGAGCGGTGGCGTCCGGCTTCAGGCTTCATCGCCACCCTCGACCAATGCTCAGCCTGGCGAATGCGTTCTCGCACGAGCAGCTCGATGCCTGGTTTCGACGGGTTGGCGCCTTATTGGCGGGCGCCGAAGTGCGGTTCGTCGTCGAGCCCAAGATCGACGGTCTGGCAATCGCATTGACCTATGGAGCGGGTAGATTCCGCACCGGGGCCACGCGCGGCAATGGCATCGAGGGTGAGGATGTTACCGCCAACCTGCGCACGGTGCGGGATGTGCCGGCCGGGCTGGCCGGGCAGAGTATTCCCGACCAGGTCGAGGTGCGGGGAGAAATCTACATGTCACTCGACGGGTTCACCCGGTTGAACGAGCGGCGTGCCGACCAGGGTGAGCCGCTCTTCGCCAATCCACGAAACTCGGCGGCCGGCTCGCTGCGGCAACTCGACCCGGCGGTCACGCGTGACCGCCCGCTCCACCTGTGGGCGTATGCGATTGGCTACGTGGAGGGGCTAACCGTGGAGAGCCAGTCAGAGGCGCTCGATCTCCTCCGCGACTGGGGCTTTCCCGTCAATCCGCTGGCACGTGGTGCTGAGTCGATCGACGAGGTACACGCCTACTGCGACCGGCTCACCTCCGAGCGCGAGCGTCTCGACTACGAGATCGACGGTGTAGTGATCAAGGTCGACGCGGTGGCGCAGCAGGAGGAGCTCGGGGTGGTGGGCCGCGAGCCTCGCTGGGCTATCGCCTACAAGTTTCCACCGCGTCAGGCAACCACACGTCTGCTTGATATCGGCGTCAACGTCGGACGCACCGGCTCGATCAATCCATTCGCAATACTCGAGCCCGTGACGGTGGGCGGTGTGACGGTCGCCTTGGCGACGCTCCACAACGAGCTGGACATCCAGAGGAAGGACATCCGTATCGGCGACCGCGTCATCGTGCATCGCGCGGGTGATGTCATACCGCAGGTCGTCAAGCCGATCCCGGAGGAGCGCGACGGGAGCCAGCAGGTCTACTATCTGCCCGCCGCGTGCCCCGCGTGCGGCACCGCGCTGGTACGGCCCGAGGACGAGGCGATGACCCGCTGCCCGAACGCAGCCTGTCCGGCACAGCGCTACCGCTGGCTCGAGCACTTCGTCTCGGAGCCGGCGATGGACATACGCGGACTGGGCGAGGCGCTAACCCGGATGCTGTTCGAACAGGGCCTCATTCACAGCCCGGCCGATATCTACTCGCTCACCCGCGAGCAGCTGCTCGAGTTGCCCGGAATCAAGGAGAAGAGTGCCGACAACCTGTTGCGCGCAATCGAGCGGAGCAAGTCGCGACCGCTGTCGGACGTGGTGTTCGCTCTCGGAATCCGCTTCGTCGGGGCGCAGACTGCCCACCTGTTGGTACGGGCCTTCCCCACGCTCGACGCGCTGCTCGACGCCTCACAGGAACAGCTCGAGTCCGTGGAGGGGATCGGAACGAAGACCGCGCGGAGTATCGTGGAGTGGACGGAGCGAGCGGAGAATCGAGAGTTCGTCCGCCGTTTGATCTCCGCCGGCGTCACGGCACGCGATGAGCCGTCTGCAGCGCCGGCCGGGCCGCTTTCCGGATCCTGCTTCCTGATAACCGGCAAGCTGGAGGGGCTCACACGCGGCCAGGCCGAGACCCAAATCCGCGAGCTGGGCGGCGAGATTGCACCCGGCATGAGCAAGGGTGTGGACTATCTGATCGTCGGCGCCGACCCCGGGTCCAAGCTCGACAAGGCGCGAAAGCTGGGCACGCCGAT